>Ga0310690_10005434_pt1 | contig 17266 bp, 12 predicted proteins | sample AusTroGonzalo_MG_2_FD_207661 | JGI IMG/M metagenome (GOLD analysis project Ga0310690, IMG submission 207661) | Bovine rumen microbial communities from tropical cattle in Woodstock, Queensland, Australia - Gonzalo_04 (v2) (version 2) | ecosystem: Host-associated > Mammals > Digestive system >...
TACATCCCTAGCTCCGCCAGTACGTACTCCTGTTTTCCCAAATAGCGGATTACCCACAGGACATAGCGGATGTCAACGCAGACGCACATGTTGTACCCTGGTACGGACTCATAGTCCGATGCCAGGGATTCTTTATTCCCGTCAAAGGCCAGGCCGATGAGTTCCCCGCGGGAATTCATGACCGGAGAGCCGGAGTTGCCGCCGGTAATGTCGTTGTCCGTCAAAAAGTTTATGGGGAAATCCGGCGGGGGCAGTACAGCCTTGAACTCCGGAGGATAGGCAAAGTCGTAATTGGCAGGATTATACTTCTCCCTAAGACCAGCGGCAGTGCTCTGCCAGCCAACATATATGGCGTCCTTGGGACGGATAGGCAGCACCCGGCCGTAGGAAATGCGCATGGTGGAGTTGGCGTCCGGATACTGCACCACACCCTGCTCGTTGAGGTATTTATACCTTGCGCGGGTGTAGTCCCGGCGGAGGGTGGTAAGAGGCGCCACGTGCTTCTCCGCATTGTTCAGCTGGACTATCGTCAGTTCATGCGTAAAGCGGTAAAGCGGATCCTCCTTGATGCCGCCGCCATAACCGGCAGCAAGCTCATCGTCCGGAATAACTCCAAACTTTGCCAGGCAGGAATTGTCCCAAAGCCAGGCGGCCATGGCGGCGTAATCGTCCCCGAACTGCTCCCGGAGCTGGAGATGGATGGGCTGAAGCCATACCGGGTCGATATTGCTCATAAACTCCTTCACAGCAAAGGCCAGGAGCTCTTTTTCTACGCGGGGGTCCGTCTCTGCAAGGCCCACGGCAAACTGCTTGCGCATCTTCTCCAAGTCCTTCTCCGCCACGCCCATACGGGTGAGGGTGCGGCCAATCTGCAGCCCGCGCACCAGCGTCTCGCGGTAATAGACCTTCTGCAGCTCAACGGCAGATATCGACGCATACTCCGCGTCCAGCCTGTCCAGCACCGCGGCGTTTTCCGGAGAAGAAGCCCGAAGGCCCTTTTCCCACTCACGGCGCCTTTCAATCACGTTGAAACGGTGCACGCAGGCCTCCTCTCCCTCCTGGTTCTCCGCCACGTTGCTGAGACTGAAGAAGGCGTCCGAGTACTTCATGCGGACGGCGGGATCGGCATCCATCCACTTGCGGATAATCTCCATCTGGCCGCGGCGAAGACGGTTGGTCACAGGGCGCTCCACATTCACAATCTGCTCCATCTCGGCCGCGCTGGTGTAGCGGGCGGTGCGTCCGGGATAGCCTATCACCATGGCAAAGCTCTTCTCCTTGTATCCCTTGGTGGATATCTTGAGCCAGCGCTTGGGGTGCAGGGGTTCGCCGTCCTTGTCGTAGATGCGGTAGATGGCAAAATCGGCCTTGTGCTGGGGCCATTCCCAGTTGTCCTCGTCCCCGCCGAAGGAGGCAACCTGCACGGGCGGGGCGGCCACCAGGCGGATGTCTGTATACTTGGTGTAGAGGCACATGTAGTACTTGGTGCCGGACCACATTCCGGAAAGGCCCGCCTCCAGGCCATAAAGGTCGGAATACTTCTTCTCCATCACGGCCGTGAGCCTGCGGCTTCCGAAGGGCTTCCCTTCCAGCTGGAGGCTGTCCTTGAGGGCGTTCACCTCGTCGGTGACGTCCAGTACCTTGTTAAGGAAGAAGAACTCCTTGCCTTTGATAGGGACTTCCTGGCTGCGGTTGAGGGCCCAGAAGCCGGTCTCCAGCCAGTTGTGCTCAGGGGTGGACATTGCCGACACATCCCCATACGCGCAGTGGTGGTTGGTTATAAGGAGACCGTCCTCGGAAATCATGCTGCCGGAGCAGTAAAAACCAAGGGAGACGATGGCGTCCGACAGTCCGCCGCTTTCCTCGTTGTATATTTCCCTGGCACCAAGCTTGAGGCCGCGTGCCTTCATGTTTTTGGCCAGGGCCTTGTCTATGCACTGAATCAGCCACATGCCCTCGTCGGCCTGGGCGGCAAAGGCGGCACCAAGGCAAAGGGCCAGCGTGAGAAGAAGTTTTTTCATGCTATTTCTCTGTATAAATCTCTTTCAGGATATCGCCGGCGGCAAAGTGCCGGGCCATCTTCTGGACGTCCTTTGCGGTAATGCTCCGGAGAATCTTTTCATAGTCGCAGTCATAGTCGCGCCCAAGCAGGACGGTCTCTTCAAGGCGGTCCAGCTGCGTGCCGATGCTTCTTTCTGCCCGCGCCTCAAGCTCCCCGTGACGCTTCAGGATATACTTCCCGGCCATCTCCATCTCAACATCGGTGGGGCCTTCCTTGCACATCTGCTCCATCACGTCGGCAACGTCCTGCAGCACAATATCGGCCATGTCCGGACGCGTCTTGAACTGCACGATTCCGCGCCATGGATGGGAAGGATTGTCCGGAACCGCGGTGGCGTAACCCACGTGGTAGGCACCGCCGCGCTCCTCGCGGATGAGGTCGTTGTAGCGGGCGCTCATGATATAGTCCAGGAAGTCGGAAATCACAAGGTTCCGCGTTGTGGCCTTTTCCTTACGGAGGAAGGCGTAATAGATATTGGTAAGCGGCTCGGACTCCGGCTTGTGAGTCTCTTCAATGAGCATGGTCCCCTTAACCTGTGGCGCCGGAGCCTTCACGGAAGACTTCCTGTAAGGATAATCCCCGTTCAAAGATGCCACATACCGGCACACATAATCCTCAATAACGGACTTGTCAAGGTCCGAGCAGATGAAAACGGACATGTTCTTGAAGTCCCCAAAGGCGCGGTGGAAGACGTCCTCCACCAGGGCCATGTCCACGGCCTCCACTGCGGCGGAGTCAATCACCTGCATCCAGGGGTGGTTGCCGTAGACTTCGCGGTCGCAGCGCTCCTCGAACAGCACCACCGGCCTCTTCTTGCGGGCCAGGCTCTTGAGGTTGTTCTCCTTGGATTTCTCCAGCTGCTTGCCAAAGTAAGGCTCGCTCAGGGTGAGGAATGCGGTCTTGAAAGCGTTCTCCTCCTTGCCCTTTCCGGCGGTTATGCTGATTGCCGCCCTGCTCTTTGCCGCGCTCACGGAGAAGCCAAAGCCGGAGAGCTCCGGATAGTTCTTGAATTCCGGCTTCTCAAGCCCGCGGAAGCCAAGGTTCTGCGCCAGGTAGGCGGCGGCAAAACGGGAGGGCGTAAGCTTGTCAGGGTTGTAGCTCCTGGCGCCGGTGTCCCAGCGGTACTGCATTGCAAGGTGGTAGTTGGAGGTGACGGGATGGGCCTTTTTGTAATAGACCTTTGCCCCGTTGGAGAGGCTCCAGACCTCGTACCCCTTCTTGGGCGTCACTTTGCGGATGGTCCCCTGGGGGGCGGTAACGCTAAGGTCCGGAGTCTTGTATTCCAGATACGCCGGGCCGATGTTTTCCGCATTCACCCGCTCCAGTATGGCCTTCATCTCCTCCTCCGACGGCGCAATTCCGGGGTTGTCCTCCGGATTGTAGAAGGTGGAATAGATGAGCTCGCAGTCCCGGAACATCTTTGCCGGATAGGGGAGTATGTCCTTGTAGGCGATCTCTCCCAGCACGCGCGTCTCTATCTCCTGCAGGTCCACAGGGTTCAGCAGCGGATGGTTTTTAAGGAAATGGCCGATGATGCCGGTCACTATTTCCGAACTCTTTATGTCTTCCCGGTCCAGCGGGCGGTCCAGGTGATAGCGCTGGGCGGTGTACAGTTTTGCGGCCTCAAACTCCGCGGGGCTTATCCCGTGGAGCAGCATGCGGCGGATTTCCCTCTGGGTAAACTCCAGGCATTCCGCCACCAGGGAGGTCTCCTTGGGGGTGACGGTGAAAAGGGAAATGTAGTAGTCCGGCTCGTACTCGCTGGTGGTGAGGATGGCGGAACGGGCGGGGGAGGTCTTTGCCCTGGCGGCCTTTTTGAGGCGCTCTGCAAGCACGGAAGAGACTATGTTGCGGCAATAAAGGTCCTTTATGTAGGACTCGCTTCCGCGCTCCTCCCAGCCGGGATAGGGCTGCTTGCAGAATATCTTGAGGGCGTAGAACTTTATCATGTTGTCCGCCACGTCCTGGAACAGGGGCTGGTCCAGGTGCGGGGGGAAGTAGTGCTCTTTCTGCGGGGCATCGGCCGGCATGGGGATATCGGCAAACTGCTTCCGGATCTTGGCCACCATCCAGTCAACGTCAAAGTCTCCCACCACGATAATGGCCTGGAGGTCCGGCCTGTACCATTTGTGGTAGAAGTCCAGGATTTCCTCCCTCTTGAAGCCGTTGATTACGTCAAGGCTGCCGATTACCGAGCGCTCCGCCTGCTTGGCTCCCTTGTAAACCAGGTTGTTCTGGATAAGGGCTACGTGGGAGCGGGAATCGTCCCTGAGGCGGTACTCCTCGCTGATGACGCCGCGCTCATCGTCCAGGGCGGCGGGCTCGCAGGAAATGTCGCAGGACCAGTCGTGCAGGATAAGGAGCACGGAGTCCACGAAGGATTCCCTCACCAGGGGCACCACGGAGATGTTGTACACCGTCTCACGCCTTGTGGTATAGGCGTTTACGTTGTAGCCGAAACGCACGCCCTCCCTGGCCAGGAACTTCAGGAGCGAGTTCCCTTCAAAGTGCTTTGAGCCGTTGAAGGCCATGTGCTCCAGGAAATGGGCCAGGCCGTTCTGGCTGTCCTCTTCCTGCAGCGCACCCACGTTGTGGGCTATGTAGAACTCCGCACATCCGGCGGGGTTCTCATTGTGGCAGACATAGTATGTCATTCCGTTGCCCAGGCGTCCGGTACGGAATTCCTGCCCTGCGGGAATGGGCTGGGCGAAGGAGACGGCGTAAACGGCCAGTACGGCCAATAACAGGAAGAAACGTTTCATGGCGGTTAAAAGTTACAGCCCAGAGTTATTGTGGCGGAGTTTCTGGAGGAGCCCTCAAGGTATTCGGGGGCTTTCAGGAGGGAGATATAAGAGTCGGACAGCCTGATCCACGGGGTGAAAACCTTGCCGGCCAGAACCGTGTAAGTGAAGGCCAGCGATGCGCCTGCGCGCGGAGCGGTTTCCGCCTCGTAGTGTCTGTCCAGATAAATGTCAAAACTGCGGAGCGACGTAGCGGTTGTGCTTGCGTAAGACCCGTCGCTCTTTTTGGTGCCGTAGCCGGTATGGCCAAGGGCCGATACGTCCAGCGTAAAGATATTCCTGCCGGAAATCCAGTTCTTCTGGCAGAAAACGCTGACGTCCGACTGGCCTATTGCCTGCTTGCGCCAGAACGGATATATTTCCGTAGCCTGCTGCATGGAATTCCAGTCAGCAGAGAGTCCCACCGTAAATGCCGGACGGCCGCCTTCCGTGCCGCGGTGCCAGCGCCAGTCAATGCCGACGTTCAGGACTTTGCGGTCCAGGATGTGGTTCTGTCCGGTGTAATCAACAATGGTGTTTCCGCCTTCCGGGGTAACGTAGCGGAAGGAGTTTTCGTTGTTGGAGAGCTTCTCATAGCCAAGGTTCCACTGGATCCTGTGCAGATTGCGGCCGCCGGGAATGATAAGAAGCCCCTTGTATCCGGCCTTGTAACCGGAAAACTCAAAGAAGGTTGCGGTGGTTGAGGATTTGTTCCCCCAGGAACCCCGCCTTGTTGCAAGGCTGAGCTCTCCGGAGTATTTATTGCCGATAACAGCCTGCAGCGCGCCTCCAACCCATTTGTTTATCATGGGGCGTGCGGTTGATGCGGGCATATAGTTGAAATCTCCGTCCAGTTGTGCCACGGTGCCGTAGAAGCCACCCTTGTCGGTGTCTATGAAATACTGCTTGTCCGTGGTGCCGTAGATTCCGCCCTTTACCTGCTCCACGGTGTTGCGCCAAATGGCGCTGAGTCCGAAGGAGAAGCGCTGGGAAGGGCTGTAGAAAAGACCTGCGGAGACGCCCAGGTCCATCCAGACATTGTTGAAACGGGGGTCCTTGATTTTTATCTGGTCTCCTGCCTGGTAGTCTATTCCGGCGCCAATGCGCCATTTTTTCCAGGGGGAAAGGCCAATCTGCCCCTTGAGGGTGTACAGTTCCCTCTTTTTGGTTCCGGTGTCGGTGTCCTTGTTCTCAAGGAAATTGACGGGATTGTAGTCCGGGTCCATAAGGATCTGGCCGCCCATATCCTTGCCCTGGAAATCCTTCCAGGACAGTTTTCCGTAGAAGGAAACCAGATTGCTTATGCGGCAGTAGGACTCTGTTTCCGCCTTTACTTCCCAGCTGTCCGTGGACTGGTCTATGTCCCGGAGCCCGCCGTCCTGCTTGTCAAAACTGAGCCCGGCAACGGCTATGCGGCCGTCCCAGAAGGCCACGGCGGCCGGATTGGAAAGGTACAGATAAGGATCGGAACCTGTGACGAATCCGTAATCACGCAGGTCTCCCTGCCCGGCGGCGGGTGCCGCCAGGCAGAGGATAGCTGCGAATATTACCGGAATCCGGAGTCTCATTTATTTCTTGAGGGACTGGGTCTTCCTCTCGTGGAAGTCCTTGGCGGAGTCGTTGGTGTCGGAGTAGATGATGTGTGCACCTGCGGCGATTGAAGCTTCTGCGTCAATCTTTGAAGGATCGGTGGAACCGGTGCCTGCAGTCTCGTCAAAGGTGCCGCCTGCATAGTCGTAAACAAGCTTGCCGGCGTTTTCAGGGAGAGCCTCGGTGGCTTCCTTGTCAACATTGCGGTAAACGGTGTGGCCAAGGTTGTTGGTGATTGCCACATAACCGGTGTTCAGGCTTGAAGGGAAGCGGCTCTTGCTCTTTTCAATGTTGGCGGCGGACCAGAGATCCACGCAGTCAACAACGTTTGCATTGGGGAACTTGGGCACGGCCAGGGCGGCAGTGGTACCGGCGGTGGTGTCATATCCGTCCTTGTTGGCAACCAGAGCCTCGACCTCGGCTTTTGCCATCTTGCCGATGAACACTGCAGGAGAGGCGTTGGAAATCACCCATGCATTGCCAAGGTTGTGGGGAGTGCAGCTGAGATAATGAGTGGAAGGGATGCTCTCGGAAACCACGTATTTGGCATTGGTGAACTGGTCGTTCTTCTGCATCCAGTAGTAGTCTGCGTTGTCAAGGTTCACGGAGGCGGTTACGGTTGCGGTGTGGTCGATGGCGCCGAATGCTGCAATCACAATCTGTGAATAGGCGGGAATTGTGACGGGGGCGTCGAAGTACCAGATTGCGCTGTATGCGGGGATCCAGTCAAGAGACTCATACAGAAGCTTACCGTCTGCGTCGTAGTACTTGTTGCTGGCATTGGAGTTGGCAGGATAAACCAGTCCGATTACCAGGTTGGAAGCATCGGCCTCGATGTCGGAGTTGTTGTAGATTACCAGATAGGCATCGTTGGAATAGTTGCCGCTGTCATTCTTGGGGCAGCCGGTGCTGTAAACTTCCTTGAGGATGAGCTGCTGGCTCTCTACCTTCTGGAGGACGATTTCGAATGCGTTCTCGGCGTCCTTCTCAACAGTGATTGCAGAGTTGGCTCCGTTATAGACATAGCGGACACCGTCACTGGAGGTCTTGTATGAAGCAGATGCGGTGTAGTTTCCGGGAGGGAGAAGGAACGATGCTACGCCCTTGTCGTCGGTCACTTCCTGATAGCTGACGGTGCCGGCTGCATCGGCAAGGTCGATGGTGATGTCGGCAACCTCGAAGGCTGCGCCGTCGGCTTTAAGCTGAACGGTCACTTCCTGGGGGAGAACCTTCTCCACCTCGTCAATGACTTGCTCGAAGAGGTCGCAGGCGGTGAATGCGAACAGGCCTGCAACGGCTAAAAACAGATACTTTTTCATAATAATAAGGTTTTGAGTTAAAATTTGAGTCTAAGTGTTAGTCCGTAATAAAAACTGGGGATGTAGGTTGTTACGCTGGTCAGGTTGCCGCTCTTTGTGGAACGCACCTGGGCGCGGTTGTTAAAGAAGTTGTTTGCGTAGAAAGAGATGGAGGCAAGGTCCCCGATTTCCTTGGTTACGCTCACGTTTGCACTGAAGTACGGGCTTATATAGTCCGGTACGTATGTATAGTTGTAGGTGGTATTTGCAACCACCAAGCTTGTAAGGTCGGCGTAAAGATCCTGGTTGGAGTCTTTGGCTGCCAGATAATCCGGGCCAAAGGGTTTCAGAGTGGCCGGATCGTCAACAGTGGAGTAGAAATCGGGCCAGAGGACGGAGTACAGGTAGCCGTCATAGACTGAACCGTCGGTGAATGAGAAACGGTCCGTACGGTCGCTGATGACGCGGCTGCGGGCGCTTCCGTCGGCCCTTTCGCTGAGGTATCTGGTGTAGCGGAGAAGGCTGGTTTCCACCTTAAGGGACATTATCATTCGTGCCTGGGGTACGTGTGTGGTGAAGGTTACGTTGGTCTTTAGCGTGCGGGTTTCCGTGCCGTTGGAGTTGCCGTTGCCGCCCAGATACCATCCTATATATTTATATGGTGAACCATCCTTGGACAGGGTTGTGTAGGGGCAGTACGCATCAAGGTCCGTATAGACCGCCCTGTAGTTGTAGAATGTGCCGTCAAGGCGAATGGTGGTGTTGATTGGCCTTATTCGTGGAAAGTCCACCACCCACTCTATGCCCATGCGGTTGATGGGACTGCTCTCATTCTTTTCGTAATACTTCTGGATAAGCTGTTTCCTGGCCACGCCGGCGGCCTGTATGGGCGCGTTGGCTCCGGTTTTGTCGCTCACCGTGACAACTCCGCTAGAGGGATCAAGGGTATAAATCCTGTCTGTGGCGGGAATGCCCAGGCCCTGGACGGCGGATACGGGCGTCTTGACATATGAGAACGCCTCGTACTCCGTTCCCTTGTTGAATGCGCCTTCCGTTGTGTTGCGGAATGCGGCTATGGAAATGTGGATGCCTGCAAGGGTGCACTCTGCGCCAACCTCCGTCTGGGTGCTGCGCTGCCACTGAAGCTCCGGGTTGTACTGGATCTTGCGGGGCATTACGTAGTAGGCGCGATAGACGGTATTGTTGGCATCGGCAGTGGAGGTGAAGACGTCGATGTCGTAGTACGATGGTGTGGGGTAAAGCACGGAGAATGAGGGGAGCTTCACTGCCTGGCCCCATCCTGCCCTTACGCTGAACCTGCCCATGGTCCACTTTGCGTTGAAACGCGGTGACAGGCTGGAGGTGGTTCCGTATTCCGACCCGCTTATCACGGTGTTGTCCCAGCGCAGGCCGGCGATTACGTTGATGTGGTTGTCCCCGCTGAACAGGTACATGAAATTGTCTTCCAGGTATGCGCCGGCGTTATTCATTGCGGGAACGTCGCAGAAGCGCCACTCCCGGAATGAAGGTGCGGTGGCAAGGTCTTCCGAGTACTGGCCCACACCGTAGTTCTTGTCCACGGTCCAGTCCACGCCGGCCTTGACCTTGTTGTCCACATTGCCAAGGTTCTTGACCCAGTTGGCCTTGAGGGTGACCTTGCTGCTGAAGGGCTTGTCGTCCAGAGCCATCACGCTGTAATAATAGCCCATGGGCAGGAGGACGGCGTTGTTTGCTCCGCCTTCCACATAGTCGCTGGAAATGAAGTAACCGGCTTCCGTGGCGTGGAGGGCGGTAGCGGTTGTGGTGTTGTGGTAGCGGGCGTTCTCTCTTTGTTCCTTGTCGCTGTAAACCATGGAGCAGTTGAGCTCCAGGTTGGTTATCCAGGACTTGCTCAGGAGCCAGTTGGAGGTGAAGCTGGCCCGGACGCTGTTGTCCTTGTGCACCAGCCAGTTGTTGAGCATCTTGTCGGGATCGGCCTTGTCGTCCAGGCCACCCAGATTTCCGGTTATGCCGGCCGATATCCTCAGGGGAGTATTGCTCAGGAGTCCTCCGGAGAACTGCTTGCTGTAGGTGAGTGAGAGCTGCTTGCGGTCATAGGAAGTGTAGGGGGACATGGGGTCCGACACGCTCCTGGTGTATTCCGCGCTGGCATTGAGCACGCCGCGGTTTGCGCCGCTGCGGCTTTTTCCAAGGCTGAAGCCTTTGCTCAGGGATACCTGTTTGGTCCTGGGACTGGTGGACATTGTAACCTGCCATGGCGTTTTGCCTTTGCGGGTGTTTATCTTGACCACGCCGGTGCCCATGTCTCCGTACTCTACGGACGGGACGCCGGTAATGACCTCCACGGACTCTATGTTGGACGATGCAATGTTGTTTGTGGATGCGCCCTTGACTGACCCGCTGCGGCCGTTAAGGTCCGAGCTGGTGAACGACGCATTGTTTGAAAGGCGCACTCCGTCCACCTCCACGGCTGTGCCGAACGATGCACTGCCGCTTTCCCCCTTGCCTGCGCGCAGGCTCAGCTGCTGGTCGCTGGTGAGGGAAGGATTTACCGTTGCTCCGCCGGGAAGAAGGCTGGAGATGTCGCTTACATTCATCACCTGCACATGCTCCAGGGCCGTTTTGTCGATTGTCCGCGAAGTTGCGGCAGAGTTTGCATTTTCCTGAGCCGTGACCACGGCGCTTTCCAGCGTCAGGTTGTCTTCGGCCATTTTGAAAGTCTCTTCAGTGACGGCCTTGTCAAACTTGATCTCCCGGGTAACGGTAACGTAGCCCAGCGAGGCCACTTCCACCTTGCTGGAAGCAACGGAAATGCCTGCGATGGAGAACTGGCCCTTTTCGTCCGTTACAGACCACTGATCCGTAGCCTTCACCAGCACCGTTGCAAACTCTACCGGCTCCCCTGTCTTCCTGTCCACCACTGTTCCCTTGAACGTGCGCCCCTGCGCCCCGGCCTCCAAGGCCGTGGCAACAAGCAGCAATATGGCAAACAGTTTTCTCATGCAGTTTGCAAAAGTATAAATAATAGGACTGGCTGGCTATCCCAAAAAGTTGGTATTCTAGTATGGTTTGACTATGCCAGGCTCCTTAAACGCAATCTTGGCGCCTTCTTCGCGGACATCGTCGTTCTTGTAGGTGATGGTCCAGGTTTCCATGGTCATGAGTTCCCAGATGCGGTCGGCGGTGCAGGGGGCGGCGAATCGGACCTGGATGGCGGGGACAAGGTCCTCGTTAAGGTTGAGGTACGTGCCGATGACGCCCTCCTCCTTTGAGAGGTGGTTGCTCAGGAACGGAAGGTTGCGGGTGATGATGGGCTTGTCGTAGCCGGGGTTGGCAACCTCGTATATGAACTGGGGCTTGCCCGCATACACCTCTGCGCGCTTCTTGATGCCGTCATCGTACTTGCCGTTGTACTCCGCCTTGAAGGGGGAGAACATGTGGTGGACGTAATCGGCCACGGGGATGAATTCCTCTCCGGGGGCCAGGTCCACGAACTTGAAGCTGAGGGGCGTAACCTTTACCCCGCCGCCGTGGACGGGCATTTCCAGGGTCTTTTTCTGGACGATCTGCTTGAACCAGGCGGCATCGGCCTGTTCCTCCGGATCCATATAAACGTGGACCGTGAGGGGGCAGGAGAACTCGCTCTCCACGCCGTAGATCTTCTTGTCCGACAGGCGGAGCTGCATGCCAAAGTTGTTGAGGTCCATCCTGTCCGGCATGTTCTCCGTGTGGATGGTGACTTTCTTGACCTGGGTTACGGTCTCAAGATCCGGGTTGTTCACCTTGAACTTTGTAGGGACGAAGATGGCCTCCTGGATCTTTTCGGGGCTGGTAACTGCGGGATCGTAGGTGATATGCACACGGTGCTTGCCAACGTAGGTCTTGACGGCGTGGGTGCCGGGAATCTGGACCAGTTTGCCCTTGAAGGCCATGGAGCTGCTGAAGCATTTGACGGAGCGGAGGGGCTCGATGTCAAAGGTCTTGAGCGTGGAGGCATCGACCTTGTCCATGTTCCACTCCTCGCTGATGGTGGGGAGCTCTACGTTGGAGCCAACCCAGAGTCCGATTCCAAGAAGGAGGAGGGCCAGGATGGCGGGAACGTATTTCCAGAAGCCGCCTTTGGCCTTCTGGCACGCGCCAACCGCCAGAGCTTGCTTGGAGCATGCGCCTACGCACTGGCCGCAGAGGGTGCAGTCAACGCTGGTGACCTTTCCCTTGCTGCCGGCGATGTCTATGCCGTAAGGGCATTCCTTGTTGCAGAGGCCGCAGCCGGTGCAGAGGTCGTCGTCCTTTATAATATGAAGGAGCTGCAGCTTAGGATTGCCGCAGAAGATTTCCAGAAGGTAGCCGGCCAGGCAGAGAACGCCGAGCAGAATCCACCAGGGAGTCTCCAGGCCGATGAGTTTGAGCACATACCACAGAGCGCCCAGCCCCAGCATCCACGCCCAGAACTTGAGCGAGTTGGAGATGGCGCCCAGCGGGCAGATGTACTTGCACCAGAACATGTTTATGAAAAGGCCGCCCAGGAAAAGGAGGGACACCGTGACGATGGCCATCCAGAGGGTGATTTCCCCCTTGAAGCCTGTTGCAACGGCGTAGTACGGGTCCAGGTTCTTGCAGAAGAGCTCGCTGGCGGTGGCGGTCATGTAGAAGAGCCAGAACACCATGGCATACTTGAGAATGCGGAGGAGTTTGTCCGCAACGCTGCCGTTCTTGATGACCAGGCCCTTGAAGCCCAGCTTGCGGCGGAGCTTGAGGAGCAGGTCCTGCACGGTGCCCAGCGGGCAGAGGTATCCGCAGAACAGTTTGCTCAGCAGCACCACGGCTGCCGCAAGGCAGATGCCCAGGATAATCTGCAGCGAACTCATGCTGCAGGGCAGGGAACCGCGTACGCCGTATGTGGCAAGGGCCTCAAGGCCGCCAAAGGGGCACCACGCCTCCGGATCCACGGGCTCCATCTTTGTGAAGATGAGCTTGGCAAGGCCGGAAACAAAGAAGATTATTGCGGTCAGCGCACCCCATTGCAGGGCATATCTGGGCCAGTTTTTCTTGGTCGGAGAGTTTTTCATAGCAAGTCAATACATTACTGTCAACTGCAAATATAAAAATAATATTTTTAATAGGTGTTTTAAATTGTTCATAAAGCTGTTGAAAAAATTTTGAGAATCAGGAAATTAGTTGTATCTTTGCGGTCCGCAATTGTGCCCACGTGGCCTACAATGCGTTGTAAATTATTAATTAACAATTATTTAACATTCAACCAATGCCTGGTTTAATTGGAAAGAAAGTCGGAATGATTTCCGTCTTCGGTGCTGATGGAAAGAATATTCCATGCACCGTCATCGAGGCTGGTCCGTGTGTTGTCACGCAGGTTAGAACTGTTGAAACCGATGGTTACTCCGCAGTCCAGCTTGCCTATGACGAAAAGAAAGAGAAACGCACCAGCGCGGCCCTGAAGGGTCATTTTGAAAAGGCAGGAACTACTCCCAAGAAGAAGCTCGTGGAATTCCCCGCAGACTTCGCAGGAGAGCTCAAGCTCGGAGACACCGTCACAGTAGCAGACGTCATTTCTGATGATGTGAAGTTCGTGGACGTTGTCGGTACTTCCAAAGGTAAGGGTTTCCAGGGCGTCGTGAAGCGTCACGGCTTCGCCGGCGTCGGCGGTGAAACTCACGGTCAGCACAACAGGCTCCGTCACCCTGGTTCCATGGGTGCATCCTCATGGCCGTCCCGCGTCTTCCCCGGCATGCGTATGGCAGGCCACATGGGCAATGAACGCGTAAAAGTTTTCAACCTCGAGGTTCTCAAAGTCGATGCAGAGAACAACATGCTCGTTGTGAAGGGTTCCGTTCCCGGAGCCAAGGGTTCTTACTTAATCGTGGAGGCTTAATTATGGAATTGTCTGTTTACAAGATTGACGGAACACTTTCCGGAAAGAAAGTAGTCCTTGACGAAAAAGTCTTCGGCGTACAGCCCAACGACCACGTTATCTATCTCGACGTTCTTCAATATCTCGCAGCTCAACGTCAGGGCACAGCCCGCACCAAGGACCGCAGCGAGGTTGCCTATTCCACCAAGAAGCTCGGACGCCAGAAGGGCGGCGGCGGCGCACGCCACGGTTCCCTCAAGGCCGGTATCTTCGTAGGCGGTGGCAACGTGTTCGGCCCCAAGCCGCGCGACTATCGTTTCAAGCTCAACAAGAAAGTGAAGCAGCTCGCACGCTTCAGCGCCCTTTCCTACAAGGCTGCTGACAACGCTATCACCATCGTTGAGCCCTTCGCAATGGACGCTCCCAAGACCAAGGAACTCCTCACCATCCTTGCCAACATCAAGGCCGGTGACCGCAAGGTCCTCATGGTTCTCCCGGAAGGCTCCAACAATATTTTCCTGTCGTCCCGCAACCTTCCCAGCGTGAAGGTCATCACCGTTGACGAGATCAATACCTACGCCATCATGAACGCCCAGTCCCTGGTGCTGGTTGACGGCGTGCAGGATATCCTCGCAGCAAGAGTAAAGTAAAGGAGAAAGAACAATGGGTATCTTAATTAAGCCAATCGTAACCGAAAAAATGACGGCTGAGGGCGAAAAGCTCAACCGTTACGGTTTCATCGTGGACCGCAAGGCCAACAAGCTCCAGATCAAGGCTGCCGTAGAGCAGGCTTACGGAGTCTCCGTCGCTGAGGTCAACACCCTCAACTATCACGGAAAGCGCAAGCAGCGCTACACCAAGGCCGGACTTCTTCGCGGTCGTACCAACCACTTCAAGAAGGCATATGTCACTCTTGCAGGTGAGGATAAGATTGATTTCTACGCTAACATCTAAGAAGGAGAATAAACTATGGCAATCAAAAAGTACAAGCCGGTAACCCCCGGTCAGCGCAATAAAGCTATCAGCTCCTTCGAGGAAATTACTGCGAAGAAGCCTTACAAACCGCTTCTTGAGCCCATCAAGAGCACCGGCGGCCGCAACAACACCGGTCAGATGACCGTTCGTTACCGTGGCGGCGGACACAAGAGGATGTATCGTCTGGTGGACTTCGTCCGCAACCGCGACGAGTTCAAGGCCACCGTCCTTACCATCGAGTATGATCCCAACCGTAGCGCCCGTATCGCCCTCATCCAGTATGAGGATGGTAAGAAGAGCTACATCATCGCCCCCAACGGCCTCCAGGTAGGCCAGGTTCTCGAGACCGGTCCTTCCGCATCTCCGGACCTCGGCAACTGCCTCCCTCTGGCCAATATCCCTGTAGGTACTCTGGTGCACGCAATCGAGCTTCGTCCCGGGCAGGGCGCCACAATGGCCCGCTCCGCCGGCACCTATGCACAGCTTGCCGCACGTGAAGGCAACTACGCCATCCTCCGTCTCCCTTCCGGTGAGACCCGCATGGTTCCCGTCGCCTGCCGCGCCACCGTCGGTACCGTTTCCAACCCGGACCATAATCTTGAATCCTACGGCAAGGCCGGCCGCACCCGTCACCTGGGTCGCCGTCCCCACAACCGTGGTGTTGTCATGAACCCTCACGATCACCCCATGGGCGGTGGTGAAGGCCGTGCTTCCGGTGGACATCCGCGTTCCCGTAAGGGTCTGCCTGCAAAGGGCTACAAGACCCGCAACCCGAAGGCTGTGTCCAACAAGTTCATCATTGAAAGACGTAAGAAATAACGGAATAAACTAAAAGATTATGAGTCGTTCACTTAAAAAAGGACCGTACATTCAGGAAGCACTGGAGAACAGGATTCTCGCTATGAATGACGGCAGCAAGAAGAAAGAGGTTGTCAAGACTTGGTCCCGTGCCAGCATGATTTCCCCTGACTTTGTGGGCCACACCATCGCCGTTCACAACGGCAACAAGTTCATTCCGGTATATGTTACGGAGAACATGGTCGGTCACAAGCTGGGCGAATTTGCTCCCACCCGCACTTTCCGCGGCCACGCAGGCAACAATAAGAAATAATGTTTAAAGTATTGACATTATGGGAAAGAGAAAAAGACTGATGGCCGAGCGCCTGAAAGAGACCAAGAAGCAGACAGCTATAGCTAAACTTAACGACGTACCCACCTCCCCGCAGAAGATGCGCCTTGTGGCAGACACCGTCCGCGGACAGGAAGTCAACCACGCACTGGATCTTCTTCACTATTCCAAGAGGGATGCATCCGCTTATCTGGAGAAACTCCTGAAGAGCGCCATCGCCAACTGGGAAGCAAAGAACCCGGAGCAGACCAAGGAACTCGAGTCCGGCAACGTTATCGTCAAAACCATCATGGTTGACGAAGGCCGCACGCTGAAGCGTATCCGTCCGTGCCCCCAGGGCCGCGCCGGCCGCATCCGCAAGCGTTCCAACCACGTTACCATCGTACTTGACGTCAAAAAAGCAGTGGAGGAATAAACTATGGGTCAGAAAACAAATCCTATCAGCAACCGTATCGGCATCACCCGTGGTTGGGACTCCAACTGGGTAGGCGGTAACTACGCAGAAAAGATCGCCGAAGATTACGAGATCCGCAAGTATCTGGGCAGCCGCCTTGCAAAGGCCAGCCTGTCCCGCATCATCATCGAGCGCACCCTTAAGCTCATCACCGTCACCATCCACGCTGCACGTCCCGGTGTCATCATCGGTAAGGGCGGCCAGGAAGTTGACAAGCTCAAGGAAGAACTCAAGAAGGTCACCAAGAAGGATGTCCAGATCAACATCTTCGAGGTGAAGCGCCCCGAGGTCGATGCAACAATCGTGGCAGACAGCATTGCCCGTCAGATCGAGGGCCGCGTCAGCTACCGTCGCGCTATCAAGATGGCTATCGCCACCGCAATGCGCGTTGGTGCAGAAGGCATCAAGGTCCAGATCAGCGGCCGCGTTGGCGGTGCGGAAATCGCACGCAGTGAGATGTTCAAGGAAGGCCGCACACCGCTGCACACCTTCCGTGCAGACATCGACTACGCACTTGCCGTAGCACACACACAGATGGGTACCATGGGTATCAAGGTGTGGATCTGCAACGGTGAGAAATACGGAAAGCAGGACCTCTCCCCCAATGCCGGTTTTGCAGCCAATTCTGCAGCCCCCGGCACTGGCGCACGCCGCGAAGGCGGCCGTGGCGGAGACCGTCGCGGCGGCCGTGGTGGCCGTCGTGGCGAAGGCCGCGGAGAACGTCGCTAAGCGTGGCAATTCCGCTCCGGGCAGCAGTTCCCGGAGTATCATTAGAGCGCTTCCCCTCCAGGGAGGCGCTTTTTTTACGCCCCAGACAACACTTTGGGCCATTTTCGTTGTCCCGTGCGTATGCTTTGACGAGAACACCAGCAATTATGGCCAAAAACGTCGGCGTTCACGTCGTGCATGACGCGAACACCGACAAAAACGGCCAAAAACGCGTGCACTCGCGTCATTGACTTGTGAGAGTGTGCTGAAAATGCTATCTTTGTAAAGATTAAACGACTATATATGAAGAAGATTGTTCTTGCAGCTGCGGCTGCGATGGTTGTTGCAGCTTGCGGCACCAATTCCATTACAAAGGTAAGCGGCACCCTCCCCGCCGGCTC
>Ga0310690_10005435_pt1 | contig 17262 bp, 37 predicted proteins | sample AusTroGonzalo_MG_2_FD_207661 | JGI IMG/M metagenome (GOLD analysis project Ga0310690, IMG submission 207661) | Bovine rumen microbial communities from tropical cattle in Woodstock, Queensland, Australia - Gonzalo_04 (v2) (version 2) | ecosystem: Host-associated > Mammals > Digestive system >...
AGGGCATCAACAATGTTTCCACCGATGCGGACGGGATTTCATTAACCTACTTCGCAGACGGCGAATCTCTCACCGATGCCGACAATCGCATCACTTCCGTACTTGGTGACTTGGCGAAGGTTGAAGGTGCAACGGCATCACAGAACTATGCGGCAGGTGACTACCTTGTGTTCCAGGATAAATTCTGTAAGGCAAGTGGCGCAATAGCAAGCGGAGAAGTATTAAAAATTGGAACTAACCTTACCCAGACAACGGTAGGGGCTGAACTTAAAGCAATTATTGCACAATTATAAAAAAGGGGGATTAAAACATATGGAGAAGATTAAGATTGCAATTATCGGATTTTTTGCAGTTATGACAAGCTGGCTTGGTACGCTTGCAATCCCGGTATATATCTTGGTGGCGTGCAATGTCATTGATTATGTGACGGGCATCACGGCGGCCTGCGTGCGAAAGGAGCAAGTCTCAAGTTATAAGGGCATTTTGGGCATTGCCAAAAAGGTTTTTATGTATCTCTTGGTTTTGGTCGGAGTGTTTGTTGATTTTATGCTTCAATATATGTTCAAAAACCTCAACATCCCGATCAGCTTGCCATTTGTGGTCGGATGTATCGTGGCTTGCTGGCTTGTCCTTAACGAAATGTTATCAATCCTGGAAAATCTAAACGAGATTGGCGTACCCATGCCGCCTTTTCTTATGCCACTTGTGGAACGGATTCGTGGAACGGTTGAGAAAAAGGGCGAGGACATAAAGGACAATATCGGGAAAAAGGAGGATTCTTCGGATGAGTAATTCGCCATTGGTTAATTACACGGCAATTTCTCCATTCAAGACAAGCCCGCGAAAGAGAACCATTGACGCGGTTATAGTGCATTGTATGGCTGGAAACTTTTCCGTTGAAACTTGCGGAAACATATTCCAACGGCCTAACAGGAACGCTTCAAGCAATTACGGCATCGGTTCTGACGGAAGAATCGGGCAATATGTTTATGAAAAGGATCGTGCATGGTGTAGCGGTGGCTCAAAAAATGGAACGGTTATTCGCATGAACGGAATATCCGGCGCAGATTGGGATCAGAGGGCAATTTCCATTGAAGTAGCAAATGATGGCGGCGCAGATACGGGATGGCATGTGTCTGATAAGGCCATGGAAAGCCTTGTTAATCTGCTAGTGGATATATGCCAAAGGAACGACATTAAACAGCTTCTATGGAAAAATGATAAGACGCTTGTAGGCAAGATTGATCAGCAGAACATGGCACTTCACCGATGGTTTTCTACCAAAAGCTGCCCTGGTGATTATCTCGTATCTAAGCATGAATGGCTGATGGATCAGGTCAACGCAAGGCTTAATGGACAGCCAACACCAACACCTGCACCTAGCGGATTGCCTTACAAGGTAAAAATTACTTGTGATACGCTGAATGTGCGTAAGGGTCCTGGCACAAATTACAAGGTTGTTACGCAGGTACACAAGGGAGAAGTCTACACCATCACGGCAGAACAGAACGGATGGGGAAAGCTGAAAAGCGGCGCGGGATGGATATGCCTTAAATACACAATCAGAATATCGTAGTATTAAAAATGCCCTCGGTCTTTTATAGACCGGGGGCTTATTTTTATTTGTGATGAAATTCACATTTGTCACATTTTGCCATAAGGCTATTGATTAGTTTATCTTTTTCTATGCTTGAATCCAAAAGTTTGTCGATTCTTCCGTCTTTTAATTCAATCTGGTGTTTCCAGTCCTTTATTTCCTTTGCGTGAGCATCTCTTTCTTTTTCCAACTTATCATGGTGTTTTTCTTTTTCTTCTGCTAATTGTTTCTCTAAATCATTTATCCGCGCTCTTTTGTCCTGAATGAGCAGTTTCATTGCTTTTATGTCTGCTATGTCGTCCTCTTCGACATGATCAACGCCCAAAAGAACATTTGCCAGCGGCCTGATGGTTAAATCGTAATTAAATCCCAATTCCTCGGACCCTTTGCCAAACAAACGAGACAGGGTTGTTTTGGATATGCAATGCCCGTCATCCTCCATCATTTTGTAGATGGTGTCAAGAGATAATCCCCTTTGAGATTTTATTTCCTTTAATTGTTCTATGATTTCTTTTGTGTTTGTCATAAATGTAACCCCTTTTTCCAAAACTAGAACTTTTTTTACATGAGACGTTTTGCTAATGTAAATTATACAAGATTATTATTTTTGTGTCCACAAAAAATACGAAAGAGAGGTATTGCAATGGAAAACATAAGAGATAAAAACTGGTATATCGCCAATATTAAGGACAGTTTATCTGAATTAGAAGATACGGTTATTTTATGCGCGATAGGCAACATCGTGGCGAATTTAGCCAGGTCTAATAGCTGTGAAAATGTACTGTTCCTCGATGCATTTGTCCTGGATTACATCAATAAATGGGGTTAAGGAGTTTATATGTTAAAGGAAAAGGACTGGTACAGAGATAAAATTGCAGACATTTTATCAAACATCGACAATCTTACTACCATTCGGTTTATCTATTTTTTCATAAAGGAATATATAAAGAAATAATCATTTGCCGTCATGCACGGATTTGATCAGATTGTAGACCGTTTCTTGTAGTTGTTCCGGCAATTCAATATACATTTTTGCCACTTCAATGGCTTTTTCATTCTTTGCGACCGCAGCAATAACGCTTGCGCGGATTTCCTCTTCACTTTTACTTGGCTCTTCAAATCCCATGAGGTATTGCGGTGTCACTCCCAGGGCTTGAGACAAAATAAAGAGTTTGTCCTGTTTTGGCTGATTTCCGTAATTTATGTATTGGGAAATATCTGATTTACTAATTTTTACGCCATACTTCTTGCAAAATGGCTGGCATTTTTCAACTATGTCTATTTGCCGTATGTTTTGTTTGCGCATCACTTCTTTTAGCCGTTCTTGCGTGTTAGATACGATCATTTTAAATCTCCTCTTTTGTTTTGTAGAAATTATACAACAAGATTTGTTAAATATCAACAAAAATTGAAAATTGGTTCAAAATGTTAAACTTTTGTGTTGACTTTGTTTGGTTTTTTGTGCTAAATTATGATTAGTTTAAGACATTAAACTAGAAAGGAGAGCAAAATGGATTTCGATTATGCAAAATTGAAGGGGAAAATTGTTGAAGTTTTTGGCAGCAGAACGGAGTTCGCAAAGCACATTGGCATGAGCAAGACTACTATTTGCCATAAAATGAGCGGTAAAAGGTGCTGGACTCAGCCGGAAATTATGAAGGCAGTTATTGCCTTGCGTATTGATACGAATGAAATTCCCGAATATTTTTTTAAGCAAAAAGTTTAACGCACTAAACTTTAGAAAGGAAGGGAAAGGATGAACGAGATCATCAAGGTTGATTTTGACAAGCAGACGGTATCTGCAAGAGAGTTACACGAAAAGTTGGAAATCGCCACGGCTTTCAAAGATTGGTTCCCCAGGATGCGTGATTATGGCTTTGTTGAGAACATCGATTTCAACTCGCTCAAAAATGAGCAGGTTCGTGTTGAGGGCGGAAGAACTGTCAAAAGAGAAATGGTTGACTATGAACTGTCTATTGATATGGCAAAGCAGATTTGCATGATCCAAAGAACCGAAATCGGCAAAAATATCCGTCAATACTTCTTGGATTTGGAGAAGGCATGGAATACGCCGGAACAGATCATGTCCAGGGCGTTAAAGATTGCGGATCAGACAATCGCAAGTCTCACGAACAAGGTTGGTGAACTTGAAACGGCCGTACAAGAAATGGATGGCGTTATTCAGAACATGGCTCCAAAGGTTGACTACGCAGACAGGATTCTTTCGTCTCCTGATTGCATGTTAGTAACGCAGATTGCTCAAGATTACGGAATGTCTGCAAAAGCATTTAATGCCGTTCTTGAGAATGCTGGGATTCAGAGAAAGGTCGGCGGCCAATGGATTCTTTACGCCGCATATCAGGGCAAGGGTTACACGAAAACCCGAACGAACGAATATCAGCGCGGAGACAAGGTTGGCACAAGGCTTTCAACTGTTTGGACGCAGAAAGGGCGAATGTTCCTTTACACGAAACTAAAAGACATTGGCGTAATACCAAAAGAGGAACAAGAGAATGAAACAACCTAAGAAGCTGACGCGAACACAAAAGGAAGCGGTTTTTGCCGCCGGACTTATCCCTAACGAGTGGTCATTCCTGGAGGAAACGGATTTCTATTTTAAGGTAATGAACAAGAAAACGGGAAAAATTAGGTCCGTAGACAAGTACAAAAAGAGGGGAAAACATGCTGAACGAGGTTATTGAAGTAGGGTATGTCGAGAACGACATTCATTTAACGGAAGGCACAAATCGGTTTGAGTTTTGCGTTCCAAGAAATTCTGGCACAAAAGATAGGTTTATCGTTACCGCCTACATGGATGGCGAATATGATCTTAAGGCAAACGATAAATTGAAAATCATCGGGAACATGGAGAGTAAGAGTTGTAATGGCAAGTTGTATGTCAATGTCGCCGCGACAACGGTAATATACAATCCCATGGAAGCCGCAGGAATCAACGAAGTATATCTAAGCGGAGAGTTGTGCAGCGATCCCAAAGTAAGACAAACGCCGCAAGGCAAGACGATTTCAAACGTAATTCTTAGGATTAGGAACTCCGCAACGGAGAATTATTACATTCCCATTATCTTGTGGGGCGACGAAGCTTACAAGGTCGCTGAAATGAAGGCCCACGACACAATCACGATCAAAGGCAGATTCCAATCAAGGGAATACAACAAACGCATATCTGACACGGAAGTACGCGTAATGACCGCATATGAGGTCAGCGCGAGACTTATTTAACGAAAGGGGATTTTTAGCATGAACAAGAAGAAAGCATTGTTCCATTTGTTTTCAGCGATGATTTTCATTGGCCTTTGGGGGCTTGTTGGCACGGCTGGCGCGGTTGATTGCGACGCAATATCTTTTGGCAGGGCAATCATTCAGTATGCCATATCCATATCACTTCTTGTCGCCGGAGCATTCGGCGCGAACAGATTTCTTGACGAAGGGGGAAACTAAATAATGGCAAAGGAAAGGTTACTTGGTATGTACCCGTGCTATGAGTTTCCCGTTGATTACGAAGGCTTTTCGTATTTGGTGATATTTGGAAAACATAAAAATGGTTGGTTTATCAGTTTGCCTCGGAACAATGTGTCCTGCGAGGCCGCTGATCCTTTGGATGTTGCCTACAATCGGTCGAATTTGATCGAGAATGGCAAGCTGGATGAGGGTTTTGCTTTCCTTGTTGCAGAAATGATTAAGGAACTGTGGTATCGTGAAAAACTTGGTTCAAGAAAGGAGAACGAGGAATTATGGAAATCAGAAGAATCAGAGTAGAAAACTTTATGAATGCCGTTGATACGGAAGTCCAGCTTTCGCGCAAGACGATCATAAAGGCAAAGAACGGCGTAGGGAAATCAACCATAGCCAATGCGTATATGTGGCTGATGTTTGGATGCGACATGGATTTGCACGACAATCCGATGGTCAGGAGACTTGAGAACGGCGTACCAGTTGACGGCGACATTTCTGTTACGGCTGAATTTGACATTGACGGAAAGGCCGTGACCGCTAAAAAGGTTCAGAAGCGTTCCTACAAGAAAGACGGATCCAGCTACTCTGATGATAACACATACTACGTGAACGAGGTTCCTAAGACGCTGAAGGACTTCAATGCATACTTTGACTGCGACATGAAAGCGCTGCTTATCTGCTCTAACATTGGAGCGTTTATCGGAAAGAAAGACAAGGACATGCGTGAATACCTTTTTGGCAAGGTTGGAAACATAACCGACTATGACATTGCATCAAGAAATCCGGCGCTCGCTGAACTTGTTCCGCTCTTGCAACAGTACAAGGTTGAAGAAATCGAAGCCATGAATAAGGCTGGAATAGCCAAAGCTAAGAAAGACATTCCCGTGTATGACGGCATGATCGCAGAGAAAGAAAGAGACGTGGCACTCAAAAAGGCCATCCCCGTTTCAGATTTGGAACTGGCAAGAAACAGTCTTAAGGAACAGATTGCGAAAGAAAAGTCTTTGTTGGGCGATTCCGAATCGGCGGCGGCTGAATATGCATCCCTTGGCACGGAGATTATGAATCTCAAGTTCAAACTGTCGGATTTGGAGCGCAAGGCAAACGAGGACCGCGTTGCGAAAGAAAGACAGATGCAAGCGCAAGTTGCTGAAAAGTCCAACGAAATACTTCTCCTTGAAACGACTATAAAGACCCTTGAGACAAAGATTGAGTTTGAAAAGCGGGAGCATTCAAAAGCAAGGGAAAATGTCGAGTCTGCAAAGATAAGGTACATAGAAGCAAGAAAGCGCGAATTTGACGAATCCAGCCTTGTTTGTCAGTATTGCGGTCAAGAATACCCTGGCGAGAAAAAAGACGCTCTAAGGGCTGAATTTGAAAGCCACAAAGCAGAAGAACTCAAGGAAATCACGGAGCGCGGAACATACTTCTCTAATACGGCGAAGGAACATGAGGAATCTGCAAATAAGTTATGCGCCGAAATCGCTGAAACCAGGAAAAGAATTGATGACCTTAAGGCAGAACGAGACAAGCTGGCGGCAGAAAAAGTGGAATCGGTTGACGCTCACGCTCTTCCTGAATACGTGGAATTGGAAAAGCTGATTGCGGAAAAGACAAAGAAGTATGAGTCATACGATTTGTCGAAAGCTAACGACCGCAAGTCAACGATTGACACTCTAAACACGGAACTTATGGAAGTTGAGATCAAGATTGCGTCCGCTGATTATACTGCCGACGAGGACAGGCTTTTGGAACTGAAGGAAAAGCGTTTGGACGCTGAACAGGCAATGGCAGATTGCGAGAAGATACTTGATTTGCTGAACGAACTTGCTAAGTGCAAGAATGAAACGCTGTCTGCGGAGATCAACTCAAAGTTTGATTTGGTCAAGTGGAAACTGTTTGATTATGCGAAGAACGGTGGTTATAAGAACGTTTGCATCCCGACGGTTGAAGGCAAGAGCATTCTTTCGCTTGAAAGCAACAAGGCCAACAGACTTATCGGTGCGCTGGACATTGTGAACAGCATTCAGAAGATGGAAAACCTTAATTGCCCGGTGTTTGTGGATGATTCAGAGGCATTTGATACGGCGCACCTGGCGGTTGCAACTAACATGATGGCATGTCAGACGGTGTTCCTGAACGTGTCGGATGATACAGAGATCAAGGTTATCAATATTTAAAGAAAGAGAGGGAAAAAGAATGGCAACTACTTTTGGTATTCCAAAAACAGACCTTACTGGAATGAAATTTGGTAGGCTTACTGTTTTACGTTTATCAAAAGAGAGATTCTTGGATCAAGTATCGTGGGATTGCCTTTGCGATTGTGGGAAAACAACCATAGCCACAACGACACATCTTAGAAAAGGGTTTAAGAAAAGTTGCGGTTGTTACCATGATGAAGCTGCGAGTGAACGGGCTAAAACTCATGGAGAAAGTAAGTCAAGATTATACAAAACACATCAAGCACTAAAAAATAGATGCCTAAATAAAAATTGTAAAGCCTATAAGAATTATGGCCTTAGAGGAATTACAGTGTGTGATGAATGGCTTGGCGAAAATGGTTATCTGAATTTCAGAGAATGGGCTTATAAGAACGGGTACAAAAGTGAATTGACGATTGATCGCATCGACAATAATAAGGGTTATTCCCCGGAGAATTGCCGTTGGGCCACGATAAAAGAACAAGAAAACAACAAAAGAACTTGCCATTATGTAACCATAAATGGCATAACAAAAAATCTTACTGAATGGTCTGAAATATATGGCATAAAGAGAGATACAGTTAAATGCAGACTTAAAAATGGATGGAATGTTATTGATGCACTTACATTACCAATAAACCCTAAAAGGAGGTATAAAAAATGGCTACAAAAACAGAATTGATGGAGGCAGGAAAAGAGCAAGCGGGGTTGGTTGTAAACAACGCGCTAATCAACGGGCTTATCGCTCAGATTTCAGAAAAGGTAAAATACGGGATGACTTTTCCACGCGATTATTCGTATCAGAATCAGTTGCTCGGCGCTTACCTTACCTTGAAAGAGACTAAGGACAAGAACGGGAAGTGCGTGCTTGAATCCTGTTCGCAGACAAGCATTGCAAATGTACTTATGACGATGGTATCCAGCGGTCTTTCCATGCAGGACAAGCAGTGCTATGCCGTGGCTTATGGCGGTCAGTTGCAGCTTATGCCTAGTGTTTATGGCAACACCTGCATCGCAAGGCGCTACGGATTGAAGGACATTTCCGCAATGTGCATCTATCATGGCGACAAACTGACGTATCACATCGAGGATGCTGAGATCGTCATTGACGAGCATATCCAGGATTTTATGAACATCGACACGGACAAGATCACCGGGGCATACGCCATTGCAAAGATGGCAGACGGGTCCAAACACGTAGAACTTATGAGCATGGCACAGATCAAGAAAGCATGGGCGCAGGGCTACGGCTACAAAGAAGGCGGAAATGGAACCCATCAGAAATTCACGGATCAGATGGCCATGAAGACCGTCAAGAATCGCTGCCTTAAATACATCATCCGCACGCATGGCACAGAGGAACTTAATAATTTCTATGACAATTCGGAGAGCGTAGAGCAGACGGACAGGGTGGCAGCAGACGTAAGCTACGAAGTTTCGCAGAACGCAAACGCAGTTGAATTTCCCATGAACCAGCCGGAGGAACCAGTTGTTGTTGCCGAAGAAAAGAAGCCCGTCAAGCAGAACAAGTCGCCTGAAAAGGTTGAAGCGGAGATCATCACGGATGACATTGACCTTCCAGACTTTATGAAAGCATAGGGGTTAGAGGATGCCGAGAGTAAATCTTTACAACATCGTGACAAATGACGCATATGAGATTCCGATTGCGTGTGACATAAAAGGCAGACAGGCGGCGGCGGATTTTCTGAAACTTGGATTGACACAGTTTTACAGGAATCTGAAATCAGACAGATGGAATGGAAAATATAAAGCCGTATTCATCGGAATTTGCCCGATGGACGAGGATTTTGTGCCGAATGCGAATATTTTGCCACTATCCAATGAAGATCGCATGGAAATAGCAAAAGCAAAGCGACAGGAACGCATCGAAAAGGCAAGGCGAAAGAAAGTTTTGGAAAGCCGCGAGTATTATCGGCAGAACAGGATTGAATTACTGAAAAAGGCAAAGGAAAGAAACAGAAAAAAAGCTGCGGTGATTGGAACAAAGGAGAAATACGATGGATAGAGAAAAGGTTATCGGAATTATTATTGCATGGGTTGTTTTAATGGCTTTGTCCTGGCTTGTTACCTGCGGTCTTGTGTGGGTTGTATGCAAGTGCTTCGCATGGGTGTTTTCGTGGAAGATTGCCACGGGAATATGGGTTGTGTGCTTGATCGCAAGATGGATTGTTTCGGCAGCGAAGAAGGGGGAATAACGGATGGCAGAATTTGCCCTTAATGGCTACAAACTTTTGGGGGGGGGGGAGTAAGGAAAGCCGCATTGAGAATGACTACTATGCCACGAACCCGAAGGCGGTGCGAATGTTGTTGGAGCGTTATGAGTTGAAGGCAGATACCATTTTGGAACCATGCGTAGGTGAAGGACATATTGCCAACACGGTAAAAGAGTTTTACGGCAACAAGGAAGTTGTCGGAATTGACATAGTAGACAGGGGCTATCCAGGAACGATCGCTTGCGATTTTTTGAAGTGGGAACCCGACAGGGAATACATGAGCATCATAACCAATCCACCTTACAGTTTGGCGCAAGAGTTTACTGAAAGGTGCATGGAGATTTTGGGCGAAGGCGGTCAGTTGTGCCAATTCTTGAGAATACAGTTTTTGGAAACGGTTAGGCGCAAGGCGTTGTTTGAGAAATATCCACCGAAGTATGTGTACGTGTTTTCTAAGCGGATGCCGGTCTTTAGTGACGGACGGGAAATAGATCCGCAAACGGGCAAGGTTTGGGCTACCACGCTTTGCAACGCATGGTTTGTGTGGGAGAAGGGAAGCAAAACGGAAACAGTAATAAGATGGTTATAGGGAGGTAAGCAGCATGAGTGAATTTATTGCATTTTTAATCGGTTGTTTTGTCGGCGGCCTGTTTGGCGTTCTTTGCATGGCGTTGGTTGTCGGAGCAAAGAGAAGCAGAGGTGACGGAGAATGTTAGACGATTACAAGCGATTTTGCCTAAAGTGCGGATGGAATGACGCAGATTATGGATGCACAAGCCCCAGGAACGAGGAAGTGTATCAATGCCCGATGTACGCATATTACCATCCGGAAGAAGTCACGAAATTTGAAAAAGCCATGGATGAATGGATGAAAAGCAGGGAAGGGGGAGAAGAATGACGGACAAAGTAATATACACGGCAGACAACGAAGAACCCGATTGCATGAAATGTGACCACGTATGTGGCTGGACATGGACAGATAAAAAAGGCATATTGCACGATTATTGCTATGAAAAGTGTGGCGCGGAGCATTATTGGAATGGCTACGAAAGAACGGAAATGGGGGAAGAAGAATGACAGACTTGGATAAAATCAAAAGCATTATCGTAAAATCGCTCGAATCCGCAGAAAACTATGAAATTGCTGATTGTTACAATCATATGGTAATTTGCGGTGATTGCCCGTATTGGCATGATTGCAGAAACGAACATGAGTGTGACGAGTATATTCTAGACAAATTGGAGGCAGAGAATGACAAACGGTGAAATGTTAGATGAAATGCTAAGAAAGACTTTTCCGAGAACGATATTTATTCGCGGAATCAACGAGAGTAATAAGACGCAATCCATCGTTTTTAGTGATGAATGGTTGAAAATGCCATATGTTCAGCCGGAGCAGAAGTGGATTCCTGTTAGTGAGCTGTTGCCGGAAGAAAACGAAGAAGTTTTAGTAACATTTAAGAGTGATGATGAAATTCGTGTTTATAATTGTAAGTATTTTGACAACAGTCCTTGGTGGAAAAACTATGTCATAGCATGGATGCCATTGCCAGAGCCATACAAGGCAGAAAGCGAGGACGAAGGATGAAAGGCAGGGATTGCAAAGATTGCAGACATTGCAAAGGCATCCGAGGGTTTATGGCAGAATGTGATGCAATACGCATTGGCGAAAACGGGGAATTGCTTTTTGTCATTAGAGATGGCGAAACAACGCGAAGCCACGCCAGAGTGTGCGAGTTTTATGAGGGAAAGGAGTCAGAGGGAGAATGATGGAATTATACCATACAAATGATGATTTCAAGACATATATCGACAAGTTGTGCGCAAAGCACAAATTATCGCTGGAACAGGCGTTGGCTACCAGAATGGCTGCAAGTTATGCGGAATACTTGCTGGGAAGAGAGAAGGAGAATTTGAAGAAAGGATGAACGCGAACCCGTAAACGGGTTTCTGAACAATTAGAACGGGCAGAATAAAACATACATGAACAATAGACTGGAATGTAGTGGTTCTCCCCACTGCCAACATGGCAAGGCAAAAGCTAATGGCTAGAGGTAATAACTCCCACTGCTATAAATTGGATTTGTATGTTTCCACATTACGAATATGCGTAGTGTGGTGCGTGACAAACAAAGAACTAATTGCTGAATCCTGGTTGAGATTTTTAAGAGACAGGTTCAATGCAAAAATTGATTTTACAAAATATTACCTCGCGTACAGCGGTGGTAAAGACAGCCATTTCCTTTACTGGTTTATTAAGGAGTATTTGAAAGACGATCTTATTGAGATTGTAGGCGTGAACACAAGTTTTGAATTGCCGGAAATCCGCGACAGAATCCTAAAAAATGCAGACACGATATTAAAACCCAAAATGCACAGAAATCAAATCAAGGAGATGTACGGGATCCCGTGTTTTACAAAACAGCAGGATGAATACATATGGCGTTATCAAAATGGTAGCAGAAGTGAAAACACCATGCGTGCAATCAATGGAGATAATCCTATCTTTAATTTGAATCGCAAAGCAAAGGAAATGACATTGAACGGAACTTTACATAAGGTGAGTAACAAGTGTTGCAAGTACAACAAGGAATTGCCAATGGAAGAATATGGAAAGTTGGTTGGTAAAAAGCCCATTTTGGGTGTAAGGCAATCTGAAAGCAAGACGCGAAAAGCGAAGTATGAGACTTGCTTACACGCAAACGGAGCATTTACGCCGCTTTACGACTTTTCAGATGATCTAATGGATTTGATTTACGAGGTAAAGCAAATTGAGATACCTGGTTGTTACACATATTTAAGTCGTACTGGTTGCGGCGGATGCCCGTATGGACGAAATGTAGAAACCGAATTAAGCCTTATGCCGGAATTGCAAAGGCAGAAAGCCATTGAGTTTTTCGAGGAATCCTATGATGTACTTGGCATGAATTACAAGGACATTCAAATGACTTTGAAATTGTGAGGCAGGTGGTGGAGGATGACGGACATTGAATTGTTTGAGGAAGTATTAAACGAAACATATGAACAAATGAATACTGGCTTGTGCGATTTTACAGATCACGGGAAATGTAGCTGTTGTGGCCACTGTTGCGGAGATTTGCTTCCTGTTACTGATAAAGAAATTGCGAAGATCAAAGAATACATGAAGACCCACAATATAAAGGCACATAGCCACGGCAATTTTTTATCCGTGAACATTTTGGATTTGACTTGCCCGTTCATGGATTCAAGCAAGGAATTGAAATGCACGATTTATCCCGTGCGGCCGCAAATATGCAAAATGTTTTCTTGCCACAAGGAAAATCGTAAAGGCATTCCGGCACAATTTGCCTTGTCTGCTCACGCGGTCAGCATGAGACAAACTTTTTTTGGAAAATAAAACGCGAGGGATGATGATGGAAAAAATAACACATGGAAATTTCTTTAGTGGATCAGGTACCTGGGAATTAGCCGCAAAGTTATGCGGAGCAGATACCTTGTGGGAATCGGAGATAGAGCCGTTTCCCGTGGCGTTGGAAGCGAAAAGGTTTCCAGAAGCAAAACAGCTTGGGGATATAACAAAGGTCAGCGGATATGACATTGAGCCTGTTGACATGATGACGAACAGTAGTCCGTGTCAGGATTTGAGTGTTGCAGGTAAACGGCAAGGCATGACCGCAGATAGTGGAACGAGATCAAGTTTGTTCCATGAGGTTATAAGAATAACAAAGGAAATGAGGGAGAAAGATGCTAACGAACAATTACGAAGTAGAGGGTCAGTTGAGTATATTCGACCTGGATTATGGCTTTGGGAAAATGTTCCAGGAGCCTTGTCAAGTAACAACGGAGAAGATTTCCGAACCGTCCTTGAAGAGATCGCGCGGATCATCGAGCCTACGGTTTCAATTCCTAGACCTAAGAAATGGGCTTCTGCCGGAAGCGTGGCAGGAAACGGATGGAGTATTGCATGGTGCATCCGAAACGCAGCTAATGAAGGAGTGCCACAGAGACGTAGAAGAATCTTTCTTGTCGCGGATTTTAGAGGAAACCGCGCCGGAGAAATACTTTTTAAGCAAGAAGGCTTGTCTTGGAATTTTGAGGCGGTGCGCAAAACGTGGGAAACAACTTCCAGAAGTCTTGAAGAACGCGTTAATGAGGCAGGCCGATATATCCGAGGCGAAATTGCAGAGCCTTTTAGCGGAGAGTTCGGAGGAAGTGTAGCCACAAATCAGCAATAGCCCCTTCCATTTCTACGATACAAACCCCACGGACGCAAGATATACGGAATGTGGGGGGGGCGTTGCAAACACGGTTAGAGCAAGATACGGAACGGGTGGAAACAATATGCCAATCATACTACATGAGTGATAAGGGGGGGCATTTAGCTAGATGGAAAAAACTAAATCAAGCCATGACGATGATGGCACTAGACTACAAAGACCCTCCGGCGATCATGATACGGCGTATGGATTAGACAGATACAGTTGGAATCAAGGTTATAACGCAAAGTACGATTGTCAGATTTTTGAGAACGAGGAACCTGCCTTAGTTGCAAGGGGGGGGAGCGCCGTTTGCTGTTATACCAGAAGGAGATAGGCGGCTTGAATGCCACGGACTTTAAATGGGTGCAAAATCAACAAGTAGTGGAAAACAAATTGATAATATGCAAGCGATAGGTTTTGACGGGTATAATGCCACGCTAACTGGCGAACAATCTGCAACGCTTGGCGTGAATTGCGGAATGACCACGGGAAGGAACGGAGTTTTGGTGAAAGCTATTGGATTTGATACTTATAATCAGGTTTTGACGGGGGGGGTGGCACGAACATTGACTAGCGTAAAAAGTGATTGTGACCATGTTCCATGCGTGTTTGTCCTGAATGAGCAAGACAAGAAAGGAGATTCCGTGACGGAAGATAAAACAAACGCATTGCTGAAAGACCCAAAGAGGCAGCCAGTTATCTGCCTAAACGATCAGGGGGGGGGATTTATGAGTGTATCAATGGATAAAACGGCAACGCTGAGAGCGCAGATGGGTGGTCATCCCCCAATAGTTTACACCCTGAAAATTAGGGGGGGCGAGAAGGTGGAGGCAAGGGAGCATTGATACAGACGGATAAATCAGCCACTCTAGGCACAAGCAACGATCAGTATATGTTCGTTCCTACTAGGGGGGGGAGAAAGCAAAGTGAATGCTACTCCGTAGACGAGAAAATGGGGAATACATACGTATGGGAAGAACAGGCGAACACATTGGCGAACAGAGATTACAAGCAGCCACAGGCGGTGATGGTTCCACGGAAGGAAGAACGGTAGTGTTGGCAATCCTTGAAGGGAACGGCAACAGGCCATCGCACAAAGGCCCTGGAATTTCCATAGGGGGGGTACGATGTATACCCTAAATTCCGTGGAAGTACATGGAGTAGTCACAAGGAGAAACAAAGATGAGTTGTCTTAACCCACAGGACGTGCAGAGCAGGCACATAATGACGGTTGACGGACACGCGGAAAGCCTTTATGCAGGTTGTGGCATGAGGGGGGGGGCAGCAATACGTGTTGGTGCATCGGCAACGGACAGGCGCATCAGTTTTACCTTCAGAACAAGATGGGTGCGCTGAACTGTATGCACGATCAACAGATAGTGATGGTGAGGAAGAATGAACTTAAACAGACACGACGTGCAGAGTAAAGCGATTTATTCCACGGACGGAGTTGTTGCAAGCCTCTATGCAGGCGAATGCAGGCATGGGGGGGCGAAGCTTATGTAATGTGCATGGCAACACAACAAGGTGGAGCAGAGATTATGGAAAACAGATGCCCCACGATAACGGCAGCAGCAGGAATGAGTGGAAACAATCAACCATGTATTATGCGAAAGGAGAAAAGACAGATGGCAGAAGAATTTATGAATCCACCCGTAGATGACGGAGAATATGCGGTACGCAGATTACTTCCTTGTGAGTGCGCTGCCTTACAGGGATTTCCGAAGGATTGGTGCGATGACGTTCCGCACAGCGATTCAGCGGAGTACAAACTTTGGGGAAACGGAATTGCGCTTCCTTCTATTCTGGGTATAATGCAGAATGCGGTAAAGGTGATAAGGGAGGCGGCTGGTGAAACTTAAAACCATATCCACCGGATCCGACGGTAACTGTTATATTTTGACCAGCGCAAGCGGAAAGCGGTTAGTCCTGGATGCCGGAGTTATAAAATCGGAGATCATTAAAGGCTGCAATTATGACTTAAAGAGCATTGCTGGCGTAGTGATTACGCATGAACATAAGGACCATGCGAAAAGCGCAGCAGATTTAATCAAGGCTGGCTTAAACGTATGGCGGCCATATCTGAATGTTGATCAGAAATGCCCTTCAGCTATATTTGATGGATTTACAGTATGGGGATTTGATTTGCCACACAACGGCGTTGAGAACAGAGGTTTTTTGATAAATTGCGACAAGCAGCGAATCTTATACATGACGGATATGGAGTATTGCCCGTACAGTTTTAGGAATTTCAACGTAAATCACATGCTGATTGAATGCAATTACAGAAAGGATTATATCAGTGCAGACCTTCCGAACTACGAACACAAAGTTAGAGGACATTGTGAGTTGAATACAACTTTGGGAATCATAAGTGCAAACGCAACGTATGCCCTACAAACCGTCATATTGTGCCATATGGGGCAAGGAATTGGAGACATTGATAAAACACTCGATGAAGTGAGAAAAGTGGCTAAAAACGCCAAAATCGACTACGCAGCGCCAGGCAAGGAATGGGAGTTGAACGAAGTACCATTTTAGGAAAAGGAAGTGTTGAGAATGACAGAAGCAACCGAAGATATGATGCCAGTCAACAGCAAGATATGCAAAACATGCAGATACAGTTGCAAGTATGACATGAATGGTACGGCGCTATGTGATTATTTCATTATTACTGGGAAACAACGGAAATGTCCTGTCGGATTGTGCAACCATTACGAAATGCAAACCGTAGGGAAAAAGAACAAAAGAAACGTCAAATGGTGGTAAAGATCAATTATTAAGGGAGGATGCATATGAGCGGTGATGCGCCATGTTACAAGTGCGAAACAAGATATGCCGGATGCCATTCAAGCTGCGTGAAATACATGGATTTTGTGCAGAAGCGTGCCGTGGAACTGGAAAAGATCAAAACGGCAAAAACTGTGGAACGACTTAATTACAATTCACGCACTTATCAAGGACACAATATCCGGCAAAAAATGAAAGACAAATACAAGGGGGAAGACAGATGATCGCTGTTAAGATTTTTCTTTGCATTATGATAGCCATTGCGGTTGGAATTTTGGGAGGAATGGTTGTTGTGGTAATCCAGGCAGATTTGGAAAGTGAGGATAAGGAATGACAGTAGCAGAAGCGATTAGCGTTTTGAAGATGGTAGAAGCCTACGGCTTAGCAGATGATGCAAAGAAGATGGCAATCCGCTCCCTTGAGGCGTGGGAGAAGGTTCGTGAGGAGATTGAAAGAATAGGTGGTTCTGAAGAAAAATCTGTTTATAAGTGTCAACACCCATCGTATGTTAGAGGATTGGAAAAGTCGCTTGAAATCATCGACAAGCACTTAAATTGGGTGACGGAATGCAAGTAGTGATTGATATTCCAGATATTTTTCTTGAGTGGGCTAAAGATGAAATGTCAGTAGAAATTTTTGACAATAGGAGTATGGCAGATACGATGTCTAGTGCAATCCGAAATGGCATCGTTATCCAATCTGGTCATGGTGATTTGATTGACCGTG
>Ga0310690_10005437_pt1 | contig 17257 bp, 11 predicted proteins | sample AusTroGonzalo_MG_2_FD_207661 | JGI IMG/M metagenome (GOLD analysis project Ga0310690, IMG submission 207661) | Bovine rumen microbial communities from tropical cattle in Woodstock, Queensland, Australia - Gonzalo_04 (v2) (version 2) | ecosystem: Host-associated > Mammals > Digestive system >...
CAAGAAATCCGTAAAGAATATGGTTCATTTTGCAATTACATCTGGGGATTTTCGGATGGCAAAACAATCCTTTATGATAAACATGACGAAGGGTTTATTCCTGTTAGCAACGGGTTGTCCGATGCCATTAGCAAAGACCTTAAAAAGCGAGGTTTTAAGTATCTGGGAACGGTTGTGATTTACTCGCACCTGCAGGCCTGTGGCATTATTAACGACCATGATAAAAATTGTCCCAGGTATAAATATATTGTGGACAAATTCCCAACTATCCGCAAACGACGTTATTTGGAAAAGAATGTCCACAAGTTTTAATGATATAATTCCTTGACTTTCTGTTTCGTTCCCTGTTAAGATGTCCATGTGATTCAACAGAAAGGAAAGAACATGAAACTTATATTGGCGTTTGCCTTTGGGGCAGCACTGACGGCAGGAATTATGTATTATAAATGTGCCAAAACAACAGATACAGTTCAATTTACAACAAAGTGGGACAAGACCTTTGCAAAGTCAGATAAGGTGGATACACATAAAGTTACCTTCAAAAACCGTTACGGCATTACTTTGGTGGGCGATATGTACTTGCCGAAGAATATTCAAGGAAAAATGCCGGCGATTGCCGTTTCCGGTCCTTTTGGTGCTGTGAAAGAACAAGTGTCAGGTCGTTATGCTCAAGAAATGGCAGAGCGTGGATTTATAACTCTTGCTTTTGATCCATCTTTTACGGGCGAAAGTGGCGGAAATGTGCGGGATGTTGCTTCACCTGATATCAATACGGAGGATTTTTCTGCCGCTGTGGATTACCTAACAACACTTCCAAATGTTGATGAAAATAAAATCGGGATTATCGGTATTTGTGGTTGGGGCGGATTTGCTTTGAATGCTGCTGCTATGGATACTCGTATTAAGGCAACAGTTACTAGCACAATGTATGATATGACCAGAGTTTCGGCACATGGCTATAATGATTCTATGTCTGCCGAAGAACTTTACAAAATGCGTAAAGATTTGAATAATCAAAGGACAAAAGATGCCAAATCAGGCACGGTTGCTAAATCTTATCCATTACCTGATCCAAAGGATTTAACCGAAGATACACCGCAATTTGTAAAGGATTATGTGAATTTCTATAAGACACCGCTTGGATACCATGAACGGTCGGTGGGTTCAAATCGTGGTTGGGTGACAACTTCTACACTTTCTTTGATTACGCAACCCATTTTGGCATATGCTGATACCATTAAATCTCCTGTGTTGATGATTCATGGGGAAAAAGCGCATAGTCGGTATTTCAGTGAAGGTGCTTATGCTAAATTAACAGGTGATAACAAAGAATTGATGATTATCCCAGGGGCAAACCATACAGACCTTTATTACAAAATGGATGTGATTCCCTTTGATAAAATGGAACAATTCTTTAAGACAAATTTGAAATAAGGAGAACAAATATGAAAATACAAGCCGTAAAGTTTTATGAAAATGGATTTATGACCGAGCCTTTTGCCTTTGGTGGCGAAGACGGACCAGATAAATTTGATGCCAGCAAGAAATATCGTTCATGTTTGCAAAACTATGTCATTGATACGGGAAGTGAAGTTATTTTGGTGGATACGGGATTGCCTGCTGATTTCCCTGAAACAGTACCTGATGAAAAGACAACCATTTATTTGGGAAAACAGATCAAACCTTATATGAAGGCACTGGCGGACTTGGGATACAAAACCGAACAGGTCAGCAAGATTTTAATCACACACAAACATGCGGATCATACGGGCGAATTAAAGAGTTTTCCAAATGCCAAAATCTATGTAAATGCGGAAGAATGTGATGCCGATGAACTGAAAGGTTTGAACAATATCATTCCGGTTCAATTTACGGATGGACCTTATTACAACTTCCCCGAAAGTCAAAAGATTGCTGACGGGATTTACTATATCAAAGCCAAAGGACACACCAAAGGCAACAGTATCATTATTGCCGAAGATGATGGTTTGTTTTATATGATGCATGGCGATGTGACCTATACAGATGAAGCACTTTATGCTAATAAACTTTCAATGGTTTATGAAGATTTGCCTGCTGCCAAAGAAACTTTGAATCGTGTGCGTGAATTTGTGAGCAACCATCCGACAGTTTATATGGGAACGCATACACCTTTGGGATACGAGAATTTAGAAGCCAAGCGTGTGGTAGATTTGAATAATCCGCCTGAAACTCTGCCCGTTGGGGAAATTACTTTCAAAACCAAGAGTGGCAAATATGTTTGCTCGGTTTGCGGATATGTTTATGACCCTGCGGAAAATAACGGTGTTGCTTTTGAGGATTTACCAGAAGATTGGAAATGCCCCCGTTGCAAACAACCAAAAACAAAGTTTAACGCTGCATAGGAAAGGAGCAAACATGAAAAAATTATTATTAACAACTTTAATGGGAGTCACAATGATGGCAAACGTAGCAGAAGCAAAAACATTGGTCGCATATTTTACTTTAACACACAACACCGAAAAGGCAGCAAAGGTTATTGCCGAAGAAACAGGTGCAGACTTGTACCAAATTGAATTGGTAACACCTTATCCATCTGAGTACAAAGCACAAACAGAACTCGCTAAAAAAGAATTGGCAGATGGCACTTTGCCACCCATTAAACCATGGCCAGAAAACATTGGTGAATATGATGTGGTGTTTGTGGGATCTCCTGTTTGGTGGGGAACAATGGCAACCCCAGTCCGCACATTTTTAGCAAGTGGTGCGTTAAAAGGTAAAACAGTGATTCCATTTGTAACACACGGTGGTGGCGGTGCAGACAAGTCCTTTACAGATACCGCTAAATTATGTGAAGGGTGCAAAGTTGATACCGATGGTTGGTCCAATTACAGCAGTATCACCATGGGTGTTGGCAGATGGGCAAAGAAGGCATTAGAAAAAGCAACTAAATGAAGAAATGGATTCAACCGCTTAGATTTATCATACAGGCCTGCTTCATGGCGGGTCTGTTTTTACCTTTAATTCATCCAGAAACAGTGGCAAGCTGGCTCTTTTGGACGGTATTAGCGGTTGGTGTATTCTTTTGCGGATGGGTATGCCCTTTTGGGACAGCACAAGATTGGCTTGGTTGGATTGCAAGAAAGTGTAAATTGCCACGCTTTAAGATGCCTTGGAAGGTTCAGAAATACCTACAATGTTCCCGATATCTCTTTTTGGGGTTAATGTTTCTTGGGATAACCTTTTCATTTTCAAATGCCAGGTTTTACTTTCAAGACAACCTGATGTACAATATGCTTTCATGGACAAGTGGTATCACGCTTGCAATTTTCTTGATTACCAGTTTATTTTTTGACAGACCCTTTTGCAATTACTTTTGTATGAAGGGTGCTGCCGACGGTTTAATGAGTATTATTCGCCCATTCAGTATCAAACGAGATCCAAAAGCGTGTATTCATTGTCATTTGTGTGATAAGGTATGCCCAATGAATATTTGTGTAGAAAGAACAAACTTTTTACGCCATCCAAACTGCATCAACTGTATGCAATGTGTTTGCAAATGTCCGAAAAATTGTTTAAAATACAGGTTGATGAATATAAAGCAACCATTTAAGGGCAAATAGTATCAAGTTGTACTCTTTAAAAACATTGGCTTAGTTTCCTTTAATTCAGAATAGGTCAATGCATCTTGACAAAGAGGTTATTGAGATATTTGTGACAGATGGTTTTTTAACCACTTTCTCCACACAATCCTTTTGCCCAAGTTTTACATTTAAATTTTTATAACAAATGGTCAGGTAAAAAAGGTGTCTTTTAAGACACTGAAGACACCCCATCGAGACTGTAGCTCTTTTTTGTAACACCCTCTCAAAGGGCCAAAAAAAAGTCCTGAATAATCAGGACCTAATTTTTTAACTGGTGCCGCAGAAATTAGACGCACGCACCTTATTATGGAATGGAAATAATCTTTGATTGGCTCACGTTCGGCAAGACACTCCCACGCTCGCCATTTATAAGCCCTTGTTTTTCAAGAAATTTTTTATATTCTGTGTGAGTTTCGGTGCTACCCATGTTTTGAAAAACTCTTTGATTCCATGCACTTGCGAAAATGGCAACCTTAAAAATAAGCTCGCATCACACCCCCTCAAAAAGTGCGATGCAAACCGTTGGTTAGATTACTTCACCAATTTTTTCAGTATTTCTGTTGCCAATTTAACTACTTTTTCATTACTTCCTTTTAATGCTAATTTTGTGGCGCAAGTTGCCGCAATATCTTTAGCAACCGGTTTAATAGTATCCTTTGTCAATTTTCCAGCCAATAACTGTTCTTTACCTTCATCCATTAAACATTTGCTTAATTTGATTTTATCTCCACCCGCTTTTTTTACTTTAGATAAAGAAAAAGCATCTGCTGAAGTTGCTACTGTTAAAGCAACTAAGATCACTACTAATAATTTTTTCATTTTATTATCCTTTTTAAAAAAAATCGATATATGAAAGATACTTATCTCTCGGATGTATTGTAACACAAACCAACGATTAAATCAACTAATTTTTTCACTTTTAAAAATTTTTGTTTTTGATGTTTTAAACGCAATAGAATCAATAAGTTCATCAAGCGATTGTACTCCCTCCGCTCTCACCATTTAATAAAGCAATAAAATCAAGTGCTTAATCGAAATTTCCCTTGATTTTTTGTTACCCACAAATGAAAATACTACAAATTTGAATTATTTTAAGCGTGATTGCTACTGCAAAAAACATGGGGCATCGAAAAACGCCCCATGTTGAAATTTACCAACACAATCACACGGTGACGTTATGAGGCAATTTTCTTCACGCAACGATTTTCAGCTTCAATGTATTCATATCCCTCTGCACAGATTGACACACAGTTGTTTGCTTCTTCTTCATATTCATATCCCACTGGACAACCACAATGATCGAATGACAACCCCGTATAAGCAAAGTCACGCTCATTAAAGGCCCAACCATTCTTACAACATCTTGTTTCTACCCCTCCTCCTTGTGAGTATTTCCTCTCGCCTCCATCAACACATGGACACTGTTTCGCTCGCCAATCATATGCATTCGTTTGCGGATTCCATCTGTATCCCTCTTCACAACATACGGGCTTCTCTTCCCCTATATTCGCCACTACCCCATTCCCTGGACAATATCCGCACGATCCATCTATCACATCGTATTCCATTGTTCCCTTATTTAATCCATATCCGCCTTTACAACAAGTCCCATCTCTTGCCTCGCTTGCCTCTCCTCCATTTGGACACCCACAAGAACTGTTTACTCCGCTATAATTCGTTCCATTCCATGCATAGCCATTCTTGCAACATATCCATGGTTTCAATGGATTCCCTTCCGTTAACTCTCCTCCCAATGGACACCCACACACATCTTCTTCTACAAAACCTGTCGAATATACATAACCATCCTTACAACACACTTCCGGCCTCTTTGTACTTGCAACCGTTCCCGCTGGACATTCTCCACATGCTCCTGTCACTTTGTTGTATTCCTTATCTACATCATTCCATTCATATCCATTCTTGCAGCAATATGTCCTTCCTTCCACTTCAATCGGTTCTACGCCTTCTGGACACCCGCATTCCTCTATGTTCAGCAGTTCATACTTGTTCATAAACCATTTTAGTCCATTCTTACAGCATTCTCCTGGACGCGTCTTACCCCGTTCTCCGCCTTCTGGACAGGCACCACAATATCCGTCTACATCCATATATTCTTTTTTCACTTGGTTCCATCTTAAACCATTTTTACAGCATACTAACCCCAGATATTCGCTTGCAACTCCACCGTCTGGACATCCACAATATCCATTCACTTCCCTATACGATCCTTGCTCACCACTGCTCGTACTATATGCATATCCTTCTTTACAACAATATGTCCTATCTATTGCACTTGCTTCTCCTCCCTTTGGACATCCACAATATCCATCCACACTGCTCCGCCCGTACGACCACTTATACCCTTCTTTACAGCATACTTGCCAACCGTCCGGCCTCGTTTCTAATTCCCCATCACAACATTCAAATACTGGCTCTTCCAACAACGTGTATCCTCGCACATATGCCTCCCCTTCCGCACATGTATATGCTACTTCACATTCTTTCGTCTCTTGGTTCAATTCATAACCTTTAGGACAATCGGGTGAACTTGCCTGTGCACAAACTTTTTTTCCATCTTTTTCTTCTGAACAACATCCATTTTCATCCGTTGCATAACTACTGCCTGCTGGACAACAAATAGAGCCCTTGTATTCTCCACTTATCCAACTGGCTGTCACTCCTCCAGCACAAGTACCACATTGAATCTTACCATCTTTCCAGAACAGCTCTTCATTCGCTCCACAGCAATTGCCCTCCGGATCTGCCACACTTGCATCCTTTGGACAACATACTTCTTTCCATTCCCCAGACCATCCGTTTGTTAAATAAGAAATAAATTGTTTGCCCATCGCTTCGCAGCCACAACGTGGATCATTTTCTTCCAATCCAGCACCATCGCCCAACGAGGCCCCATCTTCAGTACAGCAAATACCAGCACTTTCAAGCTTTATCATACCATCTGGACACCCGCAAGAACGTATGGATTCCCAATCAATCCTGTCGTATTTTCCGTTTTCTTGGTTTAAGGCATAACCATTCTTACAGCATATTGATCCAGTTCCCAAATTCCCACCTGATCCACCATCGGGGCATGTACATGTCCATTGTCCACTCACTTTTGCCAATGTTCCACCACACGCACAAAAACGCCAACTTCCCTTTTCTGCAACACATTGATCTATCACCTGTATTGTACGCCATTCCTTCGTGGCCAAGCCTTGACGCACAAGTCCTGCATAAGCTTGCTTGATTCCTAGAAATTTCTGCCACAGACCATTATTATAGGATTGAATATCTGTTGCCTCGATCTCATCCAAGCTATTAGGATACCATACTTTTTCTTGCAACTCTCCATCGCTATCTACGGTAAAATCATGTACTTCTGCACTTCTGGATGCGGCATTGTAAAACAGAGTCCACGATCCTTCCGCTTCTTCGGTAATACGTCCTGATACATACCCTGGTTGATGCCATGTGAATGTATAACTATCGCCACTCTGCGCCAACGTTGCATATCCTTGCATTGGGACACAAGCGTTCTCTTTTACCATATAACCTTCTATATCACAGCACTGAGCCACATTGTTTTCGGTATAAACAAGTTCATTGGGGCAACATTTTCCTATAACGGCTGTTTCTGTATTGGAATTACAATCACGAAAATCTGGAGGAACAATTGGATTATTGGGATCCACGTGTATTCCCATTGTATCAACGCCATACTGATATCTCTTGCTTACACGGCCACCACCACCGCCGCCACCGCCAAACGCGAAGGCGTTCAGTCCCACAAAAATAATCAAAACGAAAAAAATGTACTTTTTTAATCTCATATTTCCCTTTTGCTATCTTTATCGTACCGAATTATTTTATAAAATACAACGTTATTTTTTAAAATAAAAAAAGTAAAACAGCCACCGTTTAAAAGGTGGCTGTTACAAATGGTGGGCGATCGCACGCTATCTTCGAACAAATTTGGATAAGTTAATGCATCTTACTAATTGTTTTCAAAATATCAAAAACAAAATTCATAATTGCAATTAAGCATAATTTAAAGTATAATGTAAAATAGATAAAAAAGGAAATTTAATGTCTACCCAAAATACTATACCCAGACTTTCAAATGCTCAAAAAGAAGCCTTAAACTTCTATACACGTAGTCATTACTTGATTATCAATAACTTCATGTGTCAAAAATTTGATGAGCTTCTTTTAAAGTGGCTACCAATTGTTAACGATGATGATAAAGCAATGGTTAAAGAAGCTTTAGAACAAGGAAAAGCAAAAAGATTTAATGCCAACGAAGAATGGGGTGAAAAAATTTTTAATGCCTATGTCAAACGCACAACAAACAAACTGACCCCGAAAGATGTCAAAAAACATTTAAAAATAGCAGTACAAGATATTTTAGAAATTAATGGTGCTATGATGCCTCTTGATAACGATTTAACAGTGTTTCGAAAAGTTCATTTAAGAGATCATTTTTCCGCTTGTCATACAAAAGATAAAAAAGAAATTCCGTGTTTTATCTCTACCACGTTAAATCCCGATAAATATGAAACAAGTGCTGACGTGGTATTATACAAGATCATATTACCTAAAGGGACACCTGTCGTACGTATTGATTTATTAGATAAGGCATTGGCTAATGAATATTTTGGAACATCTCCACAAAATGAAGAAGAAATATTATTGCCACCTATGTGTTTTCAGGTTGTAAAGATGGATTCCAATATTTCTGGGAACATTAAGGGCAACATTGAGTTAAAAGTCTTATATGCACTGAATCTGAAAGATATTTTGGATGCATCTTTAAAACAATTGTACAAAACTAAAGGTTTTGATATCGATTATCACGAATAAATATAAGAGTTCGAAAATGCCGAAAATTTAGCATTTTTCAAAAATGTTATCTTCGAACTCGTGCAAGTGCATGAAAACAAAAGAAAAAGCCACCAATTGAAAGGTGGCTGTTATAAATGGTGGGCGATCAGGGACTCGAACCCTGGGCCCACTGATTAAGAGTCAGTTGCTCTACCAACTGAGCTAATCGCCCCACCCAAGGAAACGAAAAGTATTATACCGCAACTTCAAAAAAATTGCAACAGTTTTTTTCGCCACACATTATTGATTCAGAATTGCACCTTCACGCCTGTACGCACACTGGCGTTAAAGTCGTCACGCAATTCGGACATGACGTCGCCATACACACTGACCTCTTCTTGTTCGTAGGTAAAGCCAGTTTTGAACATTACCCTGTTGTCAGATTGATTTTCATCACGCACCGTAAACGATCCACGCATGCCCTGCATTCTTAATTGCATTTCATATGGATTTGCAAATTCATGATAGGCCATTACACCTGCATTCAAATTCAATGTACCATGCGCCAACGTTGTTTCATGCGCCGCATGGAAACCCACACCGCCTTCGACGGACAAGGTGTTTTGATTTGGAACGTTCAAGCTGAATTGCTTTTTCCTTTCGTGACCTTTTTGTTGATAACCAAACACATTAAATTCGGCCGTCGGGAACAATTTCCAATCGCCCACATTCACTTCGTACCTAACCTCATTTGCAACACCATACAGGCGCTTTTCAATCACGCCATCATAGCTTGTATTATTCAAACCAGATCTGTCATAATTGGATCTGGCATAACCCAAGCGTGGCGCCATCATAAAGTGCATTTTCTTGGTCCTATAGCCCATTGGCACCACCATTTGATAACTTGTCTGTTGTCGGCTATTTGTGTTCTTATCAGTCGATGAAGCGATATCCGTAAAGGCCATACCAAAGCCGATAGATTTATTATCGACACGTTTATTCATCAAGCTGTACCGGATATTCGATCCATCGTTTCCTTTAAAGTTCATAGGCTGCACCGCCTGTACCACGCTGAATTTTTCTGTCTTATGATTAAACAGCTGATGATTCATACTGGCGTTCAATTCGCGCATCATGCTCAAATCTTCAAAGTTCATACGACCAAACATTTTTTGTCCGCTCAAGGCCGCCAAGCTACGACGCAATTCGGCCGCTGTACCAACCTTTTTCAATGCATTAAAGAGAGCCTCGTTTTGTTTCAACGAATAGTTTTGTTCCAAAAACTTTGCCATGCTGTTGTTGGAAGTAAAGTTTTGGAAATCTTTGCGTGTCATGGTAATGTCTGATCCATCGTTTGATGCAGCAAACAAAGCCGATTTGGATGCCACATGCAGGTTGCTCATATCATCTGCCTTTAAAGCATCTGTCAATGTATACGTATCTTCAAATCCAGAGGTCACAACATCCGTATTCACACCCAATGTACCACTTAATTCTGGAGCTTCATAAACACCACCAACACCAATATTCATATTGCCATCTTCCGTATCAAAATCAATTGGTACAGAAGATGAAATCAAACCATTATTGTTCAATGACGCCCCACCCAAATAGATAAATTGATTAAAGCTTGGCGTGGATTCTGTTCCACCAACAGACGCTGTTCTTATAATCGCATTCTCTTGGGTCTGGCATGCGCTACCCTCACACTCTACTGGGTTTGTATGACCAATAATAATTTTGCCCATGTTATTCACCGAACCCGCATATCCATTTGTGGCAATATAAATTCCACGGCCGTTTGCGCCAACATGAATTTCTGCGTTTGCCGAATTTGTAACGGTTGTATTTGTCCCATCTGCAACATAAATACCATAACTATCGGAAATTTCCCCTGTAATCCAAATTTTACCTGAATTTTTTACTTCACCACCACCACCTTGCGAATACATACCAATCGCCTTACCATAAACGTATTTGTTACCGTCTTTCGTGATGGGAGTCCACGTTGTTGTTGTCGCATCACTGGTCCCTTTGTTAAGGATATACGAGCCCGCCTCACGTGTAATTTTAATCTCCCCTGCATTTTCAAGATGAGAACCAACCCCGCCCCACATGCCATAAGCAGCAGATTTATCCCCCTCTTTAGTCATGGCTGGTGTTTCGGTTGCTGTTGAACCACCGGAAGCTTGATACCATGGTCCAATCAAATTGATGGTAATTTTATCACCAGCTCGGTTTGTTGCATATCCGTTACTTGGTGTGTGCATTCCAATATATGATCCAGACACTTCACCATTAACCGCCCGAGAAATACCCGTTATTGTAATTTCTGACCGCCCTGCGCCAGAATCAACCTTATATCCCGACATACCATAGGCATTTCCAAGACCGCCCCGAGAAAACACATTGATATATCCTTCGCTATCACTACTAGCCGCATTTATTAATTCGGCGGTTGCCAACGTTGACACCATGCCATATACATGCCGTGTTTCGTCCTCATTACTTTTGGCAAGTTCTGATCCCTTAATCACATTAATTTCACCAACAGCATTTTTCCCATAGGCATTATATTGTTTTAGCCCCCCATTTAACCCACGTATAGCTCCTCTTCCAGTGGCTTCAATATAACCATTTATCGACGCATTGGATCCAGAATCAATTTTTGACCAAGCGTTTGCCACAACATTATCCGCACTCATACCAACGGTATATTTGTTGGAACGTACCACAATTCTGCCAGACACGCTGCCAGACATAACACCTGTATCCGCCAATGCATTGTGTGCATTATGTGCCGAAATAATACCATACGCTCTTGTTTCGTTCTTTCTATCATCATCGTGTTGCATATTAATGGCTATATGCCCAGTGATAGCCCCTTTAATCGCATCCACCGTTGTTGAATTGGAAACATAATTGTAATACGCATTATAGGCATTTTTTTCTGAATCTCTGGTTTGCAAACCAATGCCGATCACCGTTGCTGTGCTTGATTTATTATTCTCACGAATTTCTATGGCAGAATTTAACGTTGCAGATTGTGCCACAGATCCAATATGTGCCTCCGCATTAAATGACGTCGACATTGCCTCAATTCCTCGCAAATAAATTGTGTCGGTTGTTGTCACTTCGGCTGGCGTTATATGGTAAATTCCAATTGACGTGTTTTCTATTACCTCGATTTCCGAGCCCGTATCTTTTGTCGTTTTTAAATATCCATTCGATGCCTTGCCCGTTTTGCTGTACAATCCAATGGCATTACCCCCCCCTGTAAATGCCGCTGTTGGACCATTACTATCCTCCGCACCTATGGTAATTCTGCCCGCATTCGTCATATTTTTATCCGAGGCATTATTGCGTTCATTCACATAATACCAACCATTGAAAGCATCCCCTTTGGCATAAACGGCAAAAACACTGCCCTCGTGATTTAGACTTCCATTATTGCGAATTATAATTCTTCCTGCCGAGTCTGATCCCTGGTTATTGTACATGTTATAACCCTCACCCTCGGTTGAACGAACACCATACACGCTGCCATCACCAGTATTGTCAATTTCAATCACGGCCCCTTTGTAAAGTGTATCATCTGGATCACTGGAATTAATTTTCTTTATAATATTGCCTGTACTAGCATTGGCTGTTTTAGATAACACATCTTTATAACCATTGGCGGCACGCATACGACCATCAACACCCAACACAACAGCTGAATTTCCCGCACCAGAGTTCGTAATTGAAATCAATCCATTTGCCGACCCAACAATTTTACCAGTATCATCTGCGTACGCGCTAGACGGATGCAAACCATCAATATGAGAAGCGATTGACGAGCGTCCCAAAAACACATTATAGGCATATCCCCATCCAGATGTTGATCCGCGCGAAACAACACCTGCAACCGCTCCTGATCCTGTTCCCACATGGGACAAATTGATAATACCCGTTGCCACTTGATTCGCATTCCCTTCGCCACATCTTAAAGTATTGGTGGCATAACGCCCACCTTGCACACCATATAAAAAGCTGTTATCGGTAGAACCTGTTTTGCTTAATGTTATCTCGCCACGCGAATTTTCCGTCGAGCTGTTCACACTAAGTAAATAAATGTTGATACCAACTTCCGCACCATAAACACCCATCACATTTCCATTTGCTGGCATCTTTATTTGTTGTCCTTGCGAAGTAGTGCTTCGTTCTGATTTCTCGATGTTAATTGTTCCGGTTGTTCCCTTGGTACCATTGACCGCACGGGTGTTAATTGCCACTTGTGTTGAATAAATACCATAATCATTTCCCCGTCCTTGGTGGGTAATTGTAATTTTTCGACCATTTGCCAATGTCACATTATTCGACACATACGCGTTGTGGACTTGTTTCTTGCCCGAATCATGAATGCCATAAACATCTTGAAAAACAGCCGAACTCAATTTGATTTCGTTGTCTTTGGGGTAATAATAGTACGTATCACCTGGTTTGTCGAAATTCATGTTACCAACACCATTTACACCAATATAATCATTAAATTTCGTTTCCGAAATCTCTTGACAACTCATACCACTTTGAATATAACCATTTTCACAGCCCGTCAGTCTATATAATTGCCTACCATCCTGTTCGGTACACGGATCACCACAGATACCATGGTTTGGACAGGCCACCAATGTGTATCCTTCGCACGACGCCTTCACACATTCGTTTCGGCCCGAACTTGAATTCCAAACTGGAATATAGGTTGCCTCACAACCAATGAGCTTAAATCTCGTGACCCCATCATCCCGAACACAAGAAATATAATCCGCATGTTGAGGAGGGGTAGCAAAAGGATAACCTTCACATGTTTTCCCTTCTTTTGGCGTCACATCTTGCTTGTTTTTATTATCCGATCCAGATCCCGATCTTAAAGTTGAAAACAAACCTATAGCACCGCCACCAACACCCAACAGCGCCAACGCGGTCCAACCCGTTGGGAATGTATCTGGAGGCGACACCGTTGTCGGTGCATAAACTGGCGCTTTTGATGTCATAACGGCCGCAGGAGCTGGATTAGCTGCAGGCATCGTATTGACTGGAACTGGTGCATAAACGGCACTTGAACCAGCCGCAGCTTCAGCATTTGCTCCAGTCATCACATGAGCCACCATTGGCTGGGGGCGCATTTGTCTGGCAATTTGTGGAGGCAAACGGTTCCAACAAGCGGGCGCAGGATTGGCCCCCATGGAAACCAAAACATTTACCGTTTGTTGATCCCCTCGTAAAGCAGCTTCACACACTGGCGTATTACCATGGGCATCCATCATTTCCAACGAATAGCCCTGTTGTTGCATCATTCGAATAGCACGAACATCCCCACGTTGAGCATATAAATAAAGGGCTGAGCGAACATCCAGTGCCATCGCCAAGTGCGACCAGCACATGCCTAAAACAACCAAACTAACAACGCCCTTTTTCAAAAAAACTCGCTCCTCTATATCTGGTTATGCTTTCAGCCTATAAAATTTCGGCATTCTTGTCAACATATTTTTTGCTTGATTTAATATTATTTTATGATTATACTGACCCTGTTAAACGTTTAAAATTTTCAAGGAGACTAAAAATGAAAAAACTATTGTGTTTATTGCTTTGCTCTGCGGCATTACCAGCGCTGGCCGAGGATGTCGAAGGGAATCAATGGAACTTGAATTTGCGTGAAATTTCGCTTGCCTACTCCAACACAACCGTTGGCAACGCTCGCGAATATCGCAATTCGCCCATTTCTCAATACAGCATGGATAGTCAATACAACATTGTTGGAACATTGGATGCATTGTTGGATTATACCAATGATATCGGAATGTGGCGCAACAACTTGTTATTGAACTATGGTAAAGTGAAGATTAAGCCAGTCGATGGACCGGATGAAACAACGGAAAGCGCCGACAAGATTTGGTTATCCACCGAATATGCCTTTAAAACATGGCAAGTTGACGATTTTGACGTTGGTCCATTTGGCCAAGTGGCTTTCCAAACAGAATTTACCGCCAATCAAGATTCTCCACGTTACAAAGTGCTGTCTGCCCGCGAAGGTATCAAAGCCTTTGAAGGTCAATACATCAAAGAATTGTATGGCGCTTTGGTGGAAGAATATGATTTCACCTATTCACAAGACAGAAATACAAAGTTGGCTTGGGAAATTGGAACACGTTTGGAATATCCTTTGCGTGAAGGTGTGAAATTGACCGGTACAGCCCGCTATACCGATTACTTCTACTATTCAAAGTATGTGCCAACAGATTTAAACTATGATATGGAATTCACAGGTAAATTTGAAGTTAACTTGACAGACACAGTCACATTCGCCCCATATGCAAGCTATCGTCGCGGTAAAGCACGTGGCGCACGCAAACCGGGCAGCAATTTTGTGATCGGTCTGGCTTTAAAATATGCGGATTTATTCCATTTGAATTAATGAAAGGAGAATAAAAATGAGTATTTTGAAAGAATTTAAAACATTTGCGTTAAAAGGTAATGTGTTGGACATGGCCGTCGGTATCATTATTGGTGCCGCTTTCGGTAAGATTGTCAACAGCTTGGTGTCAGACGTTTTGATGCCACCTTTGGGAATGTTGCTCGGCAAAGTTGATTTTTCCGAGTTAAAAATTGTTTTGGGTGATGGCCCAGACGCCGCCGCCATTAAATACGGCGAATTTCTCAACAATGTGATCAGCTTTGTCATCGTGGCTTTTGCTGTGTTCTTGTTGGTCAAAGGCGTCAATACAGTGCGCGCAAAGATGGAAAAAGCAGAAGAAAAACCTGCTCCAACCGAAAAACTTTGCCCATACTGCTGCAGCAAAATTCCTTTGGCTGCAACACGTTGTCCGCATTGTACAAGCGAATTGAAAAAGGGTAAGAAATAGAATTTCGCCCTCAACGCATATTTTATCCCCCCACTCATCTGGGGGGATTTTTTATTGACTTTGACCAAATATTATACTAGTATTCTATTTATTCAAGGAGACAAAAAATGACCGCCAAACACAAAAAACTAATGTCAGACCATCATTTTGAAGATTCTGGCCGAAGCATGGTAGAAATGTTGGGCGTGTTAGCAATTATGGGATTATTGTCCATCGGAGCTATTCGGGGTATCCAGTCTGCACTGATATCGCATAAGGTCAATGATATTCTTGCCGCCCTCAATCGCCGAGCAGTTGTTTGGCTTGGGAACAAAAATTTGGGCCAAACTTTTGAACAATTTGCCAATGACGAGCTGGGCTATACATGGTCAAATCCAAAGGATAATGGTTCCTACATTGAACTTCATGTATCTGGCATTGATTCGCGCGTATGTGCTAAACTTTCAACACAACCCGCTAATCCGCTCATTTCTGTCAATCCCAACTGCACCCTTTTTATGCTCTCAACAGAACCAAACAGCCGAGCGGGATGCAACACATCCGTTTGCATGTGCAGCAATGGGGGCGTTTTCTGTAATGGAACCTGTTGTGAAAAAGGATATTTCTGTTCTTCTTTTGAACATGAAGCGGGACATTGCATTCCTGTTTCCGGCGAATGCACAACGAACCAAGATTGTGATCCCGGCAAACTCTGTAAACTCAGAGGAAGCACAACACGCTTGACGGGGACCTGTATCGAACCACAACCCATCTCACCCATTACTTTAGATCTTAATGACGACGGTGTGGAAGAAACAACCCTATACCATTCTCCACCCGACAGGGCGGGGCTAGACATGTCTTATTGGGCAGCCTTTAACTATTGTGCCTTTTATGGCCGCCGGATGTTTACTATCGATCCGAACAGATTAAATTGTAAGGGCTTTCAAGCGGGAACAACCACCAGCACATTTCATTGCTGCGACCAATCGTATGAAGGCAACCCCGGTTCCTGCTCGGCATCAGATTTCAGTGATCGCAGCGCCTCTATGCGCGCCCTGGAAGAAAGACTGCGCCTTTTTAGCTCAGTCACCTATTGGACGGGTACATCCATTTCCGATACGACTGCATATTATATCCACTTGGGATATGGACGCATAGATGGTTCTGGATCTGCTATCAGCAAAAACTATGGAGCGCACCGGATTTTATGCGAATAAAAAAGGGTAAGAAATAGAATTTCACCCTCAACGCATATTTTAATCCCCTCGTTTTATCGGGGGGATTTTTTTGTTGACTTGGCCCCGTCTTTATGCCAAAATAATGGGCAAAGGAGTTTTTACATGAAAAAGATTAGTATCGTTTTGTTATTGTTGGTTTCAACTTCCGCGTTTGCCTTTGGTGGTGGCGGAGGTGGAGGTCGTACTCGTCGTTTTTATGAACGCCATGGCGGTGTAGATGCCATTGGCGTCCATGTTCATGGTGGTGGTAACCAGGCCGACATTGGCCTTTGTGCGGATGACGAAGAATTGGTCGGGGATCAGTGCCTAAAAAAATGTGCCGAAGGTTTGGAACGTAATACAGATGACACTTGCACCGTTTGTACAAATGGAAATGTGTATTTATCATACAACACCAATCCATGTGGAACGGAAATTTCAGGATTTACTGGCTGTAAAAGCAATAAGGAGTGTGGCGAAGGTGAGTTTTGTAACTTAATAATAGGATATGACTGCTATTATCCAACAAGCGGGACCTGCCAATCCGTTACATCCACCGGTTATACCGACGCCACCATAGAAGGATTGGGCAACGTCAGAAGGAGTGGTTATAGTTACAATAATCCTAATATCTGGGTTAATTATATGACTTGGTGGGCAGCGGAAAATTGGTGTAAAGCCCAGCGAAAATCCCTAATAGATA
>Ga0310690_10005438_pt1 | contig 17256 bp, 17 predicted proteins | sample AusTroGonzalo_MG_2_FD_207661 | JGI IMG/M metagenome (GOLD analysis project Ga0310690, IMG submission 207661) | Bovine rumen microbial communities from tropical cattle in Woodstock, Queensland, Australia - Gonzalo_04 (v2) (version 2) | ecosystem: Host-associated > Mammals > Digestive system >...
CTCTCAGAAAGCCTTCTTGAAACTGCTCTTCCTTGCTCTGGTGGATGTTCTCCTGGATAGTCGGGTCAAGGAAATAATCCGAGTAGCGCATATAGCGGTCTTGGATCATTGAAACATCAAGGCTTTCAATATATTTGTTGAGGATATTTCTTTGGAAAATCTGCATAATGATGGGGTCTTTTGAGGCGGTAAAGAAAGAAAAATATAAATAGATACTTATTAGTAAGGCTTTCCGTAGAAAACAGAAAAAGTAATTACGGAAAGTGCTGAATACGCGAAAAATCTAGAAAATATTTATAAATAGGAATAAAACAGGATGGAAAGAATTTGTATTTTTGCACTTAACCCTAACAAGGGTGTCGAATACATGAAGCATGTGCAAATTATTCAAAAGAAAAAGGAAAAACGAAATGAAAACAATTGAAGAGAACACAAACAGTGATAAAAATCAAATAGCTATCAAAGCGAAAACCAGGGAAATTGAAATCATAAAAGACGAGCCTTTCAAAAACGACAAATTAAACAGAGAGAAATATGCAAAGGTATTGACGAGTACTGTAAAAGCTTATCAAGATGGGGCAGTATTGGCATTGAATGGGGCTTGGGGAACTGGTAAAACTACATTTGTGAAGATGTGGGAACAACATCTGAAAAACAATGGTTTCCCTGTCATCTATTACAATGCTTGGGAAGATGATATTTGCGAGGAGCCATTGTTTTCATTATTGAGGGGATTAAAAAACGCCAATGACGAAGAAGAGAAAAAAGCCGAGAAAGACAAGAAATTGCATTCTGTATTTACCGTTGGAAGCAAGATAATTGCAGGAATTGTTTCAGGAGCCATAAAAGGGTTTGTTGAAAAATACGGAAAAGTCGTTGCAGAGGCAGTAAAAGGAGGAGTAGAAGCCTTTGAAAAAGAAATTACAGATTCATTAGAAAAAGAGGATGAGACTACGATAGTATTAGAACAATTTAAGGAAGAATTAAGTGAATATGTTGCTTTTGTTTGTGATGAAGGCAAACCATTGGTGTATTTCATTGATGAACTTGACCGTTGCAGTCCGTCATTCGCTGTGAAAGTGTTGGAAAGGATAAAACATTTGTTTGATGTACCCAATGTCGTGTTTGTGCTTTCTATTGACAAACAACAATTAGCCTATTCAATTAATGGCTATTACGGCAGTGATAACATCAATTCGATGGAATATCTGAGACGATTTATCGATATAGACTATTATCTACCAGAACCAGAGCCGAAGGACTACTGTGAATACCTGTTTGATTATTATGGTTATTCTGATTTCATTTTCCGTGATAGTAGAATAAAGATTGATGCAGGTACAGTGGTCACAAAAGAAAAGGACGATTTTGTATCGATGGCTACTCTAATCGTTCAACATAAGCATTTGAATTTAAGACAAGCGGAACGAATTTTTGCCTTGGCGAGAATCGCGCTATGTGAGATGTCGTCTAATTCCAAATTGTTTGCTGACGTGTACTTTCTCTTGGCTTATTTAAAGGTGTGTGAACAAGAGATTTTTGAGAAAATCGATACTCTAAGTTACAGATTACAAGAGTTAATAGATGTATTTGAAGCCTTGGCTACTGATGATTTAATAAAAGATGACGAGAATGGTTATGCATGTTATCTTGTTACAGTTTGCCATCTACTATTCTGCTATGCTAATAGTGTTAGTGAGGTGTATAGAAGTCCAGACCCCAGATATGAGACTATTTATGATATGCACAGCAGCGAGCATTCATCAAACGTCACTTTCAACAAGTTTGATAAGGAGCAGGCTTATTCGATAATGTATCACTACAACCAACGTCGATCTGACATGACATGTCGGATTGAGCATTTCACTAAAAAATTATCTTTATTGGAGTTTTTTCAAATAGAATAAATGTAGATTATCAGTAATCGAAAAGTTTATACATAAAGAATGGATAAAAATGGCTTAAAAACGTAAAACGAAATCGAAATGAAGAAAATCGGCGACAAATCGTGGATTTTATCGCCGATAACGGAATTTCAGATGCAAAATCCATTTCGAAAGCCATCGGGCTCAAGCCTTCAAGAACCCGCGACTACCTCAAAAAGCTCGTAGATGAAGGCATCCTTGAGGTGGAGGGGGAATTTAAAAACAGGAAGTATAAAATTAAGAAGTCAGGTGTTTAGAAACTGTTTAAAACACCTTCCGCCAGACATGGCACTCCGGCGTCTCGCAGCGCTGGTTGAGGTAGTCTTGGTGGTAGTCCTCGGCAGGGTAGAAGAGCATAGTTTGCCGAATCTGCATGGCGGAGGACGAGAGATCCGCCGCATTGGAGACAAATGCCAAAGGCTATTTTATTGTCCGTTTTGCGCCCGCTAATTCTTTCCCCTTTTCAGTAGCCATCTTTTCAGGGTCGGGGGTGATGCCGACGCGTCCTAAATCCAAGCGGTCCGCGTCGAAACAAGCATCGATGGTGGGATTACCCGTGCGGTGGGTGCTGGTGTGTAGACGGCAAGCTTCTTGAAGCAATTTGAATTGCTCATCAGACAAATTCTTCAAGAGGGTATCTCTAATGCCCACGATCATTTTGGCTGCGCGAGGGCCGTGCTCCCAGTCGTAGCCATCGTTTTCACGGCAGCTGTCGTGGAGGTAGGCGAAGAGACGGATGACGGTGACATCACACTCGGGCGTGGCCAACAGCAGGCCGTTGCGCTCGACACGCTCCCAATGGGAGACGCCATGCAGTGCTCCTAAAGTCCAGCGGCTTACCGCCCATTGTTTTATTGGCTCGATGTCAATCATGTTGCAGATTTTTTTGTTGGTTCTTTCCCATGTCTGTTTTTTGCAGGCAGTACATAAATAAGAGTACTAGTATTCTTTGGCAATTCGATCATTAATCCAGCGTTTCAGCAGGAAAGTGACATAATAGGGCAGGGTATAGAAAATGCCATTGAAGCCGATGTTCTTGTAACAAAGCTTGATGCCGTATCGGATATCCTTGTATCTTTGATTGGTAATCAACTTGTTTAGCGAAGCTGTGGCGTTGTCTCTGGCTTTCACTTCAACGGGAATCAACGATACGGCATCGCGGATGAAGAAGTCCATCTCAACGGTCGACTTCTCATTTTTATAATAATACAAAGGATAGCCTGACTTGACGAGCATGTCAGCCACTATGTTTTCGTACAGAGCTCCCTTGTAGGTGTTGAAGTTGCGGTTATGGCGAAGGTCGTTCTGCGACTCGTCGTCGAGCGAGGCAATGAGCAGGCTGGTGTCGCGGAAGTAAATCTTGTACTCGTTGGTTTTGGCGTTGCCTCTCATGGGAAGTTCGGGCTGGCTGAGGTTATAGCAGACATTGATGATGCCCGCATCCGCTAGCCAATCTGCCGTGCCCATATATTCTCTCGACCTTGCGCCTTTCGCGACTTTGGAGATTTGGAATTTCTTGTTCTCCATCGCAAGGAAATTAGGAATGCTGCGGTAGATGTTCTTGATTTTTCCCTTGTCGAGGCCGATGGCGTATTTGGTGATGTCTTCCTCATAGTCAAGAAGAAGCATTTGCTGCTTCCTCAAAATGCCTGAAAAGTTGTTTTGTGTGACAAAGTCCCTCACAACGGCAGGCATACCACCGACGAGCATGTAATCCTTGAAATGCCCAAACATGACATCCATCTCGAGTTGCGAGAAGGGTTTTTGTTCAACAATATGGTCATACAGGTCCTCGATTTGGTTTTCAGAATAGCCTCTCGCCCATAGGAACTCCTCAAAATCGAGCGACTGCATCTCGTATTCTTCTTTGTAGCCTACGCTGTTCGACTCGATTTCCTGATAGTTGATTCCCATCAGCGAACCTGAACAAATGACATCAAACCTACCGTCTATCTTAAAGAATTTCAAACTTGTGGCGCAATTGGGACAGGCTTGCATCTCGTCGAAGAGGATGAGTGTGTCGTGGGCTACAAACTTGGCAGCTGGATTGACAAAACTGATCTGTTTCAGGATGTCGTCAGTTTTAAAACCTGTGTCAAAGATGGTTCTGTATTGAGGCTCCGTCACGAAATTGATTTCGATGAAGTTGCTGTAACTAGTGGCAAAATGTTCTATCGAAAAAGTCTTCCCCACCTGCCTCGAACCTTTGACGATGAGCGGCAGCCTTTGTGGATTCTGCTTCCATTGCGTCAGAAATGAGTCGATTTTCCGTTTAAGTACTTGTTCCATAATTGTCTATATGATGAATATCACAAAATTCCTATATTTTTCTGCAAAAATATCACAAAATTCCATATCATGCAAGAGAGAATATCACAAAATTCAAAAAATAATGGATTTGCTTTGGTGTCAATATACTACGAGATGTCCATGATAGGCTGCATCCATAGATGCCAACCTAAACCCGAAAAAGACGAAAAACAAACTTTGGCGGTTTAATAGCTATTTTTATTTTTCCGAGTTATAATTCAAAACACCTTCCTCCAAACATGGCATTCCGGCGTCTCGCCGCGCTGGTCGAGGTAGTCTTGGTGGTAGTCCTCGGCAGGGTAGAAGATCATGGTCTGTCGGATCTGCGTAGCGGGATGATAGCCCATCTGCATCAGCTCGCCGAAGACCTTGATGGCGGTGTCGCGCTCCCCGGTGTTGTTGAACCAGATGGCGGAGAGGTATTGCGTCCCGATGTCGATGCCCTGGCCGTCGGCCTGCTCGAAGTCGTGGATCTCGAAGAAATAGCGCACCAAGGCTTCATAGGAAACCTGTTCGGGGTCGTATTCCACTTCTATGGTTTCCAAATGCCCCGTGGTGCCGGTCTTCACCTGCTTGTAGCTCGGATAATCGATCTCGCCGCCCATGAAGCCGACCGCCGTCTTCGTCACGCCCTTGAGGCGCTTGAAGTAATACTCCACGCCCCAGAAACATCCTGCTGAAAAATATGCCTGTGCCATAGTCATTCTTTGATTATCTTGGTGACGGTTTTCATGCCCTTCTTGTCGCTGACCATCACGAAATAAATGCCTTTTTCGAGATTGCTCAGGTCGATGGTTTCGACCTTCTCGGCTTGAAGTACGACTTGTCCCAAAAGGTTGCAGATCTCCACTTTGTCCATGTCTTCCGCCTCAATGTGCAATAAGCCATGAGTCGGATTGGGCCACACCTGGATGGCGGTTTCGGCGGATTCTCCAACGCCTTCCAACACCATCAGGGTGAGGCCGATGACGCTGTCGCAGTCATAGCCTTCGAGCACTGCGGTGTAATAGCCAGGCTCGGTCAGAGGCGTGCTATAGAACCAGTAGGGGAGGTCGCTTGCGAAAAGGTCGTCCTCGATCAAGGTGAGCGAGGCGCAGCTCTCGTAGGCGCCGATCTCCACGCGGCCTTTCTGGATGCGCGGGTTACCAGCGATGTCGGTGTTGCCCAAGCCCGTGGTGTTGGGCTTGCCTGCGTTGAGGCAGATGCTGCGCGGCCTTAGGCTCCAGTCCTCGTTGTGGTAGGCGGCGCCGGCACCTGATGCTGGATGGTTGAAGCGGACGAAGACGCCCGGCTCCTGGCCGCTGTTCTCGTTGGGGATGTCGTAGTTGTCAGAGCCGTTGACGATGCCGCAGACGGCGCAATGTTCGAAGTCGCTCAGCCCGGCAAACTGGTTGGGCATGCCGTTGGCCACGTTGCCCCAGACGATGCAGTTGTAGTATTTGTTGTGGCTGTTCTCGTGGTAGATGCCGCCGACGCTCTCCGTGGCGAGGTTCCTCACGAAGTCGCAGTTGTAGGCCGTGAACTTGCCTCGGGCATACATGCCGCCGGCGTTGCTGGCCGTGTTGTTGCTGATGATGCAGTTCTTGAGGGTCGGCTCGGTGTTATTATAAAGGTATATGCCGCCGCCCTTGGTGGAGGCGGTGTTGTTGCTGATGCGGCAGTTGGTGTAGTCGGCGCCGACGCGGTCGCACACGCCGCCACCCATCGAGGCGCTGTTGTCCATGATACGGCAGTTGTTGAGCGTCACATGCGCCGTGCCGCCCGTCGAGTTGATGTAGATGCCGCCGCCGTACATCGTCGCCTCGTTATGGATGATGGAGCAGTTGTTCAAGGTCGAATAGTTGTTGAGGTAGACTCCTGCGCCGCTGCCTATAGCTCCGTTCTGGATGGTGAAGCCGTCCCAGATGGCGAGCGAGGCCGAGGTGAAGGCTTGGTCTTGCAGCAGCACGCGGCGGGCGTTCTGTCCGTCGAGGATGGTGGTGTTCTTGTCGAAGTCGCGGAGCGAGAGGTCGTAGTCGGGGCCTTCGTTGCCTTCGAAGCCGCCGTAGACACGGTTGCTGGGCGAGACGTAGAAGGCGCCTTCAGTGTCGGTGGTGTCGCCGTAATAGGTGCCGGCTTTCACCCACACCCTTGTGCCGCCGCCGCTCGAGAGGGCGGAGGCGAAGTGGAGCTTGTTGGTGGCGTTGGCCCACGACGAGCCGTCGCCGGTGCCGTCTTCGCTGACGTAGATGATGCCGTTGGCGTCGGCTTGGATGCTGACGGGGAAGAGGTTGCCCACCACGGCTTGGCCTTGGTTGAAGCCGTTCACGTCGTAGGTGGTATAGTAGCCGTCGCCGCTGCCGCTCCAGCCGAAGTTGAAGTGCATGCGGTCGTTGTTGTCGTAGCCGTCGCACACGAAGGCATGGCCGCTGTCGCCGTTGGCGCCCGAGTAGTACAAGGGGTGCGACAGGTCGATCTCGGCCTTCAGCATGGCGATCCAGGCCTCTTCCTGGTAGCTGGCCTTCTGGCGGTATTTGGCACCGCAGTAGCCGAAGTAGGAGCGCATGGCGGTCTCCACGTCCTGCGACATGGCACCGCTGCCGTTGGGCCCGTAGTTCATGTTGACGCTCACGCCGCAGTGGTACATCAAGGTGGCCACGGCATCATTACTGTTCCAGACCTCGTTGGGCATCTGACTCCATTGGTAGGTGGTGGCACCGAAGTTGGCGCTCTGCTCACCATATTCGCTATGGACATAACTGTGTGACCCAAAGCCTGTTATGGGATAGTCCCAGTATTTCATCACCTGAGCCATGGCGCAGGCCACGCAGCCGGCGTAGGCATGTCCGCAGGGACCGCCGCCCCAGCCGCCCCAGCCGTAACCGGGGGCATTGGGACAATATTCGTTGTAGTAGCAGTCCTGGTTCCAGTGCGTGCTGACCAAAGGGTCGACGGTGTTGCTGTTGCGCGAGCCGAAAAGGCCTTGTGCGGCCTCGTCCCATTGGCGTTGCACCTGTGCCTCGGGCACGATGCCGTTGGCGACGGCGAAGTCGATCATCTCGGAATAATGCGAGATCCACGAGCTGAAGTTCTCGGGGGCTTCGTCAAGATTTGGGAAGTTGCCTTGGTCGGACCAGCCCAGCACAGGAGGTAGAACCGTATTGCCTGCAATGATGACAAAGCCTTGGCTGCCAATGTTATAGATGAAGTTGCCTTCGGCTGAGACCAAGCTCAGATCCTGGCCCTTGAGGGCCATCTGCGTACGGGCGAAGGCCTGGGCGGTTTGGCGGGCCGTTGGCTCGTCGACGGCGGATTGCGGGAAGGCTTGGGAAAGGGTAGCTAAAACGAGTAACAGTAAGAGCGACAGTTTTTTCATAGTTGGTATTTGTTGTTGCGTTGATTCATTTTTTCAGTGCCACCCTGATGGCTTCCAACACCATCTCTTCCATGGTGAAATAGGTGTCGGGGTTGGGATGGCAGCCATCCTCGCTGAGTGTCTTGGGGAAGGCGTTGTTCTCGTCGGCGAGGGCGGCATGATAGTCGACATAGACGATGCCGTTTGCCTCGGCATAGGCTCTCAGGCTTTTGTTGATGTCGACGATGGTCTGGGCAGCGTCCTCGATCTCGGGTCTCCACACGAAAGCGGCACAAGGCGGAATGGAGTTGATGATGGGGATGATGCCATGGGCTTGCGCCAGTTCGCACATCGAAATCACGTTGTTGACTACCTGTTCGGGCGCGACCCAGAAATCGTTATGCGCCACGTCATTGGTACCGGCCATGATGACCACGGCCTTGGGATGAAGGTCGATGACATCGGTCTTGAAGCGTACCAGCATGTGGGCCGAGGTCTGGCCTCCGATGCCCCTTCCAAGGAAGTTGTGCGAGGTGAAGAAATCGGGATGGAAATAGGCCCAGTTCTCGGTGATGGAGTTGCCCATAAACACCACTTCCGGGTAATTGCCGCTGGCGATGATGCTGTCGTTGTCGGCTTGATAGCGGTTGAAGCCGAACCAATCTTGAGAATAGCCGAAGAATGACATGGTTGCAAAAAGGATGAGAATAAAGATCTTCTTCATTGTTTAAATTTTGGCGCAAAAATATTGATTTGTTGTAAAAACGAACGAAAAAAACAAAAATCAATGCTAATATATGTAAATTTCTTACTTTTGCAAATCAAATCAAAAGTGTAAAAAATGAATATTGTTATTAAGAATGTAGGTGAGATTTCTGAGCCTAAACCTTGCTCAATCATTGATTTAATTATCAAACTCGGAAAACAGGAAAAATTAAATGAGTTTTGTGCTGCAAGAATCAACGATCAAGTTGTTGATTTGAGAGAAATAATTGATAAAGACTGTGAAATTGAGCTGCTTGACAAAACTGCTCCCGAATCATTGGTAATTTTGCGCCATACGACTGCCCATATTATGGCGGAAGCTGTAAAGCACTTGTTCCCTGATGCAAAGCTGACTATTGGCCCAACTACGGACAAAGGTTTCTTCTACGATTTTGACCATAAGCCGTTTAACAGGGAGGATTTGGATGCCATTGAGAAAGAAATGAAATCCATTATCAAAAAGGCAACTCGCATCGAGAGGAAGATTATTTCCCGTGATGAGGCAAAACAACTCTTTGAGGAAAGGCAAGAACCATATAAGGTTGAGCTTCTCGAAGCCATTGATGCTGATGCTCGTATCACCATTTATAGTCAGGATGACTACGTTGATTTATGTACTGGCCCGCATCTCTTGAACACAAGGCTGATTAAAGGATTCAAATTAATATCTAATTCCGCCACTTATTGGAGAGGTGATAGAAATAATAAATCATTGACCCGCATTTTTGGTGTTGCTTTTTTCAGTAAAGAAGATTTGGACGAGCATCTTGCATATCTTGAAAACATCAAAAACCGTGACCACAACAAACTCGGACGCGAGTTAGAACTTTTCACTGTAGTTGATGTCATAGGTCAGGGACTGCCGCTTCTGCTGCCCAAGGGTGCCAAAATTGTCCAGACATTGCAACGTTGGATAGAGGACCTCGAAGACAACGAGTGGGGTTACATACGCACCAAGACACCATTAATGGCCAAGAAAGATCTATACGAGATTTCTGGTCATTGGCAACACTATCGCGACGGCATGTTCATAATCGGAGATCCTGATGACCCAGAGGTAATGGCTTTGCGTCCCATGACATGCCCCTTCCAGTATTTTGTCTATAAGGCATCGCCCAAGTCGTATCGTGACCTGCCAAAGCGCTATAGCGAGACTTCGACGTTGTTTCGCAACGAGGACTCTGGAGAAATGCATGGCCTGACACGTGTGCGTCAATTCACCATTTCGGAAGGCCACCTCATTGTTCGACCTGACCAGATGGTTGAAGAGTTCAAGGGATGCTTGGCATTGGCAAAGTACGTTTTGACCACGCTTGGCTTGCAGGAGGATGTGACCTACCACCTGTCGAAGTGGGATCCGAACAACACGAATAAATATATCGGTACCGCTGAGGAATGGGAAGATAGCCAGCAGCATATTCGCAACATCCTTAACGAATTGGGAATACCTTTCGTTGAAGATGAAGACGAGGCGGCTTTTTACGGTCCTAAAGTCGACATTAACGCCAAGAATGTCTACGGCAAGGAAGATACCATGATTACCATACAGTGGGATGCCTTGTTGGCACCACGCTACGATATGTTTTACATTGACCAGAACGGCAATAAAGTGCGTCCCAATGTTATTCACCGCACCAGTCTTGGCTGTTATGAGCGAACGCTGGCCTGGATGATTGAAAAATATGAAGGAGCGTTCCCTACCTGGCTCTGCCCCGAACAGGTACGTGTGCTTCCTATTTCGGAGAAGTTCCTTGACTATGCAAACACGGTTAATTCAGAGCTTGTCAAAGCCGGTGTTCGTTCTATGGTCGACGAGCGTGCCGAGAAGATTGGGTACAAATTGCGCGATTTACGTTTGCAAAGAATTCCGTATGCCCTTATTGTTGGTCAAAAGGAGATGGAAGATGATACTGTTTCTGTATGGAATCGCAAGGCTGGTGATAAAGGATCGTTTAAGTTGTCCGAGTTCATTGCAACAATATTAGAAGATATCAATACAAAATCACTAAATCCACTTTAATTAAATAATAACCACTAATAATTACAATTATGTTACAAGAAATCATTATCAATTACAACAGTGAGACAATTACTCAAGAAACTGGCAAGGCAATCTGTGGAATGACTTGCTCCGAATAACGGCTTGTCTGTTTGTAAATCTTATTGTCAGAATAAGAGGGTGACAGCGAAGAAAATCATGTCACCCTCTTTTATAAAAAGGAATATTATGGAATATCATCTGTCAAAGTTTATATATCCATTTGCAATGGATGGTAAATTCTATGTAGTTCAGACGTATACTAAACGCTTGTTTGAAATTACAAAAGAAGTTTTTTCTCAATTGTCGAAAAATGTGATTGATATTCATACTCTGGATGCTCCTACACTAGATGCATTTGGTGATGCAAACATCATCACCAGTGAAAACAATGAGGTTGAGCAATTGGAAAAAATCGGCAAGGAAAAAGAAAAAGATTCTGAGTGGCACACATTGCATATTATACCAACTGCATCGTGTAATTTTGGTTGTGATTATTGTTTTGTGTTAAAAGATAAATCTACACATTCGTGTGATACAATTATTTCTGATGATATTCTTTATAGAGGCATAGACTTTTTCTTTAAAGGCAATACAAGCAAACAAATTATCGTGACTTTTTATGGCGGAGAACCTTTGTTGGCTCCACAAGTTATTTACAAAACAATCAATTATATAACTAAAAATTATACTACTTCATTCATTAAGAAAATAGTCACTAATGGAACATTAATCACACCAGAAATTGCGGAGTTTTTACATGTGCAAGGCTTTGATGTTAGTGTTTCGTTGGATGGTAATTCAATAGCACATAATAAGTATAGAAAATACAAAAACGGCAAAAACACATTTGATGATGTGATAAAAGGCATTGAAACATTGCGAAAATGTAACAACAGTATTAAGATCCTAATGACGGTTGGCTCTTTCAACTACAAAGACCTTCCGTCTCATGTGCGGACGTTGTTGGATACTCATCCAACACTGATAGCGTTGAATTTACCACGTGCACTACAAGAACACACGAATGGTATAGAAGAGGATCTGGATATTAATGTATTGATCGAACAATATTCAAAATGTGTGGACATGTGTTATGAAGCACATACTCCAGAAGGTCACATGGCGGATATTATATTTGGCTTTCTTAGGGACGAGGTTCAATACCGTCCATGTCATGGTTGCGGTAAGCAAATCGCATTAGCTCCCAATGGTATGATAGGCCCCTGCCAAGCCTATCTAGGCACATTAAAGAGCTTCCAAAGTATGGATAACTTTCAATCCATAAACGATTTGCGTAATGACCCCGTATTTGATAAGTGGAAGAATATTTCAATGTTCAATTGTAGCAAGTGTAGAAATTGCTATTTGCTACCGGTTTGTCCAGGTGACTGCCCTTATGATTGGGAGAATCGTACGGGCTCTTTATTAGATGTACCCGATGGTTATTGTATTACACGAAAAGCAATGTTCGATTATATGATGCGTCGAATAGTCTCTGGTAAAAACATTATGTTTAAACAAGATTTATGCGCGGACAATTAAAAATAGTGGGATTACCAATCACATCTGTTTGTAATCTACGGTGCACACATTGTTTAAGAAACAGAGTAAGTAAATACGGAAACCGTATTTGGAATATGAGTGTGAAACAGGCAGCACTCATTGCATCAAAAATCAGAGATTATTCAGATTACGTGAATATTTCTGCGGGTTATGGGGAGACGTTTCTTAATCCGAATGTATCTACTATAATATCTGTTTTTAATGATCATGATATAAAGACTGTTGCGTATTCAAATGCGACCCCAGCAACAATAAACAGCATAACAAACTCTCACGTACATTTATTACTATTGTCTGTTGACCGTTTTCATTTTGAGTTTAACAGCAAAAGTATAGAGCAATTGCTAAATATTTATCAAAACGAGGTCAGATTTGCAACAAATATCCATTTAAACATCGTATTACATCCTCGTAAAGACGAGTCTAAACTTATAGATTATATCAAGTCACTTTGTTTTTATCATCCAACAGTAATTGCGGAGTTTCATTGGTTGATGCCATATGAAACAGTTTTTGAAAAAACAACGACACTGCCTTTATACTATCAGTCATTATTAAGTTTTGGCAAGCAATTTCTTCTCCCGCCATCTACATATTCATTTCAAAACAAATGTTCTGACATTTTTAGTTCTTTATATTTTGATGAAGAAGGCAATGTTAGAAGTTGCTGTGTTTATATGGATGCCTATTCTGAACTAAATATATATAAAGACGACATTCCAACAATATTTCATTCTGATTATTTAGAAGAAAAAAGAAAGTACTTTGCTTCACATAATGGTTTTACTACTTGTTCTAATTGTCCAATAGGCCACGGTTTTATATGGTAGATTCAGATATTATAGCATTAAGTAAGCGATTCTGCAATATTGTTGCCCCATCGGGTTATGAAGATGTATTAGCCAAAGAAATTGCCGAGATTCTTCAGACCTACGGATATGTTATCAAAATTGATGCCATTGGAAATCTAGTATGCACTATGCAGGGGCAAAAGCACATGAAAAAAATTGCATTCATGGCACATATGGATTCTGCTCCTATTATAATAAATGGGGTTGATGGTTATAATAATGTGTATTGGGGGAGTCTCTCAAAGTGGAAATCAGAAAAAATAAACAATCAAAGTATTATTTTCGTTTCTGGTGCAACAGGAATAGCGCATTTTTCTGAAGAAGGTAATAACTGCAATACCATTAGCGACATTAAAGGGCATATAGAAATTGGTGATGTTGGTGTGTTGACTCCATTTTTTCATTTGGAGAATAATATTATAACGGCCACATTCCTTGATGACAGAATAGGTTGTTCTATTTTGGTTGATGTGGCAAAAAAAATAATTACCTCCCCAGTAGAGGTGTCTTTTGTATTCACTGCACAAGAAGAGATTGGCAACAAAGGATCGCAAATAATAGCTAGCCATTTTGAATTTGACGAGGTTTATGTAATTGATACCACGCGAACGTTGTCTCAAGAATATAAGGATCCTGTATACGTGGTTATGGGAGGTGGAGGGTGTGTGAAGATTTGCGATGGTTTTGGGCTATGTTCCAAAAAGCTAATAGAAAAAATACAACACATTGCTGCAATCAACGATATTCCGCTACAGAAAGAGGTAATCTTTAGAGGCGGAAGTGATATTGGCGCTTTCTCTAGATTTGGTTTTAGTACACTTTTTGCCGGACTCTCCATCCCATGCGTCTGTATGCATTCTCGTCATGAACAGGTTTGTTTTGATGATGTGTTGGGTATAGAAAACATAATACTCGAAATACTGAAAAATGAACAATGCCAAATAATTACTCAATGAAAAAGCAGGAGGTCTTTACTGACATTTTTCCTAACAACTCTATTGTTTCAGTTCACCAATTAGACAATGGAGTTGAAGGGAAAGTGTATTATGTGGTTACAGAACAAGGCCCCATGGTTGTAAAGTATTTCAGTCAGAGACGGATAATTAATTATCCTGATACTTTGAACAAAGAAGTGGAACTATTCCAATTATTATCATTCTATAATGTAGCAGTGCCTCAGATTTATAAATATTCTCGTTCACAGAATTGTTTGTGTTACTATTATATAGATGGAGAGCAAATCATTCCTAACGAAAAAGAGTTTGAAACAATAGCACGTTATTTAAAAACCATGTCTTTGTGTAATATAGCGCAAATGAGATTTCTTCCATTTATGTCTGAAGAATATTTAATGCATGAATTACAGATTATGGCGGATTATGAACCGTTTTATAATTCTTGTCTAAAAAGGGAATTGATTAGATTAAGAATAAACGAATTGAGTATGACATTATCACATGGGGACTTTCACCATGGTAATATGATTTGGACAAAAAACCGTAATCATGTTACTTTAATTGACTGGGATGAGGCGTTAATTGCCCCTGTTGAATTTGATATTTCACGTTTTTTCGTTTCCCACTCGGTTTTTTCAAATATACAAACCGCCACTGTTTTTTTGTCCTTTTGTGAAGATCGTTTTAAAATAAGCAAAGATGTTTTGTCTTTTTTTATTCATTTCAACGCCTACTATTGCTTGATTCGATATGCAAATTGGACAGATGGTTTTTTTTGTAGGCATAATATTCATACTAAAGATGAAACAAAAAGTATTTTAGAAAAACTAATAACTATTTAATATGGATTCTGTTCTAAAACAATTAAGCTCTTCTATATCACCTTCGGGGTTTGAAGGTGATGTTTTAAGCCTGTTTAAAGAGATGGTGTCTCCTTTTGTTGATACTATTCGTACAGACGAAATGGGAAATTTAATAGCACAAAAGAATTGTAATAAACAAAATGCACGGACAATCTTATTAGTCGCACATGCAGATGAAGTGGGTTTTGTCATTAAGAGAATTGATGAAAGAGGATTCGTATATGTGACAAATATTGGTGGCATTCATATTGATAATTTGTCAGGCAAAATCGTGGTATTTTCGAATGAAAATGGTTACACGTATGGTACTTTCGGAGAAAAACCAATTCACATGACAACACATGAAGACAAAGCAAATAAAGACCGTATGCATATATCTGATTTATGGGTTGATATAGGCTGTAATAGTTATTCTGAAGCCATTAAGAGAGTATCAATTGGAGATTATGCGACATTTGCTCCTTTTTTTCAATTAATAGGTAATGATTTTGTAATGGCTAAAGCATTGGATAACCGTGTCAGCATGTATGTAATATATGAGGTGTTGAAGCAGATTGAAATTGCCCAAAACAATGTTGTTGTTGCTATTACTGTTCAGGAAGAAATCGGCAGAAGAGGTGCTATGGCTATAGCAAACGCAATGAATATAAAAAACTGTATTGTATTGGATGTTACCCATGCAACTGATTATCCTACTATTAATGTAAATCGCTATGGGGATATTAAATTAGGCGAGGGTGTGGTCGTTCCATTTGGAGCCAATATCAATAATGAGATTCAAAAGAGACTGATAAGCATTTCCAATGCTCATAATATTAGTTATCAACGAGAGGTAATACCATTAGATTCAAGAACGGATGCGGCTGTATTGCAGAATACAGGATATAATAGATACATAGGAATCATTAGTGTGCCGATTAGATATATGCATAGTTCTACGGAGCTGGCTAATAAAACAGATGTGAATGCAGCGATAAAATTAGTTCGAAATTATATTGAAACGGCATAATACGCATCAAAATGCAAAACCCTAATATAAAAAGTATAGAAATAGCTGCTATGTCTGACATGCATGGCGCGCTTCCGATATTGTTCTGTGCAAGTGAATTGGTTTGCATTTGTGGTGACATTTTTCCTCAGAATATCGAACGCAATATACAAGAGTCTGAGAAATGGTTCTGTGAAACATTTCTTCCTTGGGTTAAGAGCCTTCCATGTGATTTTGTTATTATGATTCCAGGAAATCACTGCTTCTATTTGGAGTCCGAATTTCAAAAACATGGGAGAATCATCATACCAGATAATCTCCAACACAAATGCGTGTGCCTTGTTGATGAGTATTATATCTATCGAGGACTTCATTTCTATGGGACACCATGGGTTACTAATTTACCAAGATGGGCATTCAACACAAATGACCCACAAAGCATATTCGAGAATATTCCCAGCGATTGTGATGTCCTTTTAACGCATCATGCTCCAGATTATGAGAAACTAGGTTGTTCTTACCCAAATACAGACAAAGAAAGAAATTTTGGAAGTGTTGAACTTACAAACGCAATCCTTTCTCGCCCGAGTATAAAATATCATTTTTGTGGTCACATTCATACAGGCACTCATGGAGGCGTCAGATTAGGTAATGCGCTGTCATATAACGTGTCAATTCTTGACGAGCAATACCAAAAATCGTTTCCTATAGCTTATGTTGAGATTGAGCAAAAAATGGTTCTTTAAGGGAATAGAGGATTTTTATAATACTAAAACAAAGGAGATATAAAAATGAAAACAGACTTTTTGTTTTGTTTTATATTGTTGAATTGAAAAAAATTGTACTTTTGCAGCCGTTTTTTCAATGTGTGAAGACCTAACTGAATATAAACTTAATATAGGAGACTACAACAATAGCACAGATTCCACAAAAAGGAAGGCCGGGCCAGAAGCCGAACAAAGACAAGGACGGATTCAACCATCGTATCAACGAGCAAGTGAAAGCCCCGATGGTGCGTCTGGTGGGTGAGGGTGTCGAGCCTAACATCTACCCCCTGCGCGAGGCCTTGAGAATCGTAGAAGAACTGGGTGTCGACCTCGTCGAGATCCAGCCCGATGCCAACCCGCCGGTTTGCAAGGCGATGGACTACAAGAAGTTCGTTTTCGACCAGAAGAAGCGCCTGAAGGAACAGAAAGCCAAGGCCACCAAGGTCGTCATCAAGGAAATCCGACTCGGACCCCAGACCGACGACCACGACTTCGAGTTCAAGCTGAACCACGCTAAGCGTTTCCTGCAGGAAGGCTCCAAGGTGAAGGTCGAGGTCTTTTTCAGAGGCCGCTCCATCGTCTACAAGGAACAAGGTGAGATCATCCTGCTGAAGTTCGCGCAAGAGCTGGAGGAGTTCGGTAAGGTGGAGATGATGCCCAAGCTGGAAGGCAAGCGCATGCAGATGATGATAGCTCCTAAGTCAACGAAGAAATAAACTCATTTTTAATACTTTAAATTATTTGTAAAATGCCGAAAATGAAGACAAAGTCCGCTGCCAAGAAGCGTTTCCAAGTAACGGGTAGCGGCAAGCTGAAGAGAAAGCATGCTTATCATGGCCACATCCTGACCAAGAAGAGCCAGAAGAGAAAACGCAACCTCGACCACACTGCAA
>Ga0310690_10005439_pt1 | contig 17253 bp, 22 predicted proteins | sample AusTroGonzalo_MG_2_FD_207661 | JGI IMG/M metagenome (GOLD analysis project Ga0310690, IMG submission 207661) | Bovine rumen microbial communities from tropical cattle in Woodstock, Queensland, Australia - Gonzalo_04 (v2) (version 2) | ecosystem: Host-associated > Mammals > Digestive system >...
GTGTATTCCCAAAAAGCTCCCCATGCAGAGCACCCCCGGGAGATCATGTCTGCCGGAGGTGCTCAAGTGGCCTGTGTGGTGAACCGAGAAGGTTGCTTGGTGGCCTAGGGGTATGTTAGCACTGTGCGAGTTCTTCTTCAAGTTGGGAAATTCCGCAAATGCTTCTACCGGTGCAGAATTCGTAAGATTTGCAAAATGCTCTGTAAGATGCATGCGCTTCGTTCATGAGACGGTCGTAAACATTGCGCATTTCTTCGGATTCTGCGTTTTCCTTGTCTTCGTAGTATTTGCAAAAAGCGATCCAAGCGAATTTAGCAGCTTCGAGGATTTTCACGAGTTCGATAGTCATTTCGGTTTCCTTCCCGTTCGGATTTCCTTACATGACCATAGTACCCTTAATGTTTAACACTGTCAAGCAATTATTTCTGCAGCTCCTCGAATTTCTCCTCGATCTGCTTCATGAGGTATTGAACCATTTGTTCGTTCTCTCGGTCGATCTTGTTCCAGTGGTAATACTGCACTTCAACGTAAACCCAAGCGGCAAACAATACGATTGCGATTGCACCTAGTACCCAAAAGCAAACTGCAAGCACGAAACACGGCATGTTCATTTTTCTTCGGCCTCCATGTCAAGTTTGTTCAGCACCCTGTCAAGCGTTTTGTCGATTCGTTCCAATGTGCTTGTCAGTTTCGTTACCGTCTTATCGTACAAGTAGAACATCGCGCAACATGCCACAATTGGAAATCCTACCGAGCCGATTGCCTGAATGATTCCGTTAACATCCATTGTAACCCGTCCGTTCTCCTCAACTCATCATCTCGTTCACGATGCGTTGCACAACATCGGCGTTGTATCCTGCACCGGTTAGGGCGTTTGTTCGGTTCCATCCATTGCCCCAATCACCCCGGATGCATTCTCTAGCTCTATTATAGTATTGGTTCACACGTTCTTGAACTTCTGCATACTTGTCACCAAGTAGTTTTTGCCGCTCCGCACCCGTTCCATATTCTCCGAGAATGGTTTCAACGGCTAGATCGTCAATTGATTTTGCAGGTTTCGGGGCTGGTTGTACAGATTGTTCTTGTGCACCTGCATACTTCATCCATGCATCAGCGTCCATGTATGCAATGTTCCCGTCGAGGTTTCCGCTGTAGCCTGAAAGCTGTAGCGAACTGGTGAATTGCCATATCGCGCAGAATTCCCATTCCCCGATTGAATAGGGCATGTTGTCGTTAGTCCAGGATTCTGCAGGATACGGATAACCTGCAAGCCACAGACCGCACGTTTGCGGAATCCAGGAATTCGAGAATTCGGGAACCATGTACGCGCTGATGTAGAGCATAGGCCAAACACCTGTTAGTTCGTGAACCCTGGTCATGAATCGTTCGCACCATTCGCAGTTGTTCCAATTTGTTGTTTCGTAGTCGAGTACGGGAACGCCATTGCCGAAATAATTATATGTTTCCTGAACAAAGTAATACGCTTCCTCTACGGGGTCGTTTTCCCTTGCGAAATGGTAGAAACCCCACAAGATACCGTTTTCCAAACAGTTTTGAACGAACCCGTCACAACACGGATCCGTGTAACCTATTCCCTCGGTTGCCTTTGCAATGCAGAAATCAATCGAAAGGTTTGATGGGATTAAACCGCTTTGCCAATTTGACACGTCTATTCCATGCATCATTTTCGTTCAACTCCTTGTAGTTCCTTCGGTAGTTCGGGCATTCGTCCAACGAGTAGAAAAAGTAATTCGAGCAGTTGCCGGGTTTTCCTTGCTCGTATCTAGGGCATTTCTCATTATCGCATATCACTTTTCCGACCCGGCTTCCTATCTGCAGTTCCTTCCAATGCCTTGTACATTTTCACGTCGGAAACGGGTACAAGCGCGTTTGCCCCGATGTACTTCACGCGAAAACGGCCTTTCTTCATGAGCTGCGAAACACGCGCGCGAGACAATCCAAGATAGTTTGCAGCGTCTGAAGCTGTTAAAAATTCCTGTTTGTCTATTACAATAGGTTTCATCTTGAATGCTCCTTTCAATTGGTTATAATTAACACAATGAAGTATATCCGATGAGGGAAAGGACAACAATATGGCACGGCCTAAAAGACCATTAGACGAAGCTTATAACGAACGTAGGCGGCAAAAGCGAGCGGCTGCACGTGCCGCGCGTGCGCAGAATCCCGAATTGGAAACATCATCGAGCGATGATTTTTACAACGCAAGGCGACGTTATACCCGTAAAGCCGAACGCTACATGAAACAGGCGAATGCTTCGTATGGCGCAAGCCGTGAACGCTACATCGAATTGGCGAAGCGCGAAGCTGAAAAGGCGTTATCAACCTATGAAAAGGAACCTTCTTTCCAAAAGCTCTCGAAGGGCTTGCAGCGTGTGGCGCTTCAAACTGGCGCTCAGTTCTCGAAACCTGCAAACGATGCGCAGCGTCAAAAGCTGATTTCCAAATCCAAACGTTCGCTTGAGGGGAATATCAAAGATCGCCGCGAATACGAGGGACGCGCGATTATGAACAGTTCTGTTGGGTCGAGGATCATCGCGTCATTGGAACCAATCTGGCGCGATTATGCAGCGGTCAATCCAAAAACGGGGAAAACGGAAATTGACTGGTCTGCAGCATCGGAAGCGATATTCGAGCATATGAGTATGCAGACGGGAAAATTGATTAACGATTGGTTGGGCGTTATCGAAGCGTTCGAGCAGAATTCCGAAATCGGCGCTGATCTCTACAAAGACCCGAAAAACGATATCCGCTATGACACAGTTGTGCAAGCTGCACAAGCGGCCTTCAACCTGTAATGGCGGGGCAAAGGAAGCCTTATCGGATAATCGGCGCATACGACAGCGAAACGACCAACATCAACGAAAACGGAATGCATAGGGCATTTCCCATACTTCACCAGTTGGGAATCATCGATTGTTCGGTTGAAGCGCTCGATTCCGATACGGTGGAACAACACACCAAAATAGAATTGTACCGTCATGCGGTGGATCTCTACGCGCGGTTGAACGAGATAGCCGAAACGGGTTTCGCGTATGTTCCCGTCATATGCTGCCATAACCTCTCGTTCGACATGTACGGCTTAAGTCCCTGGCTCGATGAGCTCGATAACGTGCGGGTTCTGGCGAAGAGCAAGCGAAAACCGATTACCTTCACCATATGCGACAATGACGGCAACGCTAGGTTGGTGCTATGGGACACGCTCGTTTTCACGGGTCAATCGCTCGACAGCATGGGGCGCGATTGCGGTTATCTGAAAGCGTCGGGAAAATGGGATTACAACCTCATACGTTCGCCCGAAACCCCTCTAACGGATGATGAGATCGAATATTCCAAGAAGGATATCTATGCGTTGTTGGCTTACATGGGATGGTGGCTGCAGCGGAATCCCGATATCGAACCGTCGAAACTTGGTTTGAACGTCGTTACGAAAACGGGTGTTGTTCGTGAACGTCGCAGGATCCTGTTCGACTCCAAACGGGGAAAGGGCTGCAAGTACAACATCGGGCGTTTCTGGCACTACCTGAACAAGCAGCAGCAGCCCAAATCAGACGATGAGCTTTATACCATGTTCGCCTGCACCCGTGGCGGTTTCACGTTCTGCAGTTCGAAGAATGCGGGAATTCCCTTCGACCTCGAAGGTAGCGACCTCTCGATTATGGGGTTCGATGCAACGAGCCAGCACCCGGCGCAAATGGTTTCCCATTTCTACCCGGTTAACTTCCATGAAACCGAAGCGCGAACGCTTGATTTTGCGTTCCACAACGTCACGAAAAGAACCGTCGATTACGTACTGCAGCATTACGAGAAACCGTTCAACGTCGCTTTCAATGCGGCATTTGAGTTTAAAAACCTTCGACCGAAACAAGGCTCCTTGTTCGCTGAATACGGCATCGCACCATTGGCAAGCGCGCGCATCCTCGACGATTTCCAGGATCTTGACGAGGATAACGAACAGGCGCAGCAGTTCAAGGAACATCTTGTGAAACTCGGCTATCAGGATTCATGCAAGAATCCAAGATTCGAATTTGGGAAACTGGTATCGGCTGACACTGCGATTCTGTTCCTAACAGAGCTTGCAGCGTGGGAAATGGCACAATCTTATGAATGGGATTCGGTTAGAGCCATCGGCGGCTATCTGACGGGTCGATTCGTTAGACCTTCGGATATGTCCACTGTATCTGTAATGACGTTCTACAAGGCGAAGAACGAATTCAAGCGTGCACGCGAAAGCTACTACAAGACTGGAACTATAGAAAACGGCGATATCTTGAAATCCTTGGGAATCGCTGAAAGCATCGTCTCGTTGATGGAAACAGGCAAGGCAACCGATTCCGAAGTTGATAGCGCCTACCAATCCACAAAGGCCAATTTGAACGCTCTTTTCGGCATCGAAGCTTCGAACGAGTACAGGCGCGATACGGTGCTCACATCCAGCGGCATCGACTATGCGGGTGATATGGGAATCTCCAACGCACCAAAGAACCCGAAAGCATGGTACCAGTTCGGACAGCGCATTGTCGGCTGGTCGAGGATTGCGCAGATCTTGAACATGGAGTTGGCCTATCCATACATCGAAACGGTTGTGAACGGCGATACCGATTCGATTAAAGTCGTTTGCAGGGAATCCAAGAGGGAAAAGGTGATAAGGGCGCTCGGCATTTATTCGCGTGCGGTGGACAATGCAAAGGAAATCGTCATGCGCAGGGTCGAGAACGCCTATCCCGACTACTACGACGAACTGCGAAACATCGGTCATTACGAACTTGAATTCGAAGTGAAACGCTTTTGCGCTAGTTGGAACAAGGCGTATTGCACCCACGACATAGACCCACGCGACGGTAAACGCAAGTTCGCTTTCACCCTTGCAGGAATACCAACGCGTGCGGGCGTTAATCAGGCTGCAGACCAGTTCCATGACAACGGCATGAGCTATTCGGAAATCTGCTCGTTGATGCTTGGATACAACGTCACCTATGCGCATTCCGTCATCCGGCTCAATGCGCGGAGTTTCCCCGAATGGGGCGCGGCATATGTGAGCAGCGTAACGGATTATCTAGGCAAAGCAGCAAAGGTCTACGAACCTGCAGCGCTTTGCCTGTACCCTATGAGCAAAACGGTCAATGATACGCGCAACTTCGAGAACCGCATCAACGGCGAGATAGCGAAAGCGAACAATCTAAAGATTAACACCGAACCTGTAGTCATATCGCGTGATGGTGACAGGTTCCTAGCTGTGGAAATGGGGTTTTAGATGGCTAGATATTACGATTGGGACGCGACCTTTTCACGGCAGACGGGAACGCAAGGCGAGTTTTGCATCGTTGCCGGCGGCAAGGGCATCGGAAAGACGTTCGGCTTGCGTCTCAAGTGCATAAACGAGTACATAAAGAAAGGGTTCCGCTTTGTCGAGATCTGCAGGACTAAGGAAGAACGCTCGCAGGTCGAGGATGGTTACTTTTCGAAGCTACAGCATGACGGCTTCTTCAAGGACTACGTTTTCAAAGTCGAGAAGAACCAAGGCTACATTGCTCCGAAACCGCCGACAGACGATGATACACCCGATTGGGAATTGATTTGCTACTTCGTGGCGCTCACGGCCTTCCAGGTCGAGAAACGGCGAACCTTCACGAGCATGAAGCGTTTCATATTCGATGAGGCGGCAATCGACAGCAAGGATAGGTATCATAAATACCTACCGAACGAATTCCTCATCCTTGCAAACGTGCTTGACTCTGTGTCACGCGAACAGGCGGATGATACGGCGTTCTTCAAAGTGTACCTTTTGATGAATTCATGCGATCTGCTATGTCCCTATCTTCGAAACCTCGGTGTCAACAAGGTTCCAGACTTCGGTTATTCGTTCTACAACAACAAGTGCACCTTGCTCCATTATGTCGAACCTTGGGATTCGGAGGAACGGAAAGCAAATACGCTCGTCGGTCGAATGCTTGCGGGAAACGAGGAAGCGCGGATGATCTTCGACAACGAGTTTGCAACCGGCGAGGACAGGGACGTTAGAAAGAAACCCTCGAACGCGCGTTTCTCGTATGGTCTGGTGTTCAATGCCAACCGATACGGTGTTTGGATCGACTACAAGCGCGCGTATTTCTACATCACAGACTCGATACCGAAGGACGCGAGAACCGTTTTCGCGCTCACGAAGAAGGACAACACCATCGATTACCAGGCTATCAAGCGCACGAACGAGTATCTTAAAATTCTTTGCGATATCTACTACAAAGGCGGGTTGCGCTATTCCTCGATTGGAGTTAAACAGACGTTTCTGCAATTGCTCGAATTTTTAGGCGTTGTCTAGTTGACAGAGTTAAATATTAGTGCATAATAGTTCATGGTCTTGCAACCGAAACGAAAGAAGGGAAATATGAGTTACAGAAAATCGAGAATCCCCATTCGAACGAAAAGTGGTTTCGAATACCGCGACGGCTACAAGTTCGATGCTTGTTTCTCTGATGGTCAACTGTTCGAAATGGGCGTGTATAAAACCCGTAAAAAGCAATGGATTGTTTCCGATGTCAATACAGGGTTGGCGGTATGCTACGGCATAACCCGCATCGATGCGGTGAAGCGATTCCAGGACGTGTATCTTTCGAAACTCGAACGTATGGTTTACTCGAACGAGCATTATTCCAGCGCTTCTAGTTGCAATGAGAACTTTTACGAGCATCGGACAGCCGAATTCCAGGCCATGTTGAAAGAAGGTGCAAAATGACCGATTTGCAGCTTTCATGCTTGGTGCTGGTTCTGTTCTCGCTGATCGTCATTTCCGGGTATGCGCTCTATCGTGTGCGCAACCTGCAGAACCAAGTCGATATGCTTCGAAGCGATCTTGCAAAGGTTAGGCGGTACATACGATGAAGCGCTATCTATACCAAAAGGATTACCATACGCCTCCATGGGCGATGGAATACGAGGTCGAAACTGCTATCGAGAACCGTACAACGGTATATGTGACGATGTTCTCCGAGGAACTTGACAACACTCGAAACGCGATAACGTTCACGGTTTCCGCTAAGACTCCTTTCAGCTTGACGATGAAGATTCGAGATCATTGCGTCGATAGGGGCATCACGTTCACCGAATGCGATTTCAACCAAGTCGAATGGGAAATGTCGAGGTACTTCTAATGATTTTTACAATAGATGTTTTAGATGCTGCCGGTTGGGTTATAGCGTTAATTTGCGCGGTTGTTCTTTTCGGTTGCATTTTAGTTAATTATTTCAAGGCTTAAACAGTCAAATGGGCTGTTAGCAGGATAGAAAGGACGAAAAGATGGGTTACTTTGCACAGTTCACGAACGAGGGCGTTCCATTCATGGAGGGACGCGACAAGGGCGATAAGTTAGAAATCCTCGGCAAACCGCTGCACATCGTCGATTTCGGTTTCATCAACGGCAACGATGGTAAGTTCGCGGTCATGCTCTTTGCCGAGATTCCCGACAAGTTCTACTTCGGCAATTCCATCGTGACCGAAATGTTGGAAGCAGTCGAACGCGATAACCAGCGTCAGGCGCTCAAAGAGGTACAGATCACCTTCAAAGAGCGCAAGGCGAGGGAATCGGGACGCACTTACATCGCATTCGACATTGACGAGAATGCGGTGCCGTTCTAATGTCCCCGGCTCCCGGCTGTTCTCGTTGTTAGCGTAGATTTCGACCTTGCGGCCTTTGAGTAGGCACGAACGCGCGTCACGGGCGGCTTTCCTTCCCTCCCGCCATTGCAAGCGTGGTCAACGTGGCACCGGTGCAGTTGGGGTTTAATTGGGGCGCTATCGGTTGCAATCCTCCTTGCGGCTGATAGCGTCCCTTACTGTATATAGAAAGGCGGCGGGCGAACGATGGAATACATTGTCAATTTTCTAAGCAATGAAATAAACGATTTTGTATTACATGAGCGCATTGTGCGGTGCAGAGATTGCGAACATGCCGAAGAATCAGAAAGCGGCGCGCTGTTCTGTAACGGCTACCTAGTCGAACTCTGGGATTGGTACAACGATATACCAAACAATGGCGTGAAGGTCGAACCAGACGATTTTTGCGCATGGGGCGAAAGAAAGAAAGAAAGGATTGAACAATGACAGTTACAACTAAAACGACAAGTACGGGAAATGCTGCAATTGACAACATTGCAACAATCAGCATGGGAAACGCTGCAATTGACAACAATGTTACAACCGATGATAATGTTGTTATGGCTCCGAACAATGATGGTTCCAATGCTGCAGGGATTAGCGTCCCAGAAGATACGGCATTTGAGAAGATCATCGAAACCAAGGACGCTATCATATCGACCTATGAAAAGCAGGTCGAGAGCCTCAATGCGCAGATAGCAACCCTTATACGCAACGGTGCAAGCATTACCGAACAGCCGAAAACACCCGAAGCGGAACAAGCCACACAAGGGGCGCCTGTACATAATTATCTGGGCGGTTTCGGTCGCGGAATCGATGCATACACCGAAAGCGGTTTCGACGTGAAGAGCCTTGGATTGGAAATAGGCAAACACGACAAGTAAAGGAAGTGAACAATCATGGCTGTTCTCAACTCCACCATTCTTGAACGCGCTTGGCTTAGCGGTAGCAACGATTACCAGCAGCGCATTCCGAACCCGTCTACTTCTTCCTATGCGGCGCATGTAGCGGCGATCTTCGATCCCATGAACAACGATTTGTTCAACCAGTTCACGGGTATGCTCAACGGCCTTATCGGAACGACTGTCGAGAGCGATCTTTTCGAGAACCCGCTCGCAGTGCTCAAGAAGCCCGCTATCCGTTTCGGCAATTCCGAACGCGCGGTCGCATTCAAGTACCTGCAGGCGCATTCCTATGCACCCGATACGGAGACACTCCTCCACGTCGAGAAACCAGAAATTGTCCAGTGGTTCTATAGCGTCGGAACCCCCCGACGTTACGAGTTCAGCTGGTCGCGTTACGAGCTGGAACGTGCTTTCGCGTCTGATGGTTTCGGTTTCGATGACATGCTGACGGGCATCATCTCGCAGATGTACAGTTCCGCAAACTACGACGAGATGAACATCATGCTGCAGATGTTCGCAGAGGCCAATACCCGCATGGGTGCGCTGTACAACTACAACCTTTCTGCAGCTCCGACCACCGAAGCAACTTCCAAGGAACTGCTCACGGCTATCCGTGCGGTTGCTGGCCGCATGAAGTTCCCGACCACGCTGTACAACCATATCGACGTGCCGGTGCATGAGAACGGTGACGGCCTTGTTCTTTTCATCACCCCCGAAGCGATGGCGAACCTCGATGTCCAGGCGCTCGCCTATGTGTTCCAGCTTGACAAGGCTGATATTCAGTACCGTATCATCGAGGTTCCCGAGTTCCCGATTGCCAACGTGGTCGCGGCGCTCTGCTCCGAGGATTTCATCTACGTGCGCGACGTTCGCAACGGTATCGAGCCTCCGTTCTACAACCCGGAGAATTTGACGTACAAGTACTACTATCACGTGGCGCAGCTCATTGGCATCAACCCCGCTGCAAACTGCGTCCTGTTCTCCACGAATGCAGGTACGAACGTCCCGACCGTCACCATGAGCCTTACCGGCGCGGCATTCTCGCCCGATAGCGGCACGGTTGAAATCGGCGGCGAGCTGAAAACCTACTTCGCGCTTGCCGGTTCGGTTTCCAACGGCAAGGGCATCGTTTCGGTCGAACCCGATTCCGCAACGTATGAGGTCGCAGCTTCGCGCAGCGATTCGGCTATTCCGCTCAACTCCCGAACCTACGTCGATTCCTACGGCGTTCTGCACGTTCAGAAAACCGGGCTTCAGGCGAACGACGTTATCACCATCACGGGCACGGCAACCTATACCAACCCGAGCGGTTCGACCTCCACGTACACCGATACGTTCGCGGCAACGGTCACGGCTGCAACCGGTCAGGCCACCAAGAGCGCGCTCGTCGATACGGCTCAAAAGCTCGTTTACACCAAGGAAGACGACGCGATTCTGAATCCGTCCGAAGTGAACGCGGAACTTGCAGATATCGACGATAGGCTTGATATCCTCGAAGCGTAGTTTCGCGTTAGATGGTAAAATGGGCGCAACTGTAAAAGGTTGCGCCTTTTCTTTTTAGAAAGGAATGAAAATGGCTATCGATTCACCGAAGAACGATTTCGCAGAGAAACATCGTTGGCTCACCTATGCGAATGAACCAGATACCGTTTACGACGGTTCCAAGATTTTGGACGGTTCGGTAACAACCGACAAACTCGCCGATCATGCCGTTACAACTGACAAAATCGATGATGAATCCATCACGACCGACAAACTTGCAAATGGTTCGGTCACTACTGAAAAGCTATACGATGCGGTAATCAGCTCAATGAACGTGAAGAACTGCGTGTTGTTCGGCGATTCATATTTACGCACGTACACGGACGCAGATTATGACAATGCTGGTTGGGGCGATGATTTTATTGAAGCGACAGGTTTTAACGAGATAGCACGCTTCAAATCTGGCGGTGCTGGTTGGGTTGCCCTTGGAACATCTGACACCGAATCTGGTCTTAATTTCGCTGGGATGGCAGATAAGGCATATGCAACTTTAACCGAACAACAGCGGCTTTTGACTGACTACGTGGTAGTCAACGGCCTTGTAAACGACCTTGCAACCAACCAAACGGCAAGCGATATTATTAGCGGCATTCATAATTTCTGCACTAAAGCGCGAACGTATTTCCCAAATGCAAAAATCGTCGTTTCGTTCGCTATGTGCTCGAAGCAGTATCAGGAATCGTATGATGCTTACGCAGTTATCAGGGATGCAATTGGAATAATTCGCGGTGGCGCTGTCGTTGCTGAAAACAGTATCTATTGGTTCAGGACGCTTGAATCAAATTATGGGCGCGGTGATGATATCCACCCGAACAATAACGGCTATACATACATGGCGCGACTATTGGCTCGTGTTGCATTTGGAGAGTCTAAGGCAATGCGACCAGTTTACTACGCTTCAACGTGGTTTAGAGATTTGGCAAATTCAGCAAATGCAAACGCTACGACCTATGCAAACATGTCATGCAGAATGATTCTCGACGACGGCGTGGTAGCTGGTTACATTACATCGACTATTACGGACAAATCGAAAATCACTTCTAACGTGTGGGTGACTTTGCCGTTCTTCGTCCATGAAAACAGCTTTGAAAGCGGTACATTTATTCCCGCTTCTATGAACACATCATCGGGCGCGGTTCTCATTTCTCGTGTAGCTTTAAGATACAGTAACGGATTCTTGCAAGTCAATTTGCATCCAGTGTTCAAAGAAACAGATGGCACAACACATTCATATGCAAACAACGAAGTAATTGAATACAACTTCAAGTTCGTAATGGGCGGATTCTAAAACTTCGGCGCTCATCCCCTCGATGGGCGCTTTTCTCCGTACATGCTAGAATAGGCACAATATACAGTTATTCGTGCTTGGGGTGCACATGAGCAAATTTCCACATCTAACGGCGAACGGCAACGAGAGCGCGTTTCCCGACGTTTCGAACATCAGGACGTACCAATACGACAACAAGTACGATTACTCGAAGTTCGATACTGTGCAGATGGATATAACCTTGTGCAAAGTTCCCTGGGACATGGGAGAGGCGCACATAGGAAACCGCACCATTTCGGGAATCGGCAATGTCGTTCATTTCGGCTCGAAGGCCGAACGCGACAAATGGTTCGACAAGATCCCAGATTCCGAATGCTTCAGGTTCTCCACGAAATACAGGGAACTTCATAGAGACAATGCAATCGTCGTTCCGATTCCGTACGACGTTGCAGCGCGCTACAACTACATTGCAGTTTATTACGAGCCGATGGCAAGCACCGAAAATCCCGTCATGTACGAAACGACGGGCGGTATCGATGCGTGGTTCTGGTTCGTGCGCGAGGTCGAGTTCCTATCGCCCAACAGCACCAAACTCCATTTGCTCAACGATGCTTGGCAAACCTTCATATACGACATGGACATTCCCTATATGATGCTGGAGCGGGGACATGCTCCCATGCACGAGACGAGCGTGTCGAAGTATCTGGGAAACCCCGTTTCCAATTGCCAATACTTGTTGGCACCGGAGGAAAACGAACCCGAACCCCCGAGGATAACGACCAGCACCCATGAACACGTTTTCAACGTGGGAACCATGTATGCGGTCATAATCACGACGGCGAGCCCTTGGGGTACGTGGGGTTCGAAATCGGATAACACATGGACTGTTCCGAGTTTGCAAGCAATCGTCTCCGGCGTGCCAGCGTATCATGCTTTCGCGGTTCCCGCTTCGCAATTCAACTCGTTCATCAGCAATGTTGAGAAACAGTTCTTGCAGACGGTTCAGGCGGTTTGCTTCGTGTCGGATGAAATGGTGACGATCGGCAGCTCGTTCACCTTATCCGGATACACCTGTTACAACGTTTCAAGCTCGTACAGGCAAGCAACGGTTCACACGTTGACCCGGGGCGATTTCGGGTATTCGAGCGCCTACAAGGACATTGCGAAGCTGTACACGTATCCCTATGCAGTCATCAGGCTGACCGACCAGGACGGCAACCAAACCGATATCCGCGTCGAGGACACGAACGGGAAAATCCAACTCGATTACTGCGTCTCGCTTGTATATCCTTGGTTGAAGATAAATGCGCAGGTGACGAGCACCGGCAAAGCGTCGAGGCGCAACGTATCGTTCAAGAACGTCACCTCGCGTACCATGCCCATTGGTGGAAATTGGCATGATCTTCTTTTCTCGTTCGATATCCCCATGTTCGCAATTACGCAAAGCGCCGGCAACGTGAACGATTACGCAACGCATTACGACAGGTTGCAACAGGCATATGCAGCAGATAACGCACAGGCGAACCAGAATGCGAACGCTGCAAACGTCGTGAACAATGCATCGGTCACGACGGCGGCTAATTCGGCGGTGACGGCAGCGAGCAACACGAGCGCATACGCTACAAGCTCGAACACGCAAACGTACAACACGGGAACGGCAGCGGCTTCGAACATCATCTCGCAAATGGGAACATCTTCGACCATTGCAGCCAACGAAATGCAGGGAGCCATTGCAGCGGCGGCAGGTGTTGGAACAAGTGCAGCCGGTGCAATTGCAAGCGGCAACCCCGTGAGCGCTGCAGCAGGATTGGCAAGCGGTATCATCGGCGCTGCTTCGACCATTGCATCGACCAACGTTGCAAACGGCCTCACAGCGGTAAACGCTTCGCTAGCACAAGCGGCGAACAGCGGCGGTGCAACTGCAGCGAACACCAAAACGGGTTGGGACACGGACGCTCAAGTTGCAGCGGCAAACGATATCACCAGTGCGCATAACACGGCTACCACGTCACATGCAGCGAACGACAGCGCGACTATCATCGCTAACGCAGCACGAGATCGGGCGACGGTCACGAACGCCATTGCTAACCAACAGGCACAGGCGGCAATTGGCGAGCCTTCGACGTTCGGCGATTTCCAGAACGGCGATTATGCAACGTCGAGGCCGCTTGCATTGTTCTCCAATGTCATCACGCAGGACGATTACACTATCCGCAAATGCGGTGACGATTTCCTCCGCTACGGCTACTCATACGGCGCACAATGGAAGTTCGACGGCGATTGGTGTCCGATGCCGCATTTCACGTATTGGAGACTAACCGATTTCTGGGTGCAGGGCTTGCAGATTCCCGACATGTACGTCGATAAACTGCGGTTCTTCCTTTTCGGTGGTGTGACGGTTTGGAAGAATCCCGAAGATATAGGTCATGTTAGCATTTACGAGAACGTGTAAGGGGAATTCATGAGCGCAGAGAAAATATTCGCTGAAATGGAATCGTTCACGAACGAGGAAATCGACGTTATCAACAAGATTGCAAGCGGAGATCTCGAAGGTATCACGCCCGAAGATCTCGAAGTGTACACGAGGTTCCAAACATCGAAAGCAGTTGCAGATGAAAAGCTGCAAGCCGAAATACAAGCGCTGAAAGACGAAACGAACGCGAAGATAGAACAAATGCAAGCGATTAACGATGCCGCTATTGCGAACCTCGAAGCGCAGCGCGATCTTGCGCTTGCACGTTTGGAGGCGGTGAAGAATGGGCAAATCTAGGAACAGGGCAAGAAAAAAGCGCGGCGAGTTCTGGCAATCTGACGTTTACAACCGCCAAGCCGAAGCAAAGAACTTGTCGATGCTGCTTTCCCTTGCAATGAATCGTTTCCGTTGGGTCAACCTTCCCGATACATGCGATGAACGGTTCCTCGAAATGCAATTGCACAGATCGGGCGTTGCGACCATCTGCCACGCAAAGAATATGCCCGACGTATGGCAATCGCTCATCGCGTCCCCGTATGACGGTTTCAACGCATACGGGATTCCCGTAAGGTGGAGGGCAACCGGATACGATCAGACCAACTACGACGTTACAAGCGAGAACGGGGAACTGGTCTATTACTCGTATTCGCGTACGAACCCTTGGAATGCACTCGATATCTTCGCACGGAAACTCACAGAATACGAGAGAACAGAGGACGTGAACCTGTTCCAGCAACGCAAGCCGATGATCCTCATTGCGCCGCAGGAAAAGAAGCTGGAACTTACCAACCTCATGAAACAGATTGCAGGAAACGAGCCGGTAATTCTAGGCGATTCGAATTTCGCAAATCTTGCGGAAAACATAAAGAAAATCGATACCGACGTTCCGATCATAGTTGAGGAATTGGCAAAGGGATGGCAAAACACGTTTTACAATGCGCTGCTTTACCTCGGCATTCCGCATTTGGCCTTCGAGAAGGGCGAGCGCATGATCGAACACGAGGTCACGGCGAACACCGCACCGACAAACATCATGCTGTTGGATTGCCTTCAAGCGAGACGGCAAGCGGCGAAGGAGCTGAACAAGCGGTTCGGACTGAACATAGAAGTGTACTTCAACGATGATTGGGAATCGTACAATTACAACTACGAGAACAACCTCGAAGCACTTGCGCAGGACAAAGTTATTCTAAGCCAAGATGAAAGTTTCAGCGGCTTGATTGGTGGTGCTGAAAATGAGTGATTTCCATTACATCATCGAAGATGGGAAAATCGTCAACGGTTACGAGGACTACAACGCACCCGAATACGCATTTCCCCCTAACCACATGGGGCAGGAATGGGAAACATTCGACGCTAACGATTGGAACAAATCCGAAATGCTCGATTACACCGGGCAGATGGAAAGCCATGCGGTGTACACGGTCGAGCTGTGCGAGCTGATGCAATCGGGAGCGTTCGACTGGTCGCGGCCTGAACTCGATTGGAGCGAAGCGGCTTACAATGAAGAACAGTACAAGCGGTTCTGCAAGTACTTCGAGATGCGTTTCATGTTCCGCGAAATCGGCATGTTGCCACCTTTGCAATGGTTCACCGCATTCAAGCGCATGATGGTATACGAGCTGATGCCGAAATACATTCCCTTGTACGCGCAGGTCGAAAGCGGCCTCGCGCCACTTGGAGAGAACGAGTATTACAAGGAACGTCATATTTCGAGCGCATACCCTGAAACCCTGCTTTCGGGCAACTCCGACTACATCACATCGGGCGAGGACAGGGAATTCGAACGCGTGAAGGTGAACAACGCAGCCGAAGCCCTCGAAAGCTATAGGAACGGCTTTAGAAGCGTTGATGCGGCTCTAGGAGACGAGTTGGAAGTTCTTTTCATCAGCATGTATACTAGCTATGCAAATGCCCTTTAGAAAGGATTGAACATGTCTACAGTTGAAATCGAAACGGGTCGTTACGTGAAACGGTTCGAATTTTGGAATCCTGCAACATGGTCTATTCCCAAACTTTATTGGGATGCATGGAGCCAGGAGCAACGGCTTCACGCGATCTGCAGACAGCTCGAAAAGGTGATCGGCTATGCGGATTACCTTGGAGTGAACGTAGATGATATTGCAGCGCGTTTGAAGGCAATCGAGGAGGGGCAACTCGACGAATGGATCATCGAGAACATCGAGGAATGGTTTGCGGAAAACGAACCCGAAATCCTGGAATCCCTCCGAAGCTTGCAATCTTCCCTACCGTCTAGCGCTTTCGATTCGGAAAACACGGTGAAAGACAGCATCAATGATTTGGATTCGAGAACGACCGACAACGAAGAAGCAATTTCGGGCAATACGGGAAACATTGCAACGCTTCAGGGAAAGCCGAACAAGAACAACCTCAACATCGTTTGCATCGGTGACAGCTACGGTCGAGGGGTTGGAGGAACGCTCGGTTGGCCTGATTACCTCCAATCGTACATGGGATGCAATTACATGCTAAACATCTCGAATTCGGGCGCGGGTTTCGTAGCAGAAGGACACTCGACACCATACGAGGGAATGACGTATTCCCAGCAAGTAACATATGCTGCAAACCACCTCACCGACGGAATGACCGTTGACGATATCGACCTGGTTATCATCGCAGGTGGTTACAACGACCACGCGCAATCCGACGTATTCACCGCAGCTCGTTCGACGGTGCAGAACGCATACAGCAAGTTCCCGAACGCGAAGGTTCTGTTCTTCCCACTGGTCGCAGGTGATCGGTCTATGGATGCATCCTATTGGTCACATTACCAGAACATGACGTGGGGATGTGGTTCGCGCGGTGCTGCAACGTTCCCCGGTGCGCTGTTCTGGTTGTATCCATGGACGATTACAACCTCGTACGGTGATAACATCCACCCGAACGATGACGGGTACCGATACATCGGTCAATTGATGGCCTCATGCGTGCAAAGCGGTAACATGCCCGCAATATGCACGACATGGGGTGCATCGGCTGAAAACTTCTCGTTTGCAGAGGATGCAACAAACGAGAATTTCCGTTGCGGTTCAACGGACGCATTCGGCTGGTTCGGAGGTTGCATTAAGAGGACAGGTTGGGGCGATTTGTGCACATTGCCCAGTTACTTGAGGCCACCGAGTACAACCTATATTCTCGCGTTTTTCTACCAGGATTCGACACATCACGGAATCGTCAGACTACGCAACACGTCGAACGGAGTTATTGAAGTGTTCCAAGTCGAGGCAGGAACGTACGATAACACGGTCGAAGCAAGTTTCTACATTCCGAGACAAACCATTCCACTGGGTCGAATATTGAGTTAAAATAAACGAGGCCACCAAGCAACCTTCTCGGTTCACCACACAGGCCACTTGAGCACCTCCGGCAGACATGAT
>Ga0310690_10005440_pt1 | contig 17253 bp, 8 predicted proteins | sample AusTroGonzalo_MG_2_FD_207661 | JGI IMG/M metagenome (GOLD analysis project Ga0310690, IMG submission 207661) | Bovine rumen microbial communities from tropical cattle in Woodstock, Queensland, Australia - Gonzalo_04 (v2) (version 2) | ecosystem: Host-associated > Mammals > Digestive system >...
GTAAAAATACAAAAAATCATCTATATTTGTGCAATTATGCGTATAGTTTTTCTGGATGCCGCCACTATGGGCGCAACGCCGATGGACGAAATATCCGCCCTTGGCGACTTTACCTGTTATCCCGATTCCACCCCGGAGCAGGCCCGCGAGAGGGTTGCCGAGGCCGATGTAGCCATTCTCAACAAGATCATCGTAAACAAGGAGTTCCTGGACGCAGCCCCGAAACTGAAGCTCATCTGCGAGGCCGGCACCGGCATCAACAACATAGACGTACCCCTTTGCAAGGAGCGCGGCGTAGCGGTGCGCAACGTAGCCGCATATTCCACGGATTCCGTAGCCCAGCTCACCTGGATGCACATCCTCAACCTCACGGGCCGTGCCTTCCACTACGATAATTACGTCAAGTCCGGCGTATACGCGCAGGGCCGCATCCATGTTGATGCCGGCCATCCCTTCACCGAGCTCGCAGGCAAAACCCTGGGCGTCGTGGGAATGGGCGCCATCGGCCAGAAGGTCGCCGCCATCGGCAAATGCTTCGGGATGGACGTCATCTACTACTCCACCTCCGGCACCTCGCATTGCAGGGAATACCCTTCAGTGAGCATCGACGAGCTTTTGAAAAAGGCCGATGTCGTGAGCATCCACGCCCCCTACAACGAGCGCACGGCAGGGCTCATCGACTATGAGGGCCTTAAAAAGATGAAGCGCACGGCCGTACTTGTGAACACCGGCCGCGGCGGCATTGCGGTGGAGGAAGACCTTGCCCGCGCCCTGGACGACGGCCTCCTTGCCGGGGCCGCCCTGGACGTGTACGTAAAGGAACCTCTCCCCGCCTCCAGCCCTCTCATGCACCTGAAAGACCCGTCCCGCATCATCTTCTCCCCCCACACTGCCTGGTCCAGCAACGAGGCCCGCGCCCGCCTGGCATCGGAAATGGCCCGCAACATTCGAGAGTATTTCCTCTAACGGCTTCCAAATTTGGATTTGCGAATAATTAGTGTATATTTGCATATTATACACTAAAACGCCAATGAAGCCCAGTCATCTTCTCCTTTTGCTGACAGTGCCCGCACTGCTTGCCGCACACAGCTGCAAAAGCATGTTTGCAGGCTCGAAGAGCAAAGGCGAATCCTATTCCGCAGTCCTGAACACCGGAGGCGACGTGGTGAGCGTACGCGGCGACACCTCCGAAGTGGTTGCCGGCTTCCGCATCCCCGCCCTTGTAACCACGCCAAAAGGCACCCTCATCGCAGCTTATGACGTGCGTTATAAGCACTATGGAGACCTTCAGGCCGACATCGACGTGGGCGTAAGACGCTCCACCGACGGCGGCAGGACCTGGAGTCCGCTCACCCTTGCAATGGACATGGGCCGATATGGCGGCCTGCCGGAAAGTGAAAACGGCATCGGCGATCCCTGCCTTCTGGTCGATGACAAAACGGGCGATGTCTTCTGCTTCGCCGTATGGACTCACGGCCACGGCGGCGACTACGACAGGCGCTCCCTCGCCTGGGCCGGCACAGGCTTCGAAATCATCGACACTCCTCAGCTGATGATGGTGCGCTCCACCGACGACGGCCTAACCTGGAGCGAGCCAGTGAACCTCACCCGCCAGATCAAACAGGAAGGCTGGAGAATGACCTTCCAGGGCCCCGGGCGCGGAATTACCATGGCCGATGGAACCCTGGTAATCCCCATTCAGCACCAGGAGGGAGAGAGCCGGAGCATGCACGGCCTGTATCCGCTGAACTCCGGCATCGCATACTCCAAGGATCACGGCCGCACATGGCACGCACACAATCTGGCCCACACCGTAACCAGCGAAGCATCAGTGGCCGAGATTGAACCGGGAGTACTGCTCCTCACCATGAGGGACGAAACCGACTCCCGCTACCGCCGCAATTACATTACCACCGACCTCGGCCGCACCTGGACGGAACATGTATCCAACGGCAAACTGTTCGAGCCCACCTGCCAGGCCTCGCTTCTCTATGTAAAAGCAAAGAAGAACTGTCTCCGAAGGGACATACTCCTTTTCTCCAACCCCCAGACTGAAACCGGCTGGAGAGACCACATGACCATCCAGGCCAGCCTGGACGGCGGCGCCACATGGGAGCACAAACTTCTTGTAGACCCCGGCGGATCTCTGGGATACAGCTGCCTTACCATGGTGGACAGGAACACTGTGGGTATCCTTTACGAAGGTTCCACGGCGGACATTGTTTTCCAGGCCATTCCCCTGTCATACATAATACAATAAACCATAATTATCTTTTATGAACTTAAAACACCTACTTATCCTCGCAGCAGTCCCGCTGGCTATGCTGGTCAGCTGCAAACCGAAGGAGCTTCCCGCAGCCATCACACCCACGGCTGCAAGCGAGTCCCTCTTCACCAAAGGGATAACAGCTGGCTCCGCGGCAAGCGAAGTAACTGTATCCTTCAATTCCGCAAGACAGTGGAGAATTGCCTCAGGCGTCTCCTGGATTGTTGCGACTCCCGCATCCGGCGAGGCCGGAGACATCACCGCCAAGCTTTCCATCGAGGCCAATACTTCGCTGGATTCCCGCAGCGCCACCGTCACCGTCACTTCGGAAGAAGTATCCAAGACAATTGCCGTAACCCAGAGCGGCCGTGACAGAGTTCTCATCAGCGGAATCGTCCTGAACGAGACATCCAAGACGCTCTACATCGGCGAAACCGTCACCCTCAGGGCTACGGTAACCCCTTCCAATGCCGATGAAGACAAGACTGTTACCTGGACCAGCGACAAACCCGCCGTCGCATCGGTGGATGAAAACGGCCTTGTAACCGCAAAGGCGGAAGGCGAGGCCACCATCACCGCCAAGGCCGGAAATAAAACCGCCACCTGCAAGATCACCGTCGCGCATAAGGTTGTGGAAGTGGAAAGCTTCACGCTGGACATCACCTCCAAGACAATCGAAGTAGGCGACAGCTTCACCATCACCGCAACCGTGACCCCTGCGAATGCCGATGAAGCCGGCAACATCACCTGGGAAGTGGACAAGCCCGAGGTTGCTTCCGTTTCCGGCGGTGCAGTCAAAGGCCTCACTGAAGGCGTAGCGGTTATCACCGCCAAGTGCGGCGGCAAACAGGCCACCTGCACCGTCACGGTGAACAAGAAAGGCAGCCACGGCGAAGACCTTGACGGCGAAGAAGATGTTGACCCCTGGACCATTAAAGAAAAGTAGACGGCCATGAAAAAGTTATTATATTTCGCAGCGGCAGTTCTTGCTATTGCAGCCTGTCAGAAAGAGGTTGGTACCCAGGTGGTAGACACAACTCCCGTAAAAACCCATACCGTAACCATCAAGGCCGGTTTCAGCGAGGAAACCAAGACGGCCTACGACGCCCAGGGCAAATTCTCCTGGGTGGCCGGTGACAAGATCGGCGTAGTCGTAGCCAACCAGGCGGAGGAGGAACAGGTAGTCACGTTTACAACCCAGGACAATGGCCCCGTGGCCGAGTTCACCGGAGAAGTTCCCGAAGGATTCGAAGTGAGCCACTATGCCTCATATCCCTATACACAGACTTATGACGGATACGCCTGCAACGATTTCGTATATGAACCCGAAAAGAAGGGCTTCCGCCTCTGGGGTTCCGTGAAGCCTTCCCTTACCGACCCTCTGTCATGCACACCCCTGCTTGCAACAAAGGATGCCGATGGATTCTTCCAGTTCAGCACGGCAACGGGTATTGTGAAGTTCACCGTGGTGAACGTGCCGGTGGAAACATACTATGCCTATTTGGAAATCCCTTCCGATAAGGATAAGACCCAGTACAACCTGAACGGCTGGTATGCTCCTACCGATGATGGCATCATCGAGATGGCCACCGCCGTGGACCCCTGGCAGGACCGTTACAACTGGAATGCGCCCACCGGTCCCAACCAGACCATCGACTATTATTTCTTCATCCCCGCCGGCTTCATTCCCGAAGGCTCGAAATTCGAGCTCTGCAACAGTAGCTGGGCCTCCGTCAAGTCCTTCCCTATCGTGCAGGCCATCGAAGTCAAGCGCAATATCATCACCAATGTGGCTCCCATTGAGATTTCCTCTGTTACCACATATACGCTGGAAGATATCATCGGCACCTATGATATGAAGGTTTCCGCAGGCTGGACGTCTGAAAACAACGAGCCCGGAGACCTTGTGATCGAGGTCAGTGACGATCCCCAGAAGGGCGATGTGATGATCACCAAGTTCGCCGGCATCCCTGGAAAGCTGTACGGAACCCTGGACCAGGGCATCCAGCTTGTTTTCCCTGCCGACCAGATCTTCGGCGAGAATCCCTATGAGGACACCAAGACAGATTATCCTTACATCGCTCTGGATGCATACTGGTACGGTCCCGGCGTCGTGGATGCCACATTCAAGATCCTCGACCGTGGTGTCATCGAGTTTGTAAGAGGCGGCGACTATAACTATCAATACGATGCCATAGGCTTCAGGGCGACCACGGAGGATATGTGGTTCAATGACAACCACAACGGCGCATGGCCCTGGTCGCTCGCCTTCGGAAGCCTGAAAGCCACCTGGAAGGGAACCGGCCCGCAGCAGATTGCCCTTGACGCTACAATGATCAGCGTAAATGTCGATGCCGGCACCAGAGACGGCGCATCGCACTATGACGGATCCGGCCCCGCCGCCCTGGTAGACGGGAATACCTCTACCTTCTGGCACACACCATGGCTCACATCTGCACAGGTGACGGATTATTATCCCGATTTTCCCCAGCCCGTATATGATTACAACGACCTCGACGCCACCTACGGCGCATATATCGACATCGACCTTGGTGCTGAAAACGGTGTTAAGGACTTTGAATTCGCTTTGTGCCTGAGAAGTGGTGCCGGCGCCAATTTCCCCAAGCACGTGATTCTCTACGGCACCAATGACAAGGCCTCGTGGGGCGAACCTCTTGCCGACGTTGCCGATGTGTACACTGGCTTCTCAGCAGGTTCGTGGATCAACAACATCACATGTAATGCTGCCTCAGCTGTCCGCTACATTCGCGTCTCAATCGTGGAAGATTCAACCGGCAAGGATCTCCGCAATCCTGCTGCCCAGGGATGCACCCACGCAGCAGAGATCGAGCTCTACAAGCTGTAAACGCAGTTACACAAAAAAAAGACTGACCGCAAGGCCAGTCTTTTTTTTGTGTACTTGTGCGCAGGTTACTGGACCGTAACCTTCTTGCGCACGCCGTCGCTCTGCACAGCCCAGAGTGTCTTGCCGGACAGACTCACGGGACTGGTGAACACGAACATGTTGGAGAAGAACAGGAGCTCACCCGTCTCCGAAGTGCCGCTGCGGACCTCAACGGAAACCGCCTCGTCGCAATTGGACAGGGTTACGCTGTTGCCGCTCACCTTTGCGGTGGGAGTCTTGGTGATCTTCACCTTGTTCTTGTACTGAGTGTAGTAACCCATGTCGCAGTAGGTTACGCCACCATGGGTTGTGCGGTCTTCCAGATACTGGATGGGCGCCGCCTTGGGCAGGTTCTTTGCCGCCACACGGCCCTTGGCCGCATTGATCATGGCATCGGTAACGGTGTACCTTGTGGTACCGTACTGCTCATAGGTCTCATCCATGGTGCGGAAGAAGCCCCAGGCGTCGAAGAACTCCGTGAGATCCTGTCCCGAGACATAGCAGCATGCCTCGTAGAACTCCAGCTGGCTCAGGCCCGCGTTCTCCGCGCGGCCATAGTAATCCAGGGCGCTCTGGTTGGGCAGCTGGTGGCCGTCACGGAAGTATGCGAACAGTGCCGGGAAGAAGTCCGCCTTTACTCCGCAGTTGTGGTAGTAGTTCCACAGCTGCCAGTTCATCCTCATGTGGATACCGGCATTCTCTCCCTGATAGTCACCTGAGCTCAGGCCCAGTTTCGCCCAAGGAACCTTGTTAGCATAGTCCTTTCCAAGGATGTCCAGTTTGTCGCCGCGGGAGCGGATCTTTCCGTAGAACTGATCGCCGGCCAGCTTCATGTTGGCATAGTTGGAGAAGAGGTTGTTGGAGCTCTCGGTGGTGGAACGCCAGTTGATCGCCATCTGGTTAACGTGGCCCATTTCGTGGGCGGGGCCCCAGATATTGAGGACATAGCCGCCATCCTCACCCGCTTCGGCAAGGCTCTCCGCGGAACAAATCCAGCCGATGGTCTTCACGCCGAACTGTACACGGCGGTTGGAAGCGTTCATGTAAACGTCCGGATTGGAGTTGGTAACGGCCATCATGTGGTTGTTGAACCACTTGGTCTTATCCAGGCCCATGAGTTCAAGTTCCCACATAACCAGATTGTCCCATGCGCCTATACCGCCGCGAATGCTCTTCGGGAAGTCGCTGCGCAGCTGGTTGGTGTGGAACAGGAACAGGCAGCGTTCGCCCTTCACCATAAAGTATTTGTAGGTACAGTGGTTCACCAGTTCCTGGTAACGCTCGTCGCTGTGGCGCTTGGGATCGAAGTAGCCCTGTACCGTACCGCAGCCGGGCAGGATGTGCACCTTCACGTTCTTGAAGGTGGAAAGATCCTTCCTGTTGTCCACCGGAACGGTGTTCATGACGTAGGCCATACCGTCGGCAGTGATGCGGATATTGTTCACACCGGCCTGCAGGGCGGTATTCTGGTTGTAACCTTCATTCTCACCGCCGCCGCCGTAGTTGGGGCCTGTAAGGTCTCCGGAGTCTCCGTAAACCGCAAGGCTCACGGACTGACCGGCGGGAATCTGGTCCACGCACACGATGATGTCCTCCCCTGCCTTCACCTCGATGCCGGTGGGGTTGTCCATCATTGTGTAGAACTGCATCACCAGGGCCTTGTTCACGTGGTTGTCGGAATAAGGCTCATAGCTGTGGATGCGGAAGTCTTTCTCGCTTTCGTCGTATGTACCGTTAAACAGCGGGATGGCCACGTTCGCGGCGAGGAAAGGAGATACGGCGTTCATCTGGATGATGTCCTTCTTGGTAACGCCGGACTTGAGTTCCGAGCAGGAAAGGTCGGTGAAGATACGGCTGATCCAGTCGTTCACCTCCAGGCGGTTGCTGTTGTAGAACTCCACCTCTGCAGTGGCGATGTAGCAGCCGTCGCTGTAGCTCGCGCTGTTGGGGTCACCGTCCAGGATCTCGATCTTCACCCAGGTCGCCTTATCGATGGGGTTGGTGAGATTGGCAGTCTGGTAGCCGCCGCTCCCGTTGAAGTTGAAGTCCTGTGCGAAGGTGTACTCGTCGGTGGGATTCACCTTGTAGTATACCTTGAAGTTGCCAATCTGGCCTCTCCAGTGGTTGCCGTTTGCACTGCTTCCGCGGTGCATAATGTTGATGTAGTCGATGCGTTGGTCGCCGGCGAACTCGAACTCCCACACCACGGGGAACACCGTGCTGCCAACACCTGCAGGAGAGTGATAGAACGTGCCATAGCTACCGTCGATAAGGGCTTCCGGATGACCGCTATAGTTGGGGTCGTCCTGGTTGGCCTTGGCGGAGACCACGGGGATCCTCTTGTCGGAGAACACGCTGGTTTCGGTGATGGAAATGCTGTTCTGGGTAATCACGCACTGGGTATCAGCCGCCTTGTCGGCCGCATCAACGGCCTTGAAGGGAACGGTTGCCTCGCGCTTGTCCGGGAGTTCGTTCACCTCCACCTGGAAGATGAAGCGGGTTGTTGCAAAGCCCTTTATCTGCTCGATTCCGGAGAAGCGGATCCAGTTCTCGCCGTCATCCTTGTTGAACGCCGGCTTGGAAGCGGCGGTCTCGTCCAGGGTGACGTTGGAAATGACGTCCACATAGACTTCGCCGCCCTCCGGCCCGACGGATACGTTCTTCACGATGATGGCCGGACCGTAACCGGTCTGCACCACGGTCATCGTGTAGTCGTTGCCGCCGGCACTCACGGAAACCTGTGCCCGGCGTTCCTTCTCCTTGTCGTTATTGTCCGACACGGAAATCATAACGCCCTTCTCCGCAGTAAGGCTGCGTCCGATCTGGCACCATTCGGCGCTGGAAGTAAAGGTCCACTGGTCCTCGGTAATGTTGGTAGTGACGGGAATGAAGGCCACCTGGGCATTCTGTTCAAGGGCGATAAGGGAATACTGGTCCATATCGATCTTGAAAGTGTTCGGGGGCAGCACATTCTCCTTCACGCAGGAAACCGCCGCGGCAAAGGCCAGGGCAAGAATTCCAATATATCTGCAAATTGCTTTCATAGGTCTTTACTAATTATCGGAGGTTCCATAAAGATGAAGTTCCGCAAGAGCCGTCCAGGCGGGACTGGAGCTGTAGTTGATCGTAAGGTCTCCGGCCCTGGACTCCGCAATGCCGAAGCGGATGTACTTGAACGAGCTTGTGTGCTTCATAGGGGTAAGAGTAATCCACTGGGCCTTGCCGGCAGATGACATCTCATCAGTAGCTTCTTCGCCGATCTTCGTCCATGTTGTCTTGTCGTTGCTCACGCCGATTACGACATGCGTGGGAACGCCGTTGTCGTTCTGGGCGCGGGTGCAGTATTCAAAGACTATGGCATTGAGCGGGCTCTTGAGGCTGATGTCGACGTACACGCCGTAGACAGGATCCGCATTGGTTACGGAACCGCTCCACGGGGAATGCCAGTATGTGGCTTCCTTGCCGTCCACAAGGGCGGGTGCACCGTCGCCGTCACCGTCGTGGTTCGCACTCACCTCCACCATATCGGAAGTAAGGGTGATCTCGTCCGGATTGAGGATGAGGTTCAGGATGAACACGCTCTTGGCCTCGTCGATCTCGAATTCGGGCTTGGAGCAGCTCTTCAGCACGATGGGAACCGCGTAATCGGAAAGCATTTCCATACCGGAACGCGTGATCTCGATGCTGAACTCCGCATCCAGCGAGCCCTTGGCAAAGTGAACCTTGTTGGTCGACAGTTTGTAGGTACCTGCCGGCATCGACTTGAAGGCCTTGCCGTTATTGTAGTTATATTCGGCCAGCCAGGCGGCATCGCCCACCTCGATATCGCAGTCGAAGTCCCAGCGGTTCTCGTCCATGTTCAGGGTAATGACGTTGGTGTACGTCTCCTTCGCAGGGCTTGCGCTGGTGTACTTGTGCGGCTCCACACCGATGGTCTGGAGTGCAATGGTGGGAATCTCCACATCCGGCTTCAGGACGATGATGTTGATCTCGTCCGACACATTCTCATCGGCAAAGACCTGGAGCGGAATCACATACTCATTATCCGGATTGGCAGCCATCAGGGTGCTGATGGCAACGGTCTTGAGGCTCAGGAAAACGAGCTTGTAGGCATCGGACTCACCAAAGGCGAGTTCCACCTTTTTCTGCTCGCTGAGGGGTGAACGGTTTTCGTCGGTAAAGGAGTAGAGGTTCGACGGAATGAGGCTGTAGGAGGTTTCGTACTTGGTATTGTACATTGCCATCTGGGCCTCGTCGAACGGCATCACTACCGCATTCGCAGTTCCTTTCAGGTTACGGCCGCTCTTGCACACCGGGATGCGGTAGAAACCGTCTTCGCCGGTACGGTAAAGCGTGAGCGACTGTTCGCCGCCGTTGCGGAAGTATACCATCGTCTGGAATTCCTCCATATTGTCGCTGCGGTGGTCTGCACAACTGCTCAGAAGCGCCGCTGCTGCAATGGAAAGAATTGAAAGTAATATAAGACGTGTTTTCATATTTCTGCGTTCATTAGCGGTTTACCATCCATAGTTCTGAGTGAGAACCTTGTTGCGGTCCAGTTCCCTCTGGAGGAAAGGATAGAGGTAGTGCTTGGACTGGAACACACGGTTTTCCATGACCGCGCGGGTCCACATCTCCGCGGGAACGGCGGTGGCGCTGCGGCTGGAAGGAACTGCTGTGTCAAGGCCGTACACAGGGCCGTTGCAGACGTCAGTAGCAATCATCCAGGTGCGTACGTCGAAGTAGCGGTGGCCTTCCTGGGCCAGCTCAACCTGACGTTCGCGGTGGATAAGGTCGATGAGTTCTTCCGTGGTGGCGTCAGGATAGGCGTCCGTGATGGGAGCCATTCCGCTGCGCCTGCGCAGCTGAGACCACAGCGTCATTGCGGTGTCGTGATCCACGTCCTTGCCGGTAACGCCGTTGGCCTCGCACTCAAGCACGGCCTCCACGTAGTTGAGGATAATCTCCGCATAGCGGAAGGTGGGGAAGGTGATGTTGCCCCACTGGCCCTGGTAGGAGTCCAGGGTGTGGTCGTACCACTTGTTCACCAGATAGCCCGTGATGGGATAGTCGTGTGTGGTGTGACCCACTGCGCCATTTGCAAAGAATGCGCGTCCCACTGCGTCGCCGTGCTTCCAGCCGCTGCCGGGATAGTACACGGTCACATAGAAACGGGGTTCGCGGTTTGCATACATCCTGGGCGAACGCGAAGTAGCATCGGTATCCGAGCACTTCATAGCCTTGAGGAAGGGGTTCACGATATCGGTGAGGTAGAACTCGGCATCGGCGCTGGGATAGCCCGAACGGGTGTCCACCAGAGGGCTTCCGTTACGGTCGTAACCGGTGATGGGATAGCGGCCGTCGGCCATTGCATAGCTGTCCACGGAGCTCTGGGTGGGGCCCCATCCGCCGTATGCGCTGCCGGTTGCGATATCCGTGGGAGTGGTGTGGACGCCAAGCGCCCAGCGGCTCTGATAACCGCCGCCGCAGAAGATGAGTTCCTTGTTCCACTTCTCCTGGAATACGCCGTAGTAGCTCAGGTAAGGGTTGGGGTCGTCTTCATCGTCCTTGTAGAGTTCATACACGCCAAGGTCGATGACTTTCTTCGCGGCCTCTGCGGCATCGACCCACTTCTGCGCGTCGAACTGCTCCGGGAACAGCGCGGTGCCGTCCGGATTGCGAAGCGTGCGGTACAGGGAGTTGCCATTGAACAGGGGGCGTGCGCTGTACAGCTGCAGGCGGGAAATCACCGCAAGGGCGGCACCCTTCGTGGGCAGGCCAAGGTTGGCCGATGTCATGGTGGCGGGGAGATTCTCCGCGCAGTAGGTCATTTCCTTGACCACATAGTCCACGCACTCGTCCCAGGTGTTGCGGGGGCGCTGGAGTTCCTGTGTACTGGCGGTGAAGTCCATGATGTCGTCGCCCACCAGGAACACGGGACCGTAGTCACGCATGAGAAGGAAATATAGGTACGCGCGTGCGAACTTCACACTGTCGTACCACAGTTGCATCTGGGTAAGACGTGCGGCGTCCACATTGTCGCCCACCAGGGTGGGATCCGTCTTTTCCGGAAGTGGAACGTTGGGATCCAGATACTTGATGATATTGTTCAGGAAGATATTGCAGTCCCTGATGCCCTCGTAACGGCTGTTGAAATGGTCGTTGGGGACAGTAGTCGCGTTCCATGAGCCGAAGTTGATGTAGCGGTAGCTGTAGTTCCATGTCATGGAAGCCTCGTCGTTGGCGCCGAAGTACGGAACGCTGCTGTAGAAGCTGTTCGCATCGTCCGGAAGATATCCCCAGCAGTTGAAGAAGTACTGGCGCATGTAGCTGAACGATGCCCAGATTTTCTCGTCGGTGAGCTGTTCGTCCTCCTGACGGTCCAGGAAACTGTCGCAGGAAGAAATGGTCACTGCCAAAAGGGCAAGAGCTATATATAATGTCTTTTTCATATCCCGTGTCGATTAGAAGTTTGCATTCACACCGAAAGAATACACCCTGTTGTTCGGGTAGGAAGCGCCCTGGCCTCCACCCTGCTCGGGATCCCAGAGTTTGAACTTGGAGAAGGTGATCAGGTTGTTGCCCGACACATACAGGCGTACGGACTGGATGAAGCCCGTGCGCATGGTGATGCGTTTGGGGATAGTGTAACCCACTTCAAAGTTCTTGAGTCGGAGGAAGGAGCCGTCCCTCTGCCACCAGGACGATGTCTGGCTGTTGTTGGAGGAACCGGCGGCCGAACCCAGCGAAAGGCGGGGATAAACGGCATTGGCACCTGCAGCGACGTTCTCTCCGTTGTTGGTGAGGCGGTTCCAGCCGTTTTCCCACACATCGCGCTGCACTGCAGCACGCTCGATGGCGGTGCTGGAGAAAGGCGATGTAAGTGAGGAGCCGCCAAGGAAGAAGCTCACATGGCCGACGCCCTGGAAGAACACGCCCGCATCGAAGCCCTTGTATTCGGCATTGAGGCCGAAGCCGTAGGTAATCTCCGGGAGGGTGGTATAGCCCAGGTAAATCTGGTCGTCCGTGTCGATGCGGCCGTCACCGTTGATATCCTGGTACTTGATGTCACCCACCCGGTAGTCGCCGAAGGTCTGGACCGGGGAGTTGGCAATCTCCTCTTCGCTCTCGAACAGGCCGATGGCAAGCAGACCCCACGGCTGGGAAGCGCCCACGCCGTAAGGCTTGCCGATACGGTTCTGGTACTTGTACTTCCAGTCCGGTTCGTCGTTGTTAACCAGGCAGTTGCGGTTGTATGTGAAGTTGCCGCGGCCGGTGAGGAACCATTCCCCTACCTTCTTGTGCCATTCGAGTGACGAGTCGATACCGCGGTTGCGGGTTTCACCCACGTTCACGTAAGGCAGCTTGGAGCCGTTCTGGTAACCTGCGATGCCGGGCAGACCGCCGCGGAGCATCAGGATGCCGGTACGGTGGGAGTCGAAGTAGTCCACCATCACGCGGAGTTCCCTCCACAGTTCGAATTCCACACCGGTGTTGAACTTGGTTTCCTCTTCCCAGGAGAAATCCAGGTTCTCCGGACGGCCGATTGCAAGACCGTAGCCGCCGTTTCCGCCGGTTTCACCGATGGTGGCGTAGTTGCCGCTGATAACGGTGGGCAGGTACAGCCAGCGGGCGCCGCCGATCTGGTCGTTACCAACCTTACCGTAGGAAATCTTGAACTTCATCACGTTGGCGAAGTTCTTCAGGGGCTCCCAGAATTCCTCTTCGGAAATGAGGTAACCTGCCGATATGGCGGGGAAGAAACCGAAGCGGTGACCGGGGGCGAAGTTCTCCGAGCCGTTGTAACCCATGTTCACTTCCGCGAAGTAGCGGTCCTTGTAGGCATAGGTTGCGCGGGCGGCCACACCCTGGTTCTTGTAAGGCAGGGACGTGGTTGCGTCGCCGCCCAGGGTGTTGCGCTTGATGGAGTGGTTGTACAGGAACATCGCGCCCACGCGGTGCACCCTGTTGAATACCTTATTGTAGTTGAGGGAACCTTCCAGATAAGTGTTCATGGAAGAGGAACCGCCGGCCGAATAGCTCAGCGAGGAAGAGCCTTCCACGATAGGGTCTCCGTAGATGAGGTTGCCTTCCTCGTCGCGGCCCTGCGCGTGATACTGGCGCGGGGTCTTGGTGCGGCCCTGGCTCTGGTAGTTCCAGGCGTCCCAGGAGAACTTCAGGTTGGCGGTGAGGCCCTGCAGGGGCTCATACAGCTTGCCGAAGTCCTGGGTTATGCCGATGACCGACTGGGCCGAGTTGGTGAACGACTCGTAATAACCGGTGTGCACCAGCAGGTTCCAGGGGTTCTCGTTGGTACCGGAAGGACGGGAGATTGTGCCGTCGGAATACTCGTAAGGCACGGCGTTGGGCGATGTGGAGAAGGCCCAGCTCCAGATGTTTCCGGAAGAGGTACCGGGAGATACCCTGGTTTCGTAAATATTTGCGAGGTTCAGGCTCAGTACCGTGGACTCGGTGAGGTTGATGTCCACGTTTGCGCGGAAGTTGAACTTGTCGTAGCTGATGGACGAGTCGTAATCGTACACGTTACCGGCGTTGCGGAAAATGGAGGATTCCGTGTAGTATGAGCCGGAGATGAAGTACTTCACAACCTCGGTACCGCCGCTCACCGAAACGTTCACACGCTCGTTGCTGGCGGCGGGACGGTACATCGTCTTCATCCAGTCCACGTTCGGATACAGGTCGTTGTCGGCAGTAGGAAGCCCCTGCACGGCGGCCTGGTACATCGCGATGTCCTCGTCCGAATAATAGTTCTTTCCGTTCACCGAGTTGTACGCCCAGTTGTACATCGTTGCGAACTGCTCAGAATTCACGAAGCGGGGCATGATCAGCGGCTGGGTGATACCGGTTTCCTCGCGGATGTTCACCTTTGGACGGCCCACGTCGCCCTTCTTGGTGGTGATGAGGATAACGCCGTTAGCGCCCCTCACACCGTATACGGCCGATGCGGATGCGTCCTTGAGGATGGAGAAGGAGGCGATGTCGTCGGTGTCCACCAGGTCGAGGTCGCGCTCAACGCCGTCGACCAGCACCAGAGGGGTCACCGTGCCCTGGAATGACGATACGCCTCGGATGTAGAAGTCGGCAGAGGAGGAACCGGGCTGACCGGTTTTCTGCACGGCCACCACACCGGCCAGCTGACCGGCCAGACCGGTTGACAGCTGTGCCGACGGCACCTTCAGGTTTGCGGCGTCCACCGTGGCGATGGAACCCACGACGGATTCACGTTTCTGGGTACCGTAACCCACGACCACGACTTCTTCCAGTTCGTTGGAGAACAATTCCATCTGGACGTTGATCTCCGTGCGTCCGTTGACGGCGACTTCCTGGTCGTTGTATCCCAGCGAGGAGAAGACCAGAATACCGCCGCCGCCGGCCGCATCAACCGTGATGGTGTAATTACCATCAAGGTCGGTGACCACGCCGATGACTGTGTTCTTCAAGAGAACGCCTGCGCCGATCATCGGATCGCCCGCTTCATCCACCACTGTACCCGTGATGGTGAGCTTTCCGCTTTGAGCATAGGCGTCCGCAGGGATTAAGGCCGCGTAAATGAACAGCATTGCCAATCCCGTTAGGAACGTCTTGAAAATGATTTTCATTAGCTTTAGAGTTAGAAATATGTATAATGTGTGCAATATAGATAAAAATCCTTAACTTTGCAAGGAGCAACACTAAAATTAATGAAAAAGACCACCGCCATTCTTGCGTGTTTATGCCTTTCCCTGGCAGCCTTTGCACAACCATCGACAATTACCCTTAAGGACGGGTCCACTCTGTATCTGGAGTTTTATGCCGACAATATCGTACGCCTGTTCCACAGCGAAGACGGCCTTGGGCCCCGCAACCCGGTAGCCGAACCTCCGGCGGAGATTATCGTCCCGGGAGCGAAACGCCCTGTTGGCGACGTTTCGCGCACAACGTCAATCATAGACTCCATTGTATATGACGGAACCATTGTCCACAAGGACGGAAAGACGACGTTTACTATATATTATGGAAGTGGTGGTCTATTCCATTTCTACGGCGGCGGCGTGCAGAACGGACGCTTCAATCATACGGGACAGACCATCGCCATCGAGAACCAGAACAGCTGGACTGACGGCGGAGTGTGCTCCCCCGCCCCGTGGTTCTGGAGCACGGCGGGCTACGGTTTGCTCTGGAACACGTTCACCAAGGGCACATACCACTTTGGAGACGATGAGATAGTACTCACTCACGAGACTCCCCTGCTGGATGTTTTCATCATGCTTGACGATGAGCCCGCGGATCTGCTCCGGGACTATTATCAGCTCACTGGAGCGCCCGTGCTGCTTCCCAAGTTCGGCTTCTACGAAGGCCACCTGAATGCGTACAACCGCGATTACTGGCTGGAGTCCCAGGACGGGATCCTGTTCGAGGACGGCAAGCGATACGTGGAGAGCCAGAAAGACAACGGCGGCATACGCGAGTCGCTCAATGGCGAGCTGCCGGGGAATTATCAGTTCAGCGCGCGGGCCGTCATCGACCGTTATGAGGCGGCTGATATGCCCCTGGGATGGATACTCCCCAACGACGGTTACGGCGCCGGATACGGCCAGACGGAGACACTGGACGGGAATATCGGCAATCTGAAGGAGTTCGGGGATTATGCGCGGGGGAAGGGCGTGGAAATCGGCCTTTGGACTCAGAGCGACCTGCATCCCATCGACACGATTCCGGCGCTGCTACAACGCGATATCGAGAAAGAGGTTGGCGTTGCCGGGGTGAGGGTTCTGAAGACCGATGTGGCCTGGGTGTACCGGGGCTACAGTTTCGGCCTCAACGGTATTGCCGATGCCGCCGCCATAATGCATCCGCACGCGCGTCCTTTCATCATCACCCTGGACGGATGGGCCGGCACGCAGCGCTACGGAGGCATCTGGACGGGCGACCAGAGCGGCGGACAGTGGGAGTACATCCGCTTCCACATCCCCACATACATCGGCTCAGGGCTGTCGGGCCAGCCCAATATCGGCACAGATATGGACGGCATTTTCGGCGGTGGGAATGAGGTGGTGAACATCCGCGACTTCCAGTGGAAGACCTTCACCCCCATGGAGCTGAATATGGACGGATGGGGCTGGAATCCCAAGTATCCGCAGGCTCTGGGCACCAGGGCTGCCGATATAAACAGGCGCTACCTCAAGCTCAAATCAGAGCTTATGCCTTATACATATTCGATTGCCTGGGAGGCCACTCACGGCCTGCCGATGGTGCGGGCGATGTTCCTGGAGGAGCCCAACGCCTTCACTTACGGCACCGCCACGCAGTATCAGTTCATGTACGGCCCCTGGTTCCTTGTGGCGCCGATTTATCAGGACACTGCGGCCGATGCCCAGGGCAACGACATCCGCGACAACATCTACCTGCCAGAGGGAGAATGGATCGACTGGTTCACGGGCGAGGCCTACAAGGGAGGCCAGGTGCTGTGCAACTTCCCGGCGCCCATCGACAAACTGCCGGTCTTTGTCAGGCGCGGGGCTATCATTCCCCTCACATCGGCCCACAACAATCCTTCACAGATGGATACGGGGAAGAGGATCTACGAGGTATTCCCTTCCTATGAGGCTACCTCGTTCACCGAGTACGACGATGACGGACGCACCGACGCATACCTTCAGGGCGAATACGCCACAACCGATATTTCTTGCGTCTACAAATGGAAGAATAAAGTCCATATCTCTATTTCCCCTACGGAAGGCCGTTTCGAGGGGATGAGGACGGAGAAGGCCACTGAGATACGCATCCGGGGGATGCTTCCGGTAAAGAAGGACATTAAGATCAAAGCCACTATTGGAGGCCGGAAAGTGAGCCCTGAGTATATACTTGACCGTTCGAACAACAACGAGGCTGTGCTAACGCTGTGGTTCCCGACTGCCGATATCACCTCCTGCGGGATTGATGTTGTTATTCGAGGCCTTGTTCCTGCCACGCAGATTGGCGAGAGAGCCTGTGTGAGGATAAAGCCTTCTACTCCGGTTATGCTCGACCCCGTGATTGGCCATTCGTCCATCGAACTGCGCTGGGAGAAAGCCGAAAATTC
>Ga0310690_10005443_pt1 | contig 17250 bp, 29 predicted proteins | sample AusTroGonzalo_MG_2_FD_207661 | JGI IMG/M metagenome (GOLD analysis project Ga0310690, IMG submission 207661) | Bovine rumen microbial communities from tropical cattle in Woodstock, Queensland, Australia - Gonzalo_04 (v2) (version 2) | ecosystem: Host-associated > Mammals > Digestive system >...
ATAAGTCAGTTCGCTCATATATGCTCCTTTCACCTATGGCTCAGTCTTCTAAATCTTCGACAGCTTCGCCCTCTGCCCGGAGTGCTTCGTCCACATCCGGCATAACCGGCATGAAGTTCTTTTTCAGTGCCTTGTTCTCAATGACATTCCGGAAGAAGAACTGCTGCCAGAAGGCTACAATCTTCACGAAGATGTTTTTGATTTTCGTCTGTAATACATCTGTGATGACGAACGTGCCGTCTTCAAACTTGGTGCAAATATGGCCATCCTTGAAAACCATAACCATCTTGGCATCGGGGTCGCTCTTTTCTTCGTCCTTCTTCATGTCCGGCATCAGCGTCCCCTGTTCGTACTGCTTCTGAACCTGGCTGATCGTCAGCCGAATGGGGTAGATTTCCTTTTCCAGCTTGTAGACTAATCCGTGCTCGTCGCAGAGCCCCTGTAATTTCTTTACCTGTGCATCATACATTCCAACTTCAGCTTCCATGTTTCATTGCTCCTTTCTCAATATCGTTTCGATGTAGGTCAGGCCTACCGCATAGGCCGCCCATAAATCTGCTTTCACTCCCGCAAAAAAGTCGGGATTCGCTTTTGTTCCCCGGCCTGTCCGGAAATCGTGGGTACAGAATCTGTCTATAAGTGCCCGGCGTATTTCCGCATCGCCGGCCTTGCTGCTGTGGCAGATGTGCATCTTCTCTTCCATCCGGTACACATACTCGGGAGGGAAGAACAGCTTCCGCCGCAGCGTTTCGTAAAACCTGCCAATCCACACAGCCGTGTCCAGGACATCTTTCCCAATAAGGTTGCCGTAGCTCTGCAACATTTCTATGGCTCCCCGGTCCTGCTCCTCAAAGTGCAGGCATTTGATATAGGCCTGCAACTCCTCGTTCTCCATCAGATGTGTGTACAATGGCCGAAGGGTTTCGCCGTCCATGATAACCATGGCACTCCTTGTCGAGCCCGGGTCTATCGCTATCACTTTCATCTGCCTAACTCCCTTCGTACAAATCCTTTACCCTGTAATTCTTGGCCTTGTCCCTGCCGATGAAAAGGTTGTACCCTTTGCACCGTTCGTACATCCGGCTCCCGACCGCTTCGTCTATCTCGATGATGTTCCGAATCGACAGCTCGCAGCTGAACAGCGTGATGTACTTTTTGTCCTGATACCTTGCGTTCAGAATTTGGAACGCCAAGCTGACGTCCGCCGGCGTGGGCTTCACGCCCGCCTGGGTTTTGAAAAGGTCGTCGATATATAAAACCGATGCCTTTGTCAGTTCGTCCATCCTCTTTCCGTAGGTGGCGTGGTCGTTTATCACGGCCTTCAATGCGGTGGACTCGTCCTTCCACATCATGTACTTGCACCCGGGAAGCTTCTTTATCAGCTCGTGCATTATGCCGGTGCAGATGTGAGTCTTTCCGCAGCCGACTTGCCCGCCGATGTAGAACCACTGGCCGGAAAGGTATCCGGAGTTTGCATACTCCCTGGCCTTGTTCATCATCTCCTGCTGGAACGGGTGGTAGGTGTAGAAGTTGTCCAGCGTCAGATCCTGACTCACACCGGACCGCTTTACCTCTGCCTCGTTCATCGCCTTCATGTGACATTCACATTCCTCGGCGAATTGGTACCCGTCGTACCAGTAGAACCGATAGCCCTCGTCCCCACACAGGGCACATTTTGTCTTCGGGGTTATCTCCGGCGGAACATACACACGTTCCTGGAACTTTGCTCCCCGGTAGCACATCTCCAGCTTGTCCTGTTCAGAGAGCTGTCCGCTGTTCTTCTTCCCAGAGTCGGCGCATTGTTGGGTCATCCATGCCGGGAGGGAATCCTTGACCGGTTGCATTTCCATTTCCTGTTCCTCCGTCTACCTCGTCCTCCCAGCGTTCCTGGTTCAACCATGTGGCCGGGTAAGGAATAAATCTTCCGTCGTCTTTGGTCCATTGGCTTCCTTGCCGTTGTTTCTTTACCGCCTCAACCATTATTCCCACGCTGGTCTTTTTGATGGCCCTCTTGAATGCTTCCCTGGCCTTACCCTTTCCTTTTCGGTTCGGATATTCTGCCCAAAATGCTTCAAAGGCATCGTCGGTTGAGCGATATGGTTTTATATATTCTTTATTCTTTATTCCTTCTTCTACTTCTTTATTCCTTATTGCTTCGAGGTTGCTTCCGTTTGCTTCACTTGTGCTTTCATTTGCTTCCTCGTTGCTTCCGTTTGCTTGTTGGTTGCTTCTGTTTGCTTCGTTTCGATTTGCACTCCCTCCGGCTGCCCCGGCTTTTGCTTTTGCCAGTGATGTATCAAGATTAGGTTTCACTGCCGCAAAGACTGCGGCAACGAAACCTTTCTTTTGTTCCGGAAGAACTCCATTCAACCCATATTCACAAACGGCGAGAAGAAAGTCGGCCTGTTCTTCCTTTGTGTCCAAAGCCTTTGCGGACTCAAGATAGGAGCGGAAGAACGTAAACTTTTCTCTTTCCATCTTGTTGCTCCTTGTCTGTTAGAATGGCACTTCCTCATCGAAGGGAACCTGCTGTCCCATCTGACTAAATGCATCCTGCTGCTGGTACTGTTGCTGTGGCGGCTGTGGGGGTTGATACCCTTGCTGCGGAGGATAGGCTCCCTGATGGGTCTGCTGCGCCGACTGCTGCGGTTTCGCACTATCCCCAAAGTAGAACCCTTGGACATTCACTTCATACGCTCTGCGGGCGTTTCCGTTCTTGTCCTGGAAATCTCTCATTTCCATCCTGCCGGTTACGGTAATCAGTCTCCCTTTTTTGAGGTACTGCCGGGCCAGATCTGCCGTTCCTTTCCATGCGATGCAGGTAAAGAAGTCTGTCGGCCGTGTTCCGTCCTGCAGCTTATAGTCCCGGTCTACCGCAAGGTACCAGCTGGCCACGGAGACACCGGACGGTGTCGTCCGGCATTCCGGGTCTTTGGTAAGCCTGCCCATAAGGCTGATAACGTTAAGCATCGAACGGACCTTCTTTCTTCAGCATGTCCGTGATAATTTCCATGACCTTGCCACGTTCGGAGCTGTATTCGCCGAATTTGTTCAGCAGTTTGTTTACCAGCTCTACGGTGAATTCGCACCGGACAAGGTGCTTGTAGTAATCCACCGGGATAACGATTACCTCGTCCTCTTTTACCTCTTCGTCCTCGGGGGTAATGCTGAATACCTTTACATCATGCTCAAAATTGTTTTCCTTTTCGTTGAGGTCTTTTTCTTTTTCGTCCATGGTTATTCTCCTTTCTTCGTCCATGTTTCTTTATACCGGGCCAGCTGCTCCGGGGTGTCCGTTTCTACCCCCAGCTCTCTGGCCACTTCGATGGCCCCGTCGATTAGCTTCGCCATCTCGGCGGTGTCCATTTCATGGGTTCCCTTGTAGACTAAGTAACAGTTGAATTTGACCTTCCCTTCCTGCCGGGTGTCGAACTGCTTCACGTACGGGTAGATCGTCTCGACGTCCACGCTTTCCGGGAGTTTGAATCCCACGTTCAGGCCGTTCTTGTCCTTGGCCACGACTCCGTAATTCAGCACCAGGGATTTCTTCGTCGCCTCGTCGCTGTCTCCCAATGCCCTGGCTATTTTATTCACCAGGACATGGAAGTAAGCGTTCGCATTGAGGCTCCGTTTCTTCCGGTACTTTTTAATCTCGATACTCAGCTTCGGTTCCTCGTGCAGCTGGTCGAAAAGGTCCCGGCAGTCGCTGTCCATTTCCAATGTCAGCCTTTGCTTTCGGTTCATTCCGAAACTCAGGTCCACAATGCGCCCAATCATTTTGCTACCCACAGCTCCTTGTAAATCGGCAGGAAGCTGGTCAGATTCAGCCACGAGAAGAAGTTGTTGATTTCTTCCTCTATCGGCGGAGTTTCTTCCCGGGAATATGTCTCAATGTACAGGTCGGTTCCGTCGCTCACAAGGTACCGGAATTCGTAAGCGTCCGGGACGATTTCAAAGTACATCGGGTGCTGCGGGGATTCTAAATATTTCCCGGCCAGCTCTGCGCCGCCCATGCCTTTGTTCAGAAACTTGATGTCGTAGATTACGCCGGCCTTCAGTCCGTCCAGTATTCCGTACAGCAGTAAGTTATTGCCCAGAATGAACGTGTTGCGCATCGCTTTGACTTGGAGCTGTGCGCCTTTTAAAACATCGGCCACCTTGCTGGCCCCGGTGTACCATTTATGCTCGGCCACCGGGACGATCTTCTCTTTGAACTCGTCCTTGCCCCAGACTTTGTCTCTCTGTTTAGCTGTAGGCGTGCCGTTCAGTATGGCGGTTACGAGATTCTCAAAGTCGATGCCGTTCTGCATCGCTTCGGTCGGTTCTTTCCTTTCCCTGCGGAGTGTGGAGAGGAAGTCGTCCATGGCTTCCTCTGCGCTCTCTTCCGGAGCATTGAACGTGTACAGCCATGAGGACAGCAGGCTCTGTGTCATCAGATACCGTTCCATGCTCATTCTCCTTTCAGGACATAACCGTCTTTCTTCGTGTACTTCAGCCCCAGGGAATCAGTCTTTGCTTTCAGCATGGCCAGGGCTTCCTGCTTGCTGGTCAGTGCGTGTTCCAAATCCCGAATGGTGTCCGCTGCCACGTTCGCCGTTTCGGCATCTTTTATCTCGTCTACGATGCCTTTTACATTTTCCATGGTTTCTTCGTATTTTGCTTTCAGCGGTTCAAAGTATTCTTTCTCGGCTTCGATGTTCTTCCGTGCCTGGTCGAACAACAGGCTCATAAAGTTGTTCGGGTGCTTATTGTCCAGGAGCGGAACGGCAATCTTCCCGACGATGCCGTGGGTTCCCTTTGCGAAGTATTCCTGCTCCGGAGTGAAGCAGATCGTCCGCTGGGTGCCTAACATTTGGAGATAGCCGCCAAAGTCGCAGGAGTTCCATACGGTGTTCCTTGCGGAGCCCTCGCACAGTAACCGCTGCACCGGGTTCCCGTCCTTGTCGGCCTTCTCTTCTGCGTGGAACACATAGATGATGTTCTTGTTCATCACCGTTTTGATGTGGTTCGTGAAGTTTTGGAATTCCGTCTTCACGAAGCCGAAGCCTTTCAGGCTGCTGAACTCGCCGGCCTTCGTCTTGGCCTGCGGTTTCGTCCGGAACGCCCAGTCTTTGAGATAGGTCACGAACGAGCCGCCCGTGTCGATGATGATAGTCTCAAAGGGAGCCACTTCTGGGGACTGCAAATCCTGCCACACTTCCTCGTAGTTGTCGGCAACGATGGTCGGGACACGATGGTCGGCCCGTACCCTTGATACGCCCCGGTCAAAGTCGATAAGCAGGGGTTTCGGCGCCGAGCAGGCCAGCGTCGTTTTCCCGATGCCCGGGGAGCCATAAATAATGGCGCTGAATGTCTGTTTTGAGAAGTCCATCTTCTCGGGAGTTAGAATCATAGTGTTTGCTCCTTTCACCTTAAAAAAATTTATTTTACAACAGCCATGGGGATAATCAGTTCTTCCCCGGGCTGGATGTAACGGCCGACAAGTTTGTTCTCCTGCCGGATTTCAAAGACGAACTCGTTAAGCGGTTTCGTCTGACGATCTGCATACCGTTCGGCAATATCCCAGACGGTGTCGCCAGCCTGCACGGTGTACCGGGCATATACGGTTTCCGTTGCCGGCTCCATTGCCACGCTGATACCTATGCAGATAACAACTGCTACCATGAACAGCTCGAATGCATGCTTTCTGATGTACTTTTTCATTCTGTCGCTCCTTTCTTCTCAACAAGGCGGACAGCGCCTTTTGTCATAAAACTGACGAGTCCGATGGCCTTCAAACATTCCGCTTCGGTCAGCCCCACGATGTCGGGCCCGTCCTCTGTGAATTCCTGCTTCATGACGATGAGGTTCCCGACGATAATCCCGCCGTACCATGCGCTGCCGACGTCATTCAGAGGCAGCTGTTTGAGCCTTCCCTCTTCGTTTACCAAAATGCGGAACGGCTCCGGCAGGAATGCGGGTCTGACAATCTCCAAGAATCCGTCAAGAACCGGTTCAACCGATTTGTAGAGAGGCTTCCCGAACTCTTGCCGGTACATCGTGCGTTCTGTCGTTACAACGAGTCCTAACATTTCGCCGCCTCCCTCTTTTCCTTCCGCATAAGCTCTATCTCTTCCCGGAGCATCTTCCGGCCCTCTGCTGTGCTTTTGAGCCGGACCAGGATTCCGTATGCGCCCTCACACAGGCGGCGCATTTGGGCTTCCGGGATTTGCGAGGCATCTATTTTTATTCCTTGCATTTTGCTCACTCCTGTGTTAGAATCAATTAGGTTCATAAATGCTTTTTTCACCTTACGCCGTTGCGGTTTGCTCCCGCAGCGGCCTTTTCTTTTACCGGCCACGTCGTTGCTTCCCTTCCGGGGTAAATACTATGGTGTACTCGTTCCCCGGGGCGATATGCACGATTACCGGCACTTCCGTCTTTCTGTTGATAGCCTTGTCCCTGGCCATAGCTTTGAGGGTGCCGATGTTCTGCGAGTAGATCGTCTGGTCAGCTATGGTGACTATGGCGTATGGCCACCAGCTTTCCTCAAGCCGGCTTTCAATTCCCTCGTGCCAGGTTGGCTTGTAGGTTCTTGCCACTGTTCTTGCTCCCCTTAAACAACATCTTCAAAAGTTTCTTTAAGGACACTTTAATCTGAAAAAAAAATGGGAGCCGGAGATTCAAGCTTCAAGATGTCAACGATTTGCTGAATTTCCCTTAACTTGAATTGAGACTTCCCATTGCATTTGCGGAAGAAAGCAGAACGTGAAATATGCAGTTTTTGGCACATTTCAGTGGTGCTGATCTTCGCTTTTTTCATTTCATACTCCAGTAACGCTGCGTTCAATTGATTCACCTCCTGTTTTCTATTTGCGTTGTCCGGCTTCCGTTTGTGTCGTTTAGGACACTTTTATAATACAACCTTTCATTTTCTTTGTCAATGTCTTTTTGTTTCCTTTTGAGAACTTTTTTGGCGTTTCCGTTCTTTCGTGTTGCCAAAACGACACAAATGTGATATTATAGTTTTACCAATTCGGAGGTAGAAATCATGGAAATGGGCGAAAAAATAAAGGCTTTGCGCAAGGCGCATGGGTTAACTTTAGAGCAGGTCGGTCAAGCCGTTGGCGTTGGAAAGTCCACCGTCAGAAAATGGGAAGAAGGCGACATTCAAAATATGCGCCGGGATAAAATTGCCGCCCTGGCTTCTGCACTCCGTACAACCCCGGAGTTTTTAATGGGCTGGAATACGAGAGAAGACCATTGGACTACAAATCTTCGTGAGAGCGTTGCTGAAATATTGGAGAACTGTGAACCGGTCGGAGCTGCTGATGCAGGCGTTGACTTGGAGCACCTGTCTGCTGTTGCTTCCGGAGAAATACCTATCTCTTTAGCAGAGGCCTGCTACATTGCGGACGAAATTGGATGCACGGTAGATGAATTGGTAAACAAAAAGACCGACCATGAGAATGTCACGGACGGTCTTAGTGATTTAGATCGGCAGCTCATCATTCTTCTGAAGATGATTTCTCAAGACCAGAAGCTTTTTCTTTTGGCTCAGCTGAAAACTCTGGCAAGCCAAAAGGAAGAGAAAGAAGAAACTCCTTTTTAGTTTCCTCGTCGAGTGCAAGAAACAGTTTTATTATTTCGATGTCAATAGGTCCCAGCATATAGCCACCCCTTTCGTTTATAGATGGCTACCGGTAGCGTGTCGTATAAACATTATAACAGATTTTGAGATTTTGTACCGATTTTGTTAGATTTTATCGCTAAAGGATTAGGAGAGGAAGAAATGAAATTATCCGAAGTTGTGTACAAATACCGAAAGCAGAACGGGCTATCCATGGACGAGATGGCTGTCCGATGTAATTTATCAAAGGGCTACATTTCCCTGATTGAAAAAGGAATCAATGCCCAAACAAATGCTCCAATACAGCCGAAAGGGATTACCCTGGCCAAGCTCGCCAAAGGAATGAACTTAAAGCTTGATGACTTTATAAAGCTGCTCGGGCAAGACGAATCTTTTGACTTTCTACTAACCGCTCAAGAAGATAACATGATGGCCTATTTCCGACAGTTGAACAGCTTGGGAAAAGAAATCGCATTGAATCAAGTGCGGTTACTGGCCAACACGAAGGAACTGACAAAATGATGAAAAAGGCAAACAAAAGGCAGGGCGCCGGAAACGCTGCCGTAATCTATGCCAGGTATTCTTCGCACAACCAGAAGGACGCCAGCATTGAGCAGCAGGTCGAGGCCTGCATGAAAAAGGCCGGGCATGAAAAGCTGGAAGTGGTCGAAGTCTATGCAGATCGGGCCAAGTCCGGGAAGACCGACAAACGCCCGAACTTCCAAAAGATGATGCAGGACGCCGGGGCGGGAAAGTTCCGGTATGTAATCGCCTGGAAGTCTAACCGCATGGGCCGCAATATGCTTCAGGCTATGGTCAATGCGGAGATACTCCGGGAGCATGGCATAAAGTGTCTGTACGTAGAAGAGGATTTCGCCGACACGGCCGCCGGCAGGTTCGCCCTCCGGAACATGATGTCCGTGAACCAGTTCTACTCCGAGAACATGGCCGAGGATATCCAGCGAGGCATGCGGGACAATGCGAAGCAGTGCAAGGCAACCGGTTCCCCGCCCTTCGGCTATAAGATAACGGCGGACAAGCACCTGGAGATTGACGAGGCGGCAGCGAAGGTCGTCCGGGAAGTCTACGAGAAAGTGGCTGCCGGTACCCGCATCATCGACATCGTGCGGAGCCTGAACGAGCGAGGCATAAAAACACGCCGGGGCTTCGAGTGGAACAAGAGCAGCTTCAACAAGATGCTCCACAACGAACGATACCGGGGCGTGTATCTGTTCAATGACATCCGAATCGAGGGCGGACTCCCCCGGATCGTCAGCGACGAACTGTATTTCAAAGTCCAGGAGGCAATACGAATGAAACCGAATCCGAGGTGCATGGGGCGCCGCACAGCGAACGGTGTCTATCTTCTGACCGGGAAGCTGTTCTGTGGCAAATGCCTGGGGCCGATGCGGGGAGAATCCGGGCGCAGCAAGAACGGCAAACTCCATTACTATTATGGTTGTCACAACAAACGGATGAATCACTCCTGCGACAAGGCCAATGTCCAGCGGGATTTCATCGAGGAGATTGTGGCAAAGGCCATCTACGAGTATTGCCTGCGGGACGATATTATTGAGCTAATCGCAGACAACACTGTGGAATATAACATGAAGAAGCTGAAGGAATCCAATGTCGGCACGCTGGAAGAGGAGCTGAACGATATCAACAAACGCCTGGGCAATTTCCTCCTTGCCATAGAAGTGACCGGGCCCACAAAGGCCATGTCGCAGCACCTGGCAGAGTTGGAAGCCGAACAGATGCGGCTCAACTTAAAGCTGAGTGACGCAAAGGCCAATGTCGTATCGTGCAGCAGGGAGCAGCTGATAGCAGGAATGCGAATCTTCCGGAAGGGAAACATCGACGATGAGAAATTCCGGGCCGATTTGTTCGACACATTCCTCCAGGCCGTGTACCTCTATGACGACAAGTACAAGCTGATCTTCACGTTCGCAGGGGACAACACGCTGGAGATTCCCATCGTCGAAATGCTGGACAGCAACGCCCTGGAAGCTGTTTATGAGGAGCAGGCAGACTGTTCGTATAAGGTTGCTTCTGCCCCACCAGTTAACTCTTATACGAACACAGAAGCACCGAAAATACGCATGTTTGCTGGGTTTGGCGCTTTTGTGTTTGAATTTCCCCTTTACAGTTTATAAGCAAAAACAGGGCAAAATGTAAATGCCCTGTTTTTTTATTGCCGTTTTGGTTAAACTCTAACGGAAAATGTTATATTCTACCGTTACCCTGCGAACATTATCCCTAAAAGATAAAATCTAACGTAAAGGAGCGGTGGCTATGACGATTAGGATTTTGCTGAGTACACGCCTTGGCGAGCGTAAACTCTCTCAAGCTGACCTGGCCCGGATGACACAGATACGAGCTTCTACCATTAATGATTATTACTGGGAGCTGACGGAACGTGTCAAGCTGGAGCACCTGGACCTTATCTGTGAGGCTCTCGGCTGCGAGATTTCCGACCTGCTGGTACGGGAACCGGACGCCGAGTTGCAGATCAGGACAAAGGCAGGCAAGCCACGAAGCCAGCGATAGCAGCTCCAAACAAAAAAAGCCCGGAAGCTTCAATGCTCCCGGGTTTTTCTATTATTATTGCTTCCCTACGGTCGTCCCGTCCGGAAACTTGAACGTCAGCTGGACGGTGGCTCCCATAGCTGCCCCGATGGACTCCCACTCCTCCACGGAGAACTTGCCGGTGTTTACCCTGGCATTCAGTGTCTGCCGGGACCAGCCCATCTTCTCGGCCAGCTCCGCTTTGCTCATACCATTGAAGGCCAGAGCCATCTCAATAATCTGTTTCGCTGTCATAACCGCACCCCCTATTTTGTTGGGTACATTGTAACACAATTCTTTTACAATAGCAAACTTATTTTTTATAACCGCTGAAAAATATTTTACATTTCCTCTTGACAAATGTAAACGAAATCGTTTACAATGGACTTGTAAGACGAAAGAATAAATCCAAAACACAAAAAACGAAAAGGGAGGAAACAAATCATGTTGTTAAAAGAGCAGAACTACGGAGTAGAAATCGAACTGGTCGGAATCAGCCGGCAAAAGGGAGCCGAAATCATCGGCGGTTACTTCGGAACGGTGGCATGGCACGCAGCCCGGGAATACGGATACGACGCATGGGCGGCGAAAGACCGCAAGGGTCGGGTTTGGAAATGTGTCCGGGACGGAAGCCTCAGCGGCGGAAACGGCGGATGCGAAGTCGTCACCCCTATCCTTCAGTACGAAGACATGGAAGACCTTCAGAAGCTCGTCCGGTTACTCCGTGACGGCGGAGCCAAAGCAGACGGCTCCTGCGGAATCCACGTCCATGTGGACGCTTCCAAACATACAATAGATTCTCTCCAGCGCCTGATGAACTTCACCATCGGCAGACAGGATTTGTTCTACGAAGCCCTGGCCGTAACCGAACGGCGCACCGCACAATACTGCCGGAAGATGAACAAGGGTCTGTTCAGGGCTCTCCAGCAGGACAGCGAACGCACCCGGGCCAGCTTGGAAAGACTGTGGTACAGCCCTCTGAATGACGGCTACCATTACGGCATCAGCCACGACCATTACAACAGCACCCGGTACCACGGTATCAACCTTCACGCCTACTTCACGAAAGGCACCGTAGAATTCAGGCTGTTCAACGGAACCACCCACGCCGGCAAAATTAAATCCTACGTTCAGTTCTGTTTGGCCATGAGCGCCTGGGCTATCGAAGGTAAGAGCACGAGCCTCCACTTCCGGAGCGTTAAGAACTACACCATGGAGCAGAAGAAAGCATTGATGCTCCGGGTACTGAAGAACCGCCTGGGGCTGAAAGGCAAAGAGTTCCGGACAGCCCGCCTGCATCTGACGGCCGCCTTCGGTGGGAACGCCGAAGAGTCCGCAGCTTAATATAAAACGGCTGTCCTATCGGCCATACGGGGAGAAAGGATTTACCATGGCAGAAGAATTGTTTGTGATGGTGGACGGGCAGCTGGTTCCGTACCGGCGCCCGGGAAAGCCCCGCTGGTACGTTGTGGATATCGGCAGAATCGTCGAAGTTTGTGACTCGGAGGACGAAGCCTACCGGCTCGCCGACGAATTGGATTTGGAAGTCTACCCCGAAGAGGGCAGAATCTTATACGATAAGCAAGGGAGGATTGTAAAATGAAACTGTACATCGCTTATGGAAGTAACCTCAATATCGACCAGATGAAACGGCGCTGCCCGGATTCTGAAATCGTCACCACGTCCTTTGTCAACAATTACGAGCTGACGTTCCGGGGGAATCACCGGGGCTACGGCGTGGCCAACATCGAACCGAAAAAGGGAGCCAGGGTTCCGGTCGGAGTGTGGCAGATCAGCATGGCCGACGAGGTCGCCCTGGACAGATACGAGGGATTCCCGCATCTGTACGTGAAGCAGAATTTCATGGTGGAAATAAACGGAGAGAAGCACAAGGCCATGGCGTACGTCATGCGGAAGGGATTCGAGCCGGTCCCGCCGTCAGACATTTACTTGCAGACCATCGTGGAAGGCTTCGACGATTTCCGGCTCGACAAGGCCGTTTTGTGGGAAGGCGTTCGCTGGGCGCTGAAAAGGTCCTCCGAGAGTCGGAAGTCCGTTTTGGCAGAGTTCAACCAGCTGCAGGTTCGTTACCATTGGGACCTGTGTCCCCGCTGTGGCAGGGCGACTGTGAAGCCGAAAACAGCCACGAACGCACTGAGCAGACATGCGGATGTGTACATCTGTGACGAGTGCGGAACGGATGAAGCTATCCGGGATTGGGGAAGGCTCCCCCTCCCCCTTCACGAATGGGCATTGTTCAGAGAATAGAATATCCACGGAAACAGCCCTGCCGCTTCGACAGGGCGTTTTCTTTTGCCTGCCCATGTTGCCTATCGTGTGACGGATAAAACTCACGCCACGGAGCTGGCAGGTGGCATTCCGTGGATTTAATTTTGCCCGCTTGATTATTTGCAGGAAAAAGTATGGAATACTTGATTCATATCTTCGACAAGCGTTAAAACCACTCATGGTTCTAAAATGCCAAAAACAGCCTCGAAGATGCCGTTAAGAACAAGAAACGGCCTTTTTTTGTTCTTAACCGGTAAAAAGGCAAAAAAAATAAAGGTACCCCGAAGGATACCTTTATTTGATAAACATGGCCGCACGATGTTCCACAGTTCTGTGGCGTGCCTCTCGTGGTTCTCGGCCATGCTACTTAATTGCCAGCCCTACGGCAAGGCAGATCGCCGCAGCCGCCCATGTGTTCCGCTGGGCCTTAATGCGGAGCCGGGTCCTTTTTTCCTCGATTGCGTACTGTTCCAATAATTTGTTGGCATTCGTCAATGAGTCTTCCTGCTTCACCGACAGACTGCGCAGCTGCTCCAGCTCTTTCTTCAATGCGTCCAGCTCTTTCCGCAGCTGTGTCGCTTCGTCCGACTGCACTCTCAAGTCCACTTGTAATCTCTCGTTGATGCTCCTTAGCTGTGCTAAGTTCGTTTCTAACATCGTCAATTCTGACTCCGTTATCTGATACACCGGCTCCGGCGTTCCGGAGGCCGAGCATGTACCCGAGGCTACCAGCAGCCACCAACAAAGCAACAATGACAAGAAGAGCAATAGCAGCTTTTTCGTCTCCAGGTCTATACTCTTGAATCTCATACATATCAATCTCCTAAATCTTCCCCATTCCAGCGGCGTTTATACCAAGCGGCCTTCCCTCTGATGAGTGCGCCGCCATCGTCAAGCCTGCCCTCTGCTCCGTAGTAGTCCGGAATCTTCCACAGGTCCCACCGGCAATCCGGGTCCTGCCCCGGTGCGTAGCCGTCACGCTTGGCCGCCTCGTAGTGAGTCATGACCTGCTCGTCTGTGTCCAGCGGCAGATCCAACTCGTCCGCCAGCACGGCAACGACTTCGGCCATCACTTCTATCTGCTGCGCTGTCGGAGGCTCGCTGCCCAAATTTATCCGCGAGCCGTCAGCCGTGGCGGTCGCATCACCGCAGCAACAAAGCGATATGCCGACAGCCCCGGTGTTCCTGCCCAGCGTGTGAGCCTTCCGTTCGGTCAGGCTGTTGTCGCACATCAGATAGATTTCGCCGCCTTTATCAATGCAGATGTGATAGTCGTCGTAACACTGGCCATACCAGCCGGCGGTCCAATGCAGGTACACATGGTCTATCATTCCCCTGGCGTTATGTGCCAGCCGGCGCACATCTTCCAAACTGTCCGGCGTCATATATTTGCTTTGATACATTCTTCCCATTTTCTCACCTCACTGAAACGGCGTTATTCTGAACGCCAGCATACACCGTTCCATATCTTTCTGCACCGCCTGGAACTTCCACCCCACAAAATTATCCCATTTCATGCCACAAAACGATGGTCTTTCATCTTTGTAGCAGAAGGCGTATCCGGTTTCGTAGTAGATATAGCCGTCCGCCGCTTCCGTTTTGATTTTGACGATATCCGCTTTGTAGATGTCTATCCCGGTAACGTAGTACGAGAATCCGTATGCGCAATTCCGGTACAGCCATAGCACCCGGCAGACATAGCGTTGAGCACGCTCCTTCAATGTGAAATTCCAATCAAGGATATCCACATAGCTTTTGCAGATGCCTCTTGTCTGCATCGCTTCGTTTGAATCGTGGAATTTGTAGTGCTTGTCATAATCATACACGGCCCAGCTCGGAACGTGGCCTTCTTTGACAAACCACTCGACGTCCATACAATCGTCGTAGTTATCCCACCAGGTCAACAGCCACGGAAGGTTTCCGTATTCGCTGGCGGCCAGCACGACAATGGGATTGGTCAAGTATGCCACGATATTGAAAAGCACATCAAGAACGGCGTACAAAAGCCACTTAACGTATTTCATGGTCTTTGTCCTCCTTTTCCTGTTCCCACTCGTCCGGCACGCCGTCCTTGTCCTTGTCGATAAGAAGGACGCCGATGACGGCAAAGGTTCCGGCGATGGACGGGGCGAAATACTCCCGGATAAAATCATTCACGGCTTTGTAGTTTACGCTGCCGTGCGTAAAGAATTCATACAGCACGCCGACGATCGTCAACAAGCCGCAGGCGACGAACAGCGATGCGTATATCCAGACGAATATTTTCGGCAGTGTTCCGCCCCTTTGGCGTACAAATTTTGTTACCCTGTTCTGTAACGTCTTAATGAGTTTCATGAGGCAACCTCATAAATTCTTCCCTGACTGCGGGCATGAAACTGTTTCCATGGTTGTCCGTGTAGGCCTCGAACATGGCCTCGAAAGACTCCCGCTCCCGCAATGGAACCGGCTTCCCTTTTTCCCGATAGTAGCTATACATCTGAAGCATTCTATCCCGGAGCAACGCCTGGACGCCGAATTCCAGCCTGTCAATTTTCTTCAATGTTTTGGACCATCTCGTCGTGAAGTAAGTCAGAGTTGAGCCCAAAAAGAACATCACTATACCGCTTGCGATTTCGTGTAACATGATTACGCCTCCGGCCAGTGGATTTCCTCTACCTCCTCGTTAGTGGTCGCTGCGTTGACAGCTTCTTTAAGGTCCCGGTAAATGATGTGCAGTTCGTTGCTCCGGATGGCCGCAGCTCCTACCACGCCCCGCAGGGCATCTGCATTCACTTCCACCACGCTGTTGTCGGCACAGGTCCAGTTGATCGTCCCATGTGTCTGGTCAAGAGCGATGATGGCAGCGTTGATTCTGTCGTATGATTTGGTATCAAAGTCATACAGATGGTCAATGTACTGCACCGGTTCAACCTCTTTGGAGTCCCGGATTCCTTTCAGCTCGGAGATCTTCGCAGCCTTCACATCATCCAGCGGAGGAACGTACGGAGGTGGGTCAATGAATTCACCGTTCACGTAGATTTTGCCCTGGGCGAACTGATTGAAGTAATCGTCCCCGCCCTGCAAATAGGTCTTTCCGGGATATTCCCTCTGGGCCTTGGCAATAAGCTCGTCTATCGTTTTTCCGTGAATTTTTAACAAAAATGTCGCAACTCGCTTGCCTTCGTCTAAAATAAATAAATAAGTCTTGTCCATTCTTTTCATCCTTTCTTGGAGGTAATAATGCGTAAGCCTAATGGTTTTGGGTGTATAAAAAAATTAAGTGGCAACCGGAGGAGGCCGTACGTTTATATAATCTCCCGGCCAGACGGGGGACGTGAGGCCGTTGCGTACTTCACCAATCAGACCGAAGCGGAGATTTTTCAACTGGAATACGTCAAGGAACATCATCATCGCACCCTCCCTGGCCATAAAGTAACTTTCGCTGAACTGTTTTTCCGCTGGCTGCCGACGCACATCGCCAACATAGAGCCGGCGCAGAGCACCATCGACAATTACCATAACTCCTTCCGCCATTGCTCCTCTTTGCAGGAAATGCCCGTTGCTGAACTGAAATACATGCACTTCCAGCAAATCATCGACGCCATGAAAAAAGCGCACCTTTCGTACAGTTCTGTAAAAAAGGTCCGCTCGCTTATCAGCCTTGTGCTGAACTACGGAATGCAGTATGAAATTGTGAACGTGAACTACGCCTCTTTGCTTCGGCTGGGGCGCAACAAACCTGTCAAGCCGCACAAACCTTTTACCAGGCAGGCAATAAACCGGCTGTGGAGCTGTGCAGATCTTCCAGGGGCGGATGCCATTCTGATTCTGCTCTATACCGGAATGCGTTGCGGGGAATTGCTGAAGCTCACCAAAAAGGAAGTGAATCTCCGTGTCCGCATCTTCCGGATAACGCAGAGCAAAACAGCTTCGGGTATCCGTACCATTCCCATACACAGCCGGATTCTACCTTTTGTCGAAGCACGGATGCAGCTCCCCGGTAAGTGGCTGCTCTCTGACGAAAGCGGCCAGCCGTATTCTTACGCAAGATTCTGTTCCGTGTGGGACAAGGTATTGTCGGCGTGTAATGTGCATGGCCATACTACCCATGACTGCCGCCATACCGTGGCGACACTGCTCGACAACGCCGGGGCCAACGAGGCGGCCAAGAAAAGAATCCTCGGCCATGCCGGCTCCGGTGTGACGGAAGCGGTGTACACCCACAAGAATTTGTTGCAGCTCCGAAAAACGATTCAGCTACTTAAATAGTGTTACCAATGCGTTACCATTTTCCAAACCTGCCAGCGCAGATTTAGGATTCGTGCAGGACGTCCGTGTTACCCGTGTTTCCTGCAAAAATCCTATAATCTGCTCTTTTTTTATGTTCTGATTTCGAGGTAAATTCGGTTTCCCGCACCCGGTCTGCATTTCGTTTTTTCGTCCAAAATCATAAAATACTGTTCTGTGTCGTCCTGATCGGCATCATTTCCATCCTGTACCCAGGGGGGAACACACAAACTGACGACTCTTAACTGGGAAACCATCACCTTGCCTATAACAGCAACTCCGTTTGGCGCAGTAGGCGTTGGATGGACGGACAGTACAACGTTCGCCGTTCGCTGCCACAACAATATAGTCGATGCAGGGATGCACACGATGATCGGAGACGGGCAAATAGTTTCATACATCGCCTTTTGTGCAAATTGATGGCTCCAGGGGGGAACGACGAGCGTTCCTTCCACCGATAACAGAAAAACAATATTGTTCCCTGTCTCTTTTTCAAAAGCTCCTGGCTTTAGTCTTGG
>Ga0310690_10005444_pt1 | contig 17247 bp, 9 predicted proteins | sample AusTroGonzalo_MG_2_FD_207661 | JGI IMG/M metagenome (GOLD analysis project Ga0310690, IMG submission 207661) | Bovine rumen microbial communities from tropical cattle in Woodstock, Queensland, Australia - Gonzalo_04 (v2) (version 2) | ecosystem: Host-associated > Mammals > Digestive system >...
TTTGACAGAAAGTATGAGAAGCTAAACACGACCCATTAGTAGATTTATCTGATAAAGTAGAAGAAAAGGATGGAAGCGTTATATAATTATATTACACAGCCTGAAACTATTGTGAGTTTCATTATATTCGTATTCTCTCTGTGAGTTATGCGAAGTAATGTTAATGGTAAGTTAAAAGACTTGGAACATAGGATTGAGAAGATAGAAGACCTTGACCTAGACAGTCGTTTAACTAAAATGCAGGTTGACCTAGATTGGATAAAGACTACTTTAGATGAACTTAAGAAGAAGCATTAATGAAACACCGTACCGATAGACCTAATAGAATTGTAGAGATTAATTGAGTACAATGGAAACTAAATAGGGTTATCGATAAGACTGCTACAGACCTGCATCACATTATGTGACAGTGTAATAAACATTTATATAACGTCTGAATAGACCAGAATAAAATAAGAATGCCAAGAAGAGAACATGTTGCGTTAAACAATTATTTTTGAGACAAACAAAATCCTCGTGACCAGTTGAAGAAAGTATACGAAACTGTTAAGACTGTACTCACTCCTTGAGTGAGAAGAGAATTATATACAATATTGTATGAAACTGACGATGAAATGTTTTATATAGAGGAATTGCTTAAGTCAAAGAAAAAGAAGAAAGATAAGCCAAAAAAGGACATTTAAGATTTGGCTTAGTACCGTTAGGTAAAATAATTTAAGACATAAAGAAAAACGGAGTGGTATTATTTATCCTCCGTTTTTCATGTTATTTCTTCCAAACTAGCCATTTCTGGCAGTTCAGGTATCTGTTCAAACATTTCTGGTAATTTTTCTACTGGATACAAATATAATGTACACCATTTACCATCTCCACCATTTACTTCACTTGGTGGATTTTTTTCTATCCATTCTATCAACTTATCACGTTTCTGTATTCGCCATTTCTTATCACTATAATATACAATATAGTCTGCCTTACTTCAGTATATTCAGCTATCTTCTCATTTATATGTACGTTCTAAACATACATTGCCAGTCTCTTCGCTTCTTCTATCAGACTTAACTTCGTATGTTATTTCCTTATCCTTAGTGACCATTTTAATATCATAGTCTTTACATCTTCATTTGCTAAATTCAAGACTTACCATACCAGGATAATCAACTAAGTATTTCATAAATACTTTTTCTATTTCTTTACCTATCTGTAAACATTTTACAAAGCTCATATATATTCTTTATATTTAAATATGTATTCATACATTTTATTTTCCTTTTTATCCCATCCAGCTATAATACTTATACCTCAATGTTCTTGTACATGTAATAATCCTCATACTTGATTAGGACGTAACATTCTATATATTCTATCATATTCATTTACATTACCATACTTAAGTTCTATAGCTGTAAACTTTCAATCCTTTAATGCTACTATATCAAATGGTTTCAAAGTGTAACCTATATCAGGTAATTTATATACCCAATATCAACACTCCTTTAGCATTTTAATATAATCAGCTTGAAAGTCTTTCTCGTTCTTATAGCTATCCTTGAACTCAAATGGCATTATCATCTAAGTAAGAAATAAACTTATCCATATCTCCAAACCATATATCGTCTTGTCATTCAATTTCAACACGAATAATTGGGGCTGACATAAATCATAAGTCTTTAATTGTTTCTCGATTAGCAATAGCATCTAAGTCTCTGAATTCAATATTCTTAGTTGCTAATAACATTTTTAGCATTTTACATTTACTACAGTCTTCAGTTGTGAAGATAGTAATTTTTAATTCTGGCATTGGTTCCATAGTTTATAAATTAATAATAAATAATGGGCCCTCTTTTTGCATCACATCACTTACGCTAAACGTCCAGACTTGGAGAGGCACGGGCCCATATGCACTTACGTAAGTATAGTTCTTTTTACGTAGGCGACACGGTTATGACCCGCTCCCCTACGCCTGGCTTCCTATGTTCCATCTATTTCTTTTTACCACCTTTTCCACATCCTTTCTTACAAGCCATGATTATAATATTAATGAATAAAATGTACATTATTATCCATTGCGTTACTTATATCTTCTAAGCGACACAATGTTTCGAATAGACATTGCCTACAACTTTCAATTTGTAATCAATGTTTACATATGCGTTTTTCTTTTTCCTGTTGTACTTCCATAATAATATTATTAATTATAAATCTCATCCTTTACCTCAGAATATATTTGCTATATTAATTTGAGTATCTGGTTTATTACTCTTCATTTTCATATAGACTTTAATACAATCAAGCATAGTCTTATAGTCTGGTATTATCTGTCCATCTGGCGTACTAGTAAAAGCTTCATCCATAATTTCTTTCAGCTTCTCAGCAACAACATTATCAGTTATTCCTGCCTCCTGCAGGGCCACTGCCATACTATCAGTGGCTTCCTGGGAGGTTGCTAATCACGTTGGTTCTATATTGCTTAGACTTGTGCTTTGGGAATGTAAGTCTTGTTCATCTAATACTTCACCTGTTATTGCTTTGGGTTTTGAATGTGAGTGGCTCTGTGTATTGAGCTGGGTATGTTTTACTTTTTTGTCTCACCAATTTATCTGAGTAGTCTTTGATAAGTCCTTCATAATATTTTCGATACCATTTTAAATCATCTCATCCAGTATAAGGATTTGAAGTCCTATGTCAAGAGGAAGTTCATCATCAACTTGGCGTCCATCACTTTAAATATTTATTAGCTTGTGGTATAAACTTTCAAACTTCCTTGGTGTTCTCTGGTGTTTCTCATTGGTAATTTGTATATGGTTTATAAGCGTATCCAGAGTACTTTTTATTTCAGCTTGACAAATCTATATTTTCTAATTCTTTTTTAGTTCACCATACATAATTATTATATCTTTCTATATCATCTCAATATAATGCTCTAGTCATTGCATTCTTATTAAGCTTATCATAGAAATCCATATTAGCTGCCAGTACTCACATCTTAGCCATAGTAGCTTTTTGTTTACTGAAACCAGCATTCTCAATACTTCATAATACATAATCAACTGCTGTTATTCTAGCACTTTCAGTCTTAAAGTATTTACTTAACATAGTCCATGAGTTCTTTATATATGATGAGTGAACTTCTCATTCTCTTGCCTGCATATACATTAACATATCCATATATCATAATGTACTTACATATCAAGATAAGTCGTCATCTTTATATAATTCTTCAAACACTGGATACTTTCAACTAATATATTCTGTAATAGCTTTATACCAGCTAGTCTTATCTGCAGTAATCATTTCTGGATAATAATTCTCTACTGTAAGTCTTTGTACTGTATTCTGCTGTTCTTCAGACAAATCTTTCCAGCTTCAGTATTTATTCTCTGTTAATGATTGTATTAATTCTCTTTCAAATTTATTAGCTAGATATCATACAATTATTTTTTCACTACCTGGTTTATAAGCTTCAGCTGCAGCCATTATCTTTAATACTCATTTCTTACTATTAACATCTACTTTAGCTAATTCATTAGCTAATTCTTTTCAATGCTCTCAGAAATAATCTTCAATATATTTAGTGAACACCTCTTCTTTAATAGGTTCCATTGTTCATTCATATCATGTATTGAACCTACTATTTCATTTGTATTGGTCATTACTATAATCAAATGCAACTAGTTCTTTATATAATCTACTAATAGCTTCATCACTGTATATATCAGGATTTGAGAATAATCATCAATCTACTGTTGGGTCAAAGTCTAATAGCGTTTGTACTATATTATCTTTGTCCATTATATGCTGTAATTGGTCATACTTAGCAGCAGAGAATGAATATCATGTTCAACTAATAGCATTCTTAATTGCGTTTCATATGATTGGTATATATGATACGAAGTAGTTCTCAAAGAAATCTTTACTTGTTCAGTTCAATATACTATCAACAGTTTGCATATCTTGAACTTTATTAGTTAGTTTACCAGCATATGACGTTTTATCTCAGTTGAATAATATCTGTCATAATAAATCTCATTCCTCTGTCATATTAGTTAATCAATATAGATTAGTACCTTCTTGTAACTGGAACCTACCTAATCAACTATTTATCTTTTCGAACTCTTTTAATAATACATCATATGAGAAACCTGCGTCTCAGTATTTACCATATGCTACTATACTATCTGTTAACGCATTAAGTATCTTTCATTCTCTAAAGAACTTCTGCATTACTGTAGATAATAGCTTAACACCTCATACTGTTAATCACTGTCATAAGTTAAAGTCATTATAATTTTCTTTAGTATAATCTATATACATATCCATTCATTCAAATGGTGCCATTAATATAGATGTAAAGAATGTAGCAGGTATTGAAGATAAGTAATCACTTGTATCTACCCAATAATTAAAGTATTCTTTTCAATCGTAATCTCATTGATTGGCTGACTTATCAAAGTAATATCACATCTTAGCACTTAATAATACATTCATTAAGAATGATTGAAGTTCTTGATTTTCATTATGCATATATTCAGTGAAGTCATTCCAATCTATTACTATATCTGAAGGCTTCCAATCTCATACTTGTCTAGCTTTAACTCATCTATCATATATCCAATTAACAGCATCTTTAATTGAAGATGTCATTTCATCTGTTCTGTTAATTACATATCACTGTAATGCATTGAATATAAACCATCTACTAAATCTATGCCTTGAGAATAATGTAGTAGCACTATTAGTAAAGAACCTAGAATATATCATATCTACATCAGCTAATATATTATTTATAGTAGCTCAGTCTATTTTTCATTCTTCATATAATTTTATGAAGTTATCTATATTCTTTTCGCTTATCTCGTTCTTTGCTAATGCTTTAGCTACAGCCATAGCTTTAATACTTCATTCCATACATACATCGAATATTGAATGTATTCAACCTTTAGTTGCGGCAACTAAGTATTTAGTCATCCATGCATCTTTAGGTAGAGGTTTAAGCATTACATCTAGCACTCTATCAAACCAACTTCATCATAGGTCACTATTACTATTGAACATAATTTCATTAACTCTGTTCAATGAAGAAGCAAATCATAGTCATCAGTCTGCTTTTGGTTTAATAAGTCTACCAAATGCATCAGTATCCATGATAGCTTGGAATGCTTTCTTCTCTCCAGCGTATCTAGTAACTCACATTACTGCTGAGTTTAATAGCATTAATGTACCAGCTAATGGCATTAATGGTCAGTATTTAACAAACCTCCAAGCGCTTCTAACTCATGTCATAAAGTTAAAGAACTTACCTGTATTTAATGGGTCTCATATAATATCACTTACAGTATTAAGTATTCTCTTCTCATCTGTTTCGAATAATCATACTATTCATCTTAGCTTCTTTTCTATTTCTTTTCTACTTCAAGTTTGAAAGTATTGCATTGCAGAAGCTAAATGGTTATGTGCTGTATTCTTAAGCAATCAATCAAATCAATCTTTAGTTAATGATGTTAATTGATATACTGGGTTCCATCAACCTTTAACATATACATCACATATATCATCTAATGCTTTTTGTATGTCGTCTGGTAAATCTTTAACTTCTACTTTCATAGCATTTCACATATCGTTCATCTTTAATGCATATGCCGCGTTCTTTATTTTATCGTACAACTCAGCCATTTCTTCTTTAGAGTTTGTACTAGTTAACTCTTGGAACTTAGCTATAGCATCCCTTAATGCTTCTCATTGCTCCTGAATAAACTTAGAACGCATTCATATAATCTGCCTTAAATCTGCACTCTTATTAGCTATGTCATAGTTAGTAAAGATTAACATTCTACTATTCCATATCTTATTAGTAATGTTATCTACTGTTCAGAATTTAGAGAATTCATCTCAATCTTTTTCTATCTCTTTCAATAATCTCTCACTTCTTTCTCTTAATGTCTCAGGCTTTTCTCGTTGTTCCCAGCTATCTGTTTTATAGTTCCATCTAAGTTTTCAAGATATACCTCATTCCATAGGTTCATACTTATTACTTTCAACTCATTTATGATACTGCCATCATTCATATGTTCATCATGCTTCATAATATCTTCTTTCAGATATTCAAGCTTCAAGAGTTTTTACTCTGTTTTTAATGTCCTCTAAATCCTCTTTTGCTCATTGATACTCAGCATTCTCAGATAAATCTCACAACGATGCAGCTCTTTGTTTCTCGGCCTGAGCAGCTCTTAATTTCTTTTTAAGCTCTCTATATTCCTTTCATAAACTTTCTTCATATATTTTTTGATTTTCAGCTTCTAATTCTTCTTGTTCAAGTTGTGATAATTTATCTGCCCTATTGTCATAATTAGTTGCTGGTTTAAATTTACCTAATGGGTCCTCTTGTTCTCTAAATGGTATAAATTCGTATGTTGTTGGTTGTGTATATGTATCTGGGCTTAATGTACTATCCTTTAAATTACCATATCTTGCATCATGAACTACAATTTCTCAATAAATAATTCTTCATGTTTCTTCAGATTGCATTTTAACAACTATACGTTTTGGGTCCATAATATAACTAACATCATCATATTCATTTTTTAATGGTTTATTTACATCGCGCCAATCATTATATCTACTTTCTTCATCATAAATCCAATTTTTCCCTTCAACATACATTATATCATCATAGTCATCTGCGGCATTAAATGTCTGTCAATATCTATAATTTTCATATTCTATTCATCATTTATTAGTTATAATATAATCCTGTCTATATCATAATAATTTATATTTTCTACCATCTTTTGTGGTAAATTCGAACTTTAATAGTTTATCATATAATGAAGGATATTCTTTACTACCAGATATCATATGTCTATTAGCTTGTTTGTAGTCGTCTAATGTCTTATATAGATATACTAGACTGTTATTAACTGCTGAATTTATTTCTGACTTAAATCTATTATCATATGTTAATAGATTTCTACCAAGCTTTTTCTTCCAATCTTTTTTTCATTCCTTCTTAGCAGTATCAAATATAAATTCACCCATATTATCTGCTACTTTAGCCTCACTAACTACTTCATCTACTTTCTCATATGATATAACTCATTCTCAGAATATTTCTTTCCATGTATCTGCTTTATCAATATCCTGTTGCCATCTAGCTATATCTCAATTCTTCTTATACATACTAGGAATTTCGTTATATGTATTTACTTTATCAGTAGTAGTACTATTATATTCATTTAATAACTTTTTCTTATATGAATTAATAGCATCATTCATAAGTTTAGTTTTAACTTCATCTGGTAGTTTAGGAATATATTGCCATTTAGTTCGTCATCATTTATTTAGCATAGCTATTAATAAATCATCGTCCCATTTATCTGATGCCGCATATCATATCTGAGTTCACTTACTAGGATTATCAATATCTTTTAATATCTCCTGTATCTCAGTAAAGTCTTCTCTGATATACTTTTGAAGTTCTTGTGTTCTAGAAACTGGTCAATATAGCTCATCTGATAATGCTTCAGCCACTCATAAGAAGTCTAATACTCAATATGAGCTATCTATTCAAGCTTTCTCTAATAAGTATTTACCAGCAGATGTCTTAAATATATCATCAATATCTAGATATATAACTTCATCTCTTACCGTTCAATCTGTTCATTTTATTTTAGCTATCATTCTAGCTCTTCAAGATATTCAATCTTTAGCTTGGAATAAATATTGAATAGTTTTATATACATCTGCTTTATCTCAAGTAATATCATCAAATCAATAATCCATATATTCTTTATCTACTGTTTTCTTTCAATATATATCTTCTGGTCATTCTTTAATTTTCTTAAATGATATATCAAATCATATCTTTTCTATCTTACTTCAGTCGCTTAATTCCTTTCAGATAGCTCATTCTATACCAAATTCTTCAATAGCTTCTCTAGGATATAAATCAGTTCTTTTCTGTATTAAAGCATTATATGCATTAATACTAGCTGACTGCGCTCTAGTGTTAGTGCTTCATTCTTTTCACATATTAGGTTCGGCCTTTCATTTTAAGAAGTTTAATAATGCTTCTTTATTATTTCAATTAACTCTAGCCCATGTAGAAATTCATATATTGAAACGCTGTCACCTTCTATTTCTCATTCATTCAGCCGTTTCTACTATTTCATATTTACTATCAGAAGTAAGCTCTCAAGCCTTCATTAATCTTTTTTGCATATCATCTTTTAAGAATGAATATACATCTTCTTCGAAAGCTTTTCATTCAGCATCAACTCATTCAGTCATGCTATCCATTTTACCAGCATCTTCACGCCATTGATTTTCATACTGTTCTCAGCGTTTAGTAGAAGCTTCTTCTCATTCAATCATTTCTTCTAAATCATCTTCTTCATTTAGAGTTTTCTCTAATTCAGTTTCTTGTTTAGCGAAATCATTTTCTAATCATAATGCTTCAGTAGCTTCTGCTTGAGTTGCAGCATCTCAACCTTCTCTAGTTTCTGCTCTATATAATGGTCTATATCATTCTGCTCATGCTTGAGCATCAAGTTTCTTATATATATCTTCCCAAAATCATAATTCACTAAGAGATTTTTGTATATCTGATACTCTTCATGTCTGAGTACGTTTATATATTTGTTCAGATATATCTTTAATTAACTTCTTTCATAGACTGCTACTAACTAAATCAGTTCATAATTCTCATCTAAATATTCAGTTAATAGTTCAATAATGAACTCAATCTATAATAGCTTCGTATAATTCTCAGAAATGATATTTGTCTAGATTGTTCCATATTTCATCTATATCATCTACTTTAATAATTCATTTATTAGCTGCATTAACTAGTATTTCTCATATAACATCAGACATAGTATATACATCAACACCAGCTCTAATATTATCTACTGTCTTAGTAATAGTTTTATTTAATCTTTCTAATACATAATCGTGTATTGCTGCATTAACGTATTTACTATCTAAGTCTGGTTTTATTTTACCCTCATTCCAATACTTAGTTAATGGAGAAGATATACCATCTCTCTTTTCATTTATAGTCTTTGTTAATTCTTCTTCTTGAGCTGTTAATTCATCTAATCTTGTCTTTAATTTCTTATAATATTCCATTTCCTTATTAAGTTTTTTTCAAGCTTTTTCATATTCTTCTACTACATCAGCCAAATATCGTACCTCATCTATTTGTGATTTTAATACCCTTTCTTCTTCTTCTAATTTATGTAGTTTACTTACTTCTTCAAGCCAAGATTGAGATGTATTTTCCATCTCCTGAACATCATATACTCATTTCTTTTTAAATTCGTTAGATATCCAGTTCTTAAATGTATTAACAAATACCTCTTGAGATTGTGGAGTTCATGATTGTAGCATATCATAATATAATTTATTGAACCTAGACAATGCCTCTTTATCCATTGCCATATATTCAACAATATTATTTATCATATCTATTTCAGTCTCTCACTCTACTGGTATTATATATCATCTTTCATGCATATACTTAACACTTTCTCTTAATGCATCAGTATATGTTTCACTTCATCTAGGTCTACCATTAGGATACTGTATCAATTTTCTCTTTAAATCACGAGTTCATGCTTCTTCTGCATATCATTCTAGCGCCTGCATAACTCATTTACTATTCATATTATAAGTAGCTAATATATTATTAACTGTTCTATTTAATAAGAATGTTTCTAAGTTCGCTGGTTTATTAGCCTTAACACTTGCATCATAGTATTCTTCCCAAGCTTTTCTAAATCATTCTCAAGCAAATAATTTATTAATATCTATTGTAGCATTCTCAGGTATTATCTTTAATAATCCTTCTAATACTACTTTGGCCTTTTCACTTCACATTCTCTGTGATATATATGGAACTATATCTGCTACATTTACAGTATTTTGTTCAGGGAATTTATCATCTAATTCTTTCACAAACGCTTCTGCTTTAATACCATCTCTAGTTCCATATCAAGTAACCATCTGATTTAATGCAAAGTCTCATTCTTTACTTTCTTGCTTGTAATAATATTTAGGTTCAGTTGGTAATTCATCTAATCATCTTCTAGATAAATCTATTAATTCATCTATATCCTTTATTCATTTTTGTCCTCAGTGTCTAGCTAAGAATTGAAATAAGTAATATGTTTCTATTACATCTGATAATGCATCATGAGCTTTAGTTTCTTGTACACTATTAATTCATTTAATAACATTTTCAAATCTATGTGCTATTGTATCTAGCTGTACGCTATCTTCTCATGGAAAGAATATTCTAGCTAATGTATTAGTATCAATAGTTTTATTTCATATCTTAATTCAAGCTCATTCTAACCATTGACTATCTGCTTTATCTGCATTATGTCATACCCATATTACATTCTTATCATTAGCTAATGCTGCAAATCTTTTAGCATCATCACTTCATTTAAATAATTTTTTACCAGATACTTGTGCATTAGTTATTTTAGTTAGCTTCTCTACTTCAGGAGTAATCTTATTAGTTCCTCTATGTAATCAAGTCTTAAACTTATCTGCTATATTTAAATTACCATTCTTATCTACTTCTACTATTATGAATGCTCATTGTATTATTTCTTGATTTTCTTGAACTCAGTTTGTTTCTAGGTCATATATAACAAACTTCTTTCATACAGGAGTTGATACTCAAATCTTACCATCTAAGTCAGATAAGTCTGGTTCATTATTTCATTTACCCCACCATTCATTTATTAATGGATTATCTATTGCAGGATTTTTGTCTCAGTAATATCGATTAGACATCTTCTTTTTACGAGCCATTTCTTCTGCAGTAGTATTTGTATTTAATATCTTTTTAAACTCATCAGGATTTCTTTCTTTAAATGTAGCTTCTTTAGCTCTATTATATATCATAGTAACAGTATTTAACTTCTCATTAATTTCATTAACTTGTTTAGTTAAATTATTATCTCATCTGCCATATAATAATATAGCTGCCTGTAAGCTAGATATTAAATCTTGTAATCAATCATTTGTTTCTGTTAGTTTATTAATTAATTCAGTTTTATTAATTAATCATTGAATTGACTTATCAAATACATCTCATTCATTTGAATTAAACAAATCCATTATCTTATTAATTGTATTAGATACATCTAATAATCAACTCTCATTAATATTATCTATTAATATTTTAATCTGTTGTTTAGGATTTGTTCAATATTTAATATACTTTTGTATATTTCACATTAATAAGATATAGTCATCAGATAATTTACTACCTGCTTTGAGTTCATCAATTCATTCTTGTATCTTCATAATCATTCATCTAATATCTGTTCTATTTGCAATACCTCATAATATAGTTTTAGTAAATCATCTTGGGTTCATTAATGAAGAAAGTATCTGTGCTTCTCATAGTATTCATAGATTAATTACATCTTCTTTTCAGAATGATAAACTTTCATCTAGATTAAGTCTTAACTTCTTATCGTATCAATTAACTTTTAATCTCTTTAATGAATAATATAAGTTATCAGCAACTTTATCTATCTGTTTAATATTATACATTTGATATTTAGCTGCAGAATTATATGCAACTAATTGAGAGATTAATTGTAAATCATCATCACTAGCATCTGATAAGTTATGTATTAATACTCATTCATTTGTATATGTAGTTCATTCTATTCTCTGTTGTTCTCTTCATCTAGGCTCTGCTTTATTTTTTAATCTCTTGTTTAAGTCATCTATCTTCTCTAATATCTTCTTATGGTCTCATACTTGAATTCAATCTTGAGCCATTCTAATATTAGCTAATCTATCCATCTCATTAGCTACGTTAGGTTCAAGCTTTAGGCTTCAATCTTTACCTAAATATGGTCACCATTTATCATTGAAGCTTTTCTCTAAATCTTCTAAGTCAACTTTAGCTTTAGCTAACTCGTCTGCGTTCTCATTTGTTTTTTTATTAAATCATCATGCCTTAAATATTTTATCTTGTAATTCTTCTATTTGCTCTTGTAATTCTAATTTTTCTTTTCTAGTTCAAGCTTTGCTTAATTTCTTTTCTAAGTTATCAATCTTTGACTGCAACTTAGATGTATCAATTGTTATTTCTGCTTTAGTATCAGATTTCTTTTCTAATGATTTAATCTTACTTTCTAATGATTTTTTATCTTTATTAAATTTCTTTTTAGCTTTTAAGAAATCTGTTTCTAAATCGTCAATGAATTTAATTTTTTCTACCTCATCCATCATTACTCTTAAAGGAACAATATCCAAGTTTTTCTCAATTAATTCATTGAATACTTTAGACATAGCATCTGCATATAGCATTCTACTAGATTGTCATTCAGCTATTACTCTAGCTATAACAGCTTTATAGAAATAGTCAGAATTAACATTAGCTAATGTTTTTAATGTTCAAGTATCTACGACTATCTTTCAGAAGATATCTCATAATACTTCTGCAGCTCTTTGAGTATCAATTCATAATGATTGTAACCATCTAACCTGATTGAATACTGAATTTACTATAGGTAATATTTCATTATCATATCATTTAATATACCTAGTTCATTCTATCTTATGCTTAATCATAGCATATAAATCTTTATCTTTACTATCTTTAAGCATAGCTTCTTTAGTAACGTCCGCGATTATATTACCTGCTGCAAACTCTTCTAGCTCCTTAAATGATGCTCAGTTATTAATAAGAGATGTAAACTTTTGATTAATATCATCAGAAGCAAATTGTTTCTTAACAAAGTATAAGTCTCAATCCTTTGTACTTACTTTAGTAAATAAGTCTTCAGTCCAAGTCTTAAATGATTTCTGAAACTTCTGTTCATTATATACATTATTATATGCATTTTTATTTCTAAATCATTTAAAGTTATTAGTGTAAGCTCTATATGATTTAACTACATCTGGGTAGTTAGATAATAATAATGCACTTAATTCGTCTCATCACATAGCTAATAATCATCAGCTCTGTATTTTCTGTATACTATTTAGATATTTTTCTATAGTATTTACATCTCAGAATACATGTAATAATCAATCTTCTCATACTTGTACTTTAAATCAGCTTCTAGTAAACAAATCTTTCATTAAGTTTTGTTCAGCTATTGTGCTATCTTTAAATCATTCAGTATATTTATTAAATATAGATGTTATATCTTGCTCTACTATTTCTCAGTTCTTACTCTTAGCAGTAAGTTCCTGAGATAATTGATTTAATCTATTCCATATATCTATATTAGAATATCCAAATCATTTCTCTTCATTACCTGCTCTGAGTAATGCCACTAAATCTTGTAATGTATATGAATTTAATCATGCAGTATCAAATATATCTCTATATAATCAATCAGCAGACTTAACAAAGTTACCTATTCTTCATCATTGTTCTAACAAAGTAGGATAACTTTCTAATAAGTCAGCAGCTATTCAGTTATATATTTTATTTAACAAATCATATGTTAAATTATTATTAGCTCATTGTCATAACTTAGCTATTCAACTATACAACATATCATCGTCTCATTTAATTAATGAAAAGATAACATCTTGTAATCAAGATAGTTTAGTATATTTAGATATGATGGCTTTAATTCATTCTTCAGAAATTAATCATTTATCTATAGCGGACTTAGCTACTCATCATGTAGTAGCTGCAGCTAGATATACTCACCATCATAATGTTCTTCAGATATTAGATTTCATATATATATTTTGAGCAGCAGTTTCTAGCATATCTAAAGTAGATAATCCTCTAGCTCTTCTACCTAATATTTCTTCAGCTCTTAATGATAAGTCTAATATATTTCATTGATAGTTCTTTAATCTGTCCCATACTTTAGTACTCTCTGATTGTACAGCCTCGACTATCTTTCTCATTCATTCTGGTAAATCAGCTACATTTATCATGGCTCACTTATATCATTTTTTACTTTCATCTCATACACGTAGATAATATTTATCTACTGCATTTCTAAAGTTAGCAGATTTAGTATCTACTTTTTCTATGTCTTGTCATAATTGTTTTTTAATAATTCTTAATGCATCCTCAGATATTTGACTTCATTCAAGTAATTCTTTCTGGATATCAGGTACATACCATTTAGCTGGTATTTGTAATAAAGCTCATACTCAATCTACTACTACATTCAGTGCCATGTTAATGTTTTCATCTTCAGCTGATATAGGTCATCAAGCTATAAGCTGGAATACATTATCATATACTAAGTTATCCATAAGCATACTCTGAATAAAGTATGCTCATCTTCTACTTCCAACTAGTTCTTGTCAATATCTATTAACAGTTCACATAGCGTTATTGATTTGTTTTAATCAATCAATACCTGCTAGTTTCTTTGTTAATAATATTTCAATAATAGCTGGTCATGTAGTAGGTAATGTATCTACTAATTGATTGGCGAACCATCATATATTTCATATAGCTTTTTCTACTGTTCATGCATTCTCATCGAATACTCTTAGATTTGTTAATTCTTCAACAACATCATATCTACCAGCTAATTCTTTACCTTCTTCTATTGCGTCTCATATCTTAGATGCTCACCATGTTAATGTATTCTTAATACCAGTTAATGCTGCTAATGCTCATTTAACTATATTAAGTCCTGACTTTCAAGCTTCAGAGAAATTATATAGTATTGTTTCTTTATACATACTATCTCTCCAATTTCTTTCTATTGTAGTAATACTATTAGCTAAGTCTTTATATTTATCTTGGCTAATCATTGCGCTATATGCTTCGCTATATGTCTGGTCTTTGTTAATCATTTGGTTTCACCATTCTTTAACAACCTTTCTTATAGCGTCTTCATATTCTCTACTGTTTTTATCCCAAAGCTTTAATAGATTATCATCTCTAGTATCTGCATAAGCTCTCATAAAGCTATCATACATTGTAGAGTATTGATTTTCTATTTGACTAATACCTTTATTAAGGCTATCTATTTGATATTTATTCTTTGCGTTAGCTATTATAGGAGACATATCTCATTCTAACTTATCGAAGAATACTTGTTTATTAGCACTCTTCTGTTGTTCGAATTTATATTTCTCTCACTGTTGCTCCTTCTGTTGATAAGCTTCGTAATCCTTTTTATTAATTACGTTTTCATTTACCATCGTCTCCCATATCTTATTGTATTCTTCCATACTATCAGTTGAACTAAGCTTAGACATATACTCTTTGTATTTGTCCCAGTCGTTAATTCATTTCTCTGTATCTTTATTTGATACTAGTTCTGTCCATCAATAAGAAACGAGGTCTCATATATCCGAAAAGAATTCTCATACACTTTCTTTTATACCGTCTCGTGTTCATATCTCTTTTTGTTTAACGTCTTTTAAGCTTTCTTTAATTCACGTCGTTCATCATGCGTTTGTATTACCTGTTAATATCTTTTGCTTAAGTTGTTCAAGTGGCGTCTTAGCTCACTGTTTAGCTGCTTGTGTTGCTCACTGTTGTGCTCACTGTTGCGTTCATTGTCCTGCATTTGAAATTTTCTTTTTAAGTTCGTCCAATGTTGTCATACATAATATATACGAAGTAAATGAATATATTATATATATATATTATTTGTCTTTATTTTCAATATATTCTTTAATCTTTTTACCAATTCTATCCTTAACAATCTTTCACCATTGTGCAGATTTTCAATGCTCTTTAGCTATATGTGCAACTGGACTATTACCCAGCATACAATTAATATATATATCTTTTTCTAATGGTGTATGTAGCATTCATAGTATCTCATCTAGTTCTTGTGTCTCTAATGCTATTTGATATTCTAGTTCAGGTCATACTCATCATTCCATCTCAAAGCCAGTTAATGATACAGGTACTGGTCAATATAACATTCATCATCAATCGAACCTAGATTGTACTATGATAGCATATTTAATATGTGCATATATCCATGCTTCCTTTTGCTTCTCATGCATATCTGGATTATAATTCTCTCTAACGTCTAGTACAAAATTACTGAGTACATCGTCTGGATTACCAGGCTTACTCTTATTTGCTTTCCAAATATATCATTTAAGGAATTTAAACTCATCCATAGTAACGTCTTCGTTACGTGCTATCTTGTCAGATATTTCTATTACTCTAATATTCATTTTATTTTAGTTAGAGATAAATCAATCTAGGTCCATGAACTTGTCAAACTTACAATGAGATTTGTGAAGTATAATTGTATTATATAATTCTATATTCAATGGGTCTTTATCATTTGCATCAAGTGTAACTACTAGGTTTCACTTAGGGAATATCATTCTATTCGAACCATAAGTCTTAATCATTTCCATAATGGAAAGTTTCACTTGACTTAACATCTTATATGGTATAGGAATGATAACCTTATATACTCAATCTCATTCTTCAGATATTGTAGGAGTTACTCTGTATTCGTTAATAACTTCATTAAGTATTGAAGCCAATGGTGTCTGTTCTCTATCTATCTCATCACTTTCTTTTAAGTTCTTCTTAATAATATTAAGTAAATCTGTTTCTTCAAATATATCAAACCATTTATTTACACACAATAAGAAGCCATATAACATACTATATCTATCTAATATGCCAGCTTCAATACATTTATCTTGAGCTTCTCTAAAGTTTTTTTCTATATTATGTACGTTTACTTTATATAGCTGTTCAATAAAGTCTCTCTTAAATCACATTCAATTAAATGCTCTTAGCTTTTCCATAGTACCTATTCTACCTTTGATATTGAATGGAACTACTACACATCTATTGATAACGCTCTCACTATCTGGTAGTCTTTCTCAGTCTAGTATTAATGAACTTCTATATGTATATCTAGCATTAGTACCATCAATCATTCATCTAGCTGTCTTAGTTTTATTTAACACATCACGTATTAGGTTTTCCTTTTCTTCTGTCATTCATCTACCTGTAAACTCTTCCCAGTGTAGAATGAAATCATCAGTAGCTGATTGCTTTAATGGTTGTAATGTAGTTCATTTAACTGAAGCTCTACGACAATTACTACTTAATCCAAATCAATTAAGTAATAAGTTTACCATTGTACTTTTACCTGACTTAGTCTTTCAACTAATAAATAGTCAAGGTATTATAATCTGCTGTTCGTTACCATTAAGATATATATTCCAGAACTTATCTCACATAGCAAGTACTAGGAATGTAATGAAACATAACATACTCTCTTCATCTACGAATAC
>Ga0310690_10005445_pt1 | contig 17247 bp, 17 predicted proteins | sample AusTroGonzalo_MG_2_FD_207661 | JGI IMG/M metagenome (GOLD analysis project Ga0310690, IMG submission 207661) | Bovine rumen microbial communities from tropical cattle in Woodstock, Queensland, Australia - Gonzalo_04 (v2) (version 2) | ecosystem: Host-associated > Mammals > Digestive system >...
GTTTGTGTATGACCTGTCCTATCTATTATATTAGCATAGCATGAGAATTTTGCAAGTGTTAAATAATAAAAACAAAAACTGCGCGAGGTGGGCGCGCAGTCTTGTTGTGTGAGGTCTATTACATGTTATCGATTGAGTCGATAATATAGAGAAGAGCTTCACCGCGTTCGCGTTCGTCGGCGATGCCGAGAGCAGCGCGATAAGCTGGTTCTACAACGCTAGAATCGTGATAGTTATCAATCACGTTCTTGTAAATATCGAATTTCTGTTCGGAAGGAACATCGAGTTTGTCGAGGATTGGTGCGAGCTCGCGAAGAGCAGCTTCCTTAACTTGGCCGATGCCCATGCCGGCGCCTTCCAAAAATGGAGCGACTGGTTCCATGTCTTCCTCGTGACCGATTTCGACTGGAGCGAGATCTTCTTGTGGTGCAGAAACTGGTTCTGCTGGTGCTACTGGCTTTGGAGCTGGCATTGGAGCCGGAGCTGGCCGTGGAGCAGCTTTAGCGACTGGGCGTGGTGCTGGAGCAGGAGCAGCTTTAGCTGGTGCAGGTGCAGGAGCTGGGGCAGCTACAGGATCAGCAAATAATGGATCGCCACTAGTCGACTTCGTAATATCATCAATTGCTTTTTGTAGATCATTGTCTACAGTAGTATTTTGGTTCATTTTACCCACCTTCTAATTACTTAATATACATTATAGCATAAGAGCTATGGAATTTACAAGTCTAAATGCGTAGGAAATTCACAATTTTGTCTAGGAAATCAGCTTTGACTTCTTCCATCCGGAGTCTAGCGCCAAGTTGATCAACGATTGCTTCGCCACTACCTTCAGGGAAGTAGACCTTAACGTTGATGCCGAGACGTTTTTTCGGGATTAATACTGCGCAGTAATGTTGGCCTTCTTTCAAAATACCAAAAGCTCTAAAATTTGAAAATTCGTGCTTGCGAGGACCTTCTTTGAGACCGTTGTCATCCAAAGTGTAATGGATTTTGCGCGGAGGGCGAAGATTAAAAACTAAAACAGTGAGTGCGCTCACTATGATAAGTACGAGAAAACTCCAGCCTTGCAACCAAACTGCAAGAGCACCGAGCCCACCAGTAACAATGAGAAGGCCAAAATACCACCAACCGTTATGGTCTTTAACGATATATTCTTCTGCCTCCCAGGTGATAGAATGTGATTTTGCCATAACCTAATTATAGCACATCCTAGTTTTTTTAGCTTAGATATGCTAAAATAATTCTAATGGAGGGTTACCCAAGTGGCTGAAGGGGACGGTTTGCTAAATCGTTAGTCTGGAGTGATCTGGAGCGGGAGTTCGAATCTCCCACCCTCCGCCATTTGCCTAGTGGCATATCATTAAAAAGGAGGGATGTCGTTATTCTAATCGAATCTCCCACCCTCCGCCATTGAAGATTTAAACGAGTTGTGATATAATATGAGTATGAAAAAGATAGCAAAAGTGTTTTTACCACTAATTATTTGTGGAATTTTGTTTGGTTTAACTTTATTTAGCGTGAACAATGCGTCCGCTATAGAAATGAATTCACTTCGCGAAGGTGCCGAGGCAGCTCGTTGTACTGAGTGTCCGGAAAACCTTTTTGGCGATACTGGTGTATTTAAGCAAATCACCAACGTAGTTTTGTACATCGTAGGCGTAATTGCTGTGATTATGCTCATTATCGGTGGTATCAAGTACGTGATTTCCGGTGGTGATGCTAAAAAAGTGACCGACGCAAAGAACACCGTGCTTTATGCTATCATTGGTCTTATCATTGCATTCTTGGCATTCGCAATTGTAAACTTCGTGATTACCTCACTTCCATCCTCAAATTCAGAGAATCAAAATACGACTTCTCAAAATAAGTAATTTTTAGGAATAAGCTAAAAGGGCAATAACGATATTTTTGGCGCCCGCTTTTTTGAGAATTTTAACGCCGGCTTTAATAGAAGAACCGGTAGTCCAAACGTCATCCAAAAGTATATAGGTGGTTTCTGGATCGATAGTGATTCTAGAATTAATGTCGTAAGCGGCTAAAGCCTGAGCGATTCTGGTAGTGCGGTCGGCGCCAACTTGAACGGTGTTTTTGTTGCGAATGATAATGCGTTTTAAATGAAACTTCCGGATTTTTGCTAAGTTTTTAGCAAGTAGATATGTGTGGTCCAAACCGCGGGCACGAACATGGTTAGTGGCGGTAGGGAGGGGACCAATAACGGACTTTTTAGGAAGATCTTTTGGTAGGATGGTGTCGATGAGTTCGGCGAGTGGCCGGGCGAGGTCGCGAACAGAGTAGTATTTGTAATCGTTGATAATTTTTTCTAAGATTCCGTTTCTTTTGCCCACGACATAGATTGGCGGTAAAGTTTTGTTTTTAGAAATCAGGCCATTTACGTCACGGTGCATAAGGATGTTATTTTTACAACACTTACAAAGGACTACTCCCAAACATCCGCAACCCCTACAAGAGTGGGGAGAGACCAAGTCAAAAAGTCCGGGCAATGTTGTATTTTTTACAATAAAAGACATAATTCTCTTGATTTTACTACAAAAGTGGTTTATAATAAAGCATAACAATATAAGTGGAGGAATTATGGCTCGTACAAATAGTGAAGATTTGCTAGACGATGACTTAGCTGCAGCTTTCCTTAGCGAGGATGATAGCAGTAGCGCTCCAGCTGCTCCAACTGCAAAAGAAGTAGTTGAAGAGTTTACGGAAGTCGAGGTACCTAGCGATGAACCAGAAGACGAGGATGAGTGGGAAACCGATGCCGAGGATCTTCCTGGACAGCTAGCAGTAGATGTCTATGAGACCGCCGACAAATTAGTAGTAAAAGCAAGAACGGCTGGCATTTCTAAGTCAGACCTTGACGTCAGTATTGCTGATAATATTTTGACCATTTCTGGCGTACTTTCTGGTGGTGAGGATGAGCAAACTACTAGATGGCACATCCAAGAGTGCTATTGGGGCGAGTTTTCTAGAATGATTGCGCTTCCTGTACAGGTGCGTGAAGACGAAGGCAGCGTAAAAGCTGAACTCAAAGACGGTGTACTTACCATCACCTTTGAGAAAGAAAAAGTCGAAGCTCCAAAGAAAATTGCTATTCAATAGAGAGTGGGCGACTAACTAGGGTTGTATATATAACAAACAAAAAATCGGGCTCCTGGAAGCCCGATTTTGATTTGCTTGATTATTTGTTGATGATGTTTACAATCACGAAGTTGACGATTGCAAAGGCAAGCACACAAATGATAAGACCAATAAGACCATAAAGGATAGTGTCTTTAGCTTTCTTTACTTTACCTGCATCACCAGAAGAAGTCATGTAGTTAACACCACCGATAATGACTACAATCACACATACGAGTGCGAGGAAACCGGTGACTGCGTTGATAGCAGTAACGATACCATTTTTTAGTTCATCCCCACTTGCGGTATTACCGTCACCAACAGTAGGAATGTTTGCGCCGGCGATAGCAAGTTGTGTAAGAATATTGCTCATATTTTTATAAATCCTTTATTTTAATTTAATATTATTTTATAACTTTTTTAAAATGATTGCAAGGGTTTTTTAACAGATTAGCTTAAGCGTTGATAATATTTACAATCACGAAGTTGACGATTGCGAAAGCAAGAGCAGCAACAGCGAGACCAATCAAAGCGTAGAGAATAGTATCCTTGGCTTTCTTCACCTTGCCTGGATCGCCGCCGGAAGTCATGTAGTAGTAACCGCCGACTACGACAAAGATAGCTGCTACGGCACCGAAGATGCCAATGATACCGTTGATGATACTAACAATAGCACTACTAAAATCTGCGGTATCGCCGCCACCGCCACAACCGTTGGCGTCTTTGATGCTTTGAGGAACATCGGAATCACATACGTTAGTTACAGCGTGCGTGGTAGCAATTGGAAAAACTGCTGCAAGCACGGCAATCGCAATGCTTAAAATAATTTTAGACTTTTTCATCTATAATCTCCTTGTTTATGTTATTAGCGACTTCAGTATTTAGCAGATATGCATTGGTTGCTTCGCGAATCTTGCTGCCGACAAAGCCAGTGATGACAAATGCGAGAGCGACTATAATAAGGCCGATGAGGGCATAAAGAATAGTGTTCTTGGCTTTTTGGAGTTTGCCAGGATCGGAGCCGGAAGTCATGTAACCCCAGCCGCCAACTACGATGAAGATAGCACAAACTGCGCCGCCTAGGCCAGCCACCCATTGGATGGAGTTTACAATCATCTCGCCAGCTTGGTCGCCGCTGACACAACCGGAACCCGTGGTAGGGTCACAGCTACCGATGCTTTGGCTCCCAACGAGTGCGACGCGGATAGCGTTAAAGATAACATACGCACAAATCACAATGGCAAGACCGATAAGGGCATTAGTAATAGCTTTTTTGCCGGTGGCAGCTTTGCCCGGATCGCCGGAGGACATCATATAAATGAAACCACCATAAATTACGAAGCCAACTACAATATAACCGGCAGCGACGGAAAGGGCAGTAAGCACGTTAGCGGCAATCATGCCAATGCCATTGGCAATGCCGTCCTCGCTGTCCATTTCTGGAACTTCACAGTCCCAAGATGGCATACCAGCAAAATAACGACAACCGCCTGCGGCGTATGTGTTATCTGATGAAGTAAGATTAGTAAATACTGAAACTGCGGCGATTATTGCGCAGAAAATAGCAATTTTTTTGAGAAATTTTTTCATATATTTTTATAATAACTATTATCCTTAAAAAAGTCAACAAAATAGAGGTAAAACCATTGACAAAACCGCTTATGTGTGCTATAATAACAACAAGCCTAATTGGAAGGCGTTTTTATTATGAGAAAAAGAAGCCTCATAAGAGATATGAAGATAAAGGTTTTTGGGTGCTTTTTTGCTGTTTTCATGATGCTTTCCAGTCTTTTTGGGATTCTCCCTGGTACTACAGAGAATGTTTATGCTGAACCAGAAGAACAACCGGCTGCTTCTACCACAACTTGTGAAGATAGCTTAGGTTCGCTTGGTTGGTTGGTTTGTCCGTCTACAGGGAAAATTTCTGAGGCTGTTGACTTCTTGTACGACAAGATTGAAGATGTTCTAGTGATTAACCCGGTGGAGCGCAAAGATGGTTCGCCGGTGTATGAGATTTGGAAGTATTTCCAAGGGGTGACAAACACTGTATTCGTTATTTTCTTGATGGTGGTGGTTTTGTCGCAAATATCTGGGGTGGGGATCAACAACTATGGTATTAAGAAGATCTTGCCGAAGCTGATTATTGCGGCAATTTTGGTAAACTTGTCGTTTTACATCTGTTCAATCGCCGTGGATGTGTCCAACATCTTTGGTAGTAGTTTAAGAGGGCTATTCGAATCAATTGAGGCTTCTACTTCCGGTGGTATATCTGGTGGGGCGCTCTCTAATACTACAATGTCCGAAGTGTGGGCATCGGTTGGCGGTGGCCTAGCATTAACGATTGGCGCGGGTGTCGTGGCCTTCGAAACAGGTGCGATTTGGATGCTGATTCCACTTGCACTCGGTGCGTTAATTTCAGTGGTGATTGGTCTTATCACGATTGCAATGCGTCAGGCCGTAGTGACACTTCTCATCATGATTGCGCCGCTCGCTATCGTGGCATATATGTTGCCAAACACCGAGCAGTGGTTTAGGAAATGGCGCCATTTGTTGTTCCAGATGTTGATTTTCTATCCAGCGTTCTCACTCCTATTTGGGGCTTCTAACATCGCTGGTTGGGCAATCATCATTTCGTCTGACAGTGGCTTTGGCGTGCTAATCGGTATTGCTGTACAGATTTTCCCATTGTTCTTCTCGTGGAGTTTGATGAAGATGTCTGGTACCGTACTTGGCACAATCAACTCCAAACTTACTGGTCTTACCAGAGCACCACTTGGTGGTGTCAAAGGTTGGGCGTCTTCGCACCGTGAACTTTCGAGACAAAAGCATCTAGCATCTAGAAACACTTATACGCCTTCTATGAAGTTGCAAAAGTATTTGTCGGATAGAAAGATTGCGCGTGAAGAGGAAACGAGGGAACATGCTGAGACTGTAAGAAACCGTGGCTTAGCATACGCAGCGCAAAGAAACTACAAACGCGGTACCGAAATCCCGTCTAAGGAGGGTGAAGAAGCATATGAGGCACAGGCAAGAAATGCTGAGTACCAGAGAGCAATTATGCGCCACAAGAATAACATGAATAAGGGTCTTGGTCAGCTTGAGGCGGTAATTCAGAATGGTTCAACCAAGCAGAAAGCAAGGCTTGATGAACTTGATGGTCAGAACGTACTTGCCTTTGATGCGCTCAAGATGGAACAATCTCGTGGTGAGAGAATTGATTACAAGAATGCAATGGGTTATCACGACCGTATGGATCAAGCAATGAATGCACATATGGATAATCTCCATAGAAATGAAGTTGATAAGAAGACTGGTAAACCTACGTACAGACCACACTTTGCACCGGGTAGCCGTACAGAACGGATGGCCAACGATCGTTATACACAACTTTCGAATATTATGGAAGGCGATCTCAACGATGCACAATACGCAGCAGCTTCAGCAGCTTACGGTTACGATACGCAACGTAAGATTGTAGCTTCGAAGATGCAGAAGTATATGGAGCTCACACCGCCAACTAAGGATGTGGTAAACCGTATTGAAGAAATGACTAAGAACAAGAATGCGGCGGCAGATATTGATGCAATTATTTCCGGCCTTAAAGTTATTAACTCTCGTGGTGATACGGATATCGTGAAGCAACAAATTGATAACATCCTTGATACTTCTAAGGGTGGTGGTGTTGAGCTTGGTACTCACGCATCGCAAGAGTTGGCAAGCTTCTTGATGTTTGACGTGAAAGATTCTGATCCATGGCTAAGACGGTTTGGTAAATACATTAACCTTGAAACGGCGAATGTGTTTAACAAGGCTGATAGAAAGAATTTGGAACTTACCTATGAAGAATACATCAAGGGTTATCACTACGAGCTTGATGAAGCAACTGGTGAACTCAAGAAGATGTGGGCAAAGAAGGGTATGAAAGAACTCATGGAAGGTACCTCGCTTGATAATATTGAGCGTACGGCGCTTTCGAACTTTGATGAGAGCTTGAAGAAGGCTTACAGTACATTTGATGGACAAGGCAATAGACATCTTGATGTGCCGCTATATTTGAAGAAGCGTGAAGAAGTACAAGAAGCAATTGGGCCACAGTTTATTTCGGCCAGCCTTAAGTATTTGTCTGGTAGCGAACAGCTTACTAATGCGGTGTCATTCCTCACTGGTTATGAGCATAAGCAACAGAAGAATAACGGCGAAGTGGTTATCGATCCTAAGACCAAGCAACCGCTATACAAATGGGAAGATGTTTGGAGCAAGGAAAATGTTTCTGAGGCTGATAAGGCAGAGCTCAAGAACTACTTCAACAAGAAGACTTTGAAGTATATCGAAGATCAGACGCCATCACAGATTTTGGCGCTCCGTTCAGACTACAAGACTCCACTTCTCAACCATTTGGCGGATGCGTATGAGCATGCTAATACGGAAGATTGGTCAGACGAGTATGTCTTGGAGCACGAAGATTACATGCGCGAGCTCGCGGAAATTCAAACTCGCTATGGCGACTTGCCGCCAGAACAAGCAAAGGTTGCACGCGACAGAGATATTGCCGAGCTTAAGACCAAGTTTGCTGGCGCACAATTTAGACAATTGCTCGACAAGAAGGGTAAACTCAACCAGATTTACAGAACCCGTCGTTCTGGTGCTGCCAACAACGCGAAAGACTGGCTACGTCAGTGGCTTGATCTCGATAATGAAGTTGCGATTACAATGAAGCTTGAAAAGGATAAACGCAAGGAAAAGGCGGAATACGAGAAAGCCAAACGGGCTGAACAAGCAAAGCGTGATGAGCAGGCGGGTGATTTGCCGGCACCGGATGGCAAAGTATATAGTGATATAGATATGGCTGATTTCGTCTCGCATATTGATGATATGTGGCACAACTTAAGAAGCGAAGACGACGATGTCTTCTACAATGAATCTCTTGAGTATATTAGAAAGACTTTGAGTGCGGATAGTTATATCGCAAAGAAGTACGAACGCTTCCGCCAGGATGATCCGTATGCGGATAGCCACATGCTCAAGGAATATCTTGAAAGTTTGTTGAACGATCCTGACAATTATTAATATAGTTATGCTATAATATATATATGGCGCAATATAAAGTGCCTCAGGATGTTGAGGCGGACGATAAACTGCTTGGCCCGTTTAATTTTCGCCAATTCGTTTATCTTCTAATCTCGGGTGGGTTGATTGCACTCGCGGTGGGACTTTTTCAATTGTTCCCATTACTTGCAATTATCCCAGTTCCATTTACGATATTCTTTTTGGCGCTCGCTTTGCCGCTAAGAAAAGATCAACCAATGGAAACTTATTTGGCTGCGCTTTTGTCGTACTATACGAAGCCGCGTACGAAAAAATGGATGTCCGGGCAGAGAGATACGACTATTTTAATTACGGCTCCAAAAGTAGTTGAAGAAACTAGAACGAGAGATATTTCTGGCGAGGAAGCCACGCACCGTTTGTCATTCTTGGCAGACATCGTGGACTCGCAAGGTTTTGCAATTAAAGGCGTCGGCTCGAGCCCGATGCGCGAAGATTTGGTAGCAGAAGCTAATGCCACGCCGGATATGTTTGAAGCTTATCAGTCACAGGTGATTAACCGCGTGATTGACCAGGATAAAATGAGCCGCCATAATGATGCGGTAGCAGAAATGCGTAACGCGATTGAAAGAAATACCGACCCGAGCATGATGCATAGCGAAGAGCCGGCAAAAATTGTGAAGCGGGAAGATAAAGTAGTAATGGAAGAACCAACTCAAGCAGAAAATGTTTTGGCAAATCCAGCACCAATTGCACCACCGATTGCGCCGCAACCAGAAATCCCAGTATTTAAACAGGAAGAACCGAGATTTTCTAGCTTTGGTGAAGAAGCAGTATTAAAACCAGATATGGAAATTGAAAATAGTGACGTGGTGGTACGTCCAGAAATAGAAATTTTCTCCGAAAGAGCTGAGAAAGTAAGAATTCCGGGTGCGGAAAGACCAGGTGAAGATATTGAAGAAGCACCGGTTGAAACACCAGCGCCACAACCACAAGCGCAAAATAATCCCACAAATCCAGTAAACGATAGTATAATGGAATTAGCACACAACGAAGACTTTTCGGTTGCGACCATCGCGAAAGAAGCTAATAGAATTAATAGAAAGGAAAAGGGCGAAATTTTCGTATCGCTACACTAAATTATGGATCCGAATCAACCACAACAAATTTTCCCGCAACAACCTGGCATGCAACCAGGTATGCAACCGATGCCTGGCCAGCCACAGCAGATTATGCCTGAGCAGCCGATGATGCAACAACAACCAATGATGCAACCGCAACAAATCATGCCTGACCAGAATATGATGGCTCAACAAAACATGATGGCACAAGGTGGGATGATTCCACCACAACAGCCAAACATGATGGCGGCCGGGAACGTGAATACTCAGGGAATGGGTTCGATTGCGATGGCAGCAAATCAAATGCAGCCAAATTCGCCAAATAAAGACAACCCAATTTCTACTCAAGCGACGTTACTTATTTCTGAGCTTCGCGATAACGTGGTGATTATGAAGGACGGCTCCTTTAGAGTAGTGATTGCCTGTAAATCTATCAACTTCGATCTTATGAGTGACATGGAACGCGAAGGCGTGGAGTATTCATACCAGAACTTCCTCAACTCACTTAACTTTACTACACAGATTTTGATTCGGAGCCAAAGAGTAGACATTGGCCCATACCTCAACCGTCTCACCGAGATTCGTCGCAACAATGACAACATGCTTCTTGGCGTGTTGATGGATGACTATATTAACTTTATTGAAATTTTGTCGCAGGAAGCAAATATTATGGACAAATCATTCTTTATCGTGATTCCATATTATCCTTCCGCAGATGCAGAAAAAGATTTGCAACAGACCAAGAACTTCTTCAAGACCTTCTCAAAAGGGAAAGGTCCAGAAGTAACTAAAATTGACAGAGTTACCTATGACAAGGCGATGACCGAAATCAACAACCGCGTTGATACCGTGGTTTCCGGTCTGTATCAAATTGGTATCCATTCCGTAAGATTAAATACTAAAGAGCTCGCAGAACTCTACTACAACTTCAACAACCCAGATACGGCGGTGAGAGAACCTTTGGTAGATTTCTCGAAGTTAGCGACATTGTACGTAAAGAAAGGGGAGAATCCACAAAATGGCTAAGAAGCAAAGAATGTCAGCAGTGGACATCGCAGCGCAAGCTGAGCAGATGGAGATGGCAGAAATCCAGAAGGCATTTGAGCAGGGTACTAACACCCTTCGTGATTTGATTTCGCCTTCGGCAATTGAAATTCACTCAGACTATTTTAGACTTGGTACTAAATACGGCCGTACTATATATGTATATGGGTATCCACGGATGCTTTACACAGGTTGGCTTTCACCGATTATTAATATCGATGAAGTAGTGGATGTCTCAATGTATATTTATCCAGTAGAATCCGCAGTGGTGATGAAGAACTTGAGAAAGAAAGTGACTCAGCTCGAAGCTTCGTACAATATCAATGCTGAAAAAGGTAGAGTACGTGATCCAGAGCTTGAAGCCGCAATCTCCGATGCCGAGGAACTTCGTGACCAACTTCAGGTGGGCGCAGAAAGATTCTTCCGTTTTGGTCTTTATATTACGATTTGGGCAGATTCAAAAGATGAGCTTAAGTTCGTGCAACAAAAGATTGAAACAATCTTGGGTCAACAAATGGTTTACTCCAAGGTAGCAAACGCACAACAAGAGCAGGGTCTTAACTCAATCATGCCACAATGTGCTGACCAACTTCAGATTCGCCGTAACATGAACACGGGTGCGATTTCTACTTCGTTCCCATTCACTTCAGCCGACCTTACTCAGGATAAAGGTATATTATATGGTATTAACATGCACAATAACGGTCTCGTGATTTTCGACCGGTTCTCACTAGAGAACGCTAACATGGTAGTATTCGCGAAGTCTGGTGCAGGTAAATCCTTTACCGTGAAGCTTGAAGCACTTCGTTCAATGATGACCGGCGCCGATATCATTATTATCGACCCAGAAAATGAGTATCAAAAACTTTCCGATGCAGTGGGCGGTGCTTACGTTCGTTTATCACTTAACTCCGATGTAAGAATTAACCCATTTGATCTTCCAAAGGTAGTAGATTCTGAGGATGCTAACGACGCATTACGGGCAAACCTCGTGACGCTTCATGGTCTCTTTAGATTGATGCTTGGTGGTGGCCAAGGTGCATTGACTGCTAATGAGGAAGCCGATTTAGATCAGGCTCTCATTGATACTTACGCAAGAGCAGGGATTACTTCAGACCCATTGACGCATCAATCCACTCCGCCAACTATTATGAATTTGTACGATACACTCCTTCATATGGAAGGTTCTGGTCCAACTTTGGCACAGAGACTAAGGAAATACACGACTGGTACTTTCGCAGGTATTTTCTCACAGCAATCCAACGTAGATATTAATAACCAAATGGTGGTATTTAACATTCGCGATCTCGAAGACGAACTTCGTCCAGTAGCAATGTACATCGTGCTTTCACACATTTGGAACATTGTTCGTGCAAATCAAAAGAAACGCTTACTCATCGTAGATGAGGCATGGCAATTGATGCAATATGAAGATTCTGCAAACTTCCTATTCTCGCTCGCAAAGCGCGCACGTAAATACTATCTCGGTCTTACTACAATTACGCAGGACGTAGAAGACTTTATGGGCATGAAGATGGGCCGCGCAATCGTGGCGAACTCTTCAATGCAATTATTGTTGAAACAATCCGCAACTGCAGTAGATGTGCTTTCGGATGTGTTTAAACTTACTGAGGAAGAGAAGCGCAGGCTCGCAAACTTCCCAGTAGGGCAGGGGCTATTCTTCGCAGGTCAAAACCACGTACATATCCAGGTCATCGCTTCGGAAACTGAGGAAAGTCTAATTACGACCAACCCAGCACAACAAGCCAAGCAAAATTAGCGATTTTATGTTATAATATATATATGAAGTTTAAGAGAGCTGTGTTAGCGCTTTTGGTGTCGGTGGCGTTTATTTCTGTGTCTGCACCGGCGGTTTCGGCTCTTAGTCTAATTGATGAAGCAAAACTATATTTCTACGGTCTCAACGGTATATATTTTTATCGGCTTGGTGGCCGGGGTTCGGACAACTGTAAAAGCCAAGGCGATAATAAAAATTATGCCGGGGTTTCGGTTTGGAGTGAAGCGGAGCTTGCCGCGATTGAAGAAAACCGTGCAATTTATGAGGAAGCGGGGAGCGCCTATGGAGTGCCATGGCAGGTGCTCGCGACAATCCATAGCATGGAGTCTGGCCTAACCAGAACGAATCCGTCTAATGGTCAGGGTCTCTATCAGCTATATTCATATACGAGTGGTGGTTCTAACGGCAATGCCTTTACGCCAGGGCCGGTGTCAGAAGATGAATTTAGAAGACAAACCGAAATTGCGGCGAGAGTCGTAAGTGGCATGGTGGGGGATTTGAATGACACAGACAATATTAAAAGACTATTCTTTAAGTTTAACGGGGCTTCAGAAAAATACATTCAAAAGGCGATGGCGCTAGGTTATACGCGTGCTGAAGCGGAGAATGGTGAAGGCTCGGCCTATGTAATGAATGGCTATGATGCAAAGCGCGATCCATCAAGTGGGGAAATGGACCCGGCTTGGGCGGGAAGATATGTACGGGATGGTGTATATGATTCTTCTTCTACTACGCGGACTTTTGGCGCGTTCGTAAAATACGAAGCTTTAGGTGGCAATCCGGATTGTAATGAGGATGTCTATGACCCAAATAATCCAAACAATCCAGGCCCGAGTGAATTTGCTGGCGATATTGTGGCGGCTGCGATTGCTTTAACTTGGGAAGGTCATGGCCACAGTAAGAATGATCCAAAACCGGAATATGTAGAAGCGATGAAATCAGTTGGTACATATATGGCACCGTGTAGAAGTGCGAGCGACTGCGCGCCGAAAGGAGCGAGCTGCGATGTGTTTGTAGCAACGGTGATGCGTTATTCTGGTTCGGACCCGAATTTCCCGGCGCTCAGTCCAACGGCGCAGGAAAATTATATGGCTTCGCATCCGGAGATGTATTCGAAGGTATCAGTAAGCGACGTAAGCCAACTAGAGCCGGGTGACATTTTGGTAACTACTGCGAATGGTCGGCATATTTACCTTAACTTAGGTGGGGGGATGCAGGCTTCGGCATCGTATAATGATCGTACGGGTGAGAGATTTAGAGGCGTATATCTTTCGGATGGTGGAACCGGTGGCGGTAGAAGATATTATACGGTTTACCGCCGGATTAATTCTTAACAAAATTGGCACTCTTGCTTTTTGAGTGCTAATACTATATAATATATATATTATGGCAGACAAGCGTGATTATTATGAAGTTTTGGGCGTTTCAAAGAACGCATCTGATGATGAAATTAAGAAAGCTTATCGCAAGCTCGCGATTAAATATCATCCGGATAAAAACCCGGGCGACAAGGAAGCGGAAGCCAAGTTTAAGGAAATCAACGAAGCGCACGACGTTTTGTCTGATAAACAAAAACGTGCACGCTACGACCAATTTGGTCACGCAGGTGTAGGCGGTGCTTCTGGCAACCCATTTGGTGGTGGCAATCCGTTTGGCGGTGGCACCTTTAATGGGCAAACGTTCAACTTTGATATGAACGATCTTGGCGATATCTTTGGTAGCTTGTTTGGCTTTGGTAATGCAAGACGCCCACGCAGAGGTGCAGATTTGCAAACATCAATCACGCTAACTTTTGAAGAAGCAATTTTTGGTACAACTAAAAATATCGAACATAATGGTGCATCAATCAAACTCAAAATCCCAGCGGGTATTGATGATGGGATGAGCATTAGACTAGCTGGCAAAGGTGGCCCAGCACCAGAAGGCGGCACCGAGCCAGGTGATCTTTATGTACGCGTGCGTGTGAAACCACACAAGACTTTGATGCGGGAAGGCGCAATCATTCTTTCCGAGCAGAGAATTGATATGGTAGATGCAGCGCTTGGTTGTGAAGTAGAAGTTTTGACTGTGGATGGTCCAGTGACAATGAAAGTTCCAGCTGGCACGCAAAGCGGGACGCCGTTCAAATTGTCTGGGCATGGTGTGCCATTTAGAGCCGATGGTGATCGCGGTCCACACATTGTGACAATTTTAGTAGAAACGCCAAAAAATCTTTCTAAGAAACAAAAAGAACTTTTGGAAGAATTTAAGAATTCTAAAAAGCGCGGTCTCTTCGGTCTTTAGAATTTTTTCGGACTTTTTTCGGCTTTAGGTCTTGTTTTTTGCTCTCAGCGGTTATAAAATAAAAGTGGTGTAAATAAAATAAAACGGAGGTAACTTTAACATGCCAAGATTGGAAGATATGTTGGTGCGGAATGGTGTCATCGCCCGTGGTGCGGACGGCTCTACATCATACATTGAGGGAAGTTTAGTCTCAAATTCTCTCGTGGTACGCAACTCGTCCGGGTGGGTGACCCATCGGATTGAACGAGCTTGCAATGGGGTGGATTTAGTAGTTCGTAATGTTTCTACCGGGTTGGTAGAAGCGCGAATATCCGCCTAGAAATATGATTTTGTGGTATAATAGATAATGGAAATTAATTAAATTGATGTTATTTGTTAACCCGTTGGTATAGAGAAAAATACCAACAAAAACAATTAGAAAGGGAAGTTATGGAAATTGTAATCCCAATTGTTGCCGCCGTGGTTGGCCTCGCGGCAGGGGCGGGAGGTATTTTTGCCTACAATAAACATAATGAAAACGGTGGTAAAGATAAAGCCGATGATTTGGTGAGAAAAGCCAAAAAAGAGGCCTCGGATATTGTGCTCAATGCACGTAAAGAAGCAACGGCAATTACCGAGAAAAACCAAGCGGAAGAAAACGAACGCCGCAAAGAATGGAAGAAAACTGAGAATCGTTTGACCGAGCGTGAAACCGCGCTTGATGCCAAGCTCGATCAGCTCGAAAAGAAAACCGAGAAACTCGGTGCACAAGAAAAAGAGCTCGAAGATCTCAAAAACGAAGTACGCGATATTCGCAACAAGCAACATGAGAAACTCGAAAAAATCGCGGGGCTTTCTAAGAACGAGGCCCGTGACAAGCTCATGAAAATGACCGAGAACGATATCAAGCAAGATCTCGTAAACTTGGTAGCCAAAGAGCAAAAAGAAATTAAGCACGACGTAGATGAGACTGCACAGGCCATTCTTCTTACTGCAATGGAACGCATGTCTTCGGAAGTAACTGCTGATAGAACCGTGACCGCACTTCATCTTCCGGATGATGATATGAAAGGTCGCATTATTGGTAAGGAAGGTAGAAACATCCAGGCACTCCAACGTGCAACCGGCGTAGATATTTTGGTTGATGATACTCCAGGCATGGTAGTACTTTCATCCTTTGATCCAATTCGCCGCCAAGTAGCTAGATACGCTTTGGAACGTTTGATGAAAGACGGCCGTGTAAATCCAGCTTCAATTGAAGATGCCGTAGCTAAAGGCGAAAAGGAAATTGAAAAAGAAGTAGTACGCGCTGGTGAAGATGCTGTGCGTGAGGTTGGCCTTGTTGGTATCCCACGTGAGCTCGTACACCTACTTGGTGAACTTAAGTTTAGAACTTCCTATGGTCAAAACGTGCTTCTACATTCCATCGAGATGGCACATGTGGCTGGGATGATTGCTGAAGAAATTGGCGCAGATAAAAGAATCGCTAAGACTGCAGCTCTCATGCACGACATGGGCAAAGCCGTGACTCACAAAATCGAAGGTAAGCACGCAGAGATTGGTGCTGAGCTTGCTAAGAAATATGGCATGCCAGACGAAGTGGTCCATGCAATTGCTGCACATCACGACGACATCGAGCCAACGACTCCAGAAGCAATTATTATTAAGATTTGTGATGCAATGAGCGCAGCTCGCCCAGGTGCTAGAAACATCTCGGCGGAGAACTTTGCAGAACGTATGCGTGATCTCGAAAACATTGCTACTGGCTTTCCTGGCATCGACAAGGCATATGCAATCTCGGCTGGTCGCGAGGTACGTGTGATTGTAGAACCAAAGCAAATTGATGATCTTTCTGCACTCAAACTTGCTCGCGATATCGCCAACAAGATTGAAGCAACTATGAGTTATCCAGGCGTGATCAAAGTAAACGTGATTCGCGAAACTCGCGCAATTGAATACGCAAAATAAGTAACCGACTAATTTGATTGACAAAACCGCTTACGTGTGTTATAATATAAGCAGTATAAATTTTTGGGTGGGCATCAGAGTTCAAGGAGTTAGAGCTGATGCTAAAAGCCAGACAACGTACAATCAAAGTGAGTCCTACCTATGGGCTTTTTTCGGCTCGCGCTTATGACCGGCTTTGGACTTGGAACTTCTTCGCATATACTGCAATTAAAAGAATCTTAGACACCATCTTTGCGGTGGTGTTATTAATTCTCGGGATGCCGCTATTTATTATTACGGCGATTGCAATTAAGCTCGATAGCCCGGGGCCGATTTTCTTCCGCCAAGAACGGGTAGGTAAAGACGGCAAGATTTTTGAAATCTTTAAATTCCGGAGTATGGCTTCGGATAACAATATGCTAGATTTGTCTTGCGGAGATAAATACACGAGAGTGGGGAAGTTTATCCGCCGGACCTCGATCGACGAACTGCCGCAACTTTTGAACGTTTTGATGGGCCAAATGAGTTTTGTGGGGCCACGCCCGTGGGTGGTGGATTATTGGAAAAATATGACCATGGAACAGAGAGAAAGAGCCAGAGTGCTTCCGGGAATTACGGGCCTCGCTCAGGTGAAGGGTAGAAACGGGATCTCGGTCTTTAAAAAGATTGAGTGGGATTTAACCTACGTAAAGAACTACTGTTTGTGGCAGGATATTAAGATTGTAATCTTGACCGTTGCAACAATATTTGTGGGTGATAGTGTGGATGCCGGTAAGGAAGGCATGCACGATGATATTAGAGATCTTAGCTCACGCTAAGACATCTTAAAATATGTGCTATAATAGTTGACTAAAACAGGGAAATGTGATACAATTATAGGTAGAAAATATTAGTTATGTTTTT
>Ga0310690_10005446_pt1 | contig 17246 bp, 14 predicted proteins | sample AusTroGonzalo_MG_2_FD_207661 | JGI IMG/M metagenome (GOLD analysis project Ga0310690, IMG submission 207661) | Bovine rumen microbial communities from tropical cattle in Woodstock, Queensland, Australia - Gonzalo_04 (v2) (version 2) | ecosystem: Host-associated > Mammals > Digestive system >...
CCGAAAAGGCATTGGGCTCGTCGGTCACTAACTGGATATGCAGACCGGCCTTGCGGTTGCACTCATCTATCAGCGCACGAAGTTGCGCGATTTTCTCCGCCTCAATGGGCTTGTCGATATACTGCCGCACTGAATGGCGTGCGACGATGGCTTCTTTTTCTGTCATATTGTATAGTTTTGTCGGCAAAGGTACAAAAAATTCCGCAACCCAAGCCTTTGCCCGAGTTGCGGAATTTCGTTTGCCAATTCTACTATGCAACTTGTTTGCTCTTCTTTCCCACCAACCACCAAAACCAGAACAAACAGACGGCATCGGCCACCATAATCAGGCCTTGTGCCCAATCGGAAAGGCCCGCCTTGGTGGCACCCACGATGCCGGCCATCAGCACCACGTGGTAGAACAGCGCTCCGAGGAAAAGCCACAGGATGTCCATCTTCGGAAACTTCAGCTTGCCGTACATTACATACAACGTCCAGATGCCGACGGGCAGACAGAGGAAAATGGAGTTGAGCAGGCCGGGGTTGTAGCTGCCAAGGTTGATGGCCTGCACGATATGCATTGTGCCGTTGATGAGCTCGAATAGTACCATTCCTGCCGCCATGCGGTGGTAGCCTTTCTTGACCATCACGGCGGTGAGCGGACCGACAACCCACACCAGCAGCAAGTTGCAGCAGAGGAATGCCGCCTCGCCGATACGCACTCCCAGCAGCTGGTACATCAGCGTGGTGAACGCCTGTTGGTTGCCGTACATATCAACACCATACTCCTCCAAGTTGTGGAGCATATAGATGACGGCACCCATCCACGCCAGTGACACAGGGTCGAGGAAACGCGACTTGGTCTTGTCTGAACGGAGAAAATCGGTGCAGAAGATAAGAATCAGCAGTACGATGGCGGCACCGAGGCCAATCCACGGCCAAACGTGGAAAAACATGCTGTAAGGCTCACCGGTGAAGCCTTTGGCAATCATTTCGTGGTAATTCATAATTGTTGTATATAGAGATTAAACATTCTTTTTGCCGAACAAGGTTTTGACAGCGTTGCCCACAAATTCGCGATAGGGCATTCCGCTCATTTTTACAACAAAACGCTGCGTGATGATAAGCGGAATAAACAGATACAAGAACGCCCACAGCCAGTCGAGGCCTGACAGCAGGTGCTGCGAAATGACGGTGTAAAAGCCCCAAACCGTGAGCGGCAGCATAATGACGAGGGCTGTGACCATGCCGGGGGAATAGAACACCTTGCGGCTGTTCATCCGCGCGGCGGCCAGCAGATGCGCCACCACCTCGACAACCCCGAGGTAGAGAGGAGCGGCTCCCATCCACGCCATATGCGGAAAGAATAGCGGCACAAAGGCCAGATAGACGACAAACAGCGTCAACAGCAACTTGGGCAGCCGCATATCCACCACAGGAAACCCAATAAACTTCACCACCATATCCACGAAACCGCCAGGCAGTTTCATCTCCTCAACGCAATGGAGCGAGATGGCAATGAAAAAAAGAGCCGCTATGTGTTGTGTAGGAGCCATTTTTGACCAGCAGCAGAGTGTCCATACCGCCACCCCTACACCGAGCAGCATCATGCCCCAAAACTGGTTTTTCAAGATAAAGTCTTTCATTTTCTGTAAAATTAAATTTGATACAAAAGTACAACCATTTTGCCATAGTGCGTTAAACAATTTCACCGAATATTATGCAAATCCTATCGTAATGCAATAATCTGCATAATGCGACGTTATTATCACAAACGTTTGGCTGTTATGAAAGGTAAAAAAAACACAGGCTTCGAAACACTGACGATGCCCGACAACCACGCGGAGCTGAACGCGATGAGCCAGGTCAATCATATCTCGCCGGAGTTGGTGCTGATTATGGATTCCACGTTTATCCCCGCTTCGCTTATCCCCGTGGGGCAGCCGATGATGACCAACGAAGGGCGTATCTTCATCGTCACCAGCGGCACGATTGACTACAATATCAACATGCTGTCGTTCCACGCCTGTTGCGGACAGGTGCTGGTGTTTCCCATTGGAGCTATCATCGAACTGGATGGACACAGCGAGGACTTCCGTTTCCAGGGCTTCGTGTTCCGCGACCTGCCGATGCCCGAATGCCTCCGCAACCCCGTGCTTGTCGATGTCGCCGAAGCACAACGCGGACGACTTGAAGGTTATCTGCGCTCAATGCAGATGCTCACCCTTGAGCAGCCGCTGAATATGGACGCTGTGCGGCACCTGCAACAGACCTTCATCGCCGACCTTGCCGTCACCGCAGCGAAGCAGGCCGACGAATGGCAGCACAGAAAGGGCGACTACCGCGAGCGGCTTTTCACACGCTTCATCGAACTTCTGAACCGGCACGGCACCACCGAACACGCCATACCCTTCTACGCCAACCAGCTCTGTCTCTCGCCCAACCGCCTGTCGGCAGTCATCAAGGAATACAGCGGCCAGACGGTGATGCAGTGGCTTTACCGCCGGCTCGTCTTGCAGGCCAAGGTGATGCTGCGTGGCGGCACCGACCCCATCGGCGACATCGCCTTTGCCCTTGGTTTCGACGAACAAGGCTCTTTTGCCCGATTTTTCAAACGCGAAACTGGAATGACACCGACGGAGTATAGGAATAGATAATAAACTCCGCAACCCAAGCCAGTGCCTGAGTTGCGGATTATTCATTTAATGATTTGTCGGAATCACTTAATTCATCAACCGACTTTCGCCCCACTTATACTGCGGATACGCCTTTTTCAGATCGTTGTAAGAGTCTTTCACATCGCTGCCGCCGCTGGTGGCGAAGACGTTGAGCACCTTGCCGCTGAAGTCATGTGCTTCGATGAAGGTGTTGACAATGGTGGGGGCAGTGTACCACCACACCGGGAAGCCGATCCACACCGTGTCGTAATCGGCGATGTTCTCGCACTTGCCCTTTATGGCGGGACGCGAGCTCTTGTCCTTCATCTCGATGGTCGAGCGTGAGGTCTTGTCACGCCAGTCGAGGTCGGCAGGGGTATAGGGCTGCTCGGGAGTGATTTCGTAGAGGTCGGCGTTGTGCTCTTTCGCCAACCGTTGCGCAGCGGCTTTCGTGGTGCCGGTGGCGGAGAAGTAAACGACTAATGTCTTTTTCATTTCGGGGTTCTCCTTTCCTTGATTGGGGTTGTTTTGATTGTTTTTCTGTGCGCAAGCGGACATGCTCAACAAGAGAATGACGCCAAATGCGAATAATGCTGATTTTTTCATCTTTTTTCTATGATTATAATTGTTCTTGTTTTTTTCGAATGCAAAGAAACACTTTTTTTCTTAATTGGATATGTCACAAAATACGTTGAATGTGTCACAAAATCCGGAATAATCTTTTTTGAGGCGGGGGTTCCCGAAGATGGGGTAATTATTTCCGCATTTGGAATTCCTTGGGCGATTTGCCTGTTTGGGTCTTGAAAAAACGTGAGAATGTGTATTGTTCGGGAAAGTTGAGGGCATCTGCCACCTCTTTCACGCGCATTCCCTGCTTCGATAACATGTGACGGGCTTCCTGTGTGAGGAATGTGTTAATCCACTCTTTGGGCGTATGACCTGTGACTTTTTTTACCGTATGCGTGAAATGGTTAAAGGTAAGACCTGATTGGGATGCGTAGAAGTCACAGGAATGCTCCGTACGGAAATTTTCGGCCAACAATTGGATGAATTTGACAACTGTTAACATCCCTTTGGGATTTTTTTCAGGCTCAACAGCCTTTTGCTCTAAAAACGCCTGTATACATTCCAAAATCAAGGCGCGTTTCATGTGGAGCATGGTTTGCATGATGATTTTCCGTAGCGTTTCGTCTGACGTTCCTTCCAATTGACTTTCTTTCATAGAGATATAATTAGCGGCTGAAAGAAAACCCTTCTTTCTCATGTCGTCAAGCATCATATATGGGCGAATGTAAAGCTTGTTGCCTAACAAGGCGTTGAAGAGCGGCTCAACAGCCGGAAAAAACTCCTCCTGTAATCCTGTGACTGCAATTTGCTCGAAATCCTCCGATTCATTCATAACATACAGTTGAACAAGTGGGCTGACGACGCACAACACACCTTCGCTCATCTCGAAAAACACTCCGTTTACCAAGGCTTCTGCGCGGCCTTTCACACATAACCGCATGCCGACAATCTGCTTATGTAAGTCCTTCATATTATCATTGATTATGCTGCAAAAATACATTTTTTATAATATAAACGACCAATTTCATCGTTGTTTTTGCTATCTTATTCACCATTTCAGCCATTGTTTTGCGGGGTTTAATACTGTTATTTTGCACTGTCATTTAATAGGTCACTTAAAAACAATATTTAATAGCGTTATGAACATACTCTATTGCGGCGACAGAAACATTGAAGACGGGCTGACACTCAGCTTGTTATCCGTGCGCAGACATGTCTCGGAACCGTTGAATGTTTACGTGTTCACGCTCGACTATCATGAGCGTGGTTACGACATTAATCCGCTGCGCGAAGGCACCATCGCCTATTTGGACACGGTGCTGAAGGAAATGAATCCCGAAAGTTCCATACGGCTGATTGACTGCACGCACCAGTTCAGCAGCGAACCGCCCGAGGCCAATATGGATACGCGTTTTACCCCTTGCTGTATGCTGCGGCTCTACGCCGACTGGCTCCAGGAAATCCCCGACCGTATCCTTTATCTCGACTACGATGTGGTGTGCCGCAAGGACTTCACCAACTTCTATTACCAGTCCATGACCAACATAGAGTTGGCTGGTGTGCTTGACTATTACGGCCGATGGTTTTTCAGTCGCCCTTTGTGGAGACATAACTACCTCAATTCCGGCGTGTTGCTGATGAACATGAAATTAATTAGGGACAATGGACTTTTCGTCTGGTGTCGCGAATTGTGCGCTCAAAAAAGGATGTTCCTTCCCGACCAACATGCCCTTAACCGTCTTAGTGTCGGAAAGAAAATTTGCAGTCATATCTATAATGACCAAAGGCATCTGTCAGAAGAGACGGTGTTCCAGCACTTTTCCACTACCTTCCGTTTGTTCCCTTACCCGCAGAAAGTCAGCGTGAAGCCCTGGGACGTGGAGCGCCTCCACAAAAAGCTGCAGATCTTCGAGTACGATGACCTCCTGCAAGAATTCAGCAAAGTTCGTGAGACAATGAAACAACAATCCATAACCAATAACCAATAACCTTTTAACCCATTTAAAACACCCATTATCATGAAAGAGATACCCGTTTTTTTCACCATTGACGAGAATTATGCCCCCTATTTGGCTGTGGCAGTCAACTCACTCATTAAAAACGCATCACGCGATTATCAGTATCGCATCATCGTGTTGCATCAAGATGTGACCGACGAAACCGAGCGGCAGATTCGGAAGTTGGAAACCGATTGGGTCAAGATGGAATTTATCCCCATGCAGCAATGCTATGAGCAGCTTTGGGGCAGTGCGGAGCGCATTGACAGTCAGATTACGGACCACATTTCCAACCGTCTGCGCGCCGACTATTTCACCATGACCATCTACTTCCGGCTCTTCATCCCGGATTTGTTTCCGCAGTACGACAAAGGCATCTATTTGGACAGTGACATCGTGGTGCTGGGCGATATTTCCGAGATGTACAACATTGACTTAGGTGACAACCTGTTAGGGGTTTGTCTTGACCTCAGCATCCATGACACACCGGAACTGGTGCATTACATCACCGACGGTGTGGGTGTGGGCAAGGAGAACTACTTTAATTCCGGCATCCTGCTCATGAATCTGAAGAGGCTGCGCGAGGTGCGTCTCGGTGAGCGGTTCTTGGAAGTTCACAAAAAGTGGGAATTCGACTGCATCGCCCCCGACCAGGACTACCTCAACGCCCTCTGTTTCGGCCATGTGATGAAGATAGACCCGCGCTGGGACACTATGCCTAACCGCAAGCAGCCAGAAATCCGTCATCCGTTGCTCATCCACTACAATCTTTTCGAAAAGCCGTGGATGTATGATGGCATCCAATATTCCGAATATTTTTGGGATTACGCTTATGATTCCGGCTACTGGGGTTGGCTGCTGGAATTCAAGAGCAAGTATTCCAAAGAGAAACAACAAGCGGATATGGAATGTCTTACAAATCTTGTTGCCCGTGGAGAGAAGATTGCCACCGTCCCCGGCAACTTCCGCGAGGTCTTCAACGGCGGTAAGGAAAAGAGACTATGTGATTAGGCAATAGGCAACAGTGATTATAAAGAAAACGTGATTTAATTCAAAAAAACATTTCATCATGAATGAGAGAGAGCAAGTCATCCACAACATTAAACGCGCAGTGTTGGAAGGGCGTTTCAATGACAAGGTAGAGGTCAACGACCCCGTGTTGGACGAAGCCCAGATTCGGACATTGTTATACAGATTCTTAAAACACAGACAGTCGCCGGTATATGGCGTACGAAACTTCATCGCCCGTCGCATCGCCGACATCTTCACCTTCCGCATGAGCCGCGACATACGGATTGAGGGGTTGGAGAATCTCAAGGACGTGCGACAGGGAGCGGCTATCATCACGAGCAACCATTTCAGTCCGTTCGAGAACTGCATCATCCGCCATCTGCTCTCCACCGAACACAAAGGGCAGCTCGCGGCGGTCAGTCAAGACACCAACTTCGCTATGAAAGGTTTCAAAGGATTCTTGCTCAAGTACATAGATGCAGTTCCGCTGAGCCGCAATAAGGAATACATGGCCACCTTTTTCTACGAGCAGCTGAAGGAATTAACGGACAAGAATCGCTGGATTTTGATGTATCCTGAGCAGGAAATGTGGTTCAACTACCGTAAGCCGAGGCCCTGCAAACGGGGGGCTTACTTCTACGCCCACAAATTGCAAGTGCCTGTGATTTCTTGCTTTGTGGAGATTTTGGAGAAACCCGAAGTGGATGAAAGTGGTTTCAATGGGTTGCAGTATGTCCTTCATGTGCTCAATCCCATTCTGCCTGATGCAACCCTCAACTGCAAGGAAGACAGTTTGCGTATGGCCGACATCGACTACCGGCAGAAAACGGAAGCTTACGAAAAGGCTTACGGCAAATCCTTAGACTATGCCTTTACCCAATGGGACATTGCAGGTTGGCACCCGCAACCAGAGTTGGCGACGGCGGAGGAGAAAGCCCTGTACTCTATTCTGTTAGGCACTGACAACCAGAGTGTTCTGTCATGACGACTCACCATTTGGGCATTGATATCGGTTCCACCACAGTGAAGGTGGTGGTGACGGACCAGTTCGGCGAACAGATCTTCTCCATGTACGAGCGACATAATGCGCGGCAAGCGGAAACCTTGCTGCGGGTGTTGCGCGCCGTGGAGCGAGATTTTCCAACTTTTGCGGTGAAAGCGGCGGTGTGTGGCTCAGGAGGGCGCATTTTGGCCCATAACATTGGCCTTCCCTTCGTGCAGGAAGTGGTAGCCAACGCCGCCGCCGTAAGCCGCCTCTACACCACCGTGAATACCGCTGTTGAACTGGGCGGTCAGGATGCTAAAGTTATATTCTTCCGACAGAATGAACACGGGAAACTTGTTGCCAACGACATGCGCATGAACGGCAGTTGCGCTGGCGGCACAGGCGCGTTCATCGATGAAATCGCCGCCCTGCTGCAATGCCCGCCCGACGAGTTTAACGCTTTGGCAGAGGCCGGCACACAGGTCTATGACATCTCCGGTCGTTGCGGCGTCTTCGCCAAAACCGACATCCAGCCATTGCTGCTGCAGGGTGCCAAACGGGAGGACATTGCCCTATCCACCTTTCACGCCATTGCCAAGCAGACCATCGGAGGCTTGTCGCAAGGGCTAGAATTGCGCCCTCCCATCATTTTTGAAGGCGGCCCGCTGACCTTTAACCCGCAGCTAATCAAAGTATTTGCGGAACGGCTGAACCTTCGAGACGAGGAAATCATCCTGCCTGAGCACCCTGAAACCATCGTGGCTTTCGGCACGGCTATGGCGGTAGAACAACTCTTCCCCGATACCACCCCGATGCTTATTTCCGAAATCGCTGAAAAATTACAACAATATATGCTGGAAGTCAATCAGGAAGATAATTCCGATGCCGCCCCGCTTTTCTGCAGCGACCGTGAGAAGGAAACTTTCATCCAACGGCATCAGCAAGAGATGAAAATGGAGGAAGAGATGACGGCTACAGGCGAAAAGAAGACGATTGACGGCTATATCGGTGTCGATTCGGGCAGCACCACCTCCAAATTCGTACTGCTGAATGAGAAAAATGAGGTGATCTACCGCTTTTACGCCAACAACTTCGGCAAACCTTTGGATGTGTTGAAGCACGGGATTTTGCAGATGCACGGGCACTTTGCAGAAAAAGGAATCGAATTGAATATCAAGGCCTTGGGCACAACTGGTTACGGCGAGAAAATAACGGCTGCCGCATTCGGAGCCGACTACCATACTGTGGAGACCATCGCGCACACGCGGGGATGCCTGCAGTTTGTTCCCGACGCCTCCTTCATCCTTGACATCGGCGGTCAGGATATGAAGGCAATATGGGTTCGTGACGGCGTGATTACCAACATCATGTTGAATGAAGCCTGCTCTTCGGGGTGCGGTTCTTTCTTGGAGAATTTTGCCGACACTTTAGGCATTCCCGTGCAGGAAATCGCCGACCACGCCTTCCGTTCAGCAACTCCTGCACATTTAGGTAGCCGTTGCACGGTCTTCATGACCAGCACCATCATTAACGAGCAACGACGCGGCAAGAATGAGGATGACATTATGGCAGGACTTTGCCGCTCCATTGTGGAGAATGTTTTCACAAAGGTCATTCGTCTAAACAACCTGAAATCCTTAGGCAACCGTATTGTTGTGCAGGGAGGGACATTTCGAAACGCTGCCGTTTTGCGTGCTTTTGAGGAATATGTAGGTCAAGAGGTCACTCTCGCACCTTATCCCGGCGAGATGGGAGCTTTAGGTGTGGCCTTGTTAGCAAAAGAGAACGCCTGTGACAGAGACGATGTGTGCAACGTCTCTTCATTCATTGGATTTGATACTATAGAACATTTTGAATATCACACAGATACAGAACACCATTGCGGCAAGTGCGAGAACAATTGCGCCCTCACCGTCACTAGATTCCCCAACGGGAAATCATGGACGACGGGGAACCGATGCGAACGGGGTATTTCCGATAGTAGAGACGGTGCACGCACCGCCTCCACCACAACCAACCTGTTCGCGTTGCGCAACCAACTGCTGTTCAAAACCTATCCTTACGAAATCGTCTCGCCTCCCAAAAATCATATCATCGGAATTCCTCTCGTGCTGGAATTTTGGGACAGTCTTCCCTTCTGGACCACCTTCTTCCGTGCGTTAGGCTATCAAGTTAAAATCTCACACCCGAGTTCCCGCAAAAATTATGAAGCCGGGTTGCCCTACGTGGCTTCCGACACCATTTGTTTCCCTGCAAAACTCGTTCACGGTCATATCATTGACCTTGTGGAGCAGGGTGTGGACACCATTTTTATGCCCTACGTGATGCATTTCCCGCCCGAAGGCAAAGACAAATTGAGTCCATACGTCTGTTCGGTGGTGCAAGGTTATCCGATGGTGACTCGCCATTCGCAAGACCCTGAAAGCCGCTATGGCGTTCACTTTGAAACGCCTGTGTTTCATTTTTTTACGGAGAAAGACCGGCCTGCACAGATTATTCGCTACGCCATCAACTTGCAACGAAATGCGTATGGAATCGCTTACGAAAAGGCTCAATTGGCCTACCAACAGGCGGAGAGTGCCCTGCTGACCTTCCGTCGGGAGTTGCGGGAGGCTGGCGCGAAGCTGCTCAACGAGTTGAAGTCTGCCGGGAAGTTCGGCGTAGTGCTGGCCGGTCGCCCATATCAGTGCGACCCGATGGTCAACCACCGCATCTACGACTTCTTTCTCCGACAAGGCATAGCCGTTTTCACGGTCGATAGCCTGCCTGACTTGGAAAAGGTCGATTTGAGTCACACGCGGGTCGAAATCACCAACAACTACCACACACGCATGTTGGCGGCGGCGGTTTTGGCGGCGCAAACGCCCGAATTGGAATACGCCCAAATCGTGAGTTTCGGCTGTGGTCATGACGCCATCCTCTCCGATGAGATTGTCCGCATCATGGACGACATCGCCCAAAAGCCGCCTTTGATCCTGAAAGTGGATGAGAGCGATGCTTCGGGTTCCATCGGCATCCGCGTGCAATCGTTCGTCGAATCGGTAGCTATCCGGCGCAACCGGTTACAAACGGGTGAAATCCGCGAGTTGGAGACCGCGTTTCCCGTAAAATACACCCCAAAAGACAAGAAATTGCGCACCATTCTTGTGCCGAACATTTCCAAAGAGGTTTCCACACTGTTGTGTGCCATCTTCGAAAAGCACGGTTTTCTGGTGAAAGGCTTGCACATAGGCGGAGTGGGGCAAATCCGAGTCGGGAAACAGTATTCTCACAATGACATCTGTTTCCCTTGCCAGATGGTCATCGGTGAGCTGATTGACGCTCTTCGCAAGGGCAACTACAACCAGGACGAAGTAGCTGTAGGCATGGTGAAGTTCCAGTGCGACTGCCGCATGTCGCACTACGCAGCGCTGTTGCGAAAGGCCTTGGATGCCGCAGGTTATGACCGTGTGCCCGTCATCACCACCGACCCCAACGATACAAAAAAGTCACACCCTGGTGTGCATCTGCTCGGGATAAGATCTGTGTTAGAAGCCGTTACAGTATTTATGATGCTTGACATTTTGGTGGAACTTTCGCGAAAAATCCGTCCCTATGAGATGGAGAAGGGCAGCACCAGTCGGATGCTCTCCGATTGCACACAGCGGCTTGCCACTGCGATATCCAAGGGGTTGCGAGCCGCTTACGAGGAGTTCGAACGGTGCATCCGTGACTTCGGGGAGTTACGTTACGACCGCGCACACCTCAAACCGCGTGTGTTTGTGACCGGTGAGCTGTTGGTGACATACCATCCCGGCAGCAACTTCCATATCGAGGAATATTTGGAGGAAAACGGTATGGAGACGGTCTTCCCGCGTGTTACAGACCAGCTTCGCAAGGACTTTCTCGCTTCGATGGCCGAAATCCGCGACTTCAAGGCCAACATCCCGAAATATCCTTTTGTAGTGACCAAACTTTTCGACTATGTGCAGAAAAAGTTGGAGAAAACGGCCGTTCAGCATCCGCTGTACGTGCCTGCGACCAAGCCCGCGGATCTCTATAAGGGCGTGGCGCACATCATCCCGGAGACGCTCAGCTGCGGCGAAGGCTGGCTGATGGCCGCCGAGATTGCCCACTATGCGAAAGAAGACGTCAAAAGATTCGTCATTCTGCAGCCTTTCGGGTGTATTCCCAACCACATCTGCGGTCGAGGAACCATTCGCGCCCTCAAGAACGACTTCCCCGACATTTCTATCCTTCCCCTCGATCTTGACCCTGACACCAGCTATGCGAATGTGGAGAATCGCCTGCAAATGTTAATTATGAGCGAAACTAAAATTTGAATAAATCGACCCCGTTAGGGGTCTCATATCTGTATGAACAAAACGGTATATTACGAGAGTTTCACCGATGATGTGGTGGAGAGTCGCAACCAGCACGTGCATTTGCCCGACGGTTACGAATGGGTGCGTGACGATGTGTGGAGCAAGGTCAAGTATCACCTCGGTTATTTGTTAGTAATCATACTTGCGGAACTTTACCTGAGATTAGTGCTGAAGGTTCATTACCGTAACCGACGGTTGTTGTGGAAGTATCGTAAGTCGGGCTATTTCGTCTATGGCAACCATACTCAGCCTGTGGGCGACCCGTTTATTCCCGTGCTCGCCTGTATAGGCAAGCGGGCGTTCGGTATCGCGGGTACGGCCAATTACGGCATCCCCGTTTTCGGGAAACTGATGCCGTGGATCGGGGCGTTGCCGGTGGTGGAGACTCGCGAGGGAAGGCAAAAGCTATCGGAGGCGGTGGAACGACGCATACGGGAACGGCACGTCGTCTTCCTTTATCCCGAGGCGCACGTCTGGCCCTATTACACGGGAATCCGACCCTTCTCGACCTCTGCGTTCCACTACCAGCAGCAACTCAACGTCCCCGGCTTCACCCTGACCACCGTTTATCGGAAACGTCGTTTCGGGAAAAAGCCCCGCATCGAGGTCATCGTCAACGGTCCCTTCCGTCCCGATTCCACTCTTTCACCGCGTGACCAACGGCAACGCCTTCGCGACGAGGTGTTCCAGTCGTTGAAGGAGAACGCAACCCTAAGCAACTGCGATTTTATTCAATACATTTGTACAACAAAATAATGCTCAATTAGTTATGAATCAAACCGAAACCGAAAAAAACATCCTTGTCGCTGCAGAGGAAGTCTTCTTGGAGAAAGGCTATCAGGCGACCTCTATGCTTGACATCTCGCGCCGTGCGAACTGCAACCAGGCGTTGGTATATTATTATTATCGTTCCAAGGAGAATCTGTTCACTAAAATCTTCTCTGAGAAAACAGAACTGGTATTCAACTCATTCGCGGATCCGCTACGCGAGGAGCAAGACATTTTGGACACCATCCGTACCATGGTGAATGCCTACTTCGACTTCCTGTCGCAAAACGAGCGATTACCTTATTTTGTAGTCAATGAAATCATGCAAAACCCTGACATTCAGCAATTGATTATTGACATTTTCGAGAAGAACGCAGTGCGAATGGGCGTTTTCATGCAGTTCGACAACCGCGTGCGCGAAGGAGTGCGAAGCGGTCTCATCCGCAACATCGATTCTTCTGACCTGATGATTCATATCGTTTCGCTTTGTGTCGCCACCTTTATTTCCAAATCGATGCTCACGCGAGTGCTCACCTTCAACAACGACGCTACCAACGACTACGTTTCTCATCGCAAGCAGGAAATAGTGGAACTGATAATCAGGGGAATAAAGCAGTGAGAGGCGAAAATATAAGAGCAGAATTATCGAATAACTGCAACATTATTTCAAATTTTCGTTAAAGAACTCTTCCAGCTTGTCCCAAGGAATGTAGTTGCCCTCGCCGCCGTCGTAGAGATCTGTTCATATTTATTGAATGGGTATTTGTGATGCAAAAATACGATTATTTCAATTTCCCATAAACTTCGTCACTCACCGGCTCCAACCACTCGTTGGAAGCACCATACTGCACGTCCTTGTGGTAGGTCAGGTGCTGCATCCAGCTGCCTTTGGCGGCACCGTGCCAGTGCTTCACGCCTTCGGGAATGGCGATGACCGTGCCTTCGGTCAGGGGAACGGCAGGTTTGCCCCATTCCTGGTACCAACCTCTGCCATAGACACATACCAACACCTGCACCATTCCGTGGTGAATGTGCCAGTTGTTGCGGCAACCCGGCTCGAAAGTCACATTGACCATATCGCCGCCCATAGGAGCAATATAGCTGTGGCCGATGAAGTACTGCGCATAGTCGGTGTTCGGCTTGCCCATCGGCCAATACGACTTCAAATCGACGGCGTTCTGGGCCTTCAAACCGAGTTCTTCCTCCACACCCAACACTTCCGAGATGGCTTTGCTGGCGCGGATGGCCTCGTTTTTGCCCACTTTGGTGGCCAATGTGGCGGGAATGGCTTGTAGCTGCTCATCCGTCAGACCCATATTGCGAGCTCCATTGACGTGTGCCTTGAGCTGCGGCTCCACTCCGTCCATACCGCTCAATGCACTCACGGTGATGAGCTCGCGCTCGGCGTGGGTCAGCACGTCGCGGGCGAAAATGTCACCGAAGAGGTGCGCCTTGAGGTAGTAGTCCTCGGCGGGACAAAAGTCGTAGTTGAACGGGCGTCCGCTCAATTTGGTTTGCACCTCGGTGCCGACCTTCAACGCGTCGAAATTCTTGGGCAGCGGTGACGCTTCCTCGCCTTCCACTGTGGTCTTGCCTTCGGCGTTGCGCTGTTCCAGCACCTTCTGCAATGTGCCCAACGCGTTGAGCGAGCGCGGGAAGCCTGTATAGGCATACAAGTGCGAGAACGCCTCCTTGATTTGGTTGACCGTCAGTCCGGCATCCAATCCGTTATGGATAGCCTGTTCCAAAGCCATATAGTCGGCTTTGGCTTCCAAGCAAGCGATGGCCGACATACAGGCCGCCTGCTCAGTGGTGAATGTGAGGGTGTTCATGTCTTTTGAGGGTTCTGTTGATGATTTTTTGTTGCAGGAAGCAAAAAGGATACACAAGACCAAGCTCGTCATTACGATTTTTTTCATTCCATGAGATTTTTAAGGACTTATTGCCTAGCAACGCTACTACTTGTCAATGCTGATAATGTGATACTTGCGGGTTCCGAGACCGATTTTCTCCGCCCACTCGATGGTGTGGATGCCGTGCTGCTTGTCGATGCGATTGAGCAGGTCGGTGGGGTCGTTGGTGGCGGTCACCTTCTGCTGGTTGATGATGTCAACACAGGCTTGGTCGAGGGCCACGGGGTCGGTGGAGGCGAGGATGCCGTAGTCTTCCAGTTTCACGGGTTCAGGATGATCGACGCAGTCGCAGTCGATGCTCATGTTGTTCATCACGCTGATGTAGATGATGCCGTTCTTCTTCTGGAAGTAGTCGGTCACGGCCTGTGCAGCTGCGGCCATACTTTCGAGGAAGCCGTCCTGGTCGCCAACATATTCGGGTGTCCAAAGTTTCGCCATGTCGAGTTTCTCCATCTTTCCTGCGGAGTGGATATAGGCTTTGCCATTCTGACTGCCACATCCGATGCTGAGGTTCTTCAGCGCTCCGCCGTAGCCGCCCATCGGGTGACCTTTGAAGTGGTTGAGCGCAATCATGAAGTCGTAGTTCGCGATATGACTGCCCACGATGTCGTACTTGAGATGCTTCGTGTCTTGCACGGGAATATGCATCTCGCCCTCCTCATCCATGATGTCCACCTTGAACAGCGGCGTGAAGCCGTGCCGTTCGATGACCTTCCAGTGGTTGGCGGAGTTGTTGCGGTCGTCCTGCTCGTTGCCAGGACCGCTGCTGTAGGCTGTGTTGCACTCAACGATGGTGCCGTCAACCGCTTCCACCAGCAGTTTGATGAGTTCGGGCTTCAGATAGTTGGGGTTACTGCCCTCGCCGGTGCTCATTTTGATGGCCACGCGCCCTTTTGCCTCCACGCCCAACGCTTTGTAGATATTGAGCAAACCTTCTGGGCTGATGTCCTTGGTGAGATAAACGGCTGCGCCCTCTTGGGGTTCTTGAGCCTGTACGGTTTCTGTTTTCTGTTTGCAGCCAACGCACAAAAGGATGGCTGCGAATGCGAATAAGATGTTGATTTTCTTCATTTTGTGATAGATATTCTAATTATTTCTTTCAAATTTCCGACGGCAAAATTAGCACTTTTTTCTTTACCAGATATATCACAAAATGCCTCGAATATGTCACAGATTCCGAAAAAAACAAACAAACCGCAACCGGGGGCTATCCCGAATTGCGGTCTGTTTGGCATCTATTAAGGAAACCTCTAAACTCGGATCAAATCCTCGCCATGCACAAGTGAAATTTTGGCCAAAATGTTGATGCGATAATATTAATAAAAAATTGGAACATGGACTTTTCGTGCCAGAGGCACGATATTTTAATAACCCCACATGAGCGTAATGAAGTGGAGCGCAGTGTGGTGATGGCGATGCGCACCCGCTATGGGCATCTCGGAGAGATGCGACAGTCTGTGCTGGATGACAGAGACTGTATGATGTCGCATATCTCCGATATGCTGGACCAGCCGCGTCCGTCTCTCACCACACTGCGCTCCGCTTGTATGGTGTTAATTGCGCCTGTCAGCACGTCTCATGCCTCCGGCATGACGTTCTGCCGAACTTTTGCGTGTGTAGAACAAACAAAAAGCACCACCACTTTTTCTTTATCAAATATGTCACAAACCACCTAATTGTGTCACAGAATCCGAAAATGTAGTATCTTTGCCGAAATTAAAAAAACGATAATGAATACCCCTGTTATATTTTACTCTACTGATTTACAAGATATTGCCAACAAAGAACGGACGGCGGGATGCTGCATCCATCTGGTGTGTACACGCGGGAAAGGCAGCTTCCGATTCGACGACCGAAAGATCACTTTTTCTGCAGGACAGATGGTGGTGTGCCCGCATCCGGAGCTCATCAGCGAGTGTGCCGGCAGCCGCAACCTGAAGGTGGTGATGATTGTGGCCACCCACCAGTTCATCCTCGCCCAACTGCCGCGCAACCACTATGGCATCGGCGGACGGGCGATGCTCCGCAACGATCCTGTCATAGACCTGCAACCCGATGATGTGCAGCGACTTGTCAACGATATGGAGCTGATTCGCCAGCACATTTCCTTGACCGACCATCGCTACCAATTGGAAGTGCTCGGGAGCTCCATCCTGACCATGGTTTATGACATTTTCGATGTGCACAGCCGTCGCGACGGGTTGCATCATCCTTCGCACCAGACCCACAACCTGATGCGGGAGCTTCGGGAGCTGTTGGAAAGCGGTATGACGGAGCGAGAGCGCGAGGTGCGCTATTACGCTGACCTGCTGCACGTTTCGCCCAAATACCTGAGCGATGTGGTGCGTCGCAGTACCGGCGACTCCGTAGTCAAGCTCATTGACACCTATACCTTGCCCATTCTCATCGAGTACCTCCGCACGCCGTACCTCTCCTTCACGCAAATCGCCGAGCGCATGAACTTCACCACGCTTTCCTATTTCGGACGCTACGTGAAGAAGCACCTCGGCGTCACCCCCACGCAATACCGTGAGGCGGGAAGCCCGAAGATGGGGTGAGATTTCGCAATCCAAGCCTTCGCTCGAGTTGCGGGATTTCAAGGACAAGTCGTTTGAACGACTATTTCTTGATAGTCTGCGTGTCTTATCTGCTTGAGTAGCATCTTCTTTGGAAGCAACGGAGAGGGATTATTGAAATTATTGAAAGAATTGTGAGTTAGCAGTTTCAACGGCTTACGAACTCCATGCCGAAATCTTTGCATAGGGTTTGGGCGGTGCGGCGGCCGGTGACCGCTGCGGGGGGCAGGCCGCCGGAGAAGTTCACTCGCTGGCCTGTGAAGTAGATGCCGGGGGCGAAGCGGATAGGGGCGTGGGGGACGCGCGTGAAGGGCTCCCAATGGCTCATGTAGCTGCCTTGGTAGGTGTCGCAGTAGCGCTCGTAGGTGAGCGGCGTGGCCATGTCGGTTACCTCCACGGAGGTCTTCAGTTCGGGAATTCTGTCGGAAA
>Ga0310690_10005447_pt1 | contig 17246 bp, 8 predicted proteins | sample AusTroGonzalo_MG_2_FD_207661 | JGI IMG/M metagenome (GOLD analysis project Ga0310690, IMG submission 207661) | Bovine rumen microbial communities from tropical cattle in Woodstock, Queensland, Australia - Gonzalo_04 (v2) (version 2) | ecosystem: Host-associated > Mammals > Digestive system >...
GATTCCAAGTTCATCTACCCGTACGAGTACTGGAACGAAGGCGGCCGGATCGAGACGGCGGACGAGAACGGCGAGCGTTACCTCGAGTATTGCCGGCGTCTCGGCCATAAGCCGAAGTTCACCGGCGGATATGTGAAGAAGACCGACACCCACTACGGGAATTTCGCCGGTATGCCCGGCTACTGGAAGCTCCTTATCGACCGGCGCATGTACGACGTGGCCGGCGAGTACCAGGGTCTGACGCCCGTCACGACGGAAGGATACGATCCGAAGCTCGTCGACCCTCAGTGGACCGGGGAGAACTTCTTCGTGACCAGGGTCGCAGACGATCCGGGTGTCGACAAGATGGTTGACCGGGCTATCGCGATGGAGGAGGAGAACTTCCCCAACGGTGCGCCTTCCGTAGACTACACTGTCAGCCGGGAAGACGCGGTCACCAGATACAACGACGCGGTGGCCGCCGCGGAGCAGGGTAAGATCCGTAGGGGAGAGACGAAGAAAAAGAAGTCCTCGAAGGCCCAGGGTTCGAACACCATGTTCCGGGTAGATGAAGAGGAGCAGGATTACACGCCCGTCTTCCTTTCCAACGCCGCCGTGGCACTCGACCGCATCAAGATGGAGAAGGCCACGCCGGAGCAGTGGGTGAAGATGATGGAGAAGGAAGGCGGCCTGAAGGCTGGCGAGGATAAGTGGATCGGACTCGGAGACTGGCTGAGGAACTCCGACCGCAAGACCATCACCAAGCAGGAGATCGCAGACTACATCGCCAAGAACCAGATCCAGATCGCCGATGTCGACTACTCTGAGAACAGGTCGAAAGAGGATGAGGCGGCACTGAAGGAGTACCAGCGTGAGCTGGACAACTTCGCCGGCCAGCACGGCGGAGACTACGAATCCGCCTGGGACGACATGGTCGACAGGTATGGGGACGACTTCACCTTGGCGTTCTATCTGAACGGTGGGAACACACTCGAGCCGGAAACAGACTGGAACGGAGATCTCAACGATGCCGCCACGTACTTCCTCACGATGAACGGTGGAGGGAATGCCAGGCACATCAACCGTACCCGCCTGCACTACACGACCGAAGGTCTCGACAACAAGCGCGAGATCGCACTCGTCGTTCCGACTGTCGAGTCATGGAACGAAGATGACGAGATCCACTTCGGCGATGCCGGTAACGGCCGGGCCGTCGCGTGGGTGCGTTTCGGTGATACTACGATCCCCGGAGAGGCGAATCCGGAAGAGGTGCAGGCGTTCATCGACGCCCAGCCGAAGGCCGACGAGTGGGAGCCGATGAAGAATGCCAGCGGCCGTACGGTCTACTTCCCTCGCGGCGACCGGTTCAGCAAGGACTTCATCGTCGAGAGGGACGGCAGGTATACAGTCTATCTGAACGAGGTGCCGTTGAATACGGAATCTTCCCTCGAGGACGCCGTCAATTCCATCAATAACACGAAGGCGTCGTACCAGCCGAACGTCCAGAAGAACAAGAATGTCCTCGTCATCGACGAGATCCAGTCCAAGCGGCACCAGGAGGGAAGGGAGAAGGGATATAAGAGCATTGAGGGCATTGATCTCCGGAAAAAGCAGGCAGAGGCGAAGGCAGCTTATGACGAGTATATTGACTCTCTGAAAGAGAAATATGGTGGCTACGAAGGAATAATGGCCGCCGGCGGCGTTACTGATGAGGAAAATCAGCGAGCCGAAGAGCTGAACGATGCGTACATTGCGGCATCAAATGCAGCAGATAAGGAGGAGGGTGGCATCGCTCCTGCCCCGTTCGAGCGGAACTGGCACGAGCTGGCTATGAAGCGGATGCTCCGTCTCGCCGCCGAGGAAGGCTACGACTATGTGGCCTGGACCACCGGCGAACAGCAGGCTGATAGGTACAACCTGTCGAGGGTGATCGACGAGGTCGAGGTAAGGAATATCGGCTCCAATGGAGGTAAAGAGGTGAAACTCTATAAGGACGGTATCGTCTCCTTCGACTTCGGTGTAGACGGTGAAGGGAATATCGTTACCGGGGCGCATAACGGCGAGACTCTCGCGGAATTCGTCGGTAAGGATATGGCCGCGCAGGTTATGGATATGAAGGACAGAGAGAAGAAGTCCGTAGATGAGTTCAAGGTCGGCGGCGAGGGCATGAAGGGGTTCTATGACGAAATCCTGCCTCGTTTCATGAACAAGTACGGGAAGAAGTGGGGCGTGAAGGTGAGCGACATCGAACTCCCGAATGTCGAAGAGACCGGACGCATCATGCATGCCGTCCCCGTGACCCAGGAGATGAAGGACTCCGTGATGGAGGGTCAGACGATGTTCCGGACAGAAGTGGACCGCGATGCCGAGAGAACGAAGGAACGGGCGCAGGAGAAGCTCCTCAACGACCGGTTCAATCGTCAGCTCGGTTTCACGGAGGAGACCGTCGCCTACATCAAGAAGTACGGCATGATGCCAAAGGGATACGAGTCTCCGACCTACCGTCTCGGTAATCCGTTCGGCCCGCTGCTGGCAGCCGGGATGAAGGACGTCCCCATCCGCATGACGGAGGAGAACCTCCTCGATGCATCCGCTCAGGGACTCGGCCTGCGTCACAGCTTCCATAAGTACGAGATCTCTGACCTGAAGGATCTCCCCAGCCTCCTCAACCATCCCATCGGCGTGTTTAGATCTGGACGTGGCGGATATGGGATTCTTCTCGACAAGAAGGATAAGAGCGGCGATAACTACTATGCTTTCATCCGCGGTAATTATGCTCCGAACGGAGGGCCGCTTGTAGGATATGAGGTGATCTCTATCTATCCCGTGAACAAAGACGGTAAACGTCGCGAACTACTCGAGAGCGTCGCTGGATACAATGATGATCTTGCCTGGGGTGATATTAAAAAGATAACATCTTGGGTCAACGGGAAGGTCTCCAATTTACGATCCTATTATGCGACAACCCAAGATGTCGCTGCAAATATACGGAAAAAATTTGGAAACAAACAAGACTTTCTGAAAATTGATGCAGAAAATCTTCGTTCCGGCGGAAATACCCGCTTCCGTGTAACCGAAGAGCAGGACGCGGAGTATATGGACGCCGTGAATGCCGGCGACATGGAGAAGGCCGGACAGATGGTCCGCGACGCCTTCAAGGCCGCGTTCCCGAACACGAAGGTCGTGGACGAGAACGGGGAGCCTAGAGTGATGTACCACGGCTCCGCAGAGACGTTCAACAGATTCTGGACAACCGGGAGCGAGGGAGACCTCGGAGAGGGTTCGTATTTCACTTCCGACCGCGACCTGGCCGAAACCTATACCAGAAGGAACGGTGATAACGAATGGCGCATCGACTCTGCGATTGAGGAGTACTTCGAAGAGCATCCCGAGAAGAACATCCAAGACAAGGCCGATTACAAGGATGCCGATAGATGGGCGGAAGAGAACGCGTTCAAGAATGCGAAATTGTATTCTGTTTACCTCAACCTTGAGAATCCGCGCTACACGCAGATGGATGATTTCAAGGAGGACCGCGGCGCATATCTCATCAAGGGATACTATTCCGACTACCAGGAGGGGTATGACGGGATCATCGACGATACCTTCCATGAGCGGTTCCCGGATTTCGTACCGGAAGGTGCCCTCCAGGTCGTCGCTTTTGAACCCAACCAGATCAAGCTGGCCGACCCTGTCACCTACGACGACAAAGGCAACGTCATCCCGCTCTCCGAGAGATTCAATCCGGAGAACAACGACATCCGGTTCCGCGTCGATCCGGAGACTGACTCCGACGGCGAGGCTGCTACGATGTTCCGCGTCCGCGAAGGCGACGCCCCCCAGAAGACGCTGAAGGTCTACAAGCTGATGCGCCTGGAGAACGGCAAGCTCTATCCTCTGTTCATCGACCGCGACGCCGAAGCAATCGAGCTCGGTACCTGGTACGATGCCGACAGTCCGGACCTTGCATTCCTCAAGAAGATGCCGGCCGGCGTGTTCCTGGTGGACGCGAAGAACGGTACCTACACCACGCTCGAGGACTACAAGCGCGAGCGCGGCGAGAAGCTCACCAAGCTCCCTGGTTTGGCCGACGTCGAGGAGGCGTCCCGCAACGGACTCCGCTGGGTGAAGATCACCGAGACCGAGAACCCGCAGCGCCGCTACGAGGGCGAGAACCGGAAGTACGAGAACATCGGCATCAATGGCAGCGACGGTGTGTCCACCTTTGCGATGCGCCCGGGCTGGCATGCCGGTTCGCTCCCGACCATGAGGCAGATTGGCAAGGGCGCCGAGAAGAACCTCCGCGACGACAAGTTCGTCTGGGTCGAGGGCGAGATCTCCGCCGACAAGGACTACAACGAGGAGGCGCAGGGTAATCCCGACAAGGATATTCCGACGCATATTCCGACAGACGGCTTCTACATGAAGGCGACCAACGCCAATAAGAAGGCGTCCCAGGCCGACCGCGTCGGCTGGTATGTGGCCGGAGCGTTCAAGCCGAACCGTATCATCAGCGACAGTGAGGCCCGCCAGGTCATCGACGCCTGGAACGCCGAGCACCAGGATGCGCCGGTCGAATACGACTGGCCTCGTGAGAGCGGCCGCGAGTTCAACGCGGACACCATGTCCCTGGAGGAAGGGTTCAACACCGCCTTCCGGGTCGACGGTACGCCCGAGGAACGCGTGAACTATGTCGAGAAGCAGGCCACCGACGTCACACTCGACCGCATGGGCCAGACGCTCGGCATCGGCATCAAGCGCGTCGGACGTGACGGGATGCCGGAAGGGCACAGGACCGACAAGGGCTACTTCGATCCCACGGACGACGAGCTGACCATCTGCATGGACAACGTCGCCAACGAGCGAGACGCCATCGCTACCGTCATCCACGAGACCGTGGCCTACAATGGTCTCCGCGATCTGTTCGGCAGCACCTTCCGCGAGACCATGGCGAACATCTATGCCACCCTCGATACCAAGGGCCGTGCATGGGTCAACGGATACATCCGCCGGAACGGCCTCGCCTTCGGTGACGAGGGCGTCATCCGCGGAGTCGAGGAGTACATGGCGAATCTTGCCGATACCGGCAACTATGAGGGCTCCGTCTGGGGTCGTATCAAGGAAATCCTCGGAGGCGTCATCGACGCAGACTTCGGTACCGAGGGATTCGAGTTCACCGACCGCGAGATGGACTACATCCTCCGCGCATCCAACGAGTACATGAAGAACCCGGTATGGATGAACACCACGGCCGGGAAGGCGAAGGACACCCTGTGGAAGCGGGAGCTCGGGATCAACGAGACCGACCCGAACAAGCCGACCGATCCGGACGGCTCCCGCACCATGTTCCGCATCGACGACACCATGGTCGCATCCGACGACTACAACGCCGAGATGGAAGACTGGCGCAACAAGGTCCTCATGGAGAACCAGAACGCAGACCTGCCCGTGAAGCTCGGTATCGAGAAGATCATGAAGGAACTGTACGGTGACAAGTGGAAGGAGAACATGGACGCGATCCCCGAGAACGCGGACTATCTCCTCCGTCACAACCTGTCCAGCAGCCGTGCGGAGACCGAGGGTCACGACTTCGAGCTCTTCTACTTCACGCCGCTCCTCGAGCAGGTCAGGGCGATCCAGTCCAAACTGCTCGGTGATATCTCCACGAAGGACTCCCGTCAGCAGGCATATGAGCGCATCATGGATTACATGTACGCCGTATCCGCCCTCGAGCGTAATGAATCCAAGCGCAACGAGACGGGTGAGCAGCGCGACTTCGCCGGTATCACGTCCCTCATGGGCCACCCGGCCGATGAGTGGCAGGAGGCCGAGGCGGACGCCCGTGCGATGATTGACGCCTTCAAGGCGGAGGTCGGAGACGACGCGCTCCTGGATGAACTCTGGGACCGCGTCCGCGCCTGCACGGACTTCTCCCTCGACCACGCATACGAACACGGCCTCCTCACCCGCGAAGAGTACGAGAGGCTGCACGGCACCGATACCAAGCCCAGGATGTGGAACTACTACCTCCCGCTCCGTGGCTTCAGCGAGAAGACCGCCGAGGAGCTGTACGATTACTCCTCGTTCATCGGCGCCTCGCACCAGAATCCGGTTGTGAAGAAGATGAAGGGACGTTGGACCAAGGCGGACAACCCGCTGGCCAACATCCTCAACATCGCCGAGTCCGAGATCGTCCAGGGCAATGACAACTGGGCGAGACAGGCCCTCTACAACTTCACGCTCAATGTCGGCGACAACACCCTCCTCACCGAGGTCGAGCCCTGGTTCGTGAAAGACCAGTCCACCGGGAAGTGGTCTCTGGCAGAACCCGAGCCGATCGTCGATCCGGTCACGAAGGAGCAGAAGGGTACCGAGTCCCTTGAGGAATTCGAGGCCCGGATGGAGGCGCTCCGTGCGCTTGACACCCCGCTTGCCAAGAAGGGACGCCGCGGCCTGAAGGTCGACAACATCATCGCCAACAAGACCCACAGGAATGAGCACATGATCAGCCTGAAGGTCGGCGGCATCGACAAGATGATCTGGGTGAACGGCGACCCCGCGCTCGCGAAGGCGGTCAGCGGGTTCAAGCGCGGCCAGAGTATGCAGCTGATCCGTCGCGCCAGCCGTGCGCTGTCCAACCTGTTCACGACCTACTCGCTGGACTTCACCGCGAAGAACCTTATCCGTGATACCATCTACTCCCGTTCCGCACTCCTTGTGAAGGAAGACAAGAAGTACCGCAACACATTCCGCAAGAACTGGTGGAGCAACTTCGGCTACGGAGCCTTCGCCTTCCCGATGATCGACCTGGCCAGAAGGTGGGACAACGGGGAACTCCAGCGCAAGCCGGAGTCCGAGCGCACCCATCGCGAGCAGATGTTCATCGACTTCATGCACGACGGCGGGCAGACAGGTTACACGATCATCAACTCCGTCAACGAGATCAAGCGGAGCCTCGAGCGTTCCATGCGCCGCGCCGGCGATAAGACCGGCCCGATCACCATCCCGATCCTCGGGCACTACGCGAAGTTCGTGAAGACCCTGAACGAGGCGTTCGAGCTCCTGACCAGATTCACGGCGTACGAGACGTCCCGCGACGAGGGCCGCAGCGGCGAACGCGCAGCATACGACGCGAAGGAGATCTCGGTGAACTTCAACCGCCGTGGCGCCCAGTCCGGCGAAGGTGTCTGGGGCAACATCGCGTCCTACCTCGGTGCCACGCACTACTTCTACAACGCCGGCATCCAGGGCTTCGACAACTACCTCCGTCTGTACAAGACGAACTGGAAGAAGATGACCGCGATCACCGCCGGCCTCATGATGATGGGTGTCCTCACCCCGCTCATCAATTCCATGCTCGCCGGCGCTGCAGCCGGTGCCGGCGGCGGAGACGACGACTGGTACTGGAACCTCCCCGAGTGGGTGCGCCGCAACAACATCATCCTTGGAACGGGCAGCTGGTATCTGGCCGTCCCGCTCCCGGTCGAGTTCCGCGCCCCTTACGGACTCGGAGACATCTCCGCGCAGGCGTTCTGCTATGGTCTTGATATCAAGGGACACAAACCGTTCCGGCCGGTCCCGAACAGATCGTTCGGCAAGGTCGCCTGGGATATGATCTCCACCGCCTCCGGTCTCCTTCCTGTCAACCCGATCGAGGGATACAACGGGAACGGGAACATCGGCGACGCGGCGCTCCGCGCGGTCGTCCCCGATGCGACTGTCTTCTTCGTCGACTGGGCGACCAACCGCGACTACACCGGGCGCGCCCTTTGGAAGGAGAACCCGTTCAACGACACCGTCCCGAAATCCCAGGGAGCATACGCCAGCACTCCGAAGGGCATCGTCCTGGCCTGCCAGAAGCTGGCCGAGGTTACCGAGGGCGGGATCGACGTCCCTCCGGGACTCGTCCGCGACTTCATGAACAACTACGGCGGCGGCTTCTTCCGCGCTGCAGAGGATGTATCCAAGATCATCACCGGCATCATGGGCAACGATCCGGACCGTCCGTTCCGCTACGACAACATGCCGTTCTTCAGCGGATTCTCGGGCCACATCGACGAGGACCGCAGCAACACCTACGCACAGGGTGCGCTCAATGAGTACAAGGACATCTCTGACGGGATCGTGAAGAAGATGAATGCGATCTGCAACACGGACGATATCACCGCCGCGATGGTCTATGGAGACCCGGAGGATATCCCTGAGAAGTACAGGGCCAGGGTGAACGCTTGGAAGACGCTCCACCCGAAGGAGTACAATCTCGGCGAGATGTATCGCGAGGGGATGAACAACAAGTACAAGATGAAGCAGTACGTCAAGGGTGAGAAGAAGGGCCAGTGGTACAAGTCGAAGGAGGTCGAGGAGTACGGCGTCAACACGCTCAAGAAGAACTGGAAGGACCTCCGCGAGTACTGGTCCAGCATGCCAGACAAGACTGCCACCGAGAAATCCGCGAAGGCAGAGATGGAGCTGATGGTCCAGCAGGCGTGGAAAAAGTACTACGACGCAGAGGCCAACCTGGCGGACAAGCTGATGAACTATGAATATGCCAAGTAGAACATATGAAACGAGTAACTGAAACAGACATAAGAGTCCTGCGGTCGAGGGCCGGCAGGACTCCGAAGCCGAAGTCGAAGGTCGGCGTGGACGGGACGTTGCAGTTGACCGGCAACGAATTCATCTGCACGAAGGATTCGCTGGACATCCTGACCTACGCCGGCCAGTGCAACGATGCGTTCTGGCACTACCGCCAGCAGGCGGACCGCAGTGCGGACTACTACAAGGGTAAGCAGTGGGGGGACCTCGTCGAGATCCACGACCGCTGCGGCTGCGTGAAGAAGATCACGGAGGAGGAATACATCAAGAGCCAGGGACGTCCCGCTCTCAAGCATAACCTCATCCGCCCGATCGTGCGTAACGTCATCGGCCAGTTCCGCGACGCTCCGTACAAGTCCGTCGTCTATTCCTCCGACGAGGGCGGGCAGGACGCGGCCGACCAGATGAGCGTGAAGCTGAACGACGTACTCCGCTACAACGATTCTATCGAGCGCGACGCCCGCGAGTACGAGTCCTTCCTCGTCACCGGAGCGGCCATCTACATCACCGGCTACGCTTACGACGACGAGCTGAAGCAGCCGATGCCGTTTTTCCGGTCCCTTGATTACCACAGGTACTTCCAGAATCCCGACGCGGTCGACGTTTCCGGCAAGGACGTGTGGTTCTGCGGTGACTTCATCGACGTCCCGCTTGACGAGGTGAAGTCCAAGTACGCGCATAACAAGGCCCAGGAGCAGGCGATCGAGGACATCTACCACCACGAGTCCTACATCCTCCCTGTCATGTACCAGGCGTTCGTCCAGGCCAACCCGGCCGCGAAGAGCTTCCTCGGTACCGCGAACGACGGCAACTGCCGCATCATCCGCGTGTGCCGCCTCGAGGGATTCTGGGACCTGACCGTCCACGACTACGCGGATGCGTCCTACGAGACCTATTCCATGAGGATGTTCCCCAATAAGCAGGCCGAGATTGATGAGGAGATCGCCCGTCGCAAGAAGATCGCCGCCGAGATCGGGATCGATTACGACGACCCGGCCAGCCAGCTGAAGATCGTCTACGAGAAGAAGTACGTCAGGCGGTGGGTCTACTACCACCTTTCCCCTTGGGGCCACATCCTCTGGGAGGCCGAGAACCCGTACAACCACAACAGTCACTGCTACGTTGTGAAGTTCTACCCGCTCTTCCAGGGCCAGGCCTATGGCATGGTTTACGACCTCATCGACCAGCAGCGCATGGTCAACCGGATGCTCATCAACCTCGACTTCGCGATGAGCGCGAGCCAGCAGGGTGTCCTCATCGTCGACGAGGATAGCATCCCCGACGACCTCGACATCGAGGATATCGCAGATGAATGGACCCGCTACCGCGGCGTCATCAAGCTGAAGCTGAAGGACGGCGTCACCGCGCCGGTGCAGCTATCCGGCCACCAGGTGAACATCGGCCAGTTCGAGATGATCAACCTGATGATGAAGATGATGATGGATATCTCTGGCGTCCAGGGCGCCATGCAGGGTAAGGCCGCCGTGGCCGGCACCCCGGCTTCCCTCTACGCGCAGCAGGTGTCCAACTCCCAGATCAACGTGCTCGACTACTCCGAGGCATTCGCCTGGTTCCTCGAGCAGCGTGACTACAAGCTGATCCAGCTCAGTCAGCAGTACCTGGGCAGCGGCTATTCCCCGGCTCCGGAAGGCGCGAACGAGGAGGCGAAACTCTACAACGCGGCCGAGGTACGCAAGTATAAGCTGAGGAACCAGATCCGCCGGGCCATGGACCACGCGGTCGTCCGTCTGTTCCAGGAGCAGCTGATGGCGAACCTCCTGCTGAACGGCGCCTCGTCCATCCAGCAGTACGCACAGATGGGCGTCCCGTTCGGGAAGGACCTGCTCGCTAAACTCAACCAGGCCCAGACCCAGATCCAGAACGGGCAGGGCATCAGCCAGCAGCAGATCGCCGACATCCAGGCGTCGCTTCCTGATGTAGACCCGACCATGATGACTTCCACGATGGAATTCGCTAACAGATAAGGAGAGGAGACTTATGGAAATCGACAGAACAATAACCAACCTTTGGACCATCGTCCTCCACGAGGAGGAGGTCTTCGCCCGCGTTACGGACGAGTCGCTGATGAACTCTTACCAGCGTGTCTCGGAGAACCAGAAGCAGAATGACGAGACCGTCATCACGGATGACGACCGCGCATTCTTCGAACGGTACTACCGGGCCGCTCTGGCCGAGTTGTCCGCCCTGCTCGCGAAGAGGACCTACCGCTACGGCGGCAGCATCCGCAACGAGCACGATGAGGATACCGGCTACATCACGACCTACTATCAGCTCGCGATGACCGAGAACCATGAGCCCGGCCTTTGCCAGTCACTTGCCTCCCATTGCCTTGAGTTCGTCGTGGCGAAAGTCAACGAGAAGTGGTACGGCCGCGGTACCGACTTCGGAAGCGAGGCCGAGAAGCAGCAGATCCGTCACATCCTCAACCACCGCCGTTTCCCCTTCGAAAGACCTTCAAGACCTTTTTAAAAAGTTAACCATAAAAATCATAAGCCTTATGTACTCCAAAGACACTACCCACAACACCATCATCTTCAAGTACAAGAAGGACGTCCTGTTCAACGACGTCTCCCTCATGTCGAACTACATGTGCAAGAACATGGCGACGAAGGAGGGCAACTCCCTCACCGACGAGTACGCGATCTCCGATGATGAGCGCGACCTCGTTGATGTGTGCATCCGCGCCACCCTGCCCGACATCTACGAGTCTATGGTGAAAATCACCCACTCCGTTTCCTCCGCCTTCGAGGACGACCTCGTTGAGTCGGACATTCACTACGTCGCCTTCACGATGCAGGACAACGCGCAGTACAACGCCAATGTGCTGACGATGGTCGATGCCAGCCTCTACAACAGCCTCAAGTACGGCACTCTCAAGGAGGTCTATTCCACCATCACGAACCCGGAGTTCTACAACAACTGCACGACCCGGTTCCTTGCCGAGCTGTTCAAACTCAAGGGCCGTCTGTTCCAGCTCAAGAAAAAGAGCGTGGAGTCCAGCCTTACCTAAAATTGGGATTCTCCGCCCGTGGCGGAATGTCTTACGGAGGGTGTCCTGCGAGGGGCATCCTCTACTATTTTCACGGGTTCCATACCGCCGAACGCGATATAGCAGCCGACCGCCGTGGTATCCTGGATATCATCATGGGTTCCCTCCATGGCTTCGATCTTTCCGCCGGGAGCGTTCATGAGCCACATGGCCTCGTTCGCTGCGTCCTGCGAATACTCCATGTAGTCTCCCTCGCGGATGCGGACAGTGTAGTCGTCATAGGCCAGGTACTTCGTGGACTTGTTCATGTGCCATCCGATGTGGCGGGTTGCCTTGTCGTCCTTGTTGTCTGGAGCGGTACGCCTGCGGTACAGGTTCTCATAGATTCCGGCAAGGGTATCCAGGACCGTGTAGGTGTGGTCGCCTTCCGAGACGGCTGCGTCGTCCGATTTCTTGTTCTTCGACTCGTAGGTGTTGGACTCGATGACGAGGAGCGCGTCGTCGTAGTAGTGAGCGATCTGCGCGGCCTTGTAGGCCAGCAGGTCCGGATCGACGTGTCCCCTCCAGAGGGCCGCTCTCTCCAGCGCTCCGAACTCTCCGGCCATGGATATCCGGTCGAACACCGAGATGACGGACCAGTCGGCCCGGTAGCTGCGGCCGCCGACGTCGACGGTGACGAGGAACCGGTTCTTGACCTTCTTCCCGTCCGGGATGTTGTCCTTCGGGTTGATCCAGATCTTCAGCACCTCGGACTGCAAGGCGTCGTTCGGATAGAGCCTGACGTTCTCCATGATCTTCTCGCCGACCGTCGCGTCGCCGCGGATGTCTCCGATGAACTTGGGCTGGCGTACGTTCTGCTTCAGCCATGACAGGAGGTCGTCTGAGAAGTAACGGCCGGACTTCGTCTGGAACGCCTCTTCCGCCGTGGTCGGATACTCGGACTTCATCTGGAAGTCGTTCCAGTTCTTCTCCTTCTTGTACCGGTTGTACCAGTAGATGCCGTCAAGGGTCGCGCCCTGTTCCCACTGCCACCAGTTGTATTCGGTCCAGGTGGAGACGAACTGCTCCGTGCTTGGGTAGCGGTCCAGATAGCGCCTGGTGTAGCGGGCATCCACGAACCAGCCAACGAAGACGGGACGGATGCCGTTCGCCCCGTGCTCCTTGTTGTCGACGGCGGCGAGGTACTGGCGGTGGAAGTAGTTACCGACACCCTTCGCAGTGGACTCCATCACGATCATCGTACCAGGTACGTCGGGGACAGTGGAATAGAGGGCCATGGCGACGTCGTCGCCCTTCGCCTCCTTGGTGTCCTTCCAGAGGCCGACCTCGGACAGGTGTACCATGGAGAAGTCGAAGGAACGCAGGGCATCCGGCTTCGTGGCGGAACCGATCTGGATGCGGCATCCGCGCTCCGGGATGATGCGGATTAGTTCCGTACCCTCGAACCTCTTGAACGTGATCGGGTCGCTCCAGCGGGGGAGTTTCGCGATGAGGTTCTTATACATCGTTCGGATGTTCACCGCCTGTGTCTGGTTGAGGGCGACGATACAGGAGTGCCAGTTCTCGAACCAGTAGCGCTGCAGCCAGCTCATGTAGCACTGCGTCACGGTCGATCCGCCCCACTGACGGGCCTTGACCAGGAGGATGCGGATCGGGACGCCGGCCAGGCGTTGCCTTTCGAACTCAGCGACGAGAATCCGCTGGCCCTTGTTGAGGATGAGCGGGATGAACGCCTTGGTCTCCTTGTCCTGGATCTTGTCCTCGGTGGCGGCGCTGAACTCGAAGTCGTATTTGAGACGGAGGCGGACAAGGTTCTCTGAGATCAGCTTCCGGTTCTCCTCGGTGTCGTACTGGCCGGTAACCTGGAGTAGGCCGGAAGGGCCGCCGTACTTCAGGTACGCCTTGACGAACGAGTCGGCGAGCATCTGGTTGGGGACCCAGTATACCTTCCCGTCGATCTCCAGCTGGGAGCGCTGCACGACCTCGCTCTGGTCGTCACCGCGGATCGGGTCGTAGGTGCGGAAGTACGTCTCCCTCCTGGCCCGGTCTGTACGGAGCATCTCCTTGATCTTTTCCCTATCTATCGACATACTCGAGACAATCTTTTAGGAGGGACAGGAGCCTCTCGTTCCGGGATAGCGTGTTGCTCATCTCCTTGTTCGCGGAGTCGAGATTCTCGATGAGGGCGATGACGTTTTCCCGGAATGCAGCCATGTTCACATTTTGCGAATTGTTTTGCTCGGTAATCATATTCAGCAGGCGGCCCCTGCTTATCCCGTACCTGAGGGACACGGCGTCATATGCCTCCTTCCTGGCCTGCGCCTGATCCAGCCCCTGGTGTATCCTGTGGCCGAATATCGCATAGAAGAAGGACACGATCTCACTGTTGCCGCCGAAGCCTGTCCGATACTTACCCTTCCGCATGGCTGAGCGAGAGATGTTCCGACTAACCGATACAAATATAAAAATTTCAAACGGTTTTCACAAATTGTGAATGTTGAATGTTAATAAGACGGTATTTTCGGGCCAAATTAATACGCATTCTTATGCCCGAGAAAGAAGAAACCCAAATGACTGCAGCCCCGGCCATGCCTAAATACCGGGAGAGACTGCGTGGTCGCTACCCTGAGGTCGAGCCCCAGAGCGACCAGGAATGGGACGACCTTGCCGAACGTGCATACGGAGAAGACGAAGAGAAGATCAAGAACTTCGAGGACAACAACAAGGTCATCGAAGACCTCATGGATTCCGACAAGGACCTCGCGTCCGTCGTTTCCGAGATGATCGTCAACGGAACTCCTTTCCGCGCTGCGGTCGCCAAGTTCTTCGACCCCGAGAGCCTCGTCGCCAAGGAAGGCGATGATGACTACGACTACTACCAGAAGTCTTCCGAGGAGCGGAAGAAGATGGGCCAGGCGTTCCGTGAGCGTGGCGCCCGCAAGCGGGCCAACGAGAAGGAGGCCTACGACAACATCGACAAGTTTGCCGAGAAGAAGGCCTTCGACGCCGCTGCGAAGCAGGAGTTCATCGACTTCGTGAACAAACTTTACGAAGACATGGGCGAGCTGAAGCTCTCCATGCAGACCCTCGAGAAACTCTACAAGGCCATGACCTACGACGAGGCCGTTGCCGAAGCCGCCGAGACCGCTGAGATCGACGGCAAGAACATGGCCATCGAAGCCGCCCGCGCCAAGAAGACCGCCGAGACCGCCGGCGACGGCGTACCCACTCCCCAGGGTGGCAGCGCTCCCGCCCCGACTCCGAAACCCAAGAAGAGCACCATCTTCGACGACATCCCTAAGAGAAAGTTCTAAACATCTAACAAATCAAAGCCATGAGATTTCCTTCTTACGCCCCCCGATTCTCGCGCTTCATCGTCGGCCCCGGCTCCGCTGAAGTGACCGAGACCACCACCAGCGGCGCTAACGAGTACGCCGCCGTCGACGGAACCACCGTCGTCTCCGCCAACGCTCCCTCCACGACCGTCGTGGAGCCCGGTTACGTTGACGAGGATCTCGACAAAAAGATCGTCCTGATCCGTCCGCAGGATACCCCTATCGACACCTTCACCCGCAGCATCGCCAACAACGAGCCCTGCAAGAGCTGGGAAGCCGGCGGCTGGGAGATCGGTACCCGCGAGACCCGCGACACCGTGAAGGCTGACGTGAACGCCAGCGCCACCACCATCACCGTCGACAACCCCGACATGTGGAAGCCCGGTGACACCTTCATCGTCCACGGCCACTCCTCCAGCGACGACACCGGTCCGAAGCTCGACGGTTCAAGCAATCCCGTCCAGTGCATCATCAAGAGCATCAGCTCCGACGCCCTCACCATCCAGCGTGTCGGCACCCTGAGCGCCGCGATCCCTGCCATCGCCGAGGATGACTTCCTCGTCCGCCTCTCCCCGGCCGTGTCCGAACTCGAGGCCTCCGTCGAGGGCTTCGCCATCCAGCCGAGCGACCGCAAGTACTACAACCAGACCCACATGTGCCAGGTCGAGGAATCCGTCATCCACGCCCTCATCAAGAAGAAGGTCGCCATGGACTTCTCCGTCTACAAGGAGCAGACCCTGTGGGACTTCAAGCGTGGCATGGAACTGGCCAACCTGTTCGGTGTCGGCGGTCTCGCCAAGAACGCGAAGGGCGAACTCGTCCACCTCTCCACCGGCCTCTGGTGGCAGATGAACCAGCAGTCCACCGTGGACTTCTCCGCCTCCATGACCGACCAGGACTGGAACGCCCTCGGCCGCGCCATCTTCGAGGGCAACAACGGCGCCGATCGTCGCCTCCTGTTCGCCGGTAACGGCCTGCTCGAGCAGATCGCCAACGTGAAGTCCTACCAGAAGCAGCTCGAGGCGAAGAACACCGAGATGGTCCTCGGTCTCCGCGTCTTCAAGATCGAGACCCCGTTCGGCGAGCTCCTCGTCAAGCCCATGGGCTCCCTGTTCGAGGGCTACTACGCCAAGTGCGGTATGGTCATCGACCCGAACTTCGTCAAGAAGTACGTCATGGAGCCGCTGACCACGACCCAGCTCGACCTCAACAAGACCGGCCAGCGCCGCGTGGACAACGCCGTCCGTATCCACGAGACCTACAGCCTGTTCCTCGAGAACCTGCCGTGCCACCGCAAGATCGTTCCTGCGGTCTAGAACCTATCAACCTCCAACTGTTAATCGGGGCGGTGGTGGTCTTCACCGCCGCCCCATTTCAATCGAAGAGATATGGCAAAAAAGACTTATAGGACTTTCTCGCTGAAGGGTCTCCAGATCTTCCTCAGGGACGAAAACGGCAACCGTGTCGAGGTCGTGTTCCGTGGCGGAATCCAGATCGACTCCACCTCCCGGTTCTCCACGTCCGACGAGAAGATCCAGGAGATGCTCGAGAAGACGAGCGGTTTCGGCCGTGACTTCTATCTCGAGAGCGTGGCCGCCGCAAAGGATGCCGCTGCGCCCGCTCCCGCTCCTGAGAAGAAGGTGGAAGAGGCTCCCAAACCCGAGAAGGAGATCGTCTCCGAGATGAAGGACTCCCGTCGTTTCAAGAATCTCGTAGAGATGAAGAACGCGATGAAGGAGCTCGGCATCGAGATCGAGGATAGCGCCAACTACTCCACCGCCAAGGCCAAGGCCGCCAAGGCCGGCTACGATTTCCAGATCAAGAAGTAACGAACCATGCCTACTACAAGAGCACAGCTTATTCAGCGGGTCGCGCTGAAGATGGACGAGGTTTCTCCGGACATCAGCATCGCCGATCTCACCGTCGACGGGTCTGACGGGAATCCGCTCTATACCCTCATTGACGGCCTCATCGATGGCGGTGCGCTTGAACTGTTTACCGTCGCCCCGTATTGGCGTCTGAAGCAGACGACGTTCTCGGACATCCAGCTGGAGGGTGTCGGTTCTGCGCGTACGGTCAACGATGGCGAGACTACGATCGCAGCCAGGAAGATGATCCGGCTGAAGGTGCCGGATGATTTCCTCCGCGTGGCCGAGATCAACCACACTTCGTTCCAGCGCCCGATTACCGAGGTGGTGCCTGAGATGTCTGAGCTTGGCCGGCGCCAGCACAACCCGTTCCTCATGGGGAAGGAGGCGCGCCCTGTTGGAGTCATGTCACACGGCGTGTGGTCTGACGCGCAGTGCCGGGAGATTGACTGTTACTCT
>Ga0310690_10005448_pt1 | contig 17246 bp, 14 predicted proteins | sample AusTroGonzalo_MG_2_FD_207661 | JGI IMG/M metagenome (GOLD analysis project Ga0310690, IMG submission 207661) | Bovine rumen microbial communities from tropical cattle in Woodstock, Queensland, Australia - Gonzalo_04 (v2) (version 2) | ecosystem: Host-associated > Mammals > Digestive system >...
CCTGTGCTGGTGGTCTCCGGCGCCGACTTAGTGGACGGCACGCCCATCTACGACATCAAGCCATATCTGCCTTACGCCGACAGCCATCCCGAGGCCCGCGGAGGCTTCGCACAGCAGGCGCCGACGGCCCTCGAGGTGGTCGACGACCACGGCTTGCTGCTGCAGCTGCCCGAGGGAGAACGCGAGGCACTGCGCAACAGCCTGGCCCTCGACCCACGGCCACATTACCAGAACGATGCGCAGAGGATATATGTGATGCCCTTCGACAAATGGGAAGTAAAGTTCAGGGTGACGGACGGTGCCGTTGAGGTGGTGGGTGTTAAATAATGTTAACGGAGTAACAATCGGATATCATAAGCGTCTATACCAACGATGAGCATGAGTTATGCAGAGATGGTCGACGGCTGCCGCCGCCGCAATGCCAAAGCCCAGCGGGCTCTCTACGATGAGCTGGCGCCGATGGCAGCGGGCGTGTGCCGCCGCTATTCTGCCGACCGCGACGAGGCGAAGGACATGCTGCAGGACGGATTTGTGAAGGTCTACGAGCGCATTGGCTCGCTGCGCGACCCGCAGAAGCTCCGCTCGTGGGTGTACAACATCATGGTGAACACCTGCATACAGCACTACCGCCGTGCGCGTCACACGGTGCTCATGGAGATGGACGCCGAGACGGCAGGGACGGAGACAGAGCTGCCGTACAGCATGGAGGACATCGTGATGGCTCTCGGCACCTTGTCGCCGGTGCAGCGCATGGCCTTCAACCTCTGCTGCGCTGAGGAGTGCAGCCACGAGGAGGCAGCGAAGCAGATGGGCTGCAGCGAGGCAGCGGTGAGGGTGGCCCTCAGCAGGGCACGCATGAATATGCGACAGTATTTGGAAAACATAGAAACAAGATAAGCTATGGATTGGAAAGAGTACAGGGAAACACCCGATGACGGGATGTTCGAAGCGATACAGAAGCGCCTGCGCGTGCGCCGCGCCTGGCGCATAGGCGGCGGGGTGGCCGTGCTGGCGGTGGCTGCCGCAGTGGTTACCCTCGCAGTGTCGGCTCCCAAAGACGAGACCGTTGCCGAGGAACCGTTGGTTGTGGCTGCTGTGCAGGCCGAACCCGAGGCTGTTGCCGCAACTGTGCAGGCTGATGCCGTCGCTCCCGTAGCCACTGCCGTGAAGGCCGATGAGCAGGGTAGGGAAGGACAGACGGTGAGTATACTGCCTGAGCCGCAGATGCAGGTGGTGGCGGTAGCCGAGCCTGTGGACGTTAACGTTGCCCAGACGATGACATTTGCAGTGCCTGCCGTCTCGCCGAGACAGGCCCGCAATGTGGCCAGTGAGAAGGAAGAGAACCTTGTGCAGGCTGAGCCTAAGACTGATGCCAATGCAGAGACGGTGGCCAAGTTGGACACCAAGTTCGGCGGTATGGAGCCGGAGCCTTACCATGAGGACAACCTGATATGGGCGCCGAATGTCATAGCCCCTGCATCTGAGAAAGATGAAAACCGCGTGTTCAAGGTTATAGCTACATCGGAACTTAAGGAATTCCACATGTACATATACAACCGCGGCGGCCGTCGGGTATTCAGCACCAGCGACATCAATGCCGCATGGGATGCCACTATCGGTGGCACGATGGTGCCCCAGGGCGCCTACGTGTGGGTGGCCACATTCCGCGACAGTGACGGTGTGTCGCGCCGTGAGACAGGCACCGTGACGGTGATTAGGTAGCACAGACGATAATATTGCTAAATAGCGTATAACCAAAGTATAAGCCGACGTGTGATACCGTCGGCTTTATTTTGTTTTCACTATGTGAAAAAAAAGTTGTACTTTTGCAGTTTGAAATAATGGCAGGGACTGTTCTATCGCTGGGCAGAGATGCCGAGAGGAAAGTCCGGGCAGCACGAGCCACCATGCTTCCTAACGGGAAGGGGCTTCGCTTGTAAAGGCGGGGCTACAGAGAGCGCCACAGAAAAGAAACCGCCTCTTACAAGGGTGCCTCCATAAGGTCGGCATCCTTGCAAAGGCAAGGGTGAAAACGCGGGGTAAGAGCCCACGACGTGTGCCGGTGACGGCCACGGACGGCAAGCCTCATGGGCTGAAAGACCAAATATACCGACAAGCCTTCGGGCAACGGGCAGGCTCGCCTGTATTGTCGGGGGGTAGGTTGATAGAGGCCGTCGGCGACGGCGGCAGTAGATTGATGATAGAACACGACAGAACCCGGCTTATAGGTCCTTGCCTTTTGTTATGACAGAACAGGCTATGAGAGCTCGACATATAAACATCATACTCATTGCGGCCGTATTGTTGCTGACGGCATGTTCGGGGCGTTATGTAGGCACGCCGCGCGCCGCTATGCTCGACTACCAGACCAACAGCACCTACGGCTCGCTGTATGCTTTGGCGACGGCACATGCGGAGAGCATCAACGCCGCCGTGAAGGCCGACACCCTGCATCCAGGCATGTATGCCGAGTATGGTGTGGCGCTGGCACTCATGGGACATGACGGCGAGGCATGCCGTATGCTCAACTCCGAGGCCAAAGCCTTCCCTGAGAGCCGCCGTATGGTGCGCCGCATCAAGGAACGCCTGCTGCCCACGATGGTCGACGACACGCTGGCTGGCCAGCGCGACACCGCCGATATGCTGAAGTTGCAGAACTGGGCTTACGACAGTCTTGCAGCGCTGCAGCACCTGCCGTGGGTGGCGGCGGTGATAGACAGCACCGACACATTGCGTGTAATGCAGCAGACACCCATTGACTCTGTGGAGTATCCGATACGCCTCACCGCTAACCAGAAGCGCGAGATGCTGGTTGAAGAGCAGCAGAGGGAAGAGCTACGCCGCAAGGAGATAGAGGACTCCATAGCCGCTGCCAAGCAGGCTAAGATAGACGCACGCGAACAGGCTAAGATAGACAAGAAGAAAGCCAAGAAGGATAAAGAGAAAGCCAAGAAAGCTGCCGAGAAGGCAAAGAAAGAGGCTGCTAAGGAAAAGGCCCAGCAACGTGAGCAGGAGAAGCAGCGCAAGGCTGAAGAGCGCAAGGCGAAACAGCAGCAGCAAAAGCAACAGAAAGAACAGCAAAAACAGCAGCAGCAAAAGCAACAGAAAGAACAGCAAAAACAGCTGCAGAAACAGCAACAAGAGCAACAAAAACAGCAGCAACAGCAAGAACAAGAGGAGGGCAAGCAGTGATGAAGAAGTTTGTATATATTCTGGTTTTGCTGCCTTTGCTGTTGGTTGGTTGCAAAGGGGAGAAGAAGTTGGCGCGCTACAATGAGATGTACCAGCAGGAGCCTACGGTGATATATGTGGCGCCGCTCAATGACCTATCCATGCGCCGTGCTGTACGTGAGACGGTGGACTCTGTCTATAATGCTTCGCTGAACATTGCCTCAAGGCAGTTGTACCTTACCGCCACCGACCCACTGACAAGCCACGGATACTATGTGCTCGGCCCGTTGGCGTCGGCCCAGCTTGCCGCCACCGAGACCCGTACCGGACGCCAGCTTCGCAACGACAACATCAACGACTTGTACAATGACTTGGGCATCGATGCCGTGCTCTTTATAGACCTCCTCAACTGGTCCAACACCTCAAACAGTTGGAGCGTTGAGGCGGAATATGTGCTGCGCTCAACAGTTACAGGTGTGGAGCTGCTGCATGTGCATGTCAACGCCACCAAGATACTGCATACCGACTACAAGGGCAATCCCAAGCCATTGAAAGAAGACCTGGAGTTCGCCAAGCAATATGGCTGTGACCTTGAGACCGCGCAGCGTTGCCGTCTGGTGGAAATCATGAACAAGTATGTGCTCAAGGACTTGCCCGCCGGCAAGCGTGCCCGCAAGCATGAGGCTGAGCAATATTCAAAGCCGCATCCTGAATACTTCAACCTGCGCATCCACCGTGACGGCAGTGTGGAGCAGTTAAAAGACGAGGAACTATGAGAATAGAGGTCTCCTTGTCGCCGGCACTTTATCCTTACCGCACCATTACCAGCCACCATGTCACTGTGGCTATAGACCTTCTGCGTGCCACCACCGCCGTGTGTGCGGCCTTTCAGGCGGGATGCAGCAGCGTTGTGCCACTCGACACACTTGAGGGGTTGCAACCCTACCGTGAACAAGGCTACCTGTTTGCTGCGGAGCGCGGTGGCAAGAAGGTGGGCGACGCAGAATATGGTAACTCGCCGACGGAATACCTGCGTCACAATATGAGTGGCATAAAGTTGGCCTACAGCACCACCAATGGCACAGTCACCATGCTGCACGGCGCCGATGCCGACCTGACGCTGGCGGGTTCTTTCGCCAACCTTACGGCTCTGTGTGACCGTCTGCTGAAAGAGGATATGGACGTCGTGCTGCTATGCTCCGGCTGGCAGCAGGACTTCTGCATCGAGGACACCCTTGTTGCAGGTGCCATAATAGAAAAACTCTCAATTCTCAATTCTCAATTCTCAATTCACGGCGACGCCGCCACTATGGCTCTTGCTATGTGGCAACTGGCAAAGGACGACCCATACGAATACTGCCAGCGCTGCACCCATGTGCACCGCCTCTACGGCCTCGGTGCCGCCGAGGATGTGCACTTCGCCTTCCGGCAGGACACATGCCCTGTGGTGCCGGTACTCAAAAACGGTATACTTACACTATGAAACGCCTGTTGGTCATAATGCTGCTTGCTGCTACCATTGGTGCTAATGCCCAGTGGGACACTGCCGGCTTAAGGCTGCGGCATTTCAGTGTGGCCCCTGCGGCTACCTCAGTAGGCCTTATGGCCACAGGTGCTGTGCTAACTTATGTCCCCGCAGCTAATGATCTGGCGGTGGACTTGCGCGACAAGGTGGTGGACAGCCATAACCCCAAGCTGCATTTCGACGATTACATACAATACCTGCCGGCAGCGACACCTGTGGTGCTGAACCTCTGCGGTGTCAAGGGCAAACACAATATTGGACGACTGCTGATGCTCGAGGGTGGAAGCTACCTCTTTGGTGCCGGTTGGCTTTTTGCTTTCAAGCATGGCCTCGCAGTGGAGCGACCGGACTATTCCCGCATGAACAGCTTCCCATCAGGACATACTTTCACCGCTTTCACCGGAGCCGAGATACTGCGTCGCGAATACGGCGAGGAGTACCCGTGGATAGCAGTTGCCGGTTATGCCGTTGCGGTCACGGTGGCCGCAATGCGCATCTATAACAACCGCCACTGGCTCGGCGATGTGTGTGCCGGCGCCGGACTTGGCATACTGAGTGTGACGCTCGTCTACTGGGCATTGGATTAGTTGAGAGTTAAAAATTAAGAGTTAAGAATATAAATTATATGAAACTGTTTAGCAATGTAAAAGGCGATCTCTTTGGCGGCATCACTGCCGGCATTGTCGCCCTTCCTCTCGCCCTTGCCTTCGGCATACAGGCTTTCTCGGGCGTCACCGACCCCTCGGCGGCCTCTATCGGCGCATATGTGGGCCTCACCGGAGCTATGCTCCTGGGCTTCTTTGCAGCCCTCTTCGGCGGCACACACAGCCAGATTAGCGGCCCCACGGGTCCCATGACTGTCGTCACCGCCACCCTCGTCACCGGTGCCTGGACGGCAAGTAACGGTAGCATCTCCGAGGTGATGCTCTCTATGGCCCTCGCCGCCATCTTCTGCGGCCTGTTCCAGATACTCTTCGGCCTAATCAAGATAGGCAAGTATGTGCGCTATATACCTTATCCTGTGTTGAGCGGCTTCATGAGCGGTATCGGTGTCATCATCATCCTGCAGCAGCTCTACCCGTTGGTGGGCGCCAGCAAGGGCGGCTCGATGATTGACCTCCTTATCGGTCTGCCCGAAGCTTTTGCCAACACCAGCCTCACCGCCTTGCTGCTCGGTATCGGAACGGTGGTAATCATATACCTGTTCCCGCTGCTGACCAAGAAAGTGCCCTCAACCCTCGTGGCTCTCATTGTGATGACCGTCGTCTCGCTGTTCATCAACATGGACGGTGTGGCAACAATCGGAAAGATACCTTCAGGCATACCTATGCCTTTCTTCGCCAAGGAAGGCGTCAGCCTCGCCGGCATCAACTGGGGCGCAGTCCTTGTCGCCGCTATCGTCCCTGGCCTCACCCTCGCCGGCCTCGGCTCCATCGACACGCTGCTCACCTCTGTGGTGGCCGACAATATCACCAAAACCAAGCATAACAGCAACCAGGAACTGATAGGGCAGGGTATAGGCAACGCTGTCGCGGGTCTCTTCTGCGGCCTGCCCGGTGCCGGTGCCACCATGCGCACCGTCGTCAACGTCAAGAGTGGCGGCCGCACGCAGCTCTCCGGTATGGTGCACGCCCTACTGCTGCTGGCCATCATGCTCGGCCTCGGTTCAGTGGTGCAGTATGTGCCGCTGTCGGTGCTCGCCGGTATCCTTATCACTGTCGGCGTAGGCATCATCGACTTCCGCGGCTTCAAAGACCTGCCCAAGATACCGCGCGCCGACGCTGTGGTGCTTATCGTGGTGTTCCTCGTCACCGTCTTCGTAGACTTGCTCACCGCCGTTGGCATCGGAATGGTTATTGCCTGCGTGCTCTTCATGAAGCGCGCCTCCGACCTCGTCGAGGGCGGCTACAGCAGCCAGGAACTCACCGGCTTCGACAAGGAGTCGCCATGGTCCGACGAGGGCGGTATGCCCGACACCGTGGCCCACAAGATATACGTACAGCGCCTCAACGGCCCCATCTTCTTCGGCACCATCAACAAGTTCAAGGAGGTGATGCAGACCGTCCCCGAAGGCGCTAAGATAGTCATCATCCGCATGCGTCTGGTGAGCTTTATGGACCAGAGCGGCCTCTACGCTATGGAGGAAGCCATCAAAGACCTGCAGGCACGTGGCGTGCAGGTACTGATGACCATCATCCAGCCGCAGCCGATGTACATGCTTACCACGCACAACGTCATTCCGGGCGTCGTCCCCGAAGATCACACCTTCAAGACCTTCGAGGAATGCACTGAATATCTGCGTAATCAATTAGAAAATAAATAATACTATGGGAAGAGCATTTGAATACCGCAAAGCGCGCAAGCTGAAGCGGTGGGGTCACATGGCCCGCACATTCACCAAGATTGGTAAAGAAATAGAACTGGCCGTCATTGCCTCGGGTCCCGACCCCTCCTCCAACCTGCGTCTGCGCCTGCTTATGCAGACCGCCAAGAGCGAGTCGATGCCCAAGGAGAACGTCGAGCGCGCCATCAAGCGTGCTACCGAGAAGGACAAGTCGGCCTACAAGGAGGTCGTCTATGACGGCAAAGGCCCTCACGGCACCGCCATCGTCGTCGAGACAGCCACCGACAATCCCACGCGTACCGTCGCCAACCTCCGCGCCGCCTTTGTCCGCGGCAAGGGCGAGTTGGGTACAATGGGTATGAACGACTTCCTCTTCGAACGTAAGTGCTCCTTCGTCGTTGCCTGGCGTGACGACATAGACATGGACGAACTTGAGCTTGAGCTCATCGACTGCGACATCGACGAGGTGTTCCGTGATGAGGACGAGATACTCATCTACGCCGACTTCAAGAACTATGGTCCTATATCCAAGTACCTCGAAGACAAGGGTCTTGAGATAAAGAGCTTCAAGTTCGAGCGCATACCGCTCACTATGCGCGAGCTCTCGCCCGAAGAGCAGGAAGACGTCAACGCCCTCATCGAGCGCCTGGAGAATGACGACGACGTCGTCAACGTCTTCCATAATATGGCTTGAATATCCCTGCGATATCTCTACCATACCCGAACGATATCCGGTTACTATACCCCCACTGTTAAAGAACGGTGGGGGTTCTGTTGTGGATAACTTTTTTTTGCCGTTGAGGCGGCATATTGAAAATTATTTCGTATATTTGCATTCTCTATAGTATTCCATGCTTTGGGTTTGGAGTGCCGTAGTATAATGATAGATAGTATTATATGGATAGAAAGATAATGGAACCTTGCAGTGTGAATGTGGCTTCGGAGACGGGGCGCCTGCGTGCTGTGCTGTTGCACCGTCCGGGTGTGGAGATTGAGCGGATGACGCCTCTGAACGCTGCACATGCGCTTTACAGTGACATTCTGAACAAGCCGATAGTGGACACGGAGTATAGCAATTTCTGTGGTGTGCTGGAGAAATGGACGGATGTCTACTATGTGGAGGATATTCTGGAGCACTTGTTGAAGGACATTGATCTGCGCCGCCACCTGGTGGAGGAGAGCTGCAAGATGGACAAATGCGCCGATCTGACAGGCTTGTTGATGGAAATGGATGCCCACAGCCTTGCTGCGGTGCTGATAGAGGGTTACGAGAATCCCCGTTGGACGTGTGCTCGCGGAGAGCAATCATTGATGGACGACGACCGCTACCTGCTGAAGCCGCTGTACAACCTGTTCTTCACGCGCGATGCGTCGAGCACGGTGTACAACCGCGTGCTTATCAACTCGATGAGCTTCGAGGTCCGCGAGCGTGAGACCCTGATATACGAGGCTATCTTCAAGCATTTCTTCAAGGTTGGCACTCTTAATGCTATGGCTTGGGACAAGGATGCCCGCACCGAGGGCGGCGACGTGCAGATTGCCTCGCCTGACCTGCTCTGCATCGGCCAGGGAATACGTACCAACAAGAAGGGTATCGAGTATCTGGCGCAGACCTTCGCCGGTGAGCGCGAGAAATTCCACATTCTGACGCAGGAACTGCCGATGAGTCCGGAGAGTTTCATCCATCTGGACATGGTGTTCGCCTTCCTGGGCAAGCACCAGTGCATGATTTTCGAGCCGATGCTGAAGAAGACTGGCTTGTTTGCCGGCAAAGCGACGACGCTTATTACCGTCGAGGGCGGCAAGATTAGCTACCGCGAGGTGCCGAACATGGTGGAAGGATTGAACAGCTTGGGCTGGGACATTGAGCCTGTGATTGGCGGCGGAGAAGACCCGTGGGTGCAGCTGCGCGAGCAGTGGCACAGCGGTTGCAACTTCTTCTCGCTGGGAGACGGCAAGGTGATAGGCTACCGCCGCAACACCAAAACCATCGAGGCGTTGGATAAGGCCGGTTTCGCCGTGCTGAATGCTGAGGATATAGTGAGCGGCAAGGTGGACATGAACGGCTATGAGAAGTTCGTGGCGGCCTTCCCCGGCAGCGAACTGCCGAGGGCCGGTGGTGGCGCACGCTGTATGACGATGCCGATACTGCGCGATGCGCAGTAAATGAAGAGTGAAGAATGAAGAATGGTTAAGTATATAAGACAATACACTAACATATCACTATGAAGCAATATCATTTAGCAAACAACATCATAGGCTGGGTCATAGGACTCATCGCCTGTGCTGTGTACATCATGACGGCGGAAGCGACCGCGTCGTGGTGGGATTGCGGTGAGTACATCAGCACCGCCTTTAAACTGCAAGTGGGTCACCCTCCGGGAGCACCGACGTTCCAGCTTGTGGGACGACTCTTCTCGATGTTCTCGAGCCCCGAGACAGCAGCGCATGCCGTCAACGTGATGTCGGCAGTGTGCAGCGGATTGACGATACTCTTCCTGTTCTGGGCCATCACGATGCTCGGTAAGCACCTGCTTCCGGACCCGAAGAATCCGAGCCTTAAGGACTGGAGGACGTGGGGCGTGTTCGCCGCCGGTGTGGTGGGCTCGCTGGCCTACTGCTTCAGCGACACCTTCTGGTTCTCGGCCGTCGAGGGCGAGGTGTACGCGATGAGTAGCTTCTTCACGGCACTGGTGTTCTGGGCGATACTGAAGTGGGAGGAACAGAGCGACGATCCGCACGCGCTGCGCTGGCTGATACTCATCAGCCTGCTGGTGGGTGTGGCCATCGGCGTCCACCTGCTGAACCTCTTGACGGTGCCCGCCATCTTCTATGTGGTCTACTTCAAGAAGTGGCCGAAGACGACCTGGAAAGGCTTTATCGTCACCGGTGTGCTGAGCGTCATCACGCTGGGTGTCATCCTGTGGGGCATCATCCCCGGTATCGTCAATATTGACTCGGCGGTGGATGTGTTCTTTGTGAACACGTTGGGGCTGCCGTTCGGCAGCGGCACCGTGGTTTACTTCACGCTCATCGCCGCCCTTGTGGTGTGGGGCCTGTGGTACACGCACAAGAAGAACAAGCCCATTATCAACGCCGCTATACTGAGTTTTGCGATGGTGGTGATAGGCTACAGCACCTTCTTCGTGCTCGTTATCCGTGCCAACACCAACACGCCGCTCAACGAGAATGCGCCTAAGGACGCCGTTGCAATGCGCGCCTATCTGGGTCGCGAGCAGTACGGCGACACGCCGCTCTTCACCGGCCAGTTCTACACCGCCGGTGCGCCCACCGGTGTGAAGGAAGGCTACACGAAGTATATACGCGGCAAGAGCGAGACCGGCAAGGACCGCTACATCGTGGCGGCTCACGCGCAGAAGTACATATACAATGAGCGTCACACGGGCTTCTTCCCCCGCATGTGGAGCGACGACAGCAAGCGTGACCATCCGCGCTTCTACGAATACTGGGCTGGCAAGTGCTACAACGGCCAGCGTCCCACCGGTGCGCAGAACCTCAAGTTCTTCAACCGCTACCAGCTTGGCTGGATGTACTGGCGCTACTTCATGTGGAACTTCGCCGGCAGGCAGAACGACATACAGGGTCACTACTTCAACGATGACGGTACGCGCGATTACCTGAGCGGCAACTGGATAAGCGGCATCAAGTTCATCGACGAGAGCCGTCTGGGTCCGCAGGACAACCTGCCGGAGGCTATGGAGAACAACAAGGCCCGCAACAAGTACTACATGCTGCCGTTGCTGCTTGGTATCATCGGTTTGATATATCACATCCGCAAGCACCCGAAGGACGCATTCATCGTGTTCATTATGTTCTTCATGACGGGTCTGGCCATTGCCATCTACCTGAACATGCCGCCCAAGCAGCCGCGTGAGCGTGACTATGCCTTCGTGGGTTCGTTCAGCTTCTACGCCATCTGGATAGGCCTCGGAGTGATGGCTCTGTCGGAATGGATAAGCAGTCTCTTCAAGAAAAAAGAGGGTGCCTCTGCCGACAATAAGGCAGATGCGCCAAAGGCCTACAAGGTTGTTATGCCTGTGGTCTTTGTGGTCTGTATGGCCGCAGTACCGTGCCTGATGGCTTCCGAGAACTGGGACGACCACGACCGAAGCCAGAAGACCGCCGCTCGCGACTTCGCGCAGAACTACCTCAAGAGTATCAAGAAGAACGGCATACTGATAACCTTCGGCGACAACGACACCTTCCCGCTGTGGTACGCCCAGGAGGTCGAGGGTACCCGCACCGACGTGCGCATCCTCAACTACACGCTGAGCGGTATGTACTGGTATGTGGAGCAGCTCTTCAACAAGCTCTACGAGGGTGATGCTCTGCCGTTCACGCTGCCCAAGGTGTACTACGGATTAGGTAAGGATGTGTACTACATCATGGACCGTTCCAACGACTACCTCGAGGTTACCGACGTGCTGGCTATGCTGCGCGACCATCCCGACCGCTTCACGGTTCGCGACCAGCGCAGCGGTCAGGAGTTCATGTACCTGCCCACCAAGCGCTTCAAGATAACGCTCGATATCCCTGCTCTCGTTGAAGCCGGTGTGATATCTGCCGATATTGCCGAATTCGTCAACCCCGAGATACGTTGGGAGATTGGCAAGCAGGCTCTCTACCGCCACGAGCTGATGATGCTCGATATTATTGGCACCAACCGCTTCATGCGCGACATCAATATCATGAACCCCGGCTACATCCGCGATGTGTTCCCGATGGTCTACTCCTACAGCATCCAGGAGGGCATGAACCACAAGCTCTTGCCCTATCCGCGTCAGAGTGGACGTTACACAGAGGGCACCGCCGACTTCTTTATCAACGGTGTCGACGGCGAGCCGCTGAAATGGGGTAACCTCAACAGCGACATCTATGTGGACCCGATAAGCCTCAACATGGGCACTGTGCAGCGCCAGTCGCTGACCATCCTTGCCTATGACGAGTACAACGCCGGCAACAAGGAGAAGGCACGCAAGCTGCTCGATATTGCGCAGGAGTTCTTCCCGGCCCCCAACTTCCCGATAGACGTCTATGCCGTGTATATCGTCACCGGCAGCACGCGCGTCGATGTTGTGGAGCTCTACAAGAACATCTACGGCGAAGCTAAGGCGCGCGAGCTCTGGGAGGATGCCTACAAGTACTATAACGCCGAGATTGACTATCTGGCTCGCTTCCGTGGCGACAAGTCCGCCGGTGTGCGTGGTCAGCTGCAGAGCGACCTGCAGATTATGTCGCTCCTCAGCGACGTGGCCAAGCGCACGCTTGATGATGCCTCGATGGTGCAGAAGGCCGAAGATATACTGGGTCGGTTCAACAACATGTATTGATGCCTATGAAAGCGGCCAAACCAAAACCGAGGAAATATGTTGTCTCACTCAGCGAGTGTGAGATGCGTCGGCTGTCGGTCTATGCTGAACAGAACGGCATAGACCGGCCGACGGCGCTGGCACGTATTCTCCACCGTGGCCTCCGCGAGGCTGCTTCCTTGGCTCATGCCGACAATACCGACGAAAACCAGCTCCGGCTCTTCGACGCCGTGCAGATAGACATATTCAACAATACCGCAAAGGTAAACCCTCAAGAGGACTAATATGAAGAGACTGTTTCGTATATTGATGGTGGCTTTTATGATGGCTCTCCCGGCTGTCAATGCACATGCCGCTGACGACGGCGGCTTCGACCCGGGCTCAATGATTATCGGCCACGTCACCGACGCCCATTCGTGGCACATGTTCGACTACAAGACTTCCGACGGTGTGGAGCACGCCGTCGCCATTCCGCTGCCCGTTATCCTTATCAACAACGGCCATGTGGATGTCTTCATGTCGAGCCGCTTCCATCACGGTCACGCCGACTATAAGGGCTACCGCCTTGTCGGCGGTGGTGCCGAGAAGGAGGAGGTTGTATGTGTCGACGAAGCCGGCAACCTCACTGGACAGAAGCCCATCGACCTCTCCATCACCAAGACGGCGGCTGCCATCATGCTTGCCGTCATCATGCTGCTGGTCATCGTCTTCGTCGCCCGTGCAGGCTACAAGAAACGTCCCAATCAGGCACCCAAAGGCCTGCAGAGCCTCGTGGAGATGCTTGTGGTGTATGTGCGCGACAGTATTGTTAAGCCGATGATAGGGGAGAAGCACTATGAGCGCTACCTGCCTTATCTGCTCACCCTCTTCTTCTTCATCTTCTTCTGCAACATCCTTGGCCTGATACCCTTCTTCCCGGCAGGCGCCAACATCACCGGCAACATCGCCGTCACCGCCACCCTCGCCGTGATAACATTCCTTATCACCAACATCAGCGGCAACCGCCATTACTGGACCGACATCTTCAACACCCCCGGCGTTCCCGCCTGGCTCAAGGTGTTCCCCCTGATGCCTGTCGTCGAGCTCGTCGGCGTCTTCACCAAGCCCATAGTGCTGATGATACGACTCTTCGCCAACATGACGGCCGGTCATATCGTCATCCTCGGCTTCATAGTGATTATCTTCATCCTCAGCAACCTCTTCGGTATGGTTGTCGGCGGCGCCGTCTCGGTGGTCAGCGTGCTCTTCAGCGTCTTTATCTCGCTGCTCGAGTGCCTGGTGGCCTACATCCAGGCTTTCGTCTTCACCATGCTCACCGCCCTCTACATCGGTATGGCCGTTGCTGAACCCCATACCCACCATTAACCTGCGCAAGCAATTCGAGTAATTTGCCACTAATTGACCTGTGTAAGCAATTCGAGTAATTCGCCAATAATTGACCTGCGTAGCTTCGTTAAATTCGAGTAATTCGCCGTTAAAAAAGAAAAACCAATAACCCTTAATTATTCGCCGTTAAAATAACCAATAAATCCACAACAATATGAAATCAATCAAAGATACCAATTTCGCAGGCCGCAAGGTGCTGCTGCGCGTGGACTTCAACGTCCCCATGAACGACCAGAAGCAAATCACCGACGACACCCGCATGCGCGAGTCGATGCCCACCATCGAGAAGCTCCTCCGCGACGGTGCCGCCGTCATCATCATGGCCCATTTCGGCCGTCCCAAGAAAGGCGGCTTCGAGCCCGAGCTGACCCTCGAGCCGGTGGCCAAATACCTTGAGACCCTCGTGAACCGCCCCGTGAAGTTCACCCAGGAGCTCCTCGGCAGCGGCAAGCCCGAGCAGATGGCTAAAGAACTGAAGGGTGGGGAAGTGATGCTGTTGGAAAACATCCGCTTCTATCCCGAAGAGACCAAAGGTGGCGAAGAACTCGCCCGCCAGCTGGCCGCCCTCGGCGACTGCTACATCAACGACGCCTTCGGTGCCGCCCACCGCGAGCACTCCTCGACCGCCGTCATTGCCAAGTTCTTCCCCAACGACAAATACTTCGGCTTCCTCATGGAGAACGAGGTGCGCAACCTCGAGAAGCTGATGCAGAATCCTCCACGCCCCTTCACCGCTATCATCGGCGGCTCCAAGGTCAGCAGCAAGATTGGCATCCTCGAGAACCTCCTCGACAAGGTCGACAATATGATCATCATCGGCGGCATGCGTTACACCTTCACCAAGGCCCTCGGCGGCAAGATTGGCAACAGCATCTGCGAGGATGACAAGCTCGACCTCGCCCGCGAGCTCATGCGCCGCATGGACGAGAAGGGCGTCAAGTACTACCTGCCTGTCGACAGCGTCATCGGTGACAAGTTCGGCAACGACGCCAACACCCAGATTGTCCCCTCCGGCGAGGTGCCCGACGGCTGGGAGAGCATGGACTGCGGCCCCGAGAGCTGCAAGGCCATCCACGACATCGTCATGAACAGCAAGACCATCCTCTGGAACGGCCCTGCCGGCGTCTTCGAGCTTGAGACCTTCGCCAAAGGCACCAAGGCCATCGCCCAGAGCGTCGCCGAGAGCTGCAAGAAAGGCTGCTTTGCCGCCGTTGGCGGTGGCGACAGCGTGGCTGCCGTCAAGCAGATGGGCATTGCCGACCAGATGAGCTACGTCTCCACCGGTGGTGGCGCTATGCTCGAGTACCTCGAAGGCAAGGTCCTCCCCGGCATCAAGGCCATCAAGGATTGAGGGCTCGACAGTGTCCCACTTCCTGCCGATAACACTTGACGAGGTAAAACGCCTCGGTTGGGATATGGTCGATATAGTGCTCGTCACCGGCGATGCCTATATCGACCATCCTTCTTTCGGCACCGCCGTCATCGGGCGCACCCTGGAGGCGGCAGGCTACCGTGTGGCCATCATTCCGCAGCCCAACTGGCGCGACGACCTGCGCGACTTCCGCAAGTTCGGCGCCCCGCGTCTCTTCTTTGGCGTCACCTCAGGCGCTATGGACTCCATGGTCAACCACTACACCGCCGCGCGCCGTCTGCGTCACGACGATGCCTACACCCCCGGCGGTCAGGCCGGCTTCCGTCCCGACCGCGCCACCTATGTCTACACGCGCATCCTCAAGCAGCTCTATCCCGACACGCCGGTCATCATGGCCGGCATCGAGGCCAGCATGCGGCGCCTGGCGCACTACGACTACTGGGACGACAAGCTTTTCCCCTCAATATTGATAGACACCCCTGCCGACCTCCTCAATTACGGCATGGGGGAGAAGACCACCCTCAAGATAGCCCGCCTCCTCGCCGACGGTAAAGGTATCGAGGCCTGTTACAGCTTGCCGCAGGTGGCCTATGTGACCCGTACTGTAGAGCCGTTTCATGAAACGGCTCTCCGCCTCCACTCCTTCGAGGAGTGCCTCAAGAGCAAGCGCGCCGAAGCCGAGAACTACCATATCATCGACATTGAGAGCAACAAGATAGAGGCCGCCACCCTCATCCAGCAGCACGGCGACCGCTATGTCGTCGTCAACCCGCCGGAGCCCCCGATGGCTACCGCCGAGATTGACGCCTCCTTCGACTTGCCCTACATGCGCCTGCCGCATCCAAAATACCGCAAGCGCGGCGCTATACCCGCCTTCGACATGATTCGTTGGAGCGTCAACACCCACCGCGGCTGCTTCGGCGGCTGCTCCTTCTGCACCATCAGCGCCCATCAGGGCAAGCAGATAGCCTCGCGCAGCGAAGAGAGCATACTCCGCGAGGTCGACGCCATCACCGCCGACCCCGAATTCCACGGCGTCCTCAGCGACCTCGGCGGCCCTTCGGCCAACATGTGGCGCATGCGTGGCCGCAACCCGGAGCTCTGCCGCCGATGCAGCCGCTACAGCTGCTCTATGCCCACCTTGTGCAAGAACCTCGACAGCGACCACCAGCCCATGATTTCACTGCTCAAGAAGGTCGCCGCCAACCCCAAGGTGAAGCACCTCTACGTGGGCAGCGGCATCCGTTGCGACCTCTTTACCGAGGATAACAGCGGCTGGCAGTACTTCCGTCAGGTGGTTGTCAACCACACTTCCGGCCGCCTCAAGGTGGCTCCCGAGCACACCTCCGACCACGTCCTCGCCCTCATGCGCAAGCCCTCTTTTGGCCTCTTCCGCGAGACCAAGCGCCGCTTCGACGAGATTTGCCGCCAGGCCGGCCTGCGCTATCAGCTCATTCCTTACTTCATCAGCAGCCACCCCGGTTGCCGCCTCGAAGATATGGCCCAGCTGGCCGTGGACATGAAGCAGATGGGCTACCGGCTGGAACAGATACAGGACTTCACGCCCACGCCCATGACCATCGCCACCGAGATGTACTACACCGGCATCGACCCCACCACCCTCAAGCCCGTCTATGTCGCCACCACCCCCGCCGACAAGGCCGACCAGCGCCGTATGTTCTTCTTCTACAAGCCCGAACTGCGCGCCGACATCGCCGCCTCGCTCCGTCGCAACGGCCTCTCGGCCTATGCTACCAAGCTCTTTGGCAGCAATCAGCTACAACAAAAGCCTTTCAAGAGACGCTGATCAAGGGCGCTCTCGTCCATCTCATACCCATCTCATACCCATCTCATACCCCCACAGGTGGCACATATTTGAATTGGTTTCTCAGTATGTCAAAGAACTCTTTTCGAGTATTTTGGAGAGGTTCGCGCTGGCCAGTTCGTTTCCCTTCCCGAATGCAAAAGTACGACCGTGGGATTGCGGTCTACGAATGTGAACGAAAAAAAATGAAATAAAATTATGAGCGTTGCAGTGTTGCAGTTGTTGCAGTTCAAAATATGGGTAACCAAAAGTCAAAAGTATAGTTTTATATCTATATATTTATATATATAAAT
>Ga0310690_10005449_pt1 | contig 17239 bp, 11 predicted proteins | sample AusTroGonzalo_MG_2_FD_207661 | JGI IMG/M metagenome (GOLD analysis project Ga0310690, IMG submission 207661) | Bovine rumen microbial communities from tropical cattle in Woodstock, Queensland, Australia - Gonzalo_04 (v2) (version 2) | ecosystem: Host-associated > Mammals > Digestive system >...
GAGGAGGCCGGAAGTCTCGTGAAAATTGAGGATTATACCAACAAAGTCGGTTTTTCGGAACGTACGAACGAGGTCATCGAGCCGAAACTCTCCCTGCAGTGGTTCTGCAAGATGGGCGAGCTGGCAAAACCCGCTCTCGATGCGGTCATGAACGGCGATATCCAGTTCCATCCCGACAAATTCAAGAACACTTACGCCCACTGGATGGAGAACATCAAAGACTGGTGCATTAGCCGCCAGCTCTGGTGGGGACACCGTATCCCGGCTTGGTATCTGCCGAACCACGAGTTTGTGGTGGCGCACAATGCCGATGAAGCCCTGAATATCGCACGTCAGAAGTTCCCGGAACTGAACCTGACCGCCGCCGACCTGAAGCAGGACGAGGATGTGATGGACACGTGGTTCTCCTCCTGGTTGTGGCCGATTTCCGTGTTCGATGGCATCCGTCACCCCGACAATCCGGAAATCAACTACTACTACCCGACCGCCGTCCTGATCACCGCCCCCGACATCATTTTCTTCTGGGTGGCCCGCATGATCATGGCTGGTCTGGAATGGCGCGGCCAAATCCCGTTCAAGGATGTCTATTTCACGGGCACCGTGCGTGACAAGCTGCACCGCAAGATGTCGAAGCAGCTTGGCAATTCGCCGGATCCCATCATGCTGATGGAGAAATACGGTGCCGACGGCGTACGTTTTGGTATGCTGCTCAGCTCTCCCGCCGGCAACGACCTGCTGTTTGATGAATCGCTGTGCGAACAAGGCCGCAACTTCAGCAACAAACTGTGGAACGCCTTCCGTCTGGTGAGAGGCTGGGATGTTGATGACAATCTTTCGCAGCCGCTGCACACGGCCACGGCCATCAAATGGATGCACGAGCGCCTCACTGAGGTGTTCCACGGAATGCAATGGCACGTCCAGCGCTATCGTATCTCCGAGGCCCTGATGATCATCTATAAGCTCATTTGGGACGATTTCTGCTCCTGCTTCCTCGAAGTGGTGAAACCCGGCTTCCAACAGCCCATCGACGGTAAAACGTATCGCGACATCATTGACATTTTTGAAATGCTGATGCAGTTCCTGCACCCGTTTATGCCGTTCATCACTGAAGAATTGTGGCAGACGATGCGCCAAAGAGGGGAGAAAGAGTCCATTATGATGACTTCCATGCCGGTGTTGGATAGTGAGATGGACCAGAAGGTGTTGGATGATTTCGCCGCCGCCCGCAAGGTCATCGAGCAGGTGCGCCGCATCCGTACCGAGAAGAACATCGCGCAAAAGCACGCACTCAAGCTTCGTGTCTATGCTGACGCCGCCATCGCAAATCCCGCCACCGATGCCGTCATCGCCAAGCTTTGCAATCTGGAAAGCGTGGATTATGTGGCCGGTGAGGACGTGGATGGTGCGACCTTTATCGAGAACAACATCCAATATTCCGTTCCGTTGTCAGGGCTGGTGGATGCTTCCGAGGAAATCAAGAAGTTGGAGGCAGACCTGAAATATGCCGAAGGGTTCCTGCAAGGGGTCATGAAGAAGCTGTCGAATGCCAGTTTCGTGAACAATGCCCCGCAGAAGGTGGTCGATATGGAGCGTAAGAAACAGTCCGATGCGGAGGAAAAGATTCGCATCATCAAGGAGCAATTGGCAAAACTGAAATAAGATGAAGGCCGTCCTGCGATATTTCATCATCTTGGCCGCCTTCCTGATTCCCTTCACCTTCTCCAGCGTGAAGCAGCGGTTTCCCATCCTGGTGGGCATCACCCTCGGCGTGACGCTCGCTTATTGGGGAATGTATTTCTGGATGAAGAAAAAGGGAAAAAACATGTAGAGACGCACGGTCATGCGTCTGCACGGTCATGCGTCTCTCAGATGGCTCCTTATAATACATCTGTGTCCTCGCAGATGTGTTGTAGAGACGTGCCATGGCGCGTCTCTACAGGCTTACTCTCGGGTCCAACCACCCGTAGATAATGTCACAGATAATATTGATAATCACGAGGATGATGGAAACATACAATAGAGATCCCATCACCACGGGGAAGTCGTATTTGTCGAGGCCATCGAGGATGACCACGCCCATGCCCTTCCAGTCGAAGATGTATTCCACAAACACCGCGCCGGCCAACAGTCCCGCCAACCAGCCCGAGATGGCCGTCACTACAGGATTGAGCGAGTTTTTCAGGGCGTGCTTCACGATGATGGTTGTGCGGCCCAAACCCTTGGCTTTCGCCGTGCGGATGTAATCCTGCGACAGCACGTCCAACAGCGAGTTTTTCGTCAGCTCAATTACCACCGCCAACGGTCGTATTCCCAACGTCAGCGCGGGCAGAATCAGATTTTTGAGGTTAATGTATTGCCCTGATCCATAGTCATCTACGGTATAGAGACTGCCGAACATATTCAGCCCGGTGATGTCGGACAGCAGGAAGGCGAAAATCCATGCGAAGAGGATGGCCGCGAAAAACGACGGCACCGACATTCCCAGCACGGAAATAACCAGCGCACTCTTGTCAAACCAGGTATCTTTGTGCAGGGCGCAGAAGATGCCGATGATGATGCCCACAATCAGCGCGAAGACGATGGAAACTACGGCCAACAGTACGGTTTTGGGGAATGCCTCGCCGATGATTTCCGTCACCGGTCGTTTGCTCTGGTAAGATCTTCGCAGGTAAGGCGCTTTCAGCACAATTGCCGACTTTTTCATCGGTATCAGCTTAACATAGTGATAGTTGTCGTCGTTGAGGTAGAAAAAGGAGGTCGGATCGTCGGTTTTGTACCAGGAAAGTGGCGACACATCGTTGAGGTAAGCGAGATATTGCACGCCGAGCGGCAGGTCGAGGCCCATCTCCTTGCGGATGGCCGCCTCGGTCTCCAAATCGCTGCGCTGACCCATGATCATACGGGCGGGATCCGACGGCAGCACCGTGAACAGGAAGAACACGAGTGTGGTCACTCCGAGCATTAGCAACAGCCCGTACAATACCTTTTTGACGATGTATCTTAGCATAGTCTCGCAAACTGGCGGCAAAAGTACAAAAAAAGTGTATTTTTGCAGCCCGAAATAGAAAAGATAGAAAGGCTTATATATGAACGATTTACTGGAAAAATTAGAGCTCATTTACCAGCGGTGGCTGCAGATCGGTGAGGAAATCACGAAGCCGGATGTGATGTCCGACATGAAGAACTATGTCAAGCTGAGCAAGGACTACAAGGAGTTGCAGGCCGTGGTGGATGCGTACAAGAAATACAAGGATGTGATTGACAATATCGCCAGCGCCAAGGAGATTCTCGCCAATGAAAAGGATGAGGAATTCCGGGAAATGGCCAAGGTGGAATTGGATAACTATCTGACTGAGAAAGAGAATCTTGAAGAGGAAATCCGGTTGTTACTGCTGCCTTCGGATCCGCAGGACAGCAAGAATGCCCAGATGGAAATCCGTGCAGGTACGGGCGGTGATGAGGCCAGCATCTTTGCCGGCGACCTTTTCCGTATGTACCAGCATTTCTGCGACAAGAAGGGTTGGAAGATTGAGGTGCTCTCCATGACCGAGGGCACGGTGGGCGGCTACAAGGAAATCGACTTTTCCGTGACCGGCGACGGCGTTTATGGCATCATGAAGTACGAGTCGGGCGTACACCGTGTACAGCGTGTGCCCCAGACCGAATCACAAGGTCGTGTACATACTTCCGCCGCCTCTGTTGTTGTGCTGCCTGAGGCCGACGAATTTGATGTGGAGCTGAAACAAAGCGACATCAAGAAAGAGACTTTCTGCGCCTCCGGCCCTGGCGGACAATGCGTGAACACCACCTATTCCGCCGTGCGCCTTACCCACATCCCATCCGGTATTGTGGTCTCTATCCAAGACGAAAAATCACAGATCAAGAACCTCGAAAAGGCCATGCGCGTGCTTCGTACCCGCCTGTTCGAGCGTGAGTATCAGAAATATCTCGACGAAATCGCTTCCAAGCGCCGCACGATGGTCTCCACCGGCGACCGCTCGGCGAAAATCCGCACTTACAACTATCCGCAGAACCGCGTCACCGACCACCGCATCAACTATACGATGTACAACCTCGCCAACTTCATGAACGGCGACATTGAGGAGGTGATTCAAGCGCTGCAGGTGGCGGAGAATGCTGAGAGACTGAAGGAAGCGGTAGAATAATCAGTTTCCGCAGATTTCCGCAATATAATCTACAGCCTTCATGTTGCGGAGGGAGACGACATCGATCCAGCCGCTTTCGATGCCATAGACACGGCCGTTTTTCACCGCGTCCAATAGTGTGTAGGGATACCGCGATTGGAAGGCATCTTTATCCTCATTGCGGACAAGGATGATGTCAGGATTGACCTTGAAGAGGTATTCGCGGCTGATGTTCCAGCCCGAAAGGGAATCTCCGGCGTTGCGTGCCCCAGCCAACTCGATAATCTCTTGTATATGCGTGTCTTTCGGGGAGGTAAAATCCCCACCGTCGCCGAAACCAACCACATAATAGACGCATTTGCGGTCCTCGGGATTGGGTGCGTGCGCTTTCCGTTCCGCAATCTTTTCCCGCCAGCTTGCCGCCTCCGCTTTCCCTTTTTCTTCGCACTGCGTGATCTTTCCAACCACCTCCATCATCTCGGCCATGCCCTCCAAAGATGATTCTTCCACGATGCAGATCACCGGAATGCCCATCTTCTCGATGGCATCCACATCCTGCTGCGAAATCATGGACCCGATAAGCACTACGTCGGGATGGAGCGAAAGCAACTGTTCGAAGTTGATATTGTGCATTCCGCCAACTTTCGTAATCAGTGCTGTCTCAGGCGGATATTTGCAGAAATCGGACACCCCGACCAGCTTGTTCTGTGCCCCCACGAGGAACATCACCTCGGTGATGGCAGGCGAGATGGAAACGATACGCTGCGGGGCCGTATCCAACTGCACATGCCGGTTGTAGGAGTCCTCCCAAGTAAAGAAAGCTTCCTGTGAAGGGGTTTTCGGGGAATGGCAGGCCGTGAAAAACAGCGACAACCCAATCAAAAACAAAACAAAAATGCGGACACTTCTTTTCATATACGTATTTCTCGTTTGTCTAATATAATATTCTCATTTCAACCCCAAAGTCTCACGTCCCAAGTCTTAAGTCTTAAGACTCAAGTCTCAAAAATACGGGGCATACACCTGCTCCAACGTTTTCTCCTCATTCTCCCACGTAAGCTCCTTCGCTGCCGTTTTGCTGTTCTCACGACATTCTGCCAATCTTTGCGGGTCGGAAAGTTCCTTGACAGCCGTCGCGATTGCTTCTGGTGTGACCGTCTCGGCAATCGCGCCCACCTTATACTGCTTTACAATCCGGGCGCGTTCCACCAAGTTGGAAACCACCATCGGAAGACCCGCCTTGATGTAGTCGAAGATTTTGTTGGGAAGACTGAAACGCAGGTTGGCACTTTGGTCGGTATCGATGGCCAGCCCGATGTCGGCGAGGGAGGTGTAGTTGAACAGATTTTCAGGGGTTTGTCGCGGCACGAAGGTGATACGGTCTTGCAGATTCATATCTGCCGACATTTTCTTAAGCAACGGCAAGATGGTTCCATTTCCCACGATAAATAGATGACAACCAGGAAGATATTGCATCGCTTGTACGATTTCCTCGCCGCCGCGCCCTTCGTTGATTCCCGCCCCTTGCAGCAGCAGCACCGTTTTATCCTCGGGCATCCCTAACTCTTTACGCGTAGCTGTCACGGGCGGGGTGGCTGCCGGTGGAATGTTCCGCACCAAGTAGGGACGGACACCGTACTCTTTTTCGTACTGATCCACAATGGATTGGCTTACGGTAATGACTGTTTTCAACTTCGGGAAGATGCGGCGTTCGATGCCGTGCCACACTTTGTAGGAGATGGGTTTGCTAACCACCGACAGCTCCCCGCAGAAATATTCGTGGCTGTCATAAACCAACGGTTTCTTACGCCATTTGCTAACCAAATAGTTGGGCAGTAACGTATCTAAATCGTTGGCTACCAGTAAATCACATTTTTGAAAAAGCAGATACAGCAGCAGCCGGAATTGGTATTCGGCATAGAAGATGGATCCTTTGCGGAAGAGCAACCGCAGCCGTTTGGTTTTGTAGGGGCGCGGGTTCAATACTGGAGAATCCCCATAGCAGCGGCCCACGAGTGTGACATCAAAGCCCTTTTTGTGCAGAAAAAGGGACATTTTGTCCATCCGTTGGTCGGTGTAGAGGTCCTCAGTGACCGAAAGGATGACCTTCTTCATTATTCGGCGCTGTCAAATCTACCGTGGCAGTTCTTATACTTTTTGCCGCTGCCGCATGGACACGGGTCGTTTCGGCCGACCTTTTTCTCGGCACGGAAAGGCTCGTTGGCAGGTTTGCCCGGGGCCATCTGGCGACCGCGCATCTCCTGACGGCCGGTCTGCAGCTTCTTAGCATCCGATTCGGGCAGTTTGGCTTCCTTGAGTTCGGTTTCTTCCGCAATCGGGAGTCTGCCGATATTCAGGAAAGTGACAATCTCCTCGCTGATGCGTACCAACAGCTGGTCGAACAGGTTGAAGGATTCGAGTTTGTATATCAACAGCGGATCTTTCTGCTCGTAAGAGGCGTTTTGCACGTTCTCCTTAAGGTCGTCCATAGCGCGAAGATGTTCCTTCCAGGCGTTATCGATGACAGCGAGGGTGATGCCTTTCTCAAAGGAGAGGCCCACCTCACGGCCTTGGGTTTCGTAGCATTTCTTCAGCGGCGCCACGATATTGATGGTCTTTTTGCCGTCGGTGAACGGGATGGCGATATTCTGGAACTTGTCGCCGTGCTCCAAATAGACGCGCTCGATGACCGGATAAGCTTGCTCGGCAATCTTCTGCAATTTGGCCTTGTAATGGTCATAAACCACGGGGAAGAGCTTCTCAACTAATGTATTTTGACGCTCTTGCAGGAAGTATTGCTCCTCGAACGGCGATTCACAGCCGAAAGTCGTGATCATGCCCATCTTGAAGCCTTCAAAATCCTTGGCCTCCCACATATCGGCCACAAGGGTTTCACACACGTCGTGGACCATTTGGGAAATATCGATGGCCAGTCTGTCGCCAAAGAGGGCGTTGCGACGGCGGCGGTAAATCGTAGAACGTTGCTTGTTCATTACATCATCGTACTCCAACAGACGTTTACGAATGCCGAAGTTGTTCTCCTCGACCTTCTTCTGGGCACGCTCGATGGATTTGGAAATCATGCTGTGTTGAATCACGTCACCGTCCTGATGGCCCATGCTGTCCATCACTTTTGCGATACGATCGGAGCCGAACAGACGCATGAGGTCATCCTCCAAGGAGACGAAGAACTGGGAGCTGCCGGGGTCACCCTGACGACCGGAACGACCGCGCAACTGACGATCAACGCGGCGGGAATCGTGACGCTCGGTGCCGATGATGGCCAAACCGCCTTTCTCGCGAACCTCGGGCGTCAGCTTGATATCGGTACCACGACCAGCCATGTTGGTGGCGATGGTCACAGTGCCTTCGCGACCAGCTTCTGCCACAATGTCAGCCTCGCGTTTGTGCAGCTTGGCGTTCAAGACATTGTGCTGGATATGTCTGCGGTCCAAAATCTTGGACAGCAACTCGGAAATTTCGACTGAGGTAGTACCCACCAACACGGGACGTCCCTCTTCGTGCAGCCGCAGAATCTCATCCACCACGGCGGCATATTTCTCACGTTTGGTCTTGTAAACCAAATCGTTGGCATCCACACGGATGACCGGCTTGTTGGTCGGAATCACCACCACATCCAGTTTGTAGATGTTCCAGAACTCACCTGCCTCCGTCTCAGCGGTACCGGTCATACCGGCCAGCTTCTTGTACATGCGGAAGTAGTTCTGCAGGGTAATGGTGGCGTAAGTCTGGGTGGCAGCCTCCACCTTCACATTTTCCTTCGCCTCAATAGCCTGGTGCAAACCGTCGGAATAGCGGCGACCCTCCATGATACGGCCCGTCTGCTCATCCACAATCTTCACCTTGTTGTCGATGATGACATATTCCACATCGCGTTCAAACATCGTGTAAGCCTTCAGCAGCTGATGCACGGTGTGGATGCGGTCGGAAGCGATGGCGTAGTTGTTGTAAATCTCTTCCTTGCGCGACAGTTTCTCTTCCGGTGTGAGGTTTTCTTTCTCCAAATCAGCAATTTGGGCACCCACATCGGGCATGATGAACATCTTGGCCTCTTCCGCGTCCGTGCTGATGAGGTCAATACCTTTATCCATAATGTCAACCGTATTCAGCTTCTCCTCAATAACGAAATAGAGTTCGTCGTCGATGATGTGCATATTGCGGTTTTGGTCCTGCATGTAGAAGGATTCCGTGCGTTGCAGCACCTGTTTCATGCCGGGTTCGCTCAAGAACTTGATGAGGGCCTTGTTTTTCGGCAGACCGCGGTGGGCGCGGAGCAGCAGCTGGGCCGATTCGTCCGTCGGTTTCGGATCGGGGTTCTCAGCCAGCATCTTCTTGGCTTGGGTGAGAATCTGAGCCACGTAGGTACGCTGGGCTTCGTACAGCTTTTGCACGATGGGCTTGTACTGATCGAAAGCTTGCTGGTCGCCTTTGGGGGTCGGACCGGAAATGATCAACGGGGTACGGGCATCGTCAATCAACACAGAGTCCACCTCATCGACGATGGCGTAATTGTGCGGACGCTGCACCAGCTCGCCGATATTGCGGGCCATGTTGTCACGCAGATAGTCGAAACCGAACTCGTTGTTGGTGCCGTAAGTGATGTCGGCATTGTAAGCGCGACGGCGGTCGTCGGAGTTGGGCTCGTATTTGTCGATGCAATCGACCGTAAGACCGAGGAATTCGTACAGCAGACCCATCCATTCGGAGTCACGCTTGGCCAGGTAGTCGTTCACAGTGACCACATGCACGCCCTTGCCTGGAAGTGCATTGAGATAAACAGGCAGGGTGGCGACGAGTGTCTTACCCTCACCGGTGGCCATCTCAGCGATTTTACCCTGGTGGAGCACCATACCGCCGATGAGCTGCACGTCGTAGTGGCACATATCCCACTTGATCATGTTGCCGCCGGCCATCCACTGGTTCTGGTAAATGGCCTTGTCGCCCTCGATGGTGATGCACTCACGTTTGGCAGCCAAGTCGCGGTCGTGCTGCGTGGCCGTCACGGTGATGGTCTCATTCTCCTTGAAGCGGCGGGCAGTCTCCTTCATCACGGAGAAAGCCTCCGGCAGAATATCGTTGAGCACGTCCTGCGTGGCGGAATAAATCTTGTCCTCCAGCTTCTCAATCTCCTTGTATTTGCTCTCCTTCTCCTCGATGGGGATGTCGTAATTTTCCTCCAGATATTGGCGAAGTTCCGCCAACTGGTCCTCCTCCTTTTGGGTCGCCTTGCGGATTTTCTCCTTAAATTCTTCGGTTTTATAACGCAGGTCATCAATCGGCAGGTCCTTGATGGTCTCGTACGCCGCAAGCGTCTTCTTCAGCAGCGGCTGGAGTTCTTTCATATCTCTATCTGCCTTTGTGCCAAACAGTTTCGTCAAAAAATTTGCCATAGTGTGCTTTTATACCTTGTACAAAATTAAAGCGGCAAAGATACAAAAATCTTGCCAAGATGTGAAGGGAGATTTGAGAAGGGTCGGAAGGTGTCCAACTCCGGTGTAACTCCGGTGTAACTCCGATGCAACTCCGATGCAACTCTATTCGACCTTAATCCACGTTATCCCCTCGCAATGCGCGGAAGCGGGCGCGGGCTTGAACCACGTAGAGGCTGTCGCTGTGGTCCTTGAGGATTTTCTGGTAGTATTCCATGGCCTGGTTTATGTCTTTCAGGTAATATTCGTACAGCTCCGCAAGCTGGAATAGGGCGTCATCGGCCAAAAGCTGGTCGCTATAGTCCTCCACCACCCGCTTGAGCAGTTTCTCCGCCTCCAGATAGTTCTTCTGTTTGATAAGGATAAGCGCTTTCTGATAAAGTGCGTCATCGACCAGCGTGCCGAACGGGGAGAGAATCATCACGGAATCGAGGGCTTTCAACGCCTCGTCATCCTTGTTCTGGAAAATCAGAAACTCGGCCTTGGCGTACATCTTCAGTGCGAGGTTGCCCTCGGAATGGCTGAAAAGTCCTGCCATTGTAGTGTCACTTTCATCTTCCTCGTCCTCATCTTCCAAATTGTCGGAAATGAGCATGGAGGTGTAAATCGCATCGTTGGCGATGAGCTTGGTGGTGGCAGCGGCGAGCACATCCAACTGGCTCTTGGCCCAGGCAAACTCGCCGATGTAGAATGACAGTTTGGCATTTTTGAACTTTGCCTCGTTGCCTAACACGTCGTTGGGCATGTCCTTGTCAACCTGCGAATAGTTGAGCGAAGCATCCCAAATCTCGCCGGTATAGAGCTGAACATCAGCCAGATCGATCTTGTACTGGTTCTTCTCCTTGTTGTCGCGGGTGGCTGTCATGGCTTGATTAAGCACGTCGATGGCCTCCTGCGGCTTATTGACGTAAAAAGCCAGCAGGTGGGCGTATTTGCGAATCCAGTCCATCGTGCCGGAATGGATGCCGTTCTCCTCCAACGCTTTCTTGAAGTCCTGCTCTAAGTTCATGGCATCGACCATTTTCACCGGCGAAGTCTCAGTAAGCTGCATGTACTTGACATCCAGGATCTTCATCTTCGCCTGGACGTAATTATGCGCATCCTCGCCCTTTTTGATGATGTAATTTAATGCCTCAATGGCCGTGTTATAGTCGTGATTCTCAGCAGCCACAGTGGCCAGCTCGTACGTGAAGATGCCATCCATCTTCAGCCGCTTGTCTAACGCCTTGGCCAATGTGAAAGCCTCCTCGAAGTCTTTATGCAGCTGGCTAATCCAATACAACTCTTTGATACACATAATGTTGTTTGGATTTTTTTGAGAAAACTTCTGCAGGGCCGTGCGAATCAACATATACTGCTCATTGTCCTCATCGTCCAACAACAAATCTTGGATGGCTGTCTGCACATCCTTCTCATACTTTTCGTTGTCAGTTTTCACCAACCCGATAATCTCATCCACAATTTTGTCGTTATTATGCTGAACTTTGTAGATGGTGATGAGGCTTTTCGACAAATATTGCTCGTCATTGAGCAGTTTTCGGCCTTTGAGGATGGCTTCCGCGGCATAGTCGTACTTGCCACGCGACATGAAGGCATTGTTCAACTCATTGACGGCAGTCTCCTTGGCCTGCAGATTTTTAAGGCACTCCTGATACATTTTCTCGGCCTTGGCATTGTCGCCGGAACGCTCATAGACGTAGCCGAGATCGACCTTATAACGCGGCACATTCGGGTAGGCTTTCACCTGCTTTTTGAGCATTTTCTCCGCATCGTCGTAGCGTTCGAGCTCCAAAAGGGCGTGATAGTAGTAATAGTAGATGTAGGAATCCGGTTTTTTGGCGTGGATTTTCTCAAAAAGCTCCACGGCCTTGTCGTATTCCTTGTCCTTGTAATACTGCATGGCGAGCTGCTCCTCCTGGCTTTGCTGCGCCAGCAGGGGACCGCCGCAGGTGACAAGCAGCAGCAGTATGACGAGCAGTCTTTTCATCGAAGGTTAGTCGATGATGTCGAAACGGGTGTAAGGACGCAGCACTTCGGGGATGACGATGCCCTTTTCGGTCTGGTTGTTCTCCAACAGGGCGGCGAGCACGCGCGGCAATGCCAATGCGCTGCCGTTGAGCGTGTGAGCCAATTTCGTCTTGCCGGTAGCATCTTTGTATCTCAGTTTCAGGCGGTTGGCCTGATAGGATTCGAAGTTGGAGACGGAGCTGACCTCCAACCATTTCTGCTGGGCCTTGGAATAGACCTCCAGATCGTACGTCAAGGCGGAGGTGAAGCTGATGTCGCCACCGCAAAGACGCAGCACGCGGAAGGGCAGTCCTAACTTGGTAAGCAGCATCTTGCCGTGGTTAGTCATCTCCTCCAAAGTCTGGTAGGAGCGGTCAGGGTGTTCGATGGTCACAATCTCGATTTTGTCGAACTGGTGCAGGCGGTTGAGGCCACGAACATCCTTGCCGTAGGAACCGGCCTCGCGACGGAAACAGGCAGAGTAAGCACAGTTTTTCAACGGGAAGTCGCTCTCTTTGAGGATGACATCGCGGTAGATATTGGTGACGGGCACCTCAGCGGTGGGGATAAGATAGAAGTTATCGACCTGGCAGTGGTACATTTGTCCCTCTTTGTCAGGCAGTTGGCCGGTGCCGTAGGCGGAATCCTCGTTCACCATGTAAGGCGGCTGGATTTCCACAAATCCGGCTGCGGTGGCCTCATCCAAGAAAAAGTCGATGAGGGCGCGCTGCAGACGAGCACCTTTGCCTTTATAGACGGGGAAACCGGCGCCGGTGATCTTGGTACCAAGCTCGAAGTCGATGATGTCGTATTTCTTGACAAGCTCCCAGTGGGGCAGTGCGCCTTCCGGCAGGTTGGAATCGTCGCCTTGCTTGTAAACAATTTCGTTGTCCTCTGCACCCTTGCCCGGAGCAACGGCCGCATTGGGCAGGTTGGGCAGCAGCACCATCTTGCTTTGCAGCAGCTCTTCCTGCTCCTGCAATTTGGCACGGTCGATGCGCTCGCTCTCTTTCAGGGTGGCCATTTCGGCCTTCAGGGTCTCAGCCTCGTCGCGCTTGCCCTCTTTGAAGAGCTGCCCGATCTTCTTCGCGCCCTGGTTCTGCGCCATCAGGTTGTCGTCGATTTTTTTCTTCAGGTTGCGGTTCTCGCTATCCAGTGTACGAATCTCAGCCACTAACTCCGTAGCGTCGAAATTCTTGATTTTCAGTCTGTCAATAACCTCTTGGGGATTTTCTCTTAAAAGTTGGATCTGTAACATCGGTTTGAAATTTTAAGGCGGCAAAGATACATTTTTTTGTGATTTGATATTTGCCGTTTGAGAACTGCGGAACACGAAACGTGTCACCTTTTCTTGGCACATCAATAATCATCGAGACATGCTCAAATTTGTGGCGGTTTTATTACGCAAAAAATAGTATTTTTGCAAAAAATTAAAGAGCAGGGCGATGACTGCCAAATTGTGTACTGTTTCCGCCGTGGAAAAGATATTTCGGAACTGAAGAATTAAGCGTATGATAAACAGGAAATGGATTAACGACTTGGTTGAACCAAGGAAAAAAGGATTTTTGTCCCAAACCTACGATTGTATAATGATTGTGGCCATAGCCATAGGCACAATACCCTTGCTGTTCCGTGAACAACGACCTCTGTTTATTTATTTTGATGTCATTTCCGGTGTGATCTATCTGGTGGACTATCTTCTCCGCTGGATATCCTGCGATTTTCGTTCCGACAAACCGAAATGGAAGGCGTTCCTCCTCTATCCATTCACCCCTATGGCCATCTTCGACCTCCTGTCCATCTTGCCCACCTTCAATTTGCTGGCACCCGCATACAAACTTACCAAGGCAACACGTCTGCTCAAGATATTTCGCTTCACAAAGATAGTCCATTACTTTGAGCCTTTGGACGTATTTGTTACGGTGATAAAGAAACAGCGGAAACTATTGCTGGCCGTCCTGTTTTTGGCCTTTTTCGACATTCTCATTACCGCAATCCTTATTTTCCAGTCGGAAGGAGAGATAGACCCTGTGACAGGAGAGTACATCTTCGAAAAATTCTCTGATGCCTTCTACTGGGCCGCCATCACGCTGACCACCGTGGGCTATGGCGATTTGTGTCCCGTGTCCACCATGGGAAGGACCCTCAGTATCATTTCCTCGTTGCTGGGTATTGCCATCATTGCTCTGCCGTCGAGTATCATCACTGCAGGATATATGCAGGAATTGAGTCGGCGCGTGAAGGCGAAAAACGGGGAGCAGAAAAAAGAGAACGAGGAGGAGGATACAAGCCTTAAACTGTGAACTCTTTTCGAAAAAAATGGGGATCGTAATCGTGGAATGATGATGTTAATCATCCGCCGATGCAAGACATCACCCCGTTCATTTCACGATAAACTTGGCCGTCTTTTGGCAATTTTCACCCTTGATTTGCAAGAAATAGAGTCCCTGTTCCAAAGTTGCAACGGAAATTGTACCGCAAGAGGAACCCGTAGCCACCTGCTCACCCACAATATTGAAAATGGAATAGTCCACCTGCTCGCAGGGGAGATTTTTCACATAGAGGAGATCGGAAGCGGGATTGGGATAGACTTCCAATGGCTGTTGGTGAGGATACTCCTGAACAGCAGTTTGTGTAGGGATTATATTCAAAATGATGCCTTCCACCTTGGTCATCCCGTAGTAAAAATTGGGATCGGGGATGTGGTACCAGTTGTCTAAGGTGCCGCCGTAACCGAAGTTGATATGGAACTTTCCGTCCGATTCGCGATAGCCGTCAACCACGACATTGTGCCCTACCGTTCCCGCAGGATTTTCAACAGCCAAATGGGCAGGATAGCCGGCTTGCAGATTGGAAATCAGGGTGGCATACATCGTTGAGTCGGGGTTACGGAACAGCAGACAGTCCGTGAAACCAAACCGCTGGTAGGCATCAAACGCCTGATCCACAGCAAAAGTGCCGGAGCCTTCCGAGGAATAGACCTGGGTGCAGGCCGTGCCGCAGGCAAAAATCACAGCCGCTTTCAAGAGGTCGGTAAGTTCCTCGCCACGCTGAAAAGTGGCATCAACGGAATCCAACAGCTCATTCAGCTGCGGGAAAGAGGGAAACTGCAAGGTGGCCCAATCGTCATCAATATCGTAATTGCGCCCGAGATAATGGTGGGCATAATCGTCACTGTCGGAAAAGCGGGTGTTTTGTGTCGTTCGCAAATAATTGATAATCTGTCCCATTGCAATCGCAGGGCATCCGGCATAACTGTAGGAATTGTTATTCATCGGATCTCTCGGGCAAAGTTGGTTGTAAGGATAATCCTGATCCCAGTGCGAAGAGAGCAAACCATCCGAGCGAAGCTGCGGTGTGGTAAAAGTTGGCATTTCCACCGTTTTCAGAAAGGAACTCTGCGCCCAGCCATTCAAAAACAACAGGGAAAAAACGATTGACATCCCCAAAATATGCCTCAATGTTTGCTTGTCCATTTGTATAAATTCCAAATTTGATTAGGGCGGCAAAAGTACGATAATTTCGAATTCCGCCGCAAGGGTTCCACACCTTTTCGACGGTCTCTGTTAATGCGGGAAAAATAGTATTTTTGCCGCCAAAATTCATATTGCAATGAGAAAATACAAATCCGCCATTATCCTCTTCGCTGTTTTTGAAGCCATCGCCGTATGGCTGTGGCGCTCTACCGGCAGCCTGTTCTATCTGCTCAACTTTTCCTATATCGGATGCACCCTTGGCATCGGGCTTGCCTTGTCGGCAGCAGGATGGAAACATGCGCGCGAATTTGTGCAGTTCTGCGTAGGTTCCTATATGCTGGTGTTCTTGGGACTGATATGCAGGGAAAACATGCAGATTGAAGGTTTTTGGTTTTATCTTTTCTCCGGGATGTTCGGTGCTGGTGTATTGCACTACGCCATCGCCAAGATTTTCGGACCGCTGCTTTTCGGTCGTGGATGGTGCGGATATGCCTGCTGGACTGCCATGATTCTTGACCTGTTACCGTTCAAAAAGCCCGCCGGACCAAGAAAACGAATCGGTTTCATCCGATACATCATGTTTGCCCTGTCGCTCGGAATCGTTATTCTGCTTATCAGCCTCGGAAAAGCAAACAAGACCTCCATGTTCTATCTTTTCGTGGCTGGCAACGTGTTGTATTATGTGGTTGGAATCCTCCTTGCCCTCGTTCTGAAAGACAACCGCGCTTTCTGCAAATACATCTGCCCTATCACGGTGTTCCTGAAACCAATGAGCTATTTCTCGGTGTTGCGCGTGAAATGCGACGAAAGCAAGTGCATCCAATGCAACAAGTGTCTGGAAGTCTGCCCGATGGATGTCGAAGTGAACAAAAATGCCCGCAACCGGAAAAACGCGACCGAATGCATCCTCTGCCAGAAATGCAAAAAAGCTTGTCCGGTGAAGGCGTTGAAATGAGAGAGAAAATCGTATTTTGCAACATATTATTCACCCATCACGATAATGTTTACAACAAAAACGAGCATCAGCAATTATCAGACCTTCAGCGAGTTCGCGAAGGCGTTCGCCTTGTCCGAAAACGATTTGGTCATCACGCAGTCGTTTCTGTATGAGCCGTTTATGAAGTCGTTGAACTTGCCCTGCGCGTTCGTCATGCAGGACAAATACGGCAGTGGAGAACCTTCCGACGAGATGATGAACAACATCTTGAAGGAGGTGAAGGGCAAATCTTACAGTCGGGTCGTCGGCATTGGCGGCGGCACCGTTATTGACATCGCCAAACTCTTTGTACTCAAGGATTTGGACAATGTGACCGACGCTTTCGAACGCAAAATCCCCATCGTGAAGGAGAAGCAGCTGGTCGTTGTGCCCACCACCTGCGGTACGGGCAGCGAGGTAACGAACATCTCCATTGCTGAGATCAAGTCCAAGCATACTAAGATGGGGCTGGCTGACAATGCCATCCTGCCTGACGATGCAGTGCTCATTCCCGAGCTGTTGAAAGGGCTTCCGTTCAAATTCTACGCCTACAGTGCCATCGACGCGCTTATCCACGCTATGGAGTCGTACCTTTCCCCGAAAGCCAACGCCCACACTCAGTTGTTCTCCCAAAAAGCCATTGAAATGATTCTCAATGTGTTCATGGGAATTGCGGAGCATGGTGAGGATTATCGGCTTGACCATCTTGAGGAGATGCTGACCGCCAGCAACTTCGCGGGTATCGCCTTCGGCAACGCGGGCGTGGGTGCCGTACATGCGCTCTCCTACCCTCTTGGCGGCAGCTATCATGTCCCCCACGGCGAGGCCAACTACCAGTTCCTTACCGAAGTTTTCAAGGTCTATTTCGACAAGAATCCCGACGGAAACATCCGCGAGCTGAATGAGATTTTGGCGCGTAATATTAACATCGACATGGAGCTGCTAAAGTCGGACCCGCGCATCGTCTATCAAAAGGTTGACGAGCTGCTCAGCAAGTTAGTCCCCAAGAACCCGCTTCGCCGCTATGGCATGAAGCCCTCTGAGATAGACGAGTTTACCGCCAGCGTGCTCAAGACCCAGCAGCGACTGTTGGCCAACAATTACGTTCCCTTGGACGAAGAGGAGATCAGGAGGATTTATCAGGCGTTGTATTAACGTCAGAATCAAGTAGAAATCGTTGAAAAA
>Ga0310690_10005450_pt1 | contig 17236 bp, 24 predicted proteins | sample AusTroGonzalo_MG_2_FD_207661 | JGI IMG/M metagenome (GOLD analysis project Ga0310690, IMG submission 207661) | Bovine rumen microbial communities from tropical cattle in Woodstock, Queensland, Australia - Gonzalo_04 (v2) (version 2) | ecosystem: Host-associated > Mammals > Digestive system >...
AGACAATCCCCTACGCAGAACGGAAGGATTGGCTTTTCTGCACCATCCCGGCATCAACCAGGGAGAAGAACGATAAGCGGAACCGTCACTTCTGCGAACGGGTATGCGAGGCCACCGGCTTGAAGAACGGCTTTTCCGATATCATGATTCTGTATGACCGGACTGACTCCCGGCATCAGAAGGAAGACGATACTGTATGGAATCTCCAGTTCAGCACCAATGTTTCGGGAATGAAGGTTCTCTTGTTTGACGATATCGTCACGCGAGGGATTTCCTTTATCCAGTGCGCCGATAAACTGATGGACAAGGGAGCCATCTGGGTTGACGGGATATTCTTGGGGAGGACGTTAAGATAAATACAAAGAAATTGCCTTAAATGGTGGTAAGTTACCACCTTTTTACTATATTTGCAGAAATTATTGACTATGAACTGGGAAGATGTTTATGCTCAGTGGTGCGCCATTCAGCCTCTGTCAGAGAGAGACAGAGACAGGCTGAGCCGTAAGTTTACGGTTGAGTTCAATTACAATAGCAACCATATTGAGGGCAATACGTTGACCTATGGCCAGACTGAACTGCTATTGCTTTTCGGGAAGGTCGTTGGCGAAGCCGAGATGAAGGATTTCGAGGAGATGAAAGCAAGCAATGTAGGCCTGAAGATGATGCAGGAGCAGTGCTCGTTGAAGGACACTCCCCTCACTCAGACTTTTATCCGCCAATTGCATCAGATTCTCCTTCGGGAAGACTACACTGTGTATCGCTCGTTACCGGACGGAACAACCACCAGTTATGTGATTCATGCAGGAAGATACAAGACGCGCCCCAATAGCGTAATCACCAGATATGGGGATCGGTTTGAATATGCTTCTCCAGAAGAAACCCCGGCGTTAATGACTGACCTGGTGGATTGGTATAATAAGGCTGAGGAATCCGGAGAATACAGCCCGATTGAACTGGCGGCACTCTTTCACTACCGCTACATACGTATCCATCCGTTCGAGGACGGAAATGGTCGTATTGCCCGTCTGATCGTCAACTTCATCCTGGCCCGTCACGATTATCCAATGGTGGTTGTGCGCAGCCGAAAGAAAAAGGACTATCTGGAAGCACTGCATCAGGCCGATCTGGTCGTAGGTCCTGTACCAAGTGATGGTTCACACGCTTCCTTGCGTGATGCCCGGCATTTCGTGAATTGGTTCAGGAAGATGGTGACAGAGGAAGTCCAAAATAATATTGATTTCGTTCAAACTCACGATCCTAATGTGTGGTGGTACGACGGCCAGCGGATTGTTTTCCGCAGCCAGAACTCCGGCCGGATTCTGAATATGCTGATGACAGAGCCGGGGATTACCATTGCCGCGCTGGCCAAAGCCATTGGAATCAATACGTCCGCTATACAGAAGCATCTGAAATCCATGACAGACAAGGGATATATCGCCCGTCGTGAAAAAGATGGCCAGTGGGATGTGTTTATCATCCCTTCTGCATAGGGCATACCACTTTTAAAGGTGGTGACTTACCACCTTTTTGACGAGTCGGCGCCGGATTCTTCCGGCGCTGTCTCGTATGGGGCCATGAGCGGAGACGGAGTGGCAGTCAGTATAGCGGGCGGGCGCTTTGTGCCCGGTCCGATATGCTGACTGACACTTGGTCGGAGCGGAGCATACAGGATTCACGCCAGGCCTGGAGGGCGGCGAAGATAATGGTTTCGTCGTCCTGGCCCTGGTCGAAGAGGGTGCCAACGAGGTCGATGATATGCGGGGGCAGTTGCATTCCAATGGGTTTGGAGTGCAAAGGTAAGGGTTGGGCGCAAGACTGCCAAAAGTCTGCAAGTCTTGCAGCCCTCCCCTATGCGGGCATCACCACGAGGTCCCTCGGCACGGCGATTCTGTAGACGTTGTCTTTGCCCCGGATGATGGCGTACTGGTCGGCGGCGATTTTGCCGACTTTCTCCACGAGCTTCCGCTTGATCCGGGAGACGTTGGTCTGCAGGGTGGCCCTACCGTCGTCGCAGAGGGCGTCTACTGCGGCCTCGATCTGGTCGGGGTTGTAGTAGATGGTCTGAGCCTTGTAGATCTCGCAGAGCTCGTCGTAATACATCCAGATGTCGTCCGGAGAGATGCCGTCGGCATACTTGAGGATGAAGGTGTAGAGGGTCCGCTCCATCGGGTTGAGGTAGATTTTGACGCCGCCGTAGTCCGGGAGCGTGAGTATACCTCCCCTGTCCAGGACCAACCGTCCCGGGCCGTCCCTCTTGACGAGGGCGTCTATCATGTCGTCGTTGAGTCCCCGCGCCCGAAGGTCCTTAAGAAGGTCTTTGACCGCGAGGACAAGGGCTTTGGTATCGTCATCAAGCACTAACTTGTCCATGGTTTTGGTGTGCCCATTGGGCACGGTTTTGCGCATTACGCGCGTTTGAAATGGATGGAATGTGCCCTGAGAGCGGCAGGACTACCGGTGCGATTTAGCTGCGATGTGAACTGAAACTGTTAAATCGCTGCTGATGACGATTTTCATTTTCGGATACAGCACAGCCGGCGAAGCCTTGTGAGCGTCGCCAACATCTGGAGAAGATAAATGTCTGTGCCATATCCATAAATGGTTTTTGCGGGTGCAAAGTTACAAATATTTTTTGAGCTCGGAGAGGGATTCGAACCCTCGAATGTCGGTTTTGCAGACCGATACGTTCACCACTTCGCCACCCGAGCGTAGCAGGAGCAGAAAGAGTCGAACTCTCGTCTGCGGTTTTGGAGACCGCCGTGCTACCACTGCACCATGCTCCTGTGCGGGAATAGAAGGGCTCGAACCTACGACCCGATGGTTAACAGCCATCTGCTCTACCACTGAGCTATATTCCCTTGGGGTGAGAAGAGGGGCTCGAACCCTCGACCTCTGGATCCACAATCCAATACTCTGGCCAACTGAGCTATTCTCACCATGTCTGCGGAGCCTCGCGGAATTGAACCACGTTCTTCGGTTTTTCAGTCCGATGCATACACCACGTCTGCCAAAGCTCCATTGTGTCGTGCCGACGGGATTCGAACCCGTAAATCTTCGCTTCGAAAGAGCGAGGTCCTAGCCAATTAGACGACAGCACGATTCTGGTACTCCCGGGAGGATTCGAACCTCCATCAGCGGTTCCGTAGACCACTGTCCTATCCTTTGAACGACAGGAGCATTTCTGAATTGCACTGCAAAGGTAAAGCGCCGTTTTCAAACTACGAAATCTCTGCAAGTCTTGCAGACCGGGAGCCTGGCAGGCGGCTTTTGCCGACTGTCTGGCGGTTGTTCTTAAGCGGAGACGGAGTGTCCGGCTTGCCGGGCACTTGGTCGGAGCGGGATTAATTGCTAAATTAGCGCAACTGAAATTGATATGATTACGCTGGAACCATTACAGATAGAGGACCAGGAGCAGTTTATCCTGGATAACCAGGGGGCGTTCAAGTATGGCGCCCAGCAGGAGTTCGGGATGCGGGATGAGCGTTGCGAAGAGGGCGAGGAAGTGATTTCTCGCAAGACCATCGAACGCTCCATTGACGGAGAGAATGCGGAGACTTACCGGATTGTCCTGGACGGGCAGAAAGTCGGCGGCGTTGTGCTACAGATTGACAAAGATGCTGGTAGGGGTGAGTTGGAACTGCTGTTTGTACTGCCCGAATGTCACAGCAAAGGTATCGGCCAGGCCGCATGGAAGGCTGTGGAAGCTTTGCACCCTGAAATTCGCGTCTGGGAGACTATCATGCCCTACTTTGAGAAGCGTAACATCCACTTCTATGTGAACCGCTGCGGCTTCCATATTGTCGAGTTCTGGAACAAGTACCAGCATGGTCCTGCCGTGCCGGAAGAGGTGGAAGAGAACTGGAGCGAGGAGGATGAGATGTTTGTGTTTAGGAAAGAGCTATGAGATTCATGTACACGCATAGACCTGGTTTCCTGTTCGGGCTGATAGATTTCTGTACGGCCGGGCTGTTCTTCCTGTTCTATATGCCATTGAACGGGCTGCAGGATGAGCTGGATGAGATTCTGGGGCACCGGACACAGCGGTACTGGGTGGCGTATTTACTTGGCATTCCGACACTGTTCATCTACACGCTGGTTTGGATGGCGAACATTGCCGAGGAACTCAAAGCCATTGCCATCAAGATGGGCATTGAAGGGCCGCACACCTCGTGGTGGCATATGTTCGGTTGGAATACCTTCGGAGTTCTGTTTATGGGTCCGGCAGTGGCAACAGGCCGGTTCTTCTCTACGCTGAATAAGATTGAGCAGAAGCTGAATCATGAAGATTGAAGAGGCCATAGTGTACCTGCTGGCGATGAGTCAGCATGGGATGAAGACGGAGCAGATTGCCAGGGAGCTGGAGCTGCGCGGTTTGGTGCCGAGGCGTGCAGGTAAGCCGCTGGATGGGAGGGTTATTGCTGCTATTGTCTATAAGCACCCTGAAATCTTCTGCTTTAATGAAGGACGCGTGAGGCTACTGATGTAATCTGCTTCAGACAGCTTTCTTTATGCAAACAGCGGCGCAGACAACTTCCACTACGCCCAACACAAAGAAGATATTACTGAGGGCAACAAAGCCCCAGATCCACCATTCGAGGGCTATCCAAATCATCAGGATAATCCCGCAAACGAGAACGGCTCTGTAGGCCCAGCGATGATTCTTGAATAGCATCAACGCTGCCAGCAGTTGAGTAAGACCGTTAACCGCCAGGAGCACAAAACCGGAAGGAATGAAATTCCGGAAAAATACATCCGGCCAGGGCATTTTGGCCCGCAGCAGATCCAGCATCGGCTCCCCTCCCCAGCTTACACCGGAAGGGTCCATCCACATCATAACGGCACCGCCAATGGCGCCAATTGCAATGAATAGGGTCAGTATTTTCAGAAATGTCTTCATCTTGAGCGCAAAGGTAATACCTGTTCCCCGCAACCGGGTTGCAAAGAAAGCTACATCACGTCCAATCTGGGTTTAACCGGATCTGTGAGGTGATAGATATGGTCCCGCTCCACGGCGGTTACTCCTTGCACCTGGTTGAAATTATCGATGGCCTCCAGAATGTGTTTCCCTTCCGGAATCTTGATGGCGATGCCGGGGATGATGCTGTAGTCATATAGGAGCTCGGCCCCATAATCCTTCACAGCTTGCATGAGCGCCTCCTTCCCTACCTCTGCATCATACATGATGATAAGATTGGTGGGAGAAACAAACTCGACATCTTCAATCAGGTAGATTTCCTGACCGGTGGAGAGTCTGTAAACGGCATCCTGATGATTGGCTTTGCCAAAGTTGATGGCGGCAGAAAGGGAGTCTTCCGGGAAAAGGCGTACGCTTTCGAAATAATACTGTCTGCCATCTGGGTCGCGCCAGCCTCCCAAATAACCACCATGAGACCGGGAATGGCTGATAACACCCTCAAGGGCGGAACGTTCTGTATAGCTCTCACCTTCATAGGCGACGGCTATCCCTTCCGTGGGCTCTGTCCAGGTGCTGATGTTAATGGTGAAGCCGTCGGGATGCGTCTGACCATAGGTCCAAAGGCTGTCGGCGAGGGCTACGTCAGTATTATTTGAGGCATGTCTGACTGTCCCACATGAGAGCGCAATCAGACATAGCCAGGCAGATAATATGCTGCGGGAGTGTCCCAATGTCATACAGTTTCCAGGGTGTCCGAGACTGTTTCTTTCGTTTTCTCCAGATCCTCTTCTAGCTCTTTCAGAAAGCGTTTGATGCCTTCACCGGCATTCTTGATTAGACTGTCGACTTCAACACCAATCTTCTCTCCATCTTTGTTCTTAGGAGCCCATTTGACTGTGGAGTACTTGCCGCTGGATGTATCAAAGATTTGATAAGTCCCGATCTGTCTGGTCCGGCGTAATTCGTATCGGCCGATTTGCCGCTGATTGTGGCTCAATTTCTTGGAGATGACTTCCTCCAGTGTCTTGTCCTGATCCTTGTCATAATGGACGGCCGACAGTTCCCCTGTCGCCGTGTCTAGCTTTAAGGAGTATCCCGGATACCAAACTCTGATATTCTTATATCGTCCCACCTGTGCGAATGCAGGCAGGGTAAGCACAATGGCCAAAAGGATTAAAATAAGTCTTTTCATACTTTCCTTTCGAACAATTATCAGGCCACTGTTAGATGTCACCATCCAAGTTGATTCAGAAATGCTGGAAGATGTCAGGGCGACAGACCAGCGGGAAGAGGAGGCCGTAGACGGCGCCCCAGAAGTGGGCGGTGTGGCCGATGTTGTCCATGTTGCGCTTGGCCATATACCAGCAGTAGAGCAGGTACAGCGGAGCAAAGATGTAACCGGGCACCGGAATGGGAATCAGGTAGATGTAGATGCCCATCTTCGGCTCGAAAAGAATCGATGCAAAGAGGATGGCCGAAACGGCCCCAGACGCACCCACAGCACTGTAATTCCAATCGTCTTTATATTTAACTAGGTCCCAGACGGTGGACACGACGATGCCCGTCACATAAAGGACCACATAGAGGACAATGCCCAGCGTGCCGCCGAAGGCCAGTTGGAAGTACTGCTCCACTACCCTGCCGAAGAAGAACAGGGTGAGCATATTGAAGAACAGGTGGCCCCAGCCGCCATGGACCACGCCGTAGGTCAGCATTCTGTACCACTCTTTCCGATGCCAAACGGAGTAGGCATGGAACAGCAGCTTGTTGGCATTGAGCGTTCCGGTGAAGCAAAGAATGCTTACCAGACAGGTGATGACTATAAGGATGATGGTGACCATATTGAGCAAAAATACAATAAAAAGCCGAAAAATTGGTATCTTCGTGGTATGTTTTCGGAATTGTTGAAATATGACCTGGGCGCAGGTGTTGAGGCGTTCTCTACACGGAGGGAGTCAGAACTCCCCTATCCTGTGATTCAGGGGCACCAGGTGCACGAGGCCAAGGTCGCCTTCATTGATCGGCCTGGGATGACGCGTGAGGAACTGGAGGGCTACGATGTGTTCGTAACTACTCTTCCCGGTGTGGCCATTGGCGTAAGGACGGCCGACTGTGTTCCCGTGCTGCTGTACGACCCGGTGAAGCGGGTGGTGGCGGCAGCTCATGCAGGCTGGAAAGGAACCGTTCTACATATCTCTGAGAAGACTGTCGAGTTGATGGCCGCAAAGTACGGCTGTAATGCCGCAGATATAAAAGCGGTGCTTGGCCCCTCAATAGGTCCAGACAGTTTCCAAGTAGGTGAAGAAGTGGCAGAGCATTTCAAGAATTCCGGGTTTCCAATGGCCGATATCTGGTCGTTCCAAGGCAAGGGCGATGGTACGCCGATGTCCGGTGGGCATCACGTTGACCTCTGGAAGGCCAACCGCTGGCTGTTAGAACAGGCTGGTGTAAAGCCGGAGAACATCCAGGTCTGCGGGATTGACACGTTCAAGGATGAATCCTTCTTCTCAGCGCGTCGCGAAGGCGTTCAATGCGGAAGGATTATCAATTCGATTAAGCTGATTTAGCATGAAGAGGATTGCGTGTGTCGGCGACAGTATCACATGGGGATTCACCATCGTAAACCGCAGGAAGTATAGCTATCCCGCCCTGCTTCAGCAACGGCTGGGAGCTGAGTACGAGGTACGGAACTTCGGGTATAATGATGCGTCGGCCAGGTTTGACGCTGACACACCGTATGTCAAGAAGAGCGTATATCAGGAGAGTCTAGCGTGGAATCCGGATGTGGTTCTTTTGATGCTGGGCTCCAATGATACCAAGAAAAGGAATTGGGATCCTGAGATATTCCGCCGTGATTACAAGCGAATTGTAGAATCATATCTGAAGCTTCCCTCCCAGCCTCGGGTAATCCTGATCGCCCCCATTCAAATCTTCCAGCCGATGCATATTCCGCTACTGGGGCTTTATACAGAGACCATGGAGAACGGTGTCCGGCCTGCTATCCGTGAGATTGCTGCAGAGATGGGACTGGAGCTGGTGGATTTGGTTAATCTTTTCACCGACTCTAAGTACATGATGGACGGCGTACATCCCCAACGGGAAGGCGCCAGGATGTTGGAAGAGGCGATTTACAGCGGCATTGATTGGCAACGGAAGGCGTAACAATTGCATCTATAGGCAGTAAAAGTATAGTATCATGAAACCGAAGAGAAAACAGAAGAAACTGCGGATTACGGAGGCGGACTTTATGCTCGCCAACCGCAGGGCGGCCCGGATGGAGGAGATATCCGAGCACGGGAGGCCGGTTTCAATGCGAACGGCGCTCCACAAATCGAAGAAGGTCTATGACCGCAAGCGTCTGAAAAGGGCAGGCATCAAACTGAGTGATGACCTGCCCTTTCGCAAATAATAGTCGGAACTGATGTTTAGCTCTTCGCCGGGAGTTTGGTGTATTGGACCAGGCCGCGGATGGAGAAGAAGAGGCAGATAACGCCCATGATGTAGTACCAGGGATTGGCCTCAAGGGAGAAGAAGTCCGGAGCGATAGCCACCCACATGTTGCACCAGGGATTGAAGGATACCAGCGCGACGCAGATGAGCACAATGTGCAGCCAGAGGCTGTATCCTTTGCGGGTTCCCCTCTTTTCCATGACGAGGCCGGGAATGATGGTGATGAGAACCTGGGTGAAGATCCAGAACTTCCACATGGTGCTGTCGTGCAGCTCGAAGCGGAGGAAATTCAGGCCCACATAGAAGCAGACAACCTGGATGATGATGTCCCGGAGCATGGTCTTCATGGGAGTGCCGGGCTTGAAGTTGATGTCTTTCTCATAGGTAACGGCACGCTGGAGGCTATAGGTCTCCATACCCACCCAGATGGCTTCGCCGATGGCAAGAAGCAGGAAGAGCAGGAAGTGGTTGTATTTCAGATAAGCGTCCAGGAACACCCAGATTCCCATGAAATCGGCTGCGAAATAGAAGGTATGCAGCCAAAGCGGATAAGGTCCCACCTTCTCCTTCTCGGTGAGATAGATGGGGATGATGTAAACCAGCAGGCCGAAGATGACGGCCAGGCCGATGGCTACCCAGGCGCCGATCCAACCGTTGGCACCGATGGTGAGATGGTCAATGAAGTCCTGCGGGCTCACGTCGCCCTTGGGATAACCGGAAATAAGTCTTTCAATGAGTCCCATATAGATTGATGTTAAAGTTTCACTTTGCAAATTTGGCATAATTCTTTGGCGAAACATCCATCCAAAACGGGGTATTATTTAACCAAAAGTCTGAATTTTGCTATATTTGCAGGTATGAAGCAACAATATCGCATAGACATCCGCATGCTTTCCGGCGGATACGAGGGTCCGGGCGCCGCCTTCAACGAAGACTTCTTTATCACGAACGATATCGTTAACACCCCGCAGATGTATATGTTCGGCATGCCGATGCGCTTTGATGCGCTGGTCATCGGACTTACCCGGAAAGGGACGATGGAGGCCAACTTCAACCTTCGGCCATTTGCGGCCCGAGAGAACCAACTGATGCTAAGTATCCCGGAGAACCTGGTGGAGCTGAAAGGCGTGAGTGCGGATTATCAGGGATGGTATGTGGCCATTTCCATGGATTATCTGCGGAAGTTGGATGTGAACATCGGCAAGACCGTCCATCTCTACCCTGCCCTGTCGGCCAATCCTTTCCTTAGTATTGCATCGGAGAGGATGGAATACTTGTGCGGACTGCTGGATACCCTGTTCCAGACGCTGCAGGAGTATTCAGGGAAAGATTACAGTGAGCCGCTGGTGAGGAACCTGATGTCGGCCTTTGTTAATGCAGCATACGGATTTGGAATGGAGCAGCTGGACAGTATCTCCCGTGTCCGCAGCCACAGTAAGGACGGTTATTTCCTTCGCTTCCTGTCACTTCTTCAGGAAGATGCCACCTCGCAGCGGGAGATAAAGCATTATGCAGACAAACTGTCCCTCACGCCTAAATACTTCTCCGAGATCATCAAGGATGTGAGTGGGAACAGTGCAGCCGAATGGATTGCGTCGTACACCATCGCCGAGGCGTCTCTGCTGATCCGTTTTTCCGGCAAGACCATGGAGCAGATTGCCGACGATCTCAACTTCTCCAGCCTGGCGGCTTTCAGCAAGTACTTCAAACAGCATACGGGTAAGACGCCCAGTGAGTACCGGAAGGGGTAAACCGTATCCTCGATTTCGGAAATCTTAACATCTTTTAACATCTTTTGTTTGGCGGTCTCGGGTGGGGCCGCCATCTTTGTCGCGTTAATGCATAACACATTGAATTATAAATAATTATATCATAATAATTAAACTAAAAGTGTTATTTTTTTTGTTAAATTAACAGAATGGTTAAAATAAATTTGCACTTGTCGATTAAATGCTGCATCTTTGTGTCAGATTTAACAAAACGGTTAATATAGATATGGCTCGATATCAACAAGAAAACAAGGAGAAAGCCATCCTTGAGGCGGCAGAGAAAGTGTTCATGGAGAAAGGATTGAAAGGCGCCCGCACGCAGGAGATTGCCGAGGCTGCAGGCGTGACACACGCGATGCTTCACTATTACTTCTCCACCAAAGAGCAGCTCTTTGAGAAGGTTCTCAACAGCAAACTGCAACTCTTCGCCGAGACAATTGCCGCCATCCTGTCGATAGACACAAGTGATCCGAAGGCCTTCATCATGCAGGCAGTGGAAGATCATTTTGCGTTCATCCGGAAGAATCCCACCTTGCCTAGGTTCGTGGTGAACGTGCTCCATGATCAGCCGTATACTTTATTGAACATTCTACGGGAGCACGAGGATCTTGAGGTCAACGTAAAAACGAAGATGACGGAAATCGTAGAAAAAGCCCCCGTCCGGATGGACCCCCTGACGCTGCTCATGGACATCATCATGCTCGACTTCGGCGCATTCCTTACCGCTCCTTTGGGGCAGATGCTAGCAAAGAATGAGAGCATGGAAGCATACATAGAAGCAAAGAAACTTGAAATTATAACCCTTCTTTTAATGCGAATCGGATTATGAGAGCATTTCGTTACTATGTGCGTTACTGGTACGCACTGGATTTAATCTTTTTCGTCATTCTCGCTGGCCTCTGCGCTTATTTCTGGAAGGACATCAATGTGCTCCAGCGCCTTGTGTGGCTCAATTACCTGGCGCTGTTTATCCATCAGGCCGAAGAATACGGCTGGCCGGGTGGTGAACCTGCCATAATGAATGTTGTGCTGCGTCATAGCGACCTCCCGGACCGTTTCCCGCTCAATCAGTTCTCGGCCATGTTCACGAACACGGTCTGGGCCTTTGTGGCATACTTCGTCCCATTCTTCTTTCCCAATGTGGCCTGGCTCCTGTTCATGCCGCTTATCATGAATATCGGGCAGTTCATGGTGCATGGCGTGATGACGAACCTGCAGCTGCGCTCCATCTACAACCCGGGACTGGGCGCGGTGGTGTTCCTGCATTTGCCCCTGACGGTTTACGGCTTCATCTATGTTATTCAGAACCACCTTATTGTGGGTATCGACTGGCTATGGTGCATCCTGACGCTCATGGTGGTGATGATGTCGCTGAGCGTGACCACCTACATTGTCTTGGCAACCCGAAAGAGCCGTTGGCCCTTCGCGCCGGAAGAGCTGCAGAAGTTCGGTCTTCCCGAGAAAGCGAAGCGACTCGGCCTGGACCAGCCTCGCGAAGAGAAAGGCCCACTCGGCCTCATCAGCCGCATGCAGCGGAAAATCCATCCCAATGACTAATTACAATTAAATGGAGGACAATACCATGAAACGTATCGTCAACAACTGGCACTATATCTCTGTGTACATCGCCGCTGCGCTCTTTCTGATTGTGGCGTTTCTTATAACCGATCCGCTGCAGAAAGTCCTGCTCTCATCGGCAGCAGTCCTGAGCCTGCATTTCTTCGAAGAGTTCGGCTGGCCGGGGGGATTTCCATTCTTGGGAATGAAAGTAATGATGAACAGCACAGAAACCGACTCCACCAAATGGAACTGCAACAACCTCAATTCCATGTACGGGAACTGGCTTTCGCTCCTGCTCATCTACATCCTGCCGGTATTCCTGCCGAAGGTGCGTTTCCTCGTCATGGGAGCCATGTTTCTCTCCGTCGCGGAGTTGATGGGGCATCTGATTGTATTCAATGTAAAGCAGAAAACCCTCTACAATCCCGGCGCCGTAACGGCCATCTTCGGCCTGGTTCCCATTGCCTGCTACTACTTCCTGAACCTCTACGACCCTGCCCAGTTCGTCTGGTATGACTACGCACTCGGCTTCGTCTGGTTCGCCGGTATCTTTTACCTCTGCTTCCGTTCTCCCTTGTACTGGAACCTCGGCAAGAAACCCGGCTACCCCCTCACCGACCAGTCGGCCTACGGCTACGACAAACCCATGTAATAGTATTTTGTAGTCTATAAAAATGCCCCGCGTATTCCGGATGGACTGCGCGGGGTTGTCAGTTATAGTGGAAAAAATGCGCCGCGCGTTGTTCACAATCCCGGCGATCTTCCTACGGGAATGTATCATTCCTTCCGTAGCAGTTTTCTTGTCGATATCCACCTCGGTCCACATAGCCACCTTCCTGAAATCAAAGCCATCGAACACTTGCCTGAAGACCTCCCGTTTCTTGAGCATAAGGCTCCAGCTGAGGCCGCAGGACATGTTTTCCATGAGCAGGTATTCGAAGAGTTTCCGGTCATCATGGACCGGCACGCCCCATTCCTTGTCATGGTAGTCACGCCACATAGGGCCTCCTGCCACAAACCATTCACACCAGTTGCTCATACATTGTCTTCTTCAGGGGCGCGCTCCCAGAACTTGCGCAGATCCGTGATGATGTCATCGTAATCCTTCTGGGTGAATGGACCTTCACCCAGGAGCATGATGGTATAGTCGATGCCCTGGAAACTCTTGAAGGTAGGTGTGTCCTTGAAGCCGTTGCGCTTGTAGAACCCGTGGCGGCGGAGGCGCTGCTCCTTGTTCGGTGCGTCTTCCTGGCGGGGCGATTCGATGTCGATGACCAGACGCCGGTCGGCATACTGCTCTATCAGGGATGAGAGGATCCGCTGACCGTAGCCCCTGCCACGCAGTTCTTCCCGGACGGCAAAGTACCAGCCCCAATTGAAGTTGGATCGGTTGAGCACCATCGTAAAACCCACGAACGTCTCACCATCGTAGTAGGCCGTGAAGTCGATGGGCATTGTCTTCAGCAGCCGCTTCAGTTCATCATACGGGATCTGCTCCTCCTTCGGGAAGGCTGTCTCGTAAAGACCTCTCAGCTGTCGGTTGTCAATGTTTTCGGATGTTATCTTTATCGCATTCATGTCCGGATTCTTTCGACTACACCATTTCAACGATGTCATCCGGATAGAGGATATTGCAGTCAGCCTGGTCAAGTGGATTCTCTCGTAGGAAGAGCACATGGATGATCTTGTACTTCTTCGCGAATGGAGCCAGAGCGGTCTTGCGCCTGAGGTCCGAGAGCAGCCTGCCGGCATAGTCTGACTTGGCCCACTTGCATTCGCCGACGAGCAGGTACTTCTTATCGGTACTCTCCGCCACCACGTCAAACTCCAACTGTTCGGGCTTGCCTTCCTCATTCATAACCTTCCCCCACCAGCGGCGGGCCATCTGCCAGTCGTGACCGTAGAGGGTATTGCCTGAAACGGCTGTCTGGCAGAGCCTCTCCCAGAGCCCTCCGATATGGTCGTTCAGCTGTGCCTGGATGAACCCCTTCACGCGCTCGCTCCTGCCGATCGCCAGCAGGGACTTGTTGGGAGCGATGAACGTGTAATAGAATTCCATGAAGGGGTCCGCGATCCGGTAGAGGGTCTTCTTGGTCTTCTTCTCCGACTCGCCGAAGGGCACTTCCTTCCGGATATATGCCATTTCCGTGAGGTTCTTCAAGGGAACGCTCAATTCGGTGGTCTTCTTGCCGACGGCTCCGGCGAGCTGGGAGAACTGGCTGTAACCGTTGCCGAGAGCGGTCATGACGGAGGTGAAGAGCTGGTTGTTGCCCTCCTCATCCATGAATAATGATGCCGGCTCGTCGTACAGTACGCCATTGGGATTGAGGACGAGTTGCGTGAGTGCATCCTCAAAGCTTTCCTCATCCTCACGCAATTCCCAATATCTGGGTACTCCTCCCCAAACGCTGTATTCCTCTACAGCCTGAACAGCGGAAAGCCCGAAGGCTTCCTTCCAGTATCTGATGCTGATGGGACCCAGTACCATCCGCTCGTTGGCGCGGCCATAGAGAGGTTCCGATGCGTCGAGCACCAGCTTCTGCATCATGCGTTGGGAGGATCCGCATATGATCAGATTGAAATTGAGGTCCTTCGGGTCAAGCATCTTCTGGAGTGTCGACGGCAAGGACTTGCAACTCTTGACTAGATACGGGAATTCGTCAAGCACCAGCGTGGTCCCTTTCTCGCAGAGTTGGTTGAAGGCCGTCAGCAGCCCCTCCCAGGAGTCGAACCTCATGCCAGAGAAGACTGGATAGATGCTGGCGATGGCATTCTGGAGAAGCGTCATCTGCACGGTCATCTCGTTCTTTTCCGCCATATAGTACACATCCTTGTCCTTGAGGATCTGCCTTATGAGGGTCGACTTGCCCAGTCTCCTGCGTCCATAGATCACGATGAAACTCGGATGCGGCGAGTCGAGTTGCTTGCGGAGGCGCTGCCGTTCTTCTATTCTGTCTACAAAATCCATAATGATTATCTCAAAAATGATTATTTCAAAAATGTTTCTACAAAGAAACAATGTTTTTTCGTAAAGACAAAAGATTTTTGAGAAAAATGCCTCGGCTCAGTAACAACAATGACGATGTCTGGATAATTGATGGGTCACAGCCCAAGTGAGGACAAGAAATGGCCAATCAGTGAGGGATGCAGTATAATCGGGAACAGGATTCCATATATGGCTCCCCAGAAATGGGCAGAGTGGCCGATATTGTCCATGTTCCGCTTCGCCATGTACCAGCAATAGAGAAGGTAGAGAGGGGCAAAGATGTAACCCGGGATCGGGATGGGGATGAAATACATGTAAATCCCCATTTTCGGCTCGAAGAGGATGGACGCGAACAGGATGGCAGATACTGCTCCGGAGGCACCCACGGCATTGTAATGGTAGTCATCCTTGTACTTGATGAGATCCCCGATTGTCGATACGATGATGGCGCTGACATAAAGGACTACGTAGAGGAACCCGCCGATCGCGGTCCCGAAGACTGCGGCGAAATACTGCTCGACCAACCGTCCCGAAGAAATACAGCGTCAGCATGTTGAACAGGAGGTGTCCCCATCCTCCATGCACGAGGCCGTAGGTCAGCATCTGATGCCATTTCTTCCGGTGCCAGACTTCGTAGGCGTTGAACTTCAGCCGGTCTATGTTCAGTGTCCCCGAGAAGCACAGGATGCTTACGAGGCAGGTGACGGCTATGATAACAAGCGTGATCATACCGTCTCTACTCCATATTCAGAACACACTTGCCCAAGTTTCTCGATGAAGCGCTTCTCTCTGGGTCGTCCGTCAGTCGCATAAAGGAGCATCTCTCTTGCCACATCCTTCGACTGCGAGACGATCTGCAACGTCACTGTGCAGCAGCCGTGGGAATACCCCAGCTCCTGCATCCTTTGGAAAAGAGCGGCGTCAGTGTGTGTCATATTCATAGGGCAAATTTACCTATTTTCCTGGATTATACCCCGTAATCCATCTTCTCAACCTTGATTGTGCGGATTTAAGAAACTATATTTGCACTGATAAACTGCAATTTATCCAGCACATCAAACAATGCTTGAACGCTTCGAGAGAATGACTCCGATTGACAGAGGCTGGTCTGCCGACAGGAAGTACCATGCGGTTGATGCCGGCGGACGGGAGTATCTGGTCCGCATCTCCGCTATTGCAGAATGCGAGCAGAAAAAGGCCGAGTTTGAGGCCATGAAGAAATTTGCTGCAACAGGCATCAGGATGTCGCAGCCGCTGGAGTTCGGCGTTTGCGATGAAGGTAGGAGCGTTTATCAGCTGTTGACCTGGTGTGAGGGCGAGGAGGCGAAAGAGCTGCTGCCACGCCTCACCGAGAAGGAGCAATATGCCTACGGGAATGATGCTGCTGAAATTCTGAAGAAAATGGAGCAGGTAGAGCGGAAGGCTCCCTCTCTGGCATGGCAGGAGTGCTATCGCAAACGAGTTGAAGGCTACATTCAAAGCTACAGGGAGTGCGGATATCGTTTCGATGGTGACGAGGTGGTGATTGCCTATCTGCAGAACAACTTGGACTGCATCGGAGAGCGCCCCTCTGCGTTGATGCATACGGATTTCCAGACGGACAACATGGTCATATCTCCGGATGGCGAACTTGCCATCATTGACTTCCAGATGTGCGGAGAGGCAGACCCTTATCTGGTTCTTTCGGGAGCCGGGGTAAGTGCCATGTACAGCGTACCTTTTGCCATGGGGCAGATGGATGGCTATTTCGGCAAGTTTGTACCGGGTGACTTCTGGGATAAATACACCTACTACATGCGTGCGGAGATGCTGTATACCTTTACTGTCGGCGTGAAGATGGAGAGCGAGAGGGATGAGACACTCCGCATGTTTGACGAAGAAGTTGAAAGTATTCGGCAGAGCCAGCCCGGCATCCCGCCCTGGTATGGGCATGGCTATGATCACCGAAAAAAACTGCCAAGACAATCGAATCCTTGGCTTAACCTTATGTAAACTGCAATTTGTATGAGTGATACAAGGTAGTTGCTTCGACAAATTACCATTTACATAATGGAAACCAAACGTCTCATACTGCGTTCTTGGGAGGAGTCCGATGCCGAGGCCCTTTTCAAGTGGGCCTCAGATCCGGATGTTGGTCCCCGCGCAGGTTGGCCGCCGCATAAGAGCATAGAGGAGAGCCGGGAGGTCATCCGGAATATCTTCTCTAACGACCACACCTGGGCAGTAGTGTTGAAGGAGTCTGGCGAGGCTATCGGCTGCATGGGCTATTTTACCCAGGCGGAAAGCAATATCGGCATCGGAGAGAATGAAGTCGAGGTGGGTTACTGGATAGCCAAACCTTACTGGAACCAGGGCATCTGCACCGAAGCCCTCCGGGCGATGATAGACTACTGTTTCAACAAAAAGGGCTTCCAGACCATCTGGTCCGATTTCTGCTGAAGAAGCAGAAGAAGCAGGAAGAGGCCGCCCCAAAACCGTCAAAGATTGGTTTTCAGCAGGAGCCGCGTGCTGCTCCTAAAAATGAAGTACGTCTGCCTCTGTGGCACAATAAACTCA
>Ga0310690_10005451_pt1 | contig 17235 bp, 21 predicted proteins | sample AusTroGonzalo_MG_2_FD_207661 | JGI IMG/M metagenome (GOLD analysis project Ga0310690, IMG submission 207661) | Bovine rumen microbial communities from tropical cattle in Woodstock, Queensland, Australia - Gonzalo_04 (v2) (version 2) | ecosystem: Host-associated > Mammals > Digestive system >...
GATCGCCCTCTCCCACGACAGCCCCAAGGATGCTCGCGTTCGAGTCAGAGCAGCTCTCGCCTATGTGCTCAGCCACAACCGGCTCAACGGTCACACCTGCCTGCCGCAGGACAAGCTGATCAACGCTACGGCAAGTCTGCTTGAGATAGAACCCGAGTCATGCGAATCGGCTCTCAAAGAAATGCTCGACGATAACTCTCTCATCCTCTCCACGATGGATGAGAAAGACTACATCTTCCTGCCGTCGCTTTATGACGGCGAAGCATATATCGCGGCACGCATTAAAATGCTTCTGCGCTTCCCTGCCATGCGGATCGACGGCGCGGAGGAAAAGATAAAAGCTATCGAAGAAAGCGACGGCATACAGTATGCGGAACGCCAGAAGGACGCGATTACCGCCGCGCTGAACACCGGTTTGCTGATACTCACAGGCGGCCCCGGAACCGGCAAGACCACCACCCTCAACGCGATCATCCGACTGCTCAAGGAGAGCGGCGAGAAGGTCAGCCTCTGCGCTCCGACCGGCAGAGCCGCTCAGCGCATGACAGCCGTCACAGGCGAGGAAGCCAAGACCATCCACCGTATGCTGGAGGTCAGCTACGACATCGAGGACAAACCGGTCTTCAAGCGCAACGAGCGCAATCTGCTCAACACCGACGCTCTGATAGTCGACGAGGTCAGCATGGTGGATACAGCTCTGATGGAGTCGCTTTTGAGGGCGCTCCCCCTCACCTGCCGCCTGATACTGGTCGGCGACAGCAATCAGCTGCCTTCGGTAGGCGCGGGAAATGTTCTCCACGATCTGATAGCTTCAAACGTCATCCCTGTTATCACGCTCAACGAGATATTCCGCCAGTCCATGCGAAGCCTGATAGTCACCAACGCGCACCGCATCATCAAGGGAGAAATGCCCGATATCGCCGCTCGCGACAACGATTTCTTCTTCATGCGCGACTATAATATGGAGAGCATAGCCGCTACGGTCGGCGACCTGTGCGTACGCAGGCTAAAAAATGCTTTCGGCTACGATCTTCACGAAAACATACAAGTTCTCTCCCCTACACGCAAAGGCGTACTTGGCACCTATGAGCTGAACAACCGCCTGCAATCACTTGTCAACCCGAATCCGGCTCGCTCTGTAAAAGTCGGATATTACACTATCGGCGAGGGCGACAAGGTGATGCAGAGCCGCAACAACTACGACATCCTATGGACGCGCGACAACGGCGAATTCGGCGAGGGCGTGTTCAACGGCGACATCGGCGTGATGATCGAGGTCAACGCCGCGGCAAGGATTTACAAGGTTCGATTTGACGACAGAGTCGCTACCTACGACTCCGACAGCGTCGGCGATCTGGAGCTCGCGTATGCTTGTACTGTGCATAAAAGTCAGGGCAACGAGTTCGACTGCGTTATCCTGCCGATGTTCCGCGGAGCGCCTCAGCTGATGTACCGCAACCTGCTGTACACCGCCGTCACCAGAGCCAAAAAGCTGCTGATAATCGTCGGCGATGAGAACGCCCTGCGTATGATGACAGAGAACAACCGCCGTATCCTGCGATATACGGGGCTGAAAACCTTTTTGATAGAAAGCTAAACTATTGTAATTTGCGCAAACGCGTATTATAATAAATCAATAGGTTGAGATTGCCGCGCCTTTGGCTCGCAATGACAGTTATATTTCGGTTGAGATTGCCACAGCCATAAATGGCTTCGCAATGACATATTATATTAAGGAGATCATTATGGATATAGCATTGGATCTTGGTACAGCCAACTCGCGGCTGAGAGTCAATAATAACGAGAACGCTATCGACGAACCGTCTGTCATAGCATATAATATCGAGAACAACGAGATACTTGCGTTCGGCGAAGAGGCGTATGCAATGCTCGGCAAGACCTCCAGCCGCATCCGCGTCGTATTCCCCCTCGAGGGCGGCGTCATCGCCGAGTCGGGGCTTGTCGAGGAGCTCGTCAACATCTTCATGTGCGAGGTCTGCACAAGTCGTGTTGTGATGCCGCGCGTCGTCGCCTGTATCCCCGGTGAGATCACCGAGGTCGAGAAGCGCGCTATCGTGGGCGCGATATCAAGCTTCGGCGTAAGGCGAGTTCTGCTGATAGAATCCACAAAAGCTGCGGCGTTCGGCATGGGACTGGACATCATGAGTCCCCACGGAGCCATGGTCATCGACATGGGCGCGGGTACGATGGATGTTGCCGTTATGTCGCTCGGCGGCGTTTCGGTCAGCAAGACCATCAAGACCGCCGGCAACGCAATGGATGAAGAGATCATCAAATACGTGCGCCGTCAGCACGGGCTTATCATCGGCAAGGCTATGGCGAAATCCTGCAAGGAGGCTATCGGCTGCGCCGTGAAGCCGGAGTTCGAGCGCACCTTCCGCGTAAAGGGCAGGGATTCTCTAAGAGGTCTGCCCAGAGCCGTTGATGTAACTGCGACCGAGATAATGGAGCCGCTGTCGGATATCATAAAGGCTATTGTCAATACAGTCACCGGCGTGCTCGAAGATACTCCCCCCGAGCTGCTCGGAGATATCCAGATGGACGGCATCATGCTGTCGGGCGGTCTGGCTCAGCTCGAAGGAATGGATAAGTTGCTCGAAAAGGAGACAGGTATCACCGTGAAGGTTGCGAAAAATCCTGCCGACTGTGTAGTCGCAGGCTGCTACAAAGCTACCGACTTCATCGAAGAGGCTGAGGCTCAGAGAGCTAACCTCAATCCTCTGATGACTGTGTATTAAAGAACAAGGGCTGCCCAAGGCAGCCCCTTTTTGATTATCTCTCGTTTTTCCTTTTCTGTATACCGTACGCTATCTTAAGCATAGTTTTCTCAGGCAGGAACCGTCTGAAGAACAATCCTACCTTAAGCATACCGCCGGGGATTATCACCGGCTTACCTTTCAACGCGCCGTCGATAGCGGTTCGTGCGCAGAGCTCGGATGATATGCCCTTCATAGCGAACTTGACCTTCGCGACGTCGTTGAACTCTGTATCCACAGGTCCCGGACATAAGGCGGATATCTTCACATGGCTTCCCTTATGTCTGAGTTCCTCGTATATAGCCTCAGTCAGTCTGAGAACGTAGTTCTTAGTTGCGTAATATGTTGACAGAAGAGGCCCCGCCATGAAGCCGGCAGACGAAGCCGTGTTGAGTATGATACCGCTGTCGCGCTTGACAAAGTCGCGAAGATACAGCTTTGTGAGGATATGCACTGCTCGCACATTTACGTCGATCATATTCAGTTCGGTATCGAGATCGGCGGCTGCAAATTCACCTGCAAGACCGAATCCGGCATTGTTGATCAGCATATCTATCTGCTCGTCCTTAGTCATCTCGTACAGGCGGCAGCAGTCCTCAGCCTTGCCGACATCCAAAACGATCATCTCAACATTTACAGATTTCAGTTCTTCTTTCAGTTCGACAAGACGATTCTCTCTTCTGGCTACAAGTATCAGATCCCAACCCATGCTTGCCAGATAACGCGCCATATCGCGACCTATACCCGATGACGCGCCTGTGATCAAAGCCTTCATACTATCACTCCCGATCATATTATGAGTAAAGTTTACATCTTATACACATATTTTGTCAATCATCAACTTTACAAATCCCTATAGTTTCAATATAATAACCTTAAGGAGCTGATGATATGGAAGAACTGAAAAACAAACTGATCGGATATCTGCCTAACCTCGGCAGCGCTTTGATCATATTCGCCGCAGGACTGCTCATCGCATTCCTCATGGGACGCGGCGTCAGAAAAGGATTGCAGCTTCGAAAGGTAGACCCGTCGCTGACTTCCTTTATTTGCAAGTCGGTGCGTCTGCTGATCTTCATATTCGCACTGATCGCGGCGTTATCCGCGCTGGGCATATCGGTAACAGGTCTGATTGCATTCTTCTCAGCGGCTGCCGCTGCTGTAGCTCTCGCGCTGAAGGACAGACTTTCGGACATAGCGAGCGGCATCGTGATACTGTTCACAAAACCGTTCGTCACCGGCGACTTTATAGCGTTCAACAACTATCAGGGCTTTGTGCAGAAGATAGACATTATCCACACCGATATCCTCACCTATGACGGCACAAACGTAATCATCCCCAATTCGGTGATATCCAACGCCGAGGTCAACAACTTCACTGCCCATCCTCAGGTGAGGGTAACCGTTGAAGTGCCTATCCCCTATGACGCTGATATCAAAGCAGTGAAAGAAATACTGTTAGGCGTGGTTGCGGACACCGATCTCATCCTGCGTGACGACGAACATCAGCCTAAAATCAGGCTTGAGAGATTCGGCGACAGCGCGCTGGAGTTTACCATCCGCTGCTTCTGCGAATACAAGGATTACTGGACGGTGTATTACGCGCTGACCGAAAACACCAAAGAGGCTCTGGACAAAAACGGCATCACCATCCCGTTCAATCAGCTCGACATACATCTTGATAAGTAAGAATGAAAGCGGCTGCTTCGTGCAGTCGCTTTTATGCTATATTCAGACTCATAATACTCAGAAATATTTCTTTCATAAATTATTCTTGATTTATCATAAGCTTTGTTGTATAATAACGACTGTAGCCGCCGGTGTGATGGAATTGGCAGACGTGCAAGACTCAAAATCTTGTGTCCGCGAGGACGTGCGGGTTCGACCCCCGCCACCGGCACCATACTAAAAAAGAGGCATCCGCAAGGGTGCCTCAACCTATTCTAATGTGACAGTGGCGTGGGTCGAAGGCGAGCGTGCCAAGCCGTAAGCTGCGCGCACGGCGCAGACATAATCAGTCCGGCGGACTGATTATAGCGAGAGCGAATATGAAACGTTAGTCGATAGCTGAGCGCTCCTAAGACGTGGTAAGCGTTAATAAAACATAAAAAACCCCCGCCACCGGCACCACAAAAGGGACATCTATATGAATGTCCCTTTTTTCGCCCTTTCAAATCCTGTCACATTACTGGCTCGACAGCAAAAAAAGGCTGACCTTATGGTCGAGGTGACGACGTTTGATATTGAAATTACAGCCATTTCGTCTTGTGCACGCTGCTCCTGTCGAACGCTTTCCTAGCTCCACGGGCTAAAAACAGTCCACCGGACTGTTTTCTTAACGCCCTTTCAAATCCTGTCACTTTCCTAGCTCGACAGCAAAAAAGGCTGACCTTATGGTCGAGGTGACGACGTTTGATATTGAAATTACAGCCATTTCGTCTTGTGCACGCTGCTCCTGTCGAGCGCTTTCCTAGCTCCACGGGCTAAAAACAGTCCACCGGACTGTTTTCTTAACGCCCTTTCAAATCCTGTCACATTACTGGCTCGACAGCAAAAAAGGCTGACCTTATGGTCAGCCTTTTTTGCTGGTCGAGGTGACAGGATTTGAAGCGGAAAAAGTACGTTTCACTATGTGTCACCACGTTGCACAAGACCAAGTATCAAGCCGTTCTTGCTGTCGCGACATTACACGGTATTTCACGAAATAGCACCACAACAATGAACCAATAATGAACCAAAACAAGTTGAAGCACAGGTAGCAAATTGGTATAAATCGTGGAATACTTTATAATTTATATTATAGCACAAATCTTTTTATTTGTAAATTGCAAAATCAATTATCACTAAGGGTTCACCGATAATTTGTAGGTGGGCTTTTTTATTTTAGTAAAAATCAAAGGAGGAAAAATATGTCAGTATTCAGAATTGAGAAAACAAAAGATTTCACAATCATGAGCAACCACCATTTCAAGAACAAGAATCTATCACTGAAAGCAAAGGGACTTCTCTCCCTTATGCTTTCTCTCCCTGAGGAATGGGACTATACCACAAAAGGTTTAGCGTGCATTTGCAAAGATGGTGTGGATTCTATTTCAACCGCGTTAAAGGAATTAGAGAGCGAGGGATATCTGATCCGTGAACGTATTCGGCTCGAAGATGGCAGTCTCGGAAAAATGCAGTACGCTATTTATGAAAACCCGGTTAGTAAACCATCCGTAACCGAGGACCCTGAAGCAAAAGAACCACAAGAGAATAATCCTGTCAAAGAAAAACCTGATATGGAAAAGCCTACACAGGATTTTCCTGTACAGGTGAAACCCGCACAATTAATAACTAATATATCAAATACTGATGGATCAAATACTTATCTAACAAAAGACAAGATACGATTGAACGCGCGCGCGAGCTGCGTGGAAACAATGAAACAAGCAGAAGAATATCGAAGGATTATCGAGAAAAACATACGGTTTGATGTACTTGCACTGAAATACGGCTCAGAGCGTGTCGGTGAAATCATGGAGTTAATGATGGAGCCGTTTTATTCCATGAGCCAGGATTTTTATATAGGAAAGAAGAAATATCCAAAAGAAGCTGTGAGGAGCAAATTTCTCGGAATCACTGCACATCAAATGGAACAGGTATTTGAGCAATTCGACCGGACGACAAAGAAAGTTCACAATCCTAAATCCTATGTTCTCACCTTGCTTTATAACGCCGACATTATTGATGAAATAAGAAAAGGCTATAACCCCCATGAAAGACACATTGAATAGTTGAGTCTGAAGCGTAGTGTAGAATAGCTCTAAAACGCCCAGAATTGAGCTGTATCGCATTTTTTCGGAGAGGTAGGGTAATTTCACTACCTTTTCGGATTATTGCACAAAAATGCTGAAGATTAGAGCGCTTTGTGCTCAAAAAGCCAGTGTTTAAGCCATTTCTTATGCAAAAGGGGTGTGCTGAATTTTCACTTGAGATTTAACAAATTTGTGGGAATTGATTTATGTGAAAATTGTATTAGCGAATTCTCACGCCGGAAAGAGGCAAGAGAACGCTCCTTCACCGAGGACAGCTCTTTGCCGTCAAGGATGACCTTGTCGGAAGTCGATTTATCAAGCGCCGCAAGCAAATTCAAGAGAGTTGTTTTGCCTGAGCCGGATTCGCCCATGATCGCGACATACTCCCCACGCTCTACCGAGAAGGTCACTCCCTTAAGCGCCTGTACCTGATTACCGCAAAAGCGGGTTGTGTAGGCTTTTTTCAAGTTGCTGACATTGTCATAAGAAGCGAGGCGGAAGGCTTTGTCTATACTTTCAAGATTTATCTCTTTTTATACATCACGAGTTCCGGATCTGCCCCTTCCGCGCCGTAGGTACATATCAAGATGAAATCCATATTGGCAAGGAAGCCGAAGCATCGGTTACCATCAAACTCCGATTCGAGCTGATTTCCGAGATAGGTAGCCCCGTCATCAAGGAATTTCACATTCACGCCGTTAGGCAAGCGATATTCCAGATTGACGTACTTGCCAACAAGCGCGTTCAGCTTTTCGACCTTCGGCATACCCTCGATGTGAAGGTCGTTGATCTCATCGATCAGCTTCTTCTTGAATTCATCAAACTGTCCGTTGTCGCTAAGCTCTTCATATCTTTTCCAGTAATCGAGTTTAGGCAGCATTTCTTTCATATACGCGCGCGCCTGCTCCGCGGAAAAGCCCTCCTTGACCATATGGGGGATACAAACGTCTATCAATTCGTCCATATCGCTGTAAGTATACTCGCCGTCGGCATAGCACCATTTGCAGTAATCCTCATTCAGCGTTCCATCCTGATTTTTTCCGATTAGTTCATCCTCCAGCGGCATGCCGCAGCACTGACAGACAAGTTGACGCGGCGCGCCGAGCAGCGTGTTGATCGAAACGCCGAAAAGCTCCGACAGCAGCTTCAGGGTTTCGGTATTTGGTACGGTTTCGCCGTTCTCCCAGCGGGATACCGCCTGACGGGTCACAAAAACCTTTTCGGCAAGCTCATCCTGTGACATTCCGTTCTTTGTCCTGAGTTCATAAATTACTTCCTTTGTGTTCATACTAACACCTCCTGATGTAATGATAACATAGAAGCAATGCGATGAAAAGCAACCGATTGTTGCTTATAATTTGATAAAACTATTTGATTGTCCAATACCCATCATAGGCAAAACCGGCTTTTCCGATCAGCATATGTTCTGATTTTGTAAAGCCTGCTTTTCGAATCGCTTTGATCCTTTCTACCGCGAATATCGGAGCTTTGGTCAGAACGCCTTTGCATCCTAACAATTCATACAATTCGGGCGTGATCAGCGAAAAGAGTTCATATAATACCTTTTCTTCTTCATAATCGCTTCTTACATCGATCCTCAGAATTCCCATATGATCAAATGCATCATCCGACACTCTCAGGCAACATTCAACCGTTCCGATCACACTTGCTGTCGCTTTATCAACAATCGAAAGTCTTACGAACCAACCGTTTTCATATGCCATATGCCAAAAGCCGATCGCTTCACGCATTCTTTCTTTTGTCGGATAGTAGAAATTATCTCCGTCACAATTATCACTGTTAAAGAACGGCAGAGCGTTTTTATCGCTGTATACCTTCAGCAAGTCATCACAATCAGTATCTTCAAACAATCTGAGGATAATTTTTTCACTTTCTAATGTCGGACAAGTTTCATAAATATTCATTGTATACCTCTAAACTACCTTAGTTTTCATCCGTAGCCAAAAGCTCCGTGATGTTCTGTTCATAGTCGGAACTGATCAGGATGACCTGCTCTCCCGTACTTTGAAAGCCTTCGATCATTCTATGGTTCTCCGCTATCAATCTGTCGATCGTTATATCGGATTCAATCAATCTGGATTCTATATCGGACTCGTGTCTAATAATCACATCAAAGTGACTTTTGATATATTCGTCGGTCATTGCAAGACAGATAAAACGGATCGACGACAAATATCTATCGTCAAAATCGCGCCGCCAATAAAGCGGGATATAACAGCCTTCTACAATCAAATACTGATCGTTCTCGATGGCAGTTTTAATCATCTCCCGAACGATCGGCCAGAGATACGCTGTCAGCCCCTTATCGTCGCTCAAGGGCGTCAGTTCTGTATTCCCGCTGCGTATTAGCCCCATTTTCAGATGGTCGATCGACAGATAGGGGTATTTGTATTGTTCCAGCATCCTTTGTGCGAGAAGCGTTTACCCGGTGTGGGATGCGCCGGTTATCAGTATAATCATATCTTTCCGTGGCTCTCTTCCTTATTCTTACAGCTTTTTTAACAAACCTCCAAATTGGAATTTGTCAATCTAATTCTTTTTGGTAGTAAACAAACTCCTTATCTCGTTTTACTTCACAATAACCCAGCTTTGTATAAAAAGCATTTGTTCTGACATTCCAAAGAGGTGTATCAAGTTTGATTCTCTTGATACCGGGATAGAAGGTTTCTGCCATTTTCATCAGGGTAAGACCATACCCCTTCCGATAGTGAACCGGGTCTATAAATATTCTGCCAACGTACAATGTTTCACCGTCTTTGTCCACAAACAGAATGGCACCGCCAACGATTTCTCCATCAATGACTGCCTGCAGCAAATGTCCTTCATTTTTCATCTGAATGTGCCATGGAACGGAATCATAATCAGGAGGTCTATCTGCTTCGGAAGCACCAACATGAATATCGCTGTCAAACGCAGCCTTTGATATAGCCACGATCCTTTCGATATGCTTCAATTCTGCATTTTCTAATTTCATAAAATCCTATCCTCTCATTAACAGCGCATTGATTTCCTTTTGTAGATTCTCTAAGAACCTGCCCGCGTGAGAGCCGTCCAACTGTGTGTGATGGAATTGAAATGAGATCGGCAGCTCATAACGCTGATTCTTTTTGCGGTATCTGCCCCAACTGATGAAGGGGTTGTTGAAGATACCCGTGTTCATGCCGACAATGCCGTCAAGCTCGGTCTCAACGATGACCGACGTCCCGATTACCATACTGTCTGCGGACAATTCCTTGTTGTCGCAATGCACGGCAACCCATGATGTGTTGTCCAGATAGTGTTGATTAAATGTTTCAAGATCTTCTGCATAGGGGATATCGCAGAAATTGATGCCGCCGCTCTTGTTGTTCACGATCGTGCTGACAGCGATCGTATCATACAGCATCAGCTTTTCGCCGACAGGCAAGGTATAAAACTCCTCAATGCTTACGGCAGCTTTCGTAATGCAGTAACATAGCAGCATATTAAATTTCAACTTCATATTTTTGCTGACTGTCAGCAGATCGGTAACGTCGAGCGTTTTGAAAAAAGTCACCATCGGATCACGCGCTTTCATCCATAACTCATACGCCGTTGCTCTTGAACTTTCCTTTGGATTGATTTCTTTCGGCATGATTTACCTCTCTAATGTCCTCTGTGCTTTTCTTTGCGCTTTTGCTGTTTCAGCTCGAACTGACGCTGTTTTTCAGCTTCCCTTTGCTCGCGGGTTGTTCGTTTGCGCTCGGTCTTATTTTCTTCATACTGCTTTTGTAGCGCCTGCTGTGACTTGGTGCCAATTCCCGATTTTTCAAGCTGTTTTCGCGCGTTCCGCTGACGGCGTTTGGGGTTGTCGGCTTTTTGCCTGATCTCGGTTTTTACGGGCGCACTGAACCTTAGATGGTAGTAATGTTTGAGGATAAAGCCGTAGATCTCCGCATCGGTCGGCTCCGCGCCGAATACTGTTCTGCAAACGGACAGCTTATCGCCGTCAATCTCCTCAAACACGCCTACCCAAAACGGCTCGTCAAAATATATCGTCAGTTTTGATTCGATTTCGTTTTTCTCTCTCATCACATACTACAATCCATCGCTGAAATATCGGCAATCGTCATCTCAGTCACCTGTTTGACCGATCGCTTCCAGAATCGGCGCGAGATACGCCCTGTCCGTCCAGTCGTGCTTTTCGGTTCCTGCTTCTATCAGAGCTTTTTCCCATATCTCAAGATCCTCGGAAGCCTTTTTCGCGACTGCTTTTTGCAGCATTTTGCAAAGCGTCTTGTCACCGAAGCTCATAGTTTCCATATCCCACGCGCCTCGGCAGTAAAAGCAGGGAAGCCCTGACAGAGCGTCCTTCAGATTATGAGAAACCACTTGCTGAAACGCCTTTTCTTCATAAGGGGAAGCGCCGTCGCAAAATACGATGATCTTTTTTCCCCGAAGCTGACTGATATTCTTTTTCAAAAACGACAAGCCAGCAATTCCCGAAGCGTAAATGCCACCCCCGAGAATAATCGTGTCATATTGCACGACATCCTTGATCTTTGCGTTTTTGGTCTCTAAGCAGTCGAAGCCGGTCGCTTCTTTGAGCCACTCGGCATAACTCTTCGTCGCACCGTATTTGGATGTGTATAGAATAATGCCTTTCATTTTTTCTGTCCTCTCATCGATAATACGTTGATCATTTTTTCGCTTTTCTTATCGGATGCCGGATAACGGTTTTCAGCTTTTCGGGAGCGACCTTGCGCGCGTCGCTGAGATAGATCTCGTGGTGCATCCGCTCATCCGTAATATCGAGGGCGTATCCCTGCGCCTCCATGTATTCGTGCATGAGCGCGACGGTGGCGGGTTCGTCATCGTAGGAACCGATGTGCATACACTGCACGCACAAGCCCTCGTCATAAGTGAACCATTCCACCTTGGAAAAGTCGGTTTTCTTTTTCCTTGCCGCTTCTTCGACAGCCCAATCGAAATCCGCTTTCGTCACAAAATCCGGAAGACGGATCACGGAGATCCATTGAAAATTCTCTTTATGGGCATAGTCGATTCCGCTCACACCTTCCTGCCACCAGAAGCCCTCGAGCGGAGGCACGACATAATCGAAATATCCGTCGATCTGATGATCGCTTTTCTTACTCATCTTGATGGTGAACGCTATTCCGTACAACAGCCCGATCGCCTGCTTGTATTCTCCGTCCTGTGCGTTGGGATCGCCCTGTCCGCGCACCGCGATATAATTCATCTGCGGCACAGTCACGATGGACGGCTTGTTCTTCGGCATATAGAATTCTTTGTATTCTTTCTTGTAGTCAAACGTCATCGTCTTTACCCCTTATTTTCGGTACATCATCGGTACGAACCGGATACCGCTGTCTTCCTGCGGTTCGGCGGTTTTAGTGAAGCCGAGCTTTTCATATATCTCGACCGCGTACAGCGATGAATTGACTGTGATCTCATCCTTGTCGCTGTCGGCGAGAAAGGCGTTCCACAAGCTTCTGCCCATCCCCCGACCGTGATACGCGCCGTCTACAAAGAACAGCGCGATATGACCGCCCTCGTTTCTCGCAGCGAGAATACCGATCAATGAATCCCTGTCAAACGCGCCGTATGCGGAAAGCTGACTGATAAAGCCTTCGTCATGGATCGCATGATAAAATGTCTGCGTTCCCGATGGCGGATAATTCACCGCCTCATATTCATTGAACACCTTACACACCATCGGCAAGGCATTGATGATTTCCTGTTTTGTCAGTTGTTTAATCATACTCATTTTTCCGTCATCACATACTGCCATTAACGATTTCTGCATACTGCTCCTCGGGTATCATCGGAGAGGTGATTTCCTTTAGAAGTTCATCGCTGATGGCGCCGTTCTCAGCGTACTGCATTCCCGCCTTTTTGACAAGCTCCAAGCGTGGGACAGTGACGACAGCTGCTTCGGGCGCGTTGAACATCGGACTTTCGGGCACGGTGATCATCGTGTGTTCGTTTGGAAAACACCTTGTAAACTGCATGACCGCAGGCTCAAAGTTATGCTTGCTGTTCGGGAAGCCGCAGCCGCAGATCATCACATATTTCAGGTGGCTGAAATCCGCCTGACCGACGTGCTCATAGCGGTCGCCGACCTTCTGCATCGCCATTGATGATAGCGGCAATGTGCGGTCGAGCAGAGCCTTCAACGGCGCGGGCATACCGTAGCAGTAGAGCGGATAGCTCCAAATCAATAAATCGCTGTCGAGGATTTCTTCCAAAATACCGCGCATTTCGTCGTTGTGGATGCAGTTGCCGCCGTTTCTCATACAGGCAAAACAGCCTGTGCAGTATTCGATATGCTTGTCAATCGCATGAATGATATGTACTTCGTTTTGCGACACCTCGTTCATCCCGTCCAGAAAGGCGCGGGTGATGTGCATGGTGTCGCTTTTTTCTTTTTTCGGGCTTCCGTTGATGACTAATATTTTCATTGCCGCCACTCTCCTTAATGATTACGTAAATATTCCTCAAATTCCGGTGTGCGTGACCAGTATTTCACGCCCCAGTTTTCAAAGCTCCATTCTTCCGTATAGCTGTTGCACTCATAATCAATGTACCATAGCAAGCCGTCTTGAATGACAAAATTTGTCGGGAAGTAATCGATATTCAGCCCTGCCGCCTTTGCAAGCTGAGCCATTTCTCTGACTTGCGGAAGATAATCCGCGACAGATTCGCCGTTTTTTACTAAATCAAAAATGGTATCGCCGTCGATATATTCCTTGACAATCCGTTCGTTTTCGATATCAATATCGAGCATTTCGGGGATTCTGATATCCGCGTTTTTCAGCCGTTCATAGTCATTTCGCTCGGCTTCGATTTTGTTGCCGAAAGTGTAGTAATCGCACGGCTCATGGTGAATCTGCTTGACGACTACCTGGTTATCATTGAGCTGAGCTAAGTAGGAATATCCGCCCTTGCCCTTACCGAGCAGCCTAAAGATATGATATTCCGTACCGTTGACTGTTAAGGGCTTTTTCCAATAAAACGAAAACCTGTATTCTTTTTCAAAGCCCAGCTTTTTGTAAAACTTGGTATCCGAGATAACATACGCCTTTTTCGCGCCGAGTGCTCTGGCACGGTTCAACGCTTCATAAATGACTGCTTTTGCTATCCCTTTGCCTCTGTATGAAGGGACAGTACAGACAGGCTCGACATAGGCATAGTCGGTTTTATCGCTGTACCACAGACAGCAATAGGAAACATATTCTCCGTCACTACTTTCCGCCGCGATACTGAGTGTGGGATCAAAATGCTTACGGAACACAGGGATTTCCGGGATGAGATCCCCGTCCTTTTCAAACACGGCTTTGTCTGTTCCGTGGTCAAAGCCCTGCCACAACAGCCATTGAAAAGCATACGGTTGCTTTGTGGGGTCAAGCTCGGTAATGCAAAAATGCTCGGGAAGCTGAACGGACAAAGCATTGTCGAGCTTGATACTCATTATAGTTTCCGTTTGCTCAGCAAGGGAAAAGTCTGCCTGCTTTGCCGCCTCGATCTCCCATGCGCTTTCATCGCAGATCGAAATTCCCAATCCGTTATCATCTCTTAACTCGCGGTAAGCGTAGTCAAGGATTTCGGGATAGAGCGCTTCATATTCAGGCAGCACGCCGCAAAACGCCTCGCCGAAATACATATCGTAGATTGCCGCGCCGACAACCTTTTCGCCGTCCATCCAAAGTCCGATAGAGTTCATCAAGCTTTTGTCAAACTCAGGGTGCTCCATCATCCACTCAAACCACGCCCAGTTCCAGTTGATATGGTTCCGGCTTTTGCGGTTCAGTTCGATCAAAAAGTCGCAGACAGCTTCATAATCGTTATTGCAATAGTTTTTGAATTTCATAGTATCCTCATCGTATCATCTTGAACATACCGGGTCCGTCCCAGTCGCAGGGGCGTTCCTCAAAGCCGTGTTTTCGATAGAACCCGACCGCTTCCTTTGAGCTGATCAGCTCCAGACTGACAGCCCAATCAGGCGCGATATGGTCCCTGATATACCCTTCCAAAGCGTTCAGCAACAGCGTGCCGACGCCCTTTGACTGATACCCGGGCACGACGGCAAAGTCCTTGATATAAAATGACATCCCGCCGTCGCCAATCAGCCGCACCATACCGACCGCTTTATCATTATCGTAGGCGGTAAAGGTTGCTATGGTGTTTTTGAGGGCTGTTTCGACCTGCCCGATGCCGGGCGGCTCCCAACCGACTGAGGTGTAGAGCTGTAAGAATATTTCGGCAGATAATTCGTTTGTTTTTACCATCATTTCCTTCTCCTTTTTAACTCTTTTTCCACGGACGCGCCTTGCCTGTCCAGCCTTTCTCCTTCCAGTAGCGCACATCTGCCTCGTTCCAACCGCTTTTCTGCAGGAGGTGCATCAAAAAGAAGAAGCCTTTTGTTTTCAAACCGGGTTTTACGCCGCCTTGACACTGACGGATTCTTTTTGCAATAGAGTCTGTTGCCCTTTCGATTCTCTGCTTTTTCTTTTCAGACACGCTGTTCCAATCAACAGCGGCAACTCCGATTCCGAACTTGTGTATCTTAGCCACACCCCAGTAAAACAAGCTGTCTGCCATATCCTTATTGGTGGATTTCATACCTCCGCCTGCGGCTGTGGAAATGCACACGCCCTGCTTATTAAACATCTTTTCCTCAGGGCGGTGAACCATCCATCTATAACCGTAATGATCCAAAAACGCTTTCATAGCTCCCGTTGCGTGGTAGACGTAGACAGGACTTGCAAGAATAATCACATCCGCTTCATCGAGAGCCTCGGTTAGTGGGCTCAGCTTTTCATAATGCGGACATTTGGTTTCGCTTTTTTTGAAGCATTGAATGCAGCCAACGCAAAACTCCCCAAAATCCTGAGGTAAGAAAAACTCTGTCGTGTCGCCGCCAATCTTTTCGGCAAGCATTTGCGCGATATGACAGGTTGAGCCTTTGTGACTCTGTCCGTGAATAATTACCGTTTTCATCTCTTATATCTCCCTTTGGCTTATCCATTTATCCAAAAACTTCATTTGTTCCTCCGTATGGAACCAATGCTCACCGTTTTCCATGACGGTCAGGTCGGCGTTGTGATTTTCAGCAAATGCTTTTATCGTATCAAAGGAAGTCAAATTGTCACGGCTGCCGTATAAGATCGCAGTCGGGCAATCCCACTTTATCGGGTGATTCCTGACATAGCAAAGATACTCCCATGATAAGTCTTCGCCGAAGTCAGTGTGAATCACACCTTGTAGCTTCAATTCTTCCTCAGTGACGTTCGCCCAAGTCATCATGTCGGCAATCAGCTTTTCCATATCGACAATCGGCGAGATGAAATATGCCTTTTCAAGCACCGAATCAATCTTCGCGTTCATACTGAAAAACGCGCCTATGCTGTTCGCAATCAGGATTACGCTTTCGTATTCTTTTTTCAGCTTTTCAACGGCGGCGTGTATCTCTTTTCCCGTTTCCCATGAGGTAAAGGTCTTGTAGTCCAGACCGATCACATCGCATCCGGGAAACAGAGGCTTGTAATGCTTGCTCTCGGAGGCGCTGCCACCCTTGCCGTGTATGTAAATAACAGCGTTTTTCATTTTTCTCTCCCTGTTCTGATAAAATGTCCTTCCTGAATGGCGGCAAAAGTCGCTGCGGCACATACAACGACCGCGCTGTATTTCAGATCGATAAATTCCAATGTGAACGGCAAAAGGAAACACAATGCTCCTGTGATTTTGTTCATCACCGTGTGCGGCGCAATCCACTTCTTTTGCATCACATAACCGGAAATGATATTGATGACCTTGATCAGCGCGATGACCGCGATCCAGATCCACAGCCACACAGGGATATCAAGAATCGGCAGCAGCTTAATCAAACACACCGCGACCAATATAAAATCCGCTATGGTGTCAATCTTTGCGCCGAACACGCTGACGGTATTTGTTTTTCTGGCAACCGCGCCGTCAATTATATCGGTCAATCCTGCCGCGCCGTATAGTATATAGAACATCGGTGACAACGGAGGGATAAACAATATAGCAATACTAAAAATGATTCGGGAACCGGTAATGATGTCAGCAATATTCTTCATTTGATTTTACCCGAACATTATTGCATTGGTGTTCCAACCTCAATCAGATTTCCGTCTAAATCGTAGAAACGTATAACAGTCTGTCCCCAGCTGTGCGTCATCAGCCGATTGACATACTGAATGTCGGGATACAAGGTTTCCAACTTTACGACAAACCCTTCTATATCGGCTTCTTCGAAGTAAAGTTCGCAGGAATTGCTTTGAGGAATAATTTCTCTTTTCAAGAATTCTTTCCAATATCTTTCTTCCTGCAGAACAAGACCGTCTGTCAGTATCATATTGCCGTCATTATCCTGAAGCATTTCAAGACCGAACAGGTCATAATAAAACTGTTTGGCTTTCTCGATATCCTTGACAACAATCAATGTGTTTTTCAGTTTCATCTTCTTCACCGCTCTCAATCATTCTTTACTGGGACCCAAATGCCGCATTCAAAATCCGGCGACTGCGGATCGCCGACGGAATACACCTCCAGCGTCGCCATATCATTTGCCTGACGATTCTTTCCCTCCGTCGGGAACCACTCCTGCCAGACCTGGGTGGTCAGCGCCTGCAGCGAAT
>Ga0310690_10005452_pt1 | contig 17232 bp, 18 predicted proteins | sample AusTroGonzalo_MG_2_FD_207661 | JGI IMG/M metagenome (GOLD analysis project Ga0310690, IMG submission 207661) | Bovine rumen microbial communities from tropical cattle in Woodstock, Queensland, Australia - Gonzalo_04 (v2) (version 2) | ecosystem: Host-associated > Mammals > Digestive system >...
CATAGTTTGAATAGTATTCAACTACTTGATCTTTATTAATTGCTCCTACTGTTATAACATTTTGAATATGAGCAGGACAAACATTATTTTTATCAATATCAACATCATCATTGCCAGCAGCACATATAACTATAACATTTTTATCAATAGCATTATTAATTGCTGAATCTAAATATTCACTATGAGTTCCGCATAAGCTTAAATTAATAATTTGCGCGCCATTATCAACTGAATATAAAACTCCATTAGCTATATCTGACATCCATCCAGTCGCTTGTTCATCTAATACTCTTACTGGCATAAGTCTAATTTTATCAAGACCATAAGTACAGTCTACAACTATACCCGCCACATGAGTACCATGACCATTTTCATCGGTGGGGTCGTCATCTCCTTCAACTGGAACAAAATCCCAACCACTATCTATTCTTGAAGAAATAAAACTATGTTTTGAATAAATTCCGCTATCTATAATTGCTATAGTTATTGGTTTATAGCAATTTTTTTTAATATAAGTAATATATTTATCTATTTCAATAGCTTTTACTCCCCAAGAATTATGAGAAATAGCTGAAGCATTAAACGATGAATTACCTATAATATCATTAGCTTGAATCAGTTGATCAAACTCAACAGACTTAATTTGTCTATAATCTTTTAAAGTATCATATGCTATTTGAGCATTATTAAAAGTATCAAATTGAAAAATGCATGCATTATTACCAAAAACACCTTTTTTTAAACCTTCTAATTCAGAATAATCAAAACTTGATTTATATGTAATTAATAACCTATTATTTATATTAGATGTGCTTTTAAAATCAAAGCTATCATTATTTTTTAATTGAGAAGCTTTAATAGCAAATTCTGTATCATTTGTAGTATGTATTATAACAGGAGTATCTTCAGCAAAAGAAATATAAAATGAAATTGAAACGATAAAAATAATTAATATTAATATTATTAACCAATGTAATTTAACCGAAGATCCTTTCATAAGTACACTCCTCGGCGGATTTATCGTTTCGTATGCATATTAATTTTGGATGACGAAGTCCTTTACCACCTTCTTGGTTTTCGCTTGTCTCCATCGCACTTACTTCACAAACTTTACCTATGTAATCTTTCCAATTCTCTTTCATTTCATCAGTAAGACCACTTAAGCTTCCAATTTGTATAAGCTTTCCGTCTTTATATGCGCCAAGCTTCCATGAGCCTGCCCAGCCATAAAACCAATTCTTAGTTACTGGAGTTAATGTTTCTCCATTGCTGTAATCTTCATAGGTCTTTGTACATTCGGTCACATTGGATATTTCGTTATCAACAATTTTTTCATTAGTTCTATCGTTAATCCAATATGGCCATGTTTCAATTTCTTTTCCTGTGTACTCTCGCGCGGGAGCATTTGCACCAATCATTATACAATCAACTGTATCTTGAAGCTCTTTCTTTATTTTCAAGCTCACAGAATTACTTCTTTTACCTGGTTGATAAATAGATTTTTCATTAATAATAACCATACCCTCTCCGCCTTCGGCGAGAATGGTTTGTAGATTATCCCATAATTCTTGTCCGTAAAAATATTGCGCCCATTCATGATAGTTTTCTCCATAGGCGCGCCAAAAACCATTTAATAAATCAAACCTATCTTCTGCAGGCCAATTTAAACATGACTTTCCATTTTTGGCCAGCACATCGAATATATAGTAATGAAGTTTTTTATCTTCTTTTTCTTGACGTTTAAGCGCCTTTGGAAGTAAACAATTCATTATTGACGTTGTTGTTTTTGCCTGCTCGTCCCATGGAGCATAAAGCTCTCCAAGAAAAACCGTGCCATTATCTATTTCATTAAAAAAATCATGTAAATGAGGAACCCAGTCGATTTTATTTACAAACTCGCCTTTCGTATTCTTTGCGCGCGGGCGCAGATAAATGTTTCCTTCCATATCTTTAATAAACATCATCCATATACCGTCGCGCTTACGGGCCGCCAACCACTCTCCACTAAAAATTTTCATTTGTGCGTTTTCTTTTTTCTTCTCAGGACTCCATGAAGTAGAAGGGGCGTAATATTTCATACTTTCCATATTCCAGAAGTCATAATTATCAATTACTACTTGCATATTTTATTCTATATACCTCCATCCAAAACCACGGTGTGAATTTCTTTTTCCTCTACAAACTGCAGAAATTGAAGTCGCCGCGGTGCCTATTTGCCTTGCTGCTTCAGAAGCATTTTTATAAGTTGCTATAATTTCACCAGTTTGTAAATTTATTTGTTGTACTGCTCTTACTTTACCTGTTTTTATTTTACGTGGTTGCGGTGGTTCATCTCCTTCTTTACCCCACAAAAATCCACCTGCGCCCGCGCCAGTATCTAATGCTGTTGAAATATTTTTGCGATGAATTCCTGTTTTTTGTGATGCTTCTTCTTTTGAATTAAAAATATTTACAATATTAGCTTCAGAATCATATTGTATAATACGTTGTTTAGATTGTTTATTTGCTATATCTATCATTTTACGTTTTTTAATTTCTTCAGCATCATATAAATTTTGTTCTTTAAGAATATTTATAATTGATTGTGACCAATTAGAACCAACTATTTTAGCAATTTGTAAAGTACTATAGCCTTCGTTCCATAGTTCTATAATTTTTTGTCTATCTAATGTGACTCTACCTTCGCCACCTATAGTCATATTATATCCATTGTTATATGAGTCTAATTTATCAATCCAATATTTTTCTCTTTCGTTGATATCATTATCAGAACAAAATTCAATTTCTTCAATCCAAAAATGTTCTATTCCATATTTACGCATAGCACGATATAAATGCCAATCCTCTCGTAAATAAGCGTCTTTATGATGTAACCATCTATTTGATAAGGTGGTTATTGTTTTACCAACATATATTTTGTTATTTATATCATTTTTAATTACATATATATATCCCATAGCTTTTCTCCTTTTTATTTTCTAATTATAAGTAGAAAAGTTCTAATAAGGATACATAAAAATAATACAATTCATATGTGTGACTCCCATTTTTCTCTTTTAATTTGTTCTATAAACCAAACACTTGTTTCTTTCCATTCTTCTAAGCTATCTGTATTATCAATCACATAATCATAAGCACAATTATATACATCATCATCTGCATGATTGCTCCAAACATGGTCATCTAAAAAACCTTCTCGTCTAACCAATATAGCTTTTGCATTATTCTCTGCTTGCCATCTTTCAATATCATCAGGCTCGCGCGACTGTACAAGAAATATTAAATTGTTAATAATCTCAGGAGTATCTTTATACTTTTCACAGTGCTTTTGAATTTCATTTAGTATGTACTGATGCGGCAAGTCGTTATATTCAGTCATGGCATCTTTTAAATCAGAAAGGAACTTTCTTCCCTTCTCATCTTTTTTGCCATCCCAGCCCAATTGTTTAGCCAACTTTTTTACTTCATCAATTGTTGAATAGGAATAAATCAATCCCTTTCTCTGACGTATTGTATCACAAAAGGTTGATTTACCTGTTCTTGGTTTCCCATTAATTATTAGTATTTTCATAATACTCCTTATTAATTTTATCAAAAGTTTTTATAGGTATATCATAATATTGTCTAATATGTTCCATTATAATATATACGCTTGTCTTACATTCATTTGGTAAGTTCGTATGCCTGCGCCATACCCAATGAAGATTTTTTCTTTTTCTATTCTTTATTTTAATTTTTAAATAGTTTAATAATGTGGTTTCAATATAGATTTGTTTACCATATATATCTGATACGAAACAAGCTACATTATAATACAAACGGTCAAGTGCATTATAGGGTTCTAAGTCCCATAATACGATATCTCCGTTGGAAAGATTAGACTCTGCTATTACATTCTGTACTATCGTTCCAACTATTTTATCATAAAGTTCATAATTTTTATCTTCCATACATATATCTCCTTATCTATTTTCTATATATATTATATCAAATTTTTTACTAAAAATCAAATTTAGAAAATTGAAATTTGATTATTCTTTAAATTTATGTTATAATCGCGCGCACGCACCCGCGCGCGTTATATAATAAGGAAGAATTTTGAAAATTTACTACATGATATTCCAGAACGGCCGGCCGCGCGAATACATATAAAGAAAAAATTTGAAAATTTTTAAATTTTTTGATATAATTATTATAGAAATGAGAAAGGAGCGAAAATGAATTACACGAAAAATTATAACCCAAACTACTATGATGAAAACCAAAGTTGGTCAAACTGTGGAAGCTTTGCTTTTCAAATTGAAGAATGGTATTCTCCAGATGAAGACTTCGACGTAGAAGAATGGATTATGGACGGATATCAGTGCGGTTGGGATGATTATGAATTAGCAGATTCTTTTGTAGAACAGCTTATTCCAATAATTCTTAATGATTTTGACGATGTACGTTTTATTGTTAATGAAAGTGAACTTAAATCAGATGAAGAACTTATCGCATTTCGCACTTGGGTAGAAGAAGGTAATTGGGATTTTCACTTTAAAGTCTTGCGTGATGGGTTATGGCAAGAGAAATGCGGAAGTGACCCTGTTCGTTTTTGTTCTGAAGATGATTGGCACAATGGATTAATGGATTACAATTCGTATACAGTTTACTTTGCAAGAAAATTAGCAAGTTAAATTTTGACTTTTTAGAAAATTTATGATATAATATATATAGAAAGTGAAAAGAGAAGAAAGACTTGTATATATAAATTCAATATTTGGTATAAATATATATAGAGAAAATTTGAAAAATTTTAAAAATTCTGCTATAATATTTATATAAGGTTGAAAGAGAAAATCAACTTACAAATACGAGGGGAGAGATTTTTTAGTTTCCTTTCTACTCTCCCCTCAATCCTTACAAAGCGGCTTCATGTAAGTGCCTCCACGTGGCGAAGCTGGATTCGACTAAACTTACATGCTACCAGGTGAGCAAATGTATCTGGATAAGGATGTGCGGTTGAGTGACCTCAAACTCGGTACCTTGATAATTGCTTATGCAAATATATACTAAGAACTCAGTGAAGAAGCACTAAACCAGTGTGCTGAGGCGCAGGCCGAACGAGTCAGAGCAACGAAACAAGGATACTTGTGGATAGCTGCTGTATCATAATGGGTGACTATTATGGTGTAGAACGGAGAGCCGTCAAACTCAAGGTGTGGCGCAACAGTCATCGCAAACAAAGGTAGCATGTGGGTCGGAAGAGTAATAGAAGCGACGATTAAGAGTCGTCGCTGAATCCAAGTTAGGTATGGGTGTGGCAACCTATACACACCTTGGAAGTGCCAATAATCTTCTTTGCCGTGAAGCGGAGAAATCCGTGTATAAGATCTGCGTGTCGCGTGCGAGTAGCTCAAGGCAAGACCAAGTCAAATTGGTTTATGGTAATAGGAACCATATAAGTACCGTAAGGTGGGTGAAAGTTAAGAGTAAGCATTCTCTTATAGGATTTTGGACTTCCTAACAGGAGTCTGGGATATATGAGGTTGGGGTCGCTCCCTGGTCTGCGGATATATCTCCCTATTGACTGAAGATGTTTGAAGATGGGTGTTGTAGGATGAAAGTCCCTTAGATGTATATTTGCATAAGCAATTAAATTCATTTAAATTACAGGAAGAGGAGTTGCGTTTAATGGTCATTTACAGTGAAATTTTGGGAAAACAGTTTAAAACGGTAGAGGAATGTCTCGCCGCAGAAGAACAGTATAATAAGAAGCTGAAAGAGGAAGAACTTCTCCGTAAGCAAGCGCAAGAACAAGTCGAGAAAAATGTCCATGATGGATATGAAAATTTAGTACATGCTTGGATAAATTATCTTAAAGCTCTTACTATTGCCGGATATGATACAGATGGTATGGAAGATAAAGCACTAATTTTCGTGGAGGTGGTTCTTGATGCAGACGACAGAGAAGCTGAAAATCTTAAGAGTTAGACTTAACAACATTATTTCACGAGGAAAGTCAAATGAGTTTCCAGGGGTAAGACGTAAGTTAGAACGTAAGATTCGTAATCTAGAGGCTCAATTGTAGCCTCTATTTTATTTGGAGAATTGGCGTAATAGGTAGCGCAGCGCCCTGCTAAGGCGTCCAACGTAAGTTGTTCGGGTTCGAGTCCCGGATTCTCCGCCAATATTGGGGTTTGGTGTAATGGTAAGCATAATGGTCTCTGACACCATAGATAATGGTTCAAATCCATTAATCCCAGCCAATAAAATTCTACTTAAATAAAAGAGTATTTTTGTTTGAGTGGAGGTTCTCTATGGAAACGATTAAGAAATGTCCTTGCTGCGGCGGCGAAGCAAAGATTTATAATGTTGGACCAAAGACAATTATATCTTGCTTACGTTGTGGCATTAAAATGGAAAAAGTATATGCGAATAAGCAAGACATAATTTATGCGTGGAATAAAAGAGTAAGTTGATTTTTCTAAAAATTTCTGATATAATTATATTAGAAATTGGAAAGGAGAAAATATATGAGTCAGCTTTTAAAGGTAGATGAGTGGCAAAGTGCTTCAAAACGTTGGCATGTAGCAGATGTACATACTTGGACCGGTTGGCGAGAAATGGCAGATATACTTAATATAAATAGTCTTAATGATTTTATAGATTGTCTTATTAATACTTATGATGCAACAATTGTTAAATATGTAGAAGAAAAAGATTTTCTAATGTTTCATTGGGAATCAAATAAGTATGCTAAGGCTCATAAATTCAAACTTGATGTAAATCGTATTGCACGAAAGAAAGGATATATGGTATGAGTAGAAGCTATAAGAAAAATCCATATGTAACAGACCGCTCGCAAGGAACAAAACCCATGAAGCGGTTAGCCAATCAGAAATTTAGACGTAAAATCGCATGCGATGAAGATATGCCGGCGCGCCCAGCTCATAAGAAGTATACAGAAAGCTATGATATCTGTGACTATAGATTGCGCATGACTCGTGAAGATGCTATTCATTGGTATCAGAATGAGATGGAACATGATGCTTCTGAATACTTTAAGAAACGCTATCCAACCCTAGAAGCATGGCTCAAATATTGGGATAAGTGCTATAGGAGAAAATAAATTGGGAAAATTTAGGTTATATTATGAAGATTATCCTTTAGGTACAGTTTGGTTTGATGCATTTAAAGGAATAGGAAATTTCACTTATATCTATACACAGGACGCGGCAAGATTAATTCCCATTAAACCAGAAATTGTTATAACAATATTAGAAGGAATTCGTTATGATGTAATGGATATAAAAACATTAGAAGATTTTAACCAATATGTGGATACAAAGATAGGAAAATTTTATTTTAAAGAGTTCTAATTGAACTCTTTATGGTTAGGTAACTCAGTCTGGTAGAGTAGGGCGCTGAAAACGCCTCGGTCGATGGTTCAAATCCGTCCCTAACCACCAATTGCGCGGCTGTGGTGTAACTGGAAGCATTCGGGCCTCCAAAGCCTTGAGACCTATGTTCAATTCGTAGTAGCCGCGCCAATATGCGGAATTAGCTCAGTTGGGACGAGCGCTAGTCTTACAAACTAGAGGTCACTGGTTCAACCCCAGTATTCCGCACCACCATGGTCTAGGGCGTCTGGGTGTCCCGTATTCTGCGCAGCTACGTTCACTTGGTGAAAAAGAAGTTCGCGATAACTCCTAGTAATAAACTTCCCATGGACCATTTATGAGTCCCGTTAGTTCAACGGATAGAACACACGCCTTCTAAGCGTGATATGAAGTTTCGACTACTTCACGGGATACCACAAATTAAAAATTGATTTTTCTAAAAATTTTTGATATAATATATATATAAGATAAAGAAAGGAGATTTCTTATGAGTGCAAGTCCATTTTTCTATATAGAAATGTATAATAATAAGACTGGCAATTGGGAAAAGATTGACCTTTATACTATAAGAAAAATAGGTGAGTATACTCCAATTGATTTGTGGCCTTGGAATGGTACTCATGCATTATTTACAATAGTAGGCTGTGAAGATTCTTATGAGATGCCAGAGTTTAATGCAGTTCATAATGGTTTTCCAATCAATGCATCACAAGAAATGTATGCGTTGTTAGATAAGCACTGCGCGACGGCTGAAGAAGATGGTTTTGATTACGTGCCAGAAGTTAAATACTTCAATATGGCAGATGCAAAACTTTATTTAAAAGATTATCCTATTGTTCAAGATTTTGATGCGATGGAAGAGTATTGGTGCAAACATGAAGATATAACTTTTGAAGATGTGCCAGAAATGGAAATGCCAAATCCATTACAAGGTCTTGTAGAAAGGGTTGAAAATGTATTGGATTTGTGGGATGATATGTGGTATTTCAATCATTCTTGGAGTGATATAAGAGTAATATATTGGGTTAGTTGGTAAACTAGCCCAACTAATTTGGCCCTATAGCTCAGCTGGCAGAGCAATCGGCTGTTAACCGATGTGTCCTAGGTTCAAGTCCTAGTGGGGCCGCCATTTAAACTTATCTAGGTAACTAGTTAATCTAAGTAATTAGGAGGAATTTAATAATGGGAAATGTATATTTATCCCTTCAAGGTAATATGGGTTTAAGTAAAGCAATAGATTATTTTACAAGTCATCAAATTCCTATTGCTTTACCTATGAATGATACTCAAAAGTATGATTTAATTGCCGATTTTAACGGTGATTTACAAAGAATTTCTGTTAAAACTTCACGAAATAGAACTGAATATGGAACTTATAGTGTAAACTTAAGAAATACCGGAGGGTCTTCTGGTAATTTTAAAACAAGACCATTCGATAATTCAACCTGTGATTATATTTTTATTTTAACGGGTGAAGATAAGTTATATTTAATACCTTCAAATATAATAGATGCTACCAATTCAATATCTGTAGGAAAAAAATATACAGAATATGAAGTTCATATTAAACAATTAAGTGAATATGCAGAAGAATTAAAGCAATAAATTGAGGAAGGTTGAGAGAGTCTGGCTTAATCTACCTGTCCTGAAAACAGGCGTACGTAAGTACCATCCGTTCGAATCGGATACCTTCCTCCATTAAGTCAAACCGATACAGAAGAGTGGGGATTTCGTGAGGATAACGCCTGCAGCTGTTAATCGATGCATCGGTCGGAGAGACTTAAGGTTCGTTTTATAGATATTCATCACCTTTAAGCGGAAAATCTATCGAGGGCCTTGACGTCGGGTCCCACCATCCGTGGCGTTACGATGGAGAACTCAAGGGGAAGTTCCTCTTCCAGTGCGGGTTGGGCCGCACATTTATGGGCCGTTAGCACAACGGTCAGTGCAATCGGCTCATAACCGATAGGTTCTCAGTTCAAATCTGAGGCGGCCCACCAATATCGACAGATGGCGCAATCGGTTGGCGCACTCGGCTGATAACCGAGAGGTTCAAGGTTCAAATCCTTGTTGGTCCACCAATATGCACGTGTAGCTCAGTTGGTCAGAGCACACGCCTGATAAGCGTGGGGTCGGTGGTTCAAGTCCACTCATGTGCACCATATATTTGGGGTCATAGCTCAGTTTGGGAGAGCGCCTGCCTTGCACGCAGGAGGTCGCGGGTTCGATGCCTGTTGGCTCCACCATTTATCGGAGTGTAGCTCAGTTTGGCAGAGCGCCCCGCTTGGGACGGGAAGGTCGTGGGTTCAAATCCCACTTCTCCGAGGCCGCCAGTACAGATGTGTTCACGGCGCGCGGCTGAATTCGACAAGAGTCTGTACACGCTAATGGGAGATATACCGTTAAGGACACGGGCTTGACTGTAAATCAAGTGTCACTGACTGGCTGAGTTCGATACTCAGGCTCCCAACCAAATTCGTAGGTAGGCAAGTATTAAAAGCCGTAAGAAAATAATTGTTGCATGGGAACGTCTGTGGAGTAAACACAGCGCCGCGAGGTGATAAATCAATAAAGTCTACGCAATCCACTGCAAATGCGCGTGATTGAAACTACACGCCCTACGAATTATTTTGTGGATGTAGTTCAGCTGGTAGAATACGACCTTGCCAAGGTTGAGGTCACGGGTTCGAGTCCCGTTATCCACTCCATATGGCCCGATAGCACAGCTGGTAATGCGCCCGACTTGTAATCGGGATATCGGGGGTTCAAATCCCTCTCGGGCCTCCATCATATGGTCCCATCGTCTATCGGTTAGGAAATAGAATTCAAAAATTATAAATTCTGAGTTCAAAAATATGAAGTTCATTTAGTAATTTTCTACTTTATATTAGAGAATAAAGGAGGAAATAAAATGGATAAATCAAATGAAAGAAAATATTTTTGGAGAAAGACAATTAAACATCGTATTGTAGAGTCTTTTGATAGTAAATGTGCTTGTTGCGGGCAATCATTTGAAGATTGTTGTTATGATGTCCACCACATTAATCCAGAAGAAAAATCCTTTGAAGTAAGTCAAGGTAATTATAATGGAGCAAAGAGTTGGTTAAAAATTAGGGATGAATTAAAAAAATGTGTTTTAGTATGTGCTAATTGCCATAGATTAATTCATGCTAATTTAATAGATAGCCCTTTAAAATCTAATTTTAATGAAGATTATTATGAATGGGATTTAACTAATTATAAACAAGTTGATCAAAATTTAATTCCGATAGATACTGATAACACTACAATTTGTCCTCAATGTGGCGGAGAAAAAAGTTTAAATGCTCATGTTTGTGCTAAGTGCGCTTCATTGAATCAACGTCAATTTGAAGTATCAAGAGAAGAATTAAAACAATTAATTCGTAATGTGCCTTTTGAGCATATTGGTAAACAGTTTAATGTATCTGGTAATGCTATTAAAAAAAGATGTATTCAATTAGGGTTACCTTCTTTAAAAAAAGATATTAAAAAATATACAGATGAAGAATGGGAATTAATTTAATTCCTATGTGGTGCTGTGGAGAAGTGGCTTAACTCACCTGACTTTCTATCAGACATTCGCAGGTTCGAATCCTGTCAGCATCACCACCTGGGCTTGTAGGTTTAGGAATAAATAAGCTGTTTATTCACCCAGGCACAATAAGTAGAAATAGAGTAATTAACTATTTTGAATAAGCTAAAGAACCTTCTATGCATATGCCCGCATCGTCTAATGGCTAGGACGGTAGATTCTCAGTCTACAAATCAGAGTTCGACTCTCTGTGCGAGTACCAATAAATCCCAGTAACTCAGTCAGGTCAGAGTCGCGGACTCTTAATCCGTTGGTCATGGGTTCAAATCCCATCTGGGGTACCAATTATGAGGATGTAGCTCAGTCGGTAGAGCACGTGACTTTTAATCACGGTGGCGTGGGTTCGATTCCCACCATCCTCACCATTTTAGTCACTTACAGCAGCTTACATAACATCGCCATATAGTTTTTTCAGAGGATAAGATGTTTTCCTCAAGTGACTAGCTTATGGGTTACTATTCCAACTTGGTAGAGAAACATGGCTAAGAACCATGACAGTCTGGGTTCAAATCCCAGGTGACCCACCAGTATATAATTGCAATAATATATCAAGTCATAACCCCACTTGTAAAATATAGGGTTAGTGGAGGTCCGGAACAACTCCACTTTATGCGCTGGTAGCCCAACTGGCAGAGGCGCTTGGCTTAGGACCAAGAGGTTGGGGGTTCGAATCCCTCGCGGCGCACCATTTCGTGGGTTTATTCCACGCACCCGCGTACGTAAAGGAATACGCACCACCTTGTCGTAAAGTTAGGTTAGAGCTAATCCAGATGGTGGCGAAAAGCTCACTTATGCCTCGTTAGCATAACGGATAGTGTACCGGCCTACGAAGCCGTTGAGATTTGGGTTCAAATCCCAAGCGGGGCACCATATGCCTATCTATCCCAATTGGCAGAGGAGCGTGACTCAAACTCATGTGAGTCTCGGTTCGAATCCGAGGATGGGCACCACTTATATGGTTGTAGTGATGGAATAGGTATACATACACGGCTGTGACCCGTGGTTTTGCAGGTTCGAGTCCTGTCTACGACCCCACTTATTAAAATTTGAATTTTCTTAAAATTTCTGATATAATATATATAGAAAGTGAGAAAAGGAGAAATTATATGGGTTGTAATTTTTGGAAGTTTGCATCAGTTCTTGAAAAAGACTTTGGCGTATTCTATGATAGAGACGAGGAGTTTATTGAATGTCCAGAGTGTGGTGAACCTTTATATAGCTGCGATTGGGAAACACCCGATTATGCTTATACTACTTCTGATGGATATATAGTTTATAGATGTCCAGTATGTGGAGAGGTTCTCACTGTACGTCCAATAGAAGAATAAAATTTGAAAATTTCTGAAAATTCTGATATAATTAATATATAAGGTAAAGAGAGAAAATAAATGTAGGCAGCCGCCTCTCGATTTCGGAACCCCTACTACCTTATATTTTATGGGGCTGTCGACTAAACAACGCGAAAAGTTGTAGCAGGAAAGTCGCCAATGAGAATGTCTTAATTCGTCGGAAATGAGGGTGCCGAACCCCTCCGGCTCCACCAATTTAATTAAAGGCACACACAGCAAACGAAAGGTAATCTTTCTGTTGTCGGTTCGAGTCCGACTCCGCGAGCCATTTTTCGCAGATAACTCAAAGGGTAGAGTAAAAGAATATAATGTGCCTTGATATGGTTCGGTCGTTCAATGGTCAGGATAATGGCTTGTCACGCCATAGACCGGAGTTCAATTCTCCGTCGAACCGCCAATTATGTTGAAGTAGGATAGTGGCTAGATTGCGCGACGGCGCGATTGTGAGTTCGAACCTCACCTTCAATATATTCGCGAATCAGTCGTTAGATAGCTGGGTTGGACGACTTAAAACAATAAACCGAGCGACCGCGGAGTGGGATAAAACGCGGTGTCTAATATAATGCCCACCCCATGTGATTGGGTGAAGTCATCGTAACTGGGCGTAGCCAGCGGGCGTTACAATTTTCGACTTGGGTTGTAACCACGTTAGAAAAAACAAAAACAAGTTAGACTTCAAAAGCGAGTGAAGAAGTGAAAACTCGTGGTTAGAAGTCCGTTGTGGCAGATTCAACGAATCCTAGGTAATCAAATCTCTGCTGCTTGTCGGTGGCATGCCGAAACCGTCACGCGTTTATGTGGGATTCGCCTAACGGAATGGCCTCTGCCTTCCAAGCAGACATAATGAGGGTTCGATTCCCTTATCCCACTCCAATAGAACCACTTCGGTGGGAATAGGTTGATTCTGGTCCTAGATACCTGTGACAACGATTGGTGCCAGCGTTTAATCGCAAGACGAGAATATTGCGCGCTTCGTGGGCGTAACCCACCCCATTAATGCAGGACGTAAGAGCCTGAGGTTGGCGGGCAACGATAAAATCCGAAAAGGGAGCGTCATCGCCCTTAAGATGGCGATCGTCTTATACATGGGGTTTTACTGTTTGAACTAGATGGCTAGTTACCATCCGAGTGGCAATAGACGTTAAACTGAGGCAAAGGGAAACAGTATTTTTAAGGAAAACGAATTTTGCTGAAATTTATTGAGCGTTTGCTCTTTATTTCTACTTATATATAGAAGAAATAAAGGAGGTTTAAAAAGTGCCTAAAGCAAAATGGAAGAATTTTACCAAAGAAGAAATTGAACAATTTGTAAAAGATTCGATTTCCTTTCGAGAACTACAACAAAAAATAGGATATAGTGCTAGTAGTGGTTCGGCACATAAAATTTTAGAGAAAGTTCTTGATGATTATAATATTGATTATTCTCATTTTAAAGGTCATGCCTGGAATAAAGAAATGTCTAAGTATGAAGATGCCTTAACTGATTTTGGTACTCATAATTGGCCTGCTATAAAAAAGCAGCTATTTCAAGAAAGAGAATACAAATGTGAATGTTGTGGTATTTCTGAGTGGAATAATAAACCAATTAAACTACAAGTACATCATATAGATGGAAACCACAACAATAATGTAAGAAATAATTTAATGATTCTTTGTCCTAACTGTCATTCGCAAACAGATAATTGGACTTACCGTAAAAATCAGAATGGTATTACTGATGAAATGTTTTTAGAAGCATTGCATAATACGGCTAATATTTGTCAAGCATGTCGAATATTAGGAATCACACCGAATCAAAATAACTATAATCGAGCTAAAAAATTGCTTGAACAATATAGTGAATGAACCTAGCACGCCTCTGGGGGTAAGTCGGCCGATGAAGCTTCCCTCACGCGGACCACGCTAGGTCGTTAATGCCCCATAGACTAATGGTAGGTCAACAGGTTTTGATCCTGTCAGTCCAAGTTCGAATCTTGGTGGGGTAGCCACTATACCTTTAGCAAAACGGGTTTACGCAAATGAGCGGCTGGCCAACCTTAAGGCACGTCTTGCAAGACTATTTTAAACGTCCATAGGAGAAGAGAGCTTCGCGCTGAATCGAGTAGATGGGTTAATAATAGGTTTGGCTTAGCCTTATAGTAAGCGACTGTAACTTTTTCGGTTTTATAGCAGTCTTAAAAACAGTGTAAACCGACTTGTCGGAGAGTGTTAGCAGCGGTAGCTTGTCAGGTTCATACCCTGAAGGTCGAGGGTTCGATTCCCTCCTCTCCAACCATTTGAAAATTGAAAGTCACTCACAGCAAATTTAAAAAATTCTTAAATAGTTAAAAGGTTTTAACATCAAAATGTGTAATTTGAAAATACAGGTTCGAATCCTGTTTTAAGATTTTTAGTGACTTGTAATTTTCTTCTTTCTTTTAAATGAGTCGCACGCAGCAAGAATGAATTAGGACAGACTGAAAATCTTTTTTATTACGCGACTCGTTTCATGGGCAATATTCTCGCGGCGGGAAGATAGCCTGCAAAGCTATTGGACTGAGTTCAACTCTCAGATTGCCCTCCATTGATGTGAATTTTCTTTCTCATATTTACCTCCTATTAAATAATGGTGGCTTTCCGGTTCTCCACCTGGACGAAAGAGCCAAGTTAATGAACCGTTTTATGGTGGTGTAGCACAATTGGTAGTGCAGCTGACTTGTAATCAGCAGGTTGGGGGTTCAAGTCCCTTTGCCACCTCCATTTTATAGCAATGCAACACACTTTATACTAGTCAATGGGTGTGAGACCACCGCCTCAAGTCCGAGGTCACAAGCAGCAGTCAGTGGCTGTGATACAACAATACTCACCGCGGTTTGGCCACCGTAATAATTTCGGAAATATAGAGAAAGGATCCGTGGAATGGGTGGGAAGCTATAATTTTTTAGGAGAATTATATGAAACACATTGAAGAGCTTGAAAAAGAGCACTTATCATATACTCAATATATTGATGATTTTCTCGCGGCGCCGCGCACGAATGAACAGCTTATAGATTTCATAAATAACATTAAAAATTATTTATCTTATGCAGCTGAAGAACTTCATACGTATAATGAGTATATGACAAAATTCTCAAGATTTATGGAGAAACTTCCATAAATCTCTCTGGGGTTGTAATGGTTTCGGTGGGCGTTAAAGCCAAAGCGCACTCGCTCATACGACGGTTCGATTCCGTCCAACTCCACCATATGCAGCGGTAATTCAGTTGGTAGAATGTCTGCTTGCCAAGCAGAATGCCACGGGTTCGAGTCCCGTTCGTTGCTCCAGTTAGTAATAACAATTTAATATTTTAGGAGTAGCCTATGGAGCAAACGCAAATTATTCAAATTCAAGAACGGGTGCCACTTCGTAAGGGTATCCCACTATCCATTCAGCATACATTTGCAATGTTTAGTGCATCAGTATTAGTTCCATATATACTTGGAATTAATCCATCTATAGCACTACTTATGAATGGAATTGGTACGCTTCTCTTTATTGCAATAACTAGAGGCCGCGCGCCAGCATATTTAGGCTCATCATTCGCATTTATTTCACCAGCTTTACTTGTAATCACTAATGAAGCATTAGGATATAGATACGCACTTGGTGGTTTTGTAGTAACTGGTTTGTTAATGTGCGCAATTGCTATATTAATTAGTTTTGTTGGAACAAAATGGATTGATATAGTTTTACCACCGGCCGCAATGGGTCCAGTGGTCGCACTCATTGGACTAGAACTTGCCGGCAGCGCTGCGCAAACAGGTGGAATAATGAATAGTGATGGGTCAATGGTTACTGATTTAGACCCAAAAGTTGTAATTGTATTTCTTGTAACACTTCTACTTGCAATGTTTGGTGGAGTAGTATACAGAGGATTTGCAAGTGCAATAGCGATTTTACTTTCAATTGTAGTAGGATATATTTTGGCTTTATGTTTAGGATTGGTAGATTTTTCTACAATTGGAACCGCGCATTGGTTCGAATTACCAGCTTTTCAAACCCCTCAGTGGAATTTACAAGCTATTTTAATTATAATACCAGCAACCCTTGTAGTGGTATCAGAACACATAGGACATCAAGTTGTAACTTCTGAAGTTGTAGGTAAAGATTTACTCAAAGACCCTGGACTTCATCGCTCAATGTTTGCTGATGGTTTTTCAACAGCACTTTCCGGATTTTGTGGTTCATGTCCTACAACTACTTATGGAGAGAATATTGGTGTAATGGCAATTACTAAAGTGTATAGTGTTTGGGTAATTGGTGGAGCAGCTATATTTTCAATAATACTTGCTTTTATTGGTAAAGCATCGGTACTAATCCAAACAATACCAGGACCTGTTATGGGTGGAGTTAGTTTTTTACTCTATGGTATGATTGGTGCTTCAGGTATTCGATTGATGGTAGATGCTAAAATTGATTATTCAAAAGCTAAAAACTTAATGACGACATCTGTAGTATTTGTAGTCGGCCTTTCGGGAGTAGCGATAAATTTGGGAAGTTGTCAGCTTACAGGAATGAGTTTAGCCGCAGTAATAGGAATGATTTTAGGATTTATTACTTATCTACTTGATAAGTTTAAGTTAACAAATGAATATTAGGGGGAAATTATATGGCGAGATTAAAACTTGCAGCGCCTTGGTATACTTATTATAATGAATTATGTGCACTTTTTAAAGAAGATAAGGAAGTCCATATTGTATATGACGAAATGGATCAAATTATCAATATATATGTAGAAAATCAAGCTAAAGCAGACGCTATGGAAGAAATGCTTCCGACTATTAAAACTTTTGGAAGCATCGAATTGGAAATCAATATAGTTCCAGCTAATAAATTAACAGCAAGAAAAAGTAGAGGTACAGTTCTTG
>Ga0310690_10005453_pt1 | contig 17231 bp, 24 predicted proteins | sample AusTroGonzalo_MG_2_FD_207661 | JGI IMG/M metagenome (GOLD analysis project Ga0310690, IMG submission 207661) | Bovine rumen microbial communities from tropical cattle in Woodstock, Queensland, Australia - Gonzalo_04 (v2) (version 2) | ecosystem: Host-associated > Mammals > Digestive system >...
TCTTAAACGAGACAGGCGTGAAAGGAGACCATCCAAAAACAATAGGCAACTCATCATATCTTTCATCTCCACCTCCGCAAAGTTGATTAAACCATTCATAGTTTCTACCATCAAAGATTTCTTTCTTTAAAATCTCTTTTTGATTAACAATAAACATATGTATATCTTTTCCCATTAAAAACACTTCCTTTCTTTATTTCCTTTTCTTTATATAAATATTATATCATATTTTTTTAAAAAAATCAATAAGCATCTTTTTTACAAGATGCTCATTGATTATTCTTCATAGTATTTTATAAGATAAATATTGTCATAAATATTTAAATTAAGATTTTTTTGATACTCTGTTAAGTTTACAAAAGCATCATTTGAAAGCATGACGCATTGTCTATTTTCAAATTTAGGATAAACTCTTAGTTTGTGAAAATGTCCCCAAAACCAAAGTTTATAATCAAGATCTCTTTCTAGTTTACCAAGATATCTCTCCATAGTGGTATCAACAGTAGATTGATCAATAGCAGAAAGAAATAGATCTGTTGGTTGATAAATAAGAGGACAAGTGTGACTTAATACCATATCTATATCATTATCTGCGGCAAGTGCTTCTCCTAAGCTCATTTCCTCTTCAGTCAACTGCTCATCTTCAAACCAACCAAGATCATACTTAATACGGAAGTTCTTATCAACTGAATATGCACCGGGAATAACTAGAGTTTTATATTCATTAATATAATAAATTGCGGGCTTGTCTTGTGCATACTTAATGTAGGGGTAATCATTTTCAACCAAGACCGTATTCCCAAAATACTCTTCTTCATGCCACGCAGAGGGATCTCTGTCTGCACAAACCGAAGCCCGCGCATCATGATTCCCGCGAATGATAAAATATGTAAAATTATATCTCCCTAATTTCTTTTTAAAATTTTGATCACGATAATTAAAAAAGAAATTCGCTCCGCTATCTCCAAGTAAAATTAAAGTATCTGTATTGTCAGGATGTTTTTCTATATTTATATCATGCGTTAGAGTATTATATAAATCCCTAATAGGCTTAAAACTTTGGTGAATATCACCAAGAAGATAGATCTGATTACTCATAATTTTTAAATACCTCCCATTCGATATCTTCTCTCTTTTGCGTATTTACAAGAAAAAGTCTTAAATATTGAATTATCTCTTTAACATTTCCAGTTAATTCAAAATTATCAAAAGATTCACTTGGATCCATTAATCTTATCATGGGAACTCTATCTTTTTTATTATTTATTAAAGGACGATTATAATATTCTCCAAAATACATTAAGCTATATCCATAAGTCTCATTTATATCTATAACAACATATATACGCCCAGATATTTTGTTTTTAAGAATATCTCCTAAATCAATTCGATCAATATTCATTATAAGTCACTTCCTTTCATTTGGTTCAACATTTCTACTACTTGTTTGAAATGCCTACCAGTTTTTACCAACCATTCTGAATTACGATAAATACCTGAAGCACATCCATCTAAAAATATTCCGCTATACCATTTCTCTCCATTTTCTTTTAAAATATTAGTAACTACAAAGGTTTTCATTGGAATACGCTGATCATTAATCGCTACTTCATCGCCAATTACAATTTCTTCTTTGTTTAATTCTTCGCTCCTTCCATCAGCCCAATTACTTTTATTATGACAAGGTTTACAATTGATTTTCCACATATCATAATTTTTATCAAAATTACATCATTTACAATTAGAGCAATATTTTTTTACTTGTTTCGGTTTTTCTGAACTATCTTCATTCGCACATAATGATATAAAATCAGCTTTTGATTTTTCCTTTATCATATCTGCAAGAGATCCAAGTTCATGAGTCCATACTGGTCTACCCATGATATCCTCAATATACTTGTGAAATATCTGAAACTTATCACCTTTCAGCATACATGTTCCCGTATATGCCATTACTATTGCTTTTTCTCTATCTGTCATTTTTCTTCCTCACTTTCCGCCTTATATGGTTCGGGGTCTTCTTGCCACGCTATTACATTATTTGCATAATCTCTTTCGGAATTGATTCTATTATCGTCATACCAAGTGTTAGAACCATCAAAGAAACAAGCATCAACAAGATAATTGGGATTCATTAAATTAGTTGGATAGAACCTTGTTACTCTATAAACACCAGCAATTTTAGGCAACCTCTCACTAACAGGAATCCATTTGTTTACATTCGAGCCGTATTTGTATCCATCTGAATACCCTTTTTCATACTGTTGTCTGTCATAATTCAAAGCCTTAATCAGCTCATCCTTATCAACATCGTATCCTATCGCCTGTGTCACCCGAACCATCAACTGACCTTCTTCATCTTTAACCATTTGGGTTTGCATTTCGCCAATGAATTTATTTATTGGACTTTCGTACATTCACTCGCCCTCCTTTAATTTCTTCAAGACTTCCGCAATTTGTGGGAATGTACGACCTGTCTTAATAACTCTGCTTATATCAAGCTTCGTATCAGCACCAGCCCCATTCACATACAATCCGTCAAAAGCTTTTCTATCCCCATACAGATGCAGCACTATAAACTTCGTTCCGCCTGAAGTAATAACCTCATCTCCGATACTGATTTCTTTCTTCTCTTCATATTCTTTGAGTTTCTCTATTGCTTCCGACGCAGAATACTCTAAGAAAATTGTCCCAACGTGTCTATGGCGGAAAATTGTATTTACTTCGTCTAAAGTTAGTCCTTCATCTGAACAAATTTTCTTCGCCGCTTCCCACGCTTCATTCCTACCTTTTTCCTCTGCTTCTGATGTTACTAATTGCCAATTTTCGTTTAGCGTTGCGAATGCTTTATCATATCCTGCTTTGTACCCACGATTATAAGCTTGCTCAATCAATTCCTGTGACTGTCTTTTCATTCCTTTCGTACACTGTTCCATCGTTCCTAAGCTCCTCACTTTCTTCCTTTCCACACTCTCTGCATATTTCATCGTAAATTTGTGTCTGTAAATCAACCACACCACGAACATAATTAGCTAACTCGCTATCTGTTGTAGTTCTGTCAAATCTTCTAACTTCTATTCTTATTAGTCTATAAGCTAATAATTCAACTGTCGTTGTTGTCATTACTCATCCTCACTTTCCTTATCAGTTTCTTAATTGCTTCTGTTACTGTCATTTTTATCTTACCTTCCAAACTTATCATCATAAACAACAGCAAAAGCATTCATTCTATCGCCAGTGATAGTTTTTTCAAGAATCTTTCCACAGTTGTTGCATTTAATTCTTGCCATAATATATTGATCAGGCTTGCCTAGATTCTGATATCTCCAAGTCAGAACCTCATACTTATCGTGTTTACAAAATAAATTAAATCCCATAAATAATCACCATTCTTTCTTTTATTTTTCTTTTTCTTTATATATATATTATATCATATTTTTTTAAAAAAATAAAGTGAGGAAACTAATGTTGCCTCACTTACATTCTCTACTTTCTTTTAATAGGAATCATGCCATTGTCTTCAGTTGGAAGAATATTCTCACCAATCTGTTCACCATTTTCATCCAATTCTTTAATAGATACAATAGCATTACGCTTTAGGTTGCCAAACTCCTTACAAAATAAATCAACTGCAGTTTTGGCATCTACAGAGGTAACTCCGCGCGGTCTTCCAATCTTAATATTGGAAGTGCGGATCAGCGGCTCCCGCCCATATCTAGTGTCGTTCAAAGCATACCAAGTAATTTCATAAGATCTAATCATTTTTGTCTCCTTTTTATATAAATTATTCTGTTTCTGCACAGAATTCTTCTTTAGTAACTTCTTCAATTTTATATACACAATCCAAATGATACATATTAACAGGATTGTTATAATTATTGTCATAAAAATCAAGCATATCGTCATCCGGATTCCAGTAACTATACTGGGTTGACCTATCAATATATTCTTCCGGCTCATCTTCATCTGGAAGAGCAAAATATTTTACTTCATCATAATAAACGCCAAATCCATTTGAAAAAGTAACTTTATAATATTTATATAACATATTATTCTTCCTCTTCTATGTAAATTTCTTCAAAGCTATCTAAATCAAGTAAAACAGTCCGCCCGCTAAAAAAACTTCCCATATCAATGCAGATTTTATGACCATTGCAGTAATGGTAAGCTCTAAAATCATATTCGGAATCTCTTGGAGTGGGGATACCATTCCAACTATTAAGCTCTTCCTCAATAAAGATAGTAGGGGTATGTCCATGTACTATATAAGTATTAGAAAAATGGTCATCATCCCAATATTCAAAGAAATGACTTCTATCCCAATATGGTTCATGACAAGCTGGATAGAAGAAATTATTATTATCTGCAAAACTAGGTGTATATCCACAATGATCAAGAATAATATCTTGACCATTTACGTTATGGTAGATCATAGTTTGCGGAAGGTGTCTTAATTGAGCACGAAGAACTCTTAATTCATTATCTGTCATTGCTGACAGCTCTTCTATTGTTGGACCTCCGCCATTCTGACGCCAAAGAGTTGAATTTCTAGGATATCCCATATAAATTAAATCATTTAACCCCTCTTCCATAAAAATTTCGTGATTACCTCTAATAAAAATAACACGAGGATCGTTAAGTAACATCTGAGCTATTTCTACGCCATTTCTGCCGCGGTCTGCACAATCACCAAGGAAGTATAAAGTATCATCAGGCTGTAAAAACTCAAATACTTTTTCTGCTATGGCTAAATTCCCATGCCAATCGCTACTACTATAAACACGACCCATTTCTATACACCTCTTTCTAATTATATTATATATTTATTACCCATTAAATCTTCTAATGTTAAAGAGTTTAATTTACTATAAGGAATTCTTACTAAAGTATAATTATTTTTTTTACAAAAATTATTTTTAATTAAATCTCTTTCTTGTATTATTTCTAAGGTTTCTATATTGTGCCAACTTCCACCAAAAAACCCAGTTTGATGTTGATTTCCATCAAACTCAATAAAACGATTTATAGTTCCATCTTCATTATAAATAATAAAATCAAATCTTAATTTTCTTTTTGTTTCTTGTAATAATTCTGGAAATATTTTATCATGATCAAAAATAATATTATTTTTTCCCAAAATTTTAGAAATTTTATTTTCTCCTAAAGAGCCTATGCAACCGCATGATTGAACTTGTCCAGTTTTTAAATTGTTGTCTCTAACAGTTACAATTTTCCCACATTTACATTGACATATTGAATAATGTTTTTCATTTTGTACTCCACCATCACCAATTACTGTCAAATTATTGAAAACATCTCCTATTTTTATTGTTCTTAACTTAGAAAGTCTCTCTTTTTGAGAACATTCTGAACAAGAAGAATTATTTTTTTTAGCTCTATTTAAATCTCCATTATTTTTTAATGCTATTGTTTTGTTACATTTTGTGCAAATACATTTGCTATAGACTGGTTTTCCAATATAATATTTATTATTAGTATTTGGATTAATCAAACCAGTTTCTAATATTTTCCAATATCCAAAAACGCTATTTATTTTAGGTAAATTATTTTTATTCATATTTAAATCCTCCTTTATCTTTCTATATTATATAAAAAGACAAAGAGTAAAATTTCATATTTTTGTCCGAACAGACTAGAAAATTCTAGTCGCTGCTAGCAAATACTCTACCCATCTTTATCGACCTCTTTTCTTTATCTTATATAAATATTATATCATATTTTTTTTAAAAAAGCAAATAAAAAAACCCCTCTAGGTTAAACCTAGAGGGTATAAATTAAACGGTTACAGCTTCGTATCTCTTAGCACAAAGGGTTTCGATCATGAGATCCCAGCCAGTCTTACCAGTAATAACCTGCTTAAAGATAGTAGGAGACATACCAGATACATAACTTACATTAGGACCGTCGTCCAAAAAATTGTTACTACGTGCCTGTACGTTCCAATATACTAACTTAGGCATCTTAAGACCTGCGGCCGCCCACTTAGCTCTCATAGACTCCATTTCAGTTAATACTTTGGTTCTAGCAATTTCTACTCTTTCATCTCCGTAGCAATAATTAACTCTGAAATTAGAACCACTATCAATTTCCATATCAGAAATTACTACGATAGTCTCAGGAATATCCTCCTTCTTGCTAGACTTTGCAATATCAAGAAGCATATTAAAAGTCTTAATCAAATCGGTATTCTCGCAAAGGTTAGTTTCATAAATCCGTCGAACCTTATCTGCGAAATCAACACCCTGAATCTTAATAAGCTGAGGACGAGAGCTGAATGAGATGTAATGATCCTTGAAAGGTCCTCCTGCTCGCTCAGCACAATACATACCAAGAGAGATAGCTACATTGATAGGGGCAGATGCTTCACGTCCACACATAGAACCAGAGGTGTCTACTACGCAAAGAATATTAGACTGCTTACCATCAAAATAGTCAGGAAGATTATTCCAATACTTTTCAATCATAGCTCGATCAGTAGAACTTAAATTGCATCCATTAGTTACCTTAGCTACTACCTCATAAGGATACAAAGTATCTGCATTAACCTTGGTCTTTTCATCCTTTGCAAAAGCTTCAAACTTCTTAGCAATAATATCACGTCTTGCGAACGCGTTCTTATATACTAAGCCAGCCTTTGAAGGAATCTTATCGAACTCGATCTCATCCCATCTGCCCTGTGACATCAACTTCTCAACAATATTGATACGGCTTCTAAGTTCAGACAGCGCCTTACGGTACTGCTTATGTGTCCAACCGAGATAATTACGAATTTTATTTCCCATTGCGCAAGTATATGCGGAAGACGCATTTTCAGAAGGAAGCCACTTAGCAAGCAAAGATGGAGTCTTAGACGTTACATCCAAAGCAAGCTGGTGCTTAACAATAGCAAGAGCATCCTTTTCTACTTTAGTTCCAACAGTAGCATAGATAAGGTCATCCCATCTACGATACTCAGGAATCAACTCAAGATTTTTGCGGGCGATGTCAGGATACTTATCAGCCAGCCATCTAAAACATACACGGAAGAATCTACGCTCACCCTGACCTCCGCGGCAGTCCGCAATATAAAATAGACATTTCATAGCAAGCAGAGGATCCTGTTCAATTGCGTTCTTAAACATCAAGATACAATCTTCATCAGAACGAGTTCTATATGCTGCACATAATGCAAACATATCATAAACTGCATTGAGAGTAGACTTGTGTGTAAGTGCACCATTCTCAGTTACACCATAATTAAAATTTTCAGTAAGACCAGACATAAAAGTATTCATTCCTTTTTTCTCCTTTTAACTAATTATATAGTAAGGTTATTTTCATAACCTTTTTATCTTTTAAGTTCAGAAAATAAAATTGTATTTTCTTTAGGTAAATTTCTTTCATCATATTTTTCATAGACAAATGAAGGCGGGTTCATCTGGAGTTGAATGATCAAACCGATGTTATTCTCCGCTTGTGCCCTAGCCGCCGCATACATTAAGAACTGCTGTGCAAATGCCATAGCACTTTGTTCTGTTTCAAATAAAATTATTTTATTCTTTTTTGAAAAATATAATCCATCATTAGAGCGTAACATAAACATATTTTCTTTCTCCTTTTGTTCTAATGAAAGTCGTTGATAGGATTCGAACCTACGAATAACAGTTTTGCAGACTGTCCTCTTCAGCCACTTGAGTACAACGACATAATACTCGTGGGGGATTTGAACCCTCGATATACCGCTTAAGAGGCGGTTGCCATAACCACTTGGCTACACGAGTATAAAATGGGCGCGAGGAGAATCGAACTCCTAATCGGCTACGCCGGCATGATTAAAAGTCATGTGCCATACCATTAGGCGACGCGCCCATATGTTTTCTGAAGAATGGTTCCCAGAAAACGGAGACCTCTATTAATTTATATCCCGCACCGAAGGTAATAATTACCACCCACTCGTCAGTTGCCATTACAGTCACCCGTGCGGTGAAGCCCCCTGCCGGATTTGAACCGACATACCTTGATTACAGGTCAAGAGTCCTACCATTGGACGAAGGAGGCGAAACTAGGCGCATTATATAGTATATAGATGGACATTCTATGCTGTTATCTGTAATTTTTGCTGTACGCGCCTTATATATAAAATTATTTATTCAGTTACTTCAGCTTCAGCTTTTTCCTTTGCTTCTTTAGTCTTCTTTTCAGCTTCAGCTCTCTTCTTAATTACATAACGAGCCTGCCTAATAAGCTTTTTACTCTTTAGTCGCTTATCATTATATCCTGCTACAAGAAAATCATCTGCCGCAACCATTTCATTATATCTTTCATCTGATGCTTTCTTCAACTCTTCCTCAGATAAAGTAGGAACAGTTTTAATCATTCGCTCAGTCATCTTTGATCGAGCCTTCTTTGTTTTAACATCTTCTACTGTTGCATCATTTACAGTTGAAAAATGTTCCCAGCCTTTAGCCATTTAATTATCTCCTTTTTTCTTTTGATATATATATTATATCATATTTTTTTAAAAAAATCAAATTATTTTATATTGAGTGGACCTGACCGGCTCTGCCCCGGTGTCCGAAAACCCTAGTTATTATTAACCTTTTACGCAATAGTGTTTTTAGTGTTCTCTCACTTTTGGACTAATAAAGATTTCCACCAGTTATTTTACAAAATAACAAAAATATAAAAAGTGTGTAATATTATAAAACTAAGAATTAACCACACACAAGGTATTTCTTAGAGTTCTAAGTAGATTAGGCAGCAAAAGCAACCTTTCTATTAGAGAATTTTACAATTTTGTTAGCGTTTATTTTTTATGATCGCGTAATGTGCGTATCATCCCATGCGAGTTAATAATTTTCAAGCCCCCGTCGAAACTATATACAGGCCCTTGAATTGCTGTCCTCAGAGGGAGTCGAACCCACACAAAGCCTTGGTTCGTAGCCAAGTGCACTTTCCATTATGCTATGAGGACTTAGTACAGGTGCGGGGAATCGGACCCCGATTAGTTGATTAGAAGTCAACTGTTCTTTCCATTAGACTACACCTGTATATGCGGTTTGTCGTTGACCGCAAACGCCATAGTGTGAGCATATCTCCAAAGGGTTGCAACCCACTCTTTAAATGATGCGCGCGCCCTACCCGGGCAACATCCTATGGTAGCTCTATGCGGAAGGACCAACTCCCGCAAGCATCTCCTATTGGACTCGAACCAATATCGCCAGAGTCAGAATCTGGTATCCTACCCATTAGACGAAAGAAATATAACTGGGGTGGCAGGATTCGAACCTGCAAATGCTGGAATCAAAATCCAGTACCTTGACCTTTTGGTGACACCCCAATAACAGCGGGTAACAGAGTTGAACTGTTCTTTAATGGGTCAGAACCATTTGTTCTACCGATAAACTAACCCGCAATAAACTAGGCTCTTTTTAGGTTGTAAATTAAAAGTTTACTCTAAAATAAAATTGCTGTATGAACCTAACTAGTTCATCTGGGACTCGAACCCAGAAAATATCGCTTTTGAGACGATCGCGTCTACCATTTGCGCCAATGAACCATAACAAGGCACATTTATATTTATTCAGCTCAAAGAATATATAAAAAGATTGCTGTTTGTGCCTTTATTTATTATTTATTTCTTTATATAAATATTATATCATAATTTTTTAAAAAAATCAAATATTTTTAAATAACAGGCTGAGTATCAATAACCAACATTTCATCATCTTCTGCATCTGCCGCAAAACCAACGTCATTTAAATCAATGTCTGCAGAAGTATCACCTATAAGTTCCATTTGATCTTCAACAAGCATATATTCAAGGAATCCCTCTGAATAGTCATTTGCGTCTTTTGGTACAAAGTATAAAGTAAATTCATCTGCTTCAGAAGGATCTGGAACTTCATTAACAATCTCTTTTGTCCAATTTATACTTGCCTTTTCGTCAGTATATTCTTTAGCTGCATTTCTTGCTGCAATGTATGTTACAACATCAAACATTTTAAAACCCCCCTTAAATTTCATGCCAGATACCATCATTACCAAGCATCAATACTTTCTTAGTTTCAATGACAATACAAGTACTTCCCGCACCTACATCAAATTTAGTTAAATTTGCAACATCGCTCTGTTCATCAGCAATCAATTCAGCTACATTATTAAGATGGTTCGCTATTGTTTTAATCATCTTGTTCCCTCCTTTTAGATATTAATTGCTGCAAGTTTTATATTAATTGTATTCAAGCTAACAATTTTTAATTCTGCAACTTCTCTTAATAATAAATCTTCTTCAATATGTTCGTATCCAGGCAAATGGAATGTAATAAGAAGAAGATCATTTTCATCAAAAAGATTAACAGTTATAATTTTTTCACTTTTAATTATAGATAATAAACCTTCTAAATTATTCATTTTGTAACCTCCTTAATTTTTTTAATAAAAAAGAAGCATAACTTCTTATTATATTAGAAGATTGCTTCTATAAAATTAAGGAAAAATACCCAGCGCAGTGAGAGGGACTCGAACCCCCAAAGCCTCATCAACCCGACGATTTTCAAGACCGCTTCCTCATCCAGCCGGATTCACTGCATATCTAGACACACTTATTCTATTGCCTGTACCCATTCGGCTATTTCTCCCAACTGGAAAAAATCGGATTTGAACCGATATATTATAGATTTCTCTATGTTTGCTGTATGTGTCTATAACGGGGTGTGGAGGATTTGAACCTCCGGACCGTGGTTAAGCGGTCGCTCCCTTAGCAGGGGAGTGCATTCAACCATGCTCTGCCAACACCCCATAACTAGACGCTTTTATTTTAAACTGTTTATATCCCTAATATAAAGTTATAATAAAATTTTATTTTGCAGTAAGCGTCTAAAAATAAATTAAATGGGCGGACCTGGGATCGAACCAATTAAATACTTTCCCATTCTTTATCAGAATATTTTTGTATATCTCGTTTTCTTCTAGGAAGGTTTTCTGCATCACACCATTTCCTAATAGCATTATCTGTAACATTATATTTTTGTGCTATTTGAGTAAAAGACATAGTTCTAATAAATTTTTTTAATTCTTCTCTATTAGGTCTACCATTTTTTAAACTTTTTTTATAACATTCAGAACAAATTTCTGCATTTTTATTTTTTTGTTTTTTACAAATTGGACAAATATATTTTTCTATTTTTTTTAATGTTCTTAATGGATAATTAAATTTATTATTATATCCAACTTTTCCTGTATTTATTTCACTTATTCTTCCCATAGATATATTATATTTTTTATGAATTTCTTCATAAGTCATTTGATTTTCGATTAATAATTGCTGAATTATTGTAATAAAATCATCATCAAATTTTTTACTATGCTCTGCGTTATTTCCGCCAGTAGTACAATTATAACCATTATTATATGAATTATAAAAAGCAATCCAATATTGTTCTCGTTCATTTAATTGTTCTTTAGAACATTCTTCAATTATTTCAAAAATAAAATTTTCAATTCCATATTTTCTTATTGCTCGATGAAGAGGAGAATCATATTCTGAATTAGATTTAAAATTATTTTTAGCTCTATTAATATGATCTTTATATCTTCGTTCAATATCTAAACTTTGTCCAATATATATACAACTATTAATTTTATTTTGAAATTTATAAATACCTATCATAAAATTGAACCTCCATATTTTTCTTTTCATTTATATATAATTTTTATATTAAGAAAAATGAAAAGTTATGCCCAAAAGTTCAATATTTTTAATAAATAGGACGCTATTAAAAATAGCGCCCCACCCGTATGTAGGTATAGCAGCGGTTCCTAATTTAAACCCGATAACCGCTCGAAGACGGGTCCCTACACAGAATCTCTAGGATTCGAACCTAGACCTGCTGTTTTGGAGACAGTAATGCTACCATTACACCAAGACCCTATATAACAAGAGCTGCACTCAATTAGTAGAACCTGTGCAGATTCATTACTAATTTTCTTCTCTTGTTGATTAAATCCGCTTCATCTAGCACACACTAGAATATCTGCCGCATAGTTGTGTTCTACTTATCGACATTCTTTGAACTATTGTGTTTGTCCAACTATGAATTTAACCGCCTTGCCGCTTTTGTTCATTTGTGGCGGTAGGTTCTATTATGCCGGATCATGACTCCGACTAATGGGGAAGGCGAGACTCGAACTCGCAAAACCGTGTTTCTAAGACACGTATGTATGCCTAATTCCATCACAACCCCAAAAAGCTCTAGGACCCAACCATCCATTACGTCAACACCTAAAATTATGACGACCTAGAGTATACTTATAATATAGAGAAAATGAAAAAAGGTGTACAGTGGGGCTCGAACCCACAACACTCGGCACCACAAGCCGAAGTTCTACCAATTGAACTATGCACACAGTAGCGACGGTGGGATTCGAACCCACACTGAAGGGATTTTAAGTCCCGCACCTCTTCCGTTGGGTTACGTCGCCATATAAACGAGGAAGAGTTGTAGGTACTACCCTACCTCTTGCTACGGGAACAATCCAACTCGTTTTTATTTCTTATATAAATATTATATCATATTTTTTATAAGAAATCAAATAGGAAAGGAAGGAATCGAACCTTCATCTCAGGCTTTATGATGCAATTTATAAATGCTGTTCAAACCTGCTTTCAAGATTCTTTTATACAGCGTTCTACCATTAAACTACTTTCCTATAATGGGCGAAGAGGGAGTCGAACCCACTAGATGCACAATGCAGATGAATTTACAGTCCATCCCGCCTCCGTAACGGTTTACTCACCCAAATACTAGACGCTTTTTTCACGGTGGGAATCGAACCCACATTCTCAATTTTTAAGATTGATGTCTTTACCATTTGACTACTTGAATTATTTGCTGCACGCGTCTAAATAGCAGGTGCGGGATTCGAACCCGCGTCTCTAGCGTATGAGGCTAGCAAGGATCCACTCCTCTAACCCGCGTTAAGAAAGAAAGGGGTGGTTTCAAACTGGACACCAGCCAGAGAAGAAAAGAGCAGGAGCAGTGGGACTTGAACCCGACATTTCTACCTTGAAAGAGTAATGTCCTTACCTTTAGACGACGCTCCCATAAAACCCCGATAGCCTACTCAGATCTGCTCGTCACACAGATTCTTCCTTTCCGCGGAAGGCGAGCTACATTGGACTATACTCTACTTGAGTTATCTACCCTCTGGGGTTAATGACGACTAGAAGATTCGAACTTCCGTTTGCTCCTTGAGAGGGAGCCGACCTAAACCGCTAGTCGAAGTCGCCAAAGTGGAGGCTCAATCCTCCTCGCAAGGTCTCTCACCCTGAAGTTCCCCAGCTTAAAGTACCGGGTGGTGGGTTTATATATCTGCTTTTAACGCAAATATATTCGCCACTAACGCTTTCTTAGAAAACAAATGCTCCGGACTATGACTTTACCCCTCTTTGCTGGATCCGCGACCCTTTTATTCCAGCCTTTGTGCACTTCGGATTTTAATATCCCCCAACAATCTTACCATGAGGACGAGTTTCTCTCGTGGAAGTTCTCTGAAAGTTGATTTGCAACTCAAATTTCAGTTCGCCTTGTCATAGATTTTATTTCTTTTTCATTTCTTATATAAATATTATAACATATTTTTTTTAAAAAATCAAATATGTTATTTTATTCTCGATAGCCAACTTTATCATACATCGGAGCAAATGTCTTTACTCTATCATGAATTAAAACACCCATAAGTTTTTCACTATCATCTTCTTGCTTGATAAAAATACGGGCACTATCAGTTGAAACTGCCCCTCGTCCTCTGGGGGTTGTGACCATTTTAGCACATTTCTCGATACGGTTCATATCAGTCGTGTTAAGTTCCATCCGACCGCCGCCCCCAATTACAATAAAAATAGGACGACCATTTTTAAATTGAGGTTTTGTATCAACAATGCGTCCTAGCCATTTGATTTTATACTCATCATGAACATCCGTAACAATACAATGAGTTTTAATCATTATTTCTTTCATTAATTTGCCCCTTTCAATGAATTAAAGAAATTTACTATTTCGTCACTTACTTCTCTTATTTCTATATCTTCACTATGTGGGGCGGATTTTGATTTGTGATAAGAATGATGTTCTTTCCAACATGAAAGAAAATGTTTCTGAATATTTCCTTCAGTATCAAATTCTTTATTGCACGTCGGACATACAAACATCTTTTACCTCATCTTTCATCTTCCGCCTAAACGCTTTACGATTTTTACGTTTCCACCATGACCAACCTTCAGGGTGGTTTTTTGCTGAACAACACCAACGTTTTATGAAATTATCTTGAAATACCATTTTCTTTTGTGGATTGCCTTTACTCATATCGACTCTCCTTTCAGAGTGGGCGTAGTGGGGATTGAACCCACGACCAACGGTTTAAGAGACCGCTACTCTACCAGCTAAGTTACACGCCTGAAGTCCGCCAGACAGGACTCGAACCTGCAACTTACGAGTTAAAAGCTCGTTACGCTACCATTGCGTCACTGACGGAAATCTGTTTATTCACTTTTTCCTCTTGTTTGTCACTTTGTTTTCGTTTCATATCAGTGACTCCTTTCTTTATCTTATGTAAATATTATAACAAAATTTTTTGAAATGTCAAATAGTTCTTACTCGCAGTACTTCTCAAGAAACTCATCAGAATCTTCATAAAAAAGACTTTCAAGATCTTCCGGAAGCTGCTTCTGGTACTCGTCCTTGATCTTATAGACCGTGAAGTCAATATCATCTTCGATAAGCTGCTCCATGAACTCATCAAAGTCATCACCGTCGCTTAACTCATAAGAAGCCTGCTCCTTAAGGTCATCATAGCAGTAAGATTCGATCAGATCTCTTGAAGCTTCTGCACCACAGTCTTCTGCATCTTCTTCGTTCTCAAAGTCATCAACTAAAAGAGTCATTATTCCATGTAAACCGCCATAAATCTGTTCTCTCGCATCAATTGCATATAACATATTCATCACACTTCTTTCTTTTTATCTTATATAAATATTATAACATAATTTTTTAAAGAAATCAAATAAAAATGCTTAGTGGAGCTAGCGGGACTTGAACCCGCAACCTTGTCCTTGCAAGGGACCTGTTCTCGCCAATTAGAACTATAACCCCATATGCACAGCGACCAACCTTCGCTCTGTGCGCGGGAGCATTTAACTTTCACAGCTCCAACCATCTGGAGATCCGCTTACGAGGCACCAGACGCAACCCGTTGTTCATGAACAAATGGAGCTAGAGGGGGTCGAACCCTCAACCGTCTGCTTGCAAAGCAGCTGTTCTCGCCAATTAGAACTATAACCCCATAACAATAGCTAAAGATTAGGCGGAATATATATTTCAATACCACTTTAAACGCGGAGGATTTTACGCTTTCGCAACCAACCTCACTTCCCTCGCATACCTAATCGGACGATTGGACCTGATCCGTTTCAGCTATTAGTCGGGGTGGCGGGACTCGAACCCACAACACCTAGCACCCAAAGCTAGTGCGCTAGCCAAATTGCGCCACACCCCGTTAATACCGACAGTAGGGATCGGACCTACGACCTCTCGCTTGTAGGGCGAGCGCTCATCCCCGCTGAGCTATGTCGGCTTATATAAGAAATTACTCTTGAGAGGAACCATTTCAGTTGATTAGGCTCTATATCGCCCACTCTAATTCTCTTTCTTTTCGTATAGCATTTTTCAACTTCTCTTCATTTCTTATATACATATTATATCATAAATTTTTGAAAAAATCAAATTATTTTTATTGGGGGCGCAGTTGCAATCACCCGCATCTTGACAGGATTGCGCAGAGCTTTATAGATCCGTTCAGTTTTCAACAATCGAACAAACCTAAAGGATTTCCTCTCCTAAAAGCGTTCCTGTTACAAGCCGTATTTTCTTCTTGACTTTTAATTCTTGTCTACCAATAAAAACAATAAGAGGGGTTACTTTGCCTCGTTTTTAGGTGTTTGTCACAAGCTACATATCAACAAAAGTTGCCAGTAGTAGTTGACCCCCAAATCCATGCTAACACCTCGCTATTGTGACAATAGCGAAAACCACCCACGGGGAGTCGAACCCCGCAACCCTGATCAGAAGGCTCCGCTTAAAGTGGTTGAATATTATTCATAAAAATATTGTTTTCTCCATGTTAAAACTACCAGGCACTACTTGTGCCCGGGTGGGACTCGAACCCACTATCCTATATTTTTATGAAATATTCATAAAGCTATAGATGTTAGTTCTATATCGTTGCAACGAGCTTGCGGGCGGTCGCGAACTCACCTCAACAAGCGACGACCCCAGCGGGACTTGAACTCGCGGTCTCCTGCGTGCCTTAAAGTTACAATTTTGATAGAATATTTTCAGCTAAATAATCTTTTGCATATTTTTTACTAGCTAATTGTTTGCCTTCTTGCGAAAGCCATAAACGAGTTTCTATTGTACCAAATACAGGAAACATATAAAATTGATTATTAAATTCTGTAATAAAGTAATCAATCTCACCAATTTGATATGCCTGTTTTACAACTCGTCCTTGTTCACGCTTATCATATTTTGTGCTTACATAAAAACTTTCGGCATCTTTTTGATGTGCGTGTTTCACTTGAATTCTATAAAATTTTTCATTCTTAACTATTACTAAGTCATATTTCAAATAATTTCCGAGTGGAATTAGAATATCAAAACCTTGTGAAAGTAAGTAGCTTTGACATTTCAATTCTGTCTCCAAGCCTATTTGTGACGGATTTTTTTCTGTCATTATAACTTCCTTTCCGCCAAAAATATTCATTGTAATAATCAAGACAGGCAGGCGCTTTAAACCAGCTAAGCTATGGAGCCAAAATGCGGTGGGTGCTAATCCTTTGTGGCATCCGCTAATACCAATCTCTACTCCGTAAAAGATGACGGGAAGTTCATCCCCCTCCACTTCCTAAGGTAGTGTTCTGCCCTCGGAACACTTAAGGGGTTGAGTTTATCATCAACTTAGGTTTAACTTCTTTAGCTAGAGCTTAAACCAAACTCCAAATAGGAACTGTGGGATTTGAACCCACGACCCACGGTGTATAAGACCGTTGCTCTAACCGAACTGCGCTAAGTTCCAATAAACAAGACAGCTTTATTCTCTGCAACGCGCGGGAAATAAAAATATTTGCTGTAACTGTCTTTTTTCTTATATAAATATTATAACATATTTTTTTA
>Ga0310690_10005454_pt1 | contig 17225 bp, 15 predicted proteins | sample AusTroGonzalo_MG_2_FD_207661 | JGI IMG/M metagenome (GOLD analysis project Ga0310690, IMG submission 207661) | Bovine rumen microbial communities from tropical cattle in Woodstock, Queensland, Australia - Gonzalo_04 (v2) (version 2) | ecosystem: Host-associated > Mammals > Digestive system >...
CACCTGGTCTAAAGAGTGGAATCGCGAGCAGAGGTGGATGAGTGGACGGTTCTTCGTCTTGTTACCGGCTATCGCTTCCTCATTGTCGATCACAACAATGCCTACGTCGTTAAGTTCCTGGCGGAACCGCTCCATAAACATATCTTTCTTTCCAATGAGTAGGGGTGTCAGCGAAGGATTGTCATCGTCCCAGCACCAACCTTCACCTAGACGTGTGTCGTCTTTCATCGATGTGTCGGCAATCAGTCGTCCGCAAATGGTGTCGATGCCCATCTTCTGAATGCTTTCAGCAAAGGCCCGCATGTCATCGTTGTTGAAACGGGGATCCATGCCGCCCACGCAGTAGAGGTTGCCTCTGAGGATGTTGCGCTCGATGAGACCTGTATAGTAGAGCGAAGTGCGAAACTGGTAGCCGCCACCAAGTTTGTCGATAGCGGTGATAGCCGTCACCAGCTTCATGGTTGAGGCTGGTCGCAACGTCTGGCGTTCGCCTTGTTTGTAGATAGCGGAGTCGGCTGTGAGGTCGTAGACTAAAAATCCGAGCTGTGTCTTCTTCAGTAAAGGCTCGTTCATAAGACTGTCGAGGCGTGCCATCACGTTCTCTGGCCATTGCAGTCTCGAGGCGATGCTGTCAATGGACTCATTGGGGACGGTTCTTAATGAGTCCTGAGCCCATGACTCATTAAGAACCGTCCCCAATGAGCTCCACAAAAATGCGGTGATAAACAGTATTTTCTTCATATTCTTCGGCAAAATTACAAAATAATTATCAATTATCAATTGTCAATTATCAATTATTTTGTATCTTTGCAGCAGATTATTGATTTTGCTTATGTTATACAAGTATGACTTTCTGATTATCGGTGCAGGCGTGGCCGGTATGAGTTACGCCCTGAAGGTGGCGAGAGCCAAGAAGGGTAAGGTGTGTATGATCTGCAAGACTTCGCTCGACGAGGCCAACACGTCGTTTGCACAGGGTGGTGTGGCGAGCGTGACGAATATGAAAGTGGACACCTTCGACAAGCATATCGCCGACACCATCATTGCCGGTGACTATATCTCCGACCGTAAGGCCGTAGAGCAGGTGGTGCGCAAGGCGCCCTCACAGATACAGGAACTGGTGGAGTGGGGCGTGAATTTCGACAAGAAGGACGATGGCACCTTCGACCTGCATCGCGAGGGCGGTCATTCCGAGTTCCGTATCCTCCACCATGCCGACGATACGGGTGCTGAGATCCAGCGCGGACTGATGGAGGCGGTGCGGGCCTGTCCGGATATCGAGGTGAAGGAGGATCATTTCGCCGTGGAGATCATCACCCAGCACCATTTGGGTGTGCGCGTCACACGGCGCTCGCCTAATATCCAATGCTATGGCGCTTACGTGCTGAACCCCAAGCCGCAGAAGGTGGATACCTATCTCTCGAAGATCACCGTGATGTGTACGGGTGGTTGTGGCGCTGTCTATCTCACCACTTCGAACCCCGTGATTGCGACGGGCGACGGCATCGCGATGGTGTATCGCGCCAAGGGAACGGTGGCCGATATGGAGTTTGTGCAGTTCCATCCGACGGTGCTCCACAACCCCTCGGAAACGCATCCCGCCTACCTCATCACCGAGGCGATGCGCGGCTATGGCGGCATCCTGAAACTGCCTAACGGTGAGGAGTTTATGCAGAAATACGATGAGCGTCTCTCACTGGCACCGCGTGATATCGTGGCCCGTGCCATCGATAAGGAGATGAAGATTCACGGTATCGACCACGTCTGTCTCGACGTGACCCATAAAGATCCTGATGAGACGCGTCACCACTTCCCCAATATCTATCAGAAGTGTCTCTCTATCGGTATCGACATCACCACCGACTATATCCCCGTCAGGCCTGCAGCCCACTATATGTGTGGTGGTATCAAGGTGGATATCAACGGTCAGTCGAGCATCGAGCGCCTCTATGCCCTCGGCGAGTGCTCCTGCACAGGACTGCATGGCGGCAACCGTCTGGCCTCGAATTCACTGATCGAGGCGGTGGTCTATGCCGACGCTGCTGCGAAGGACTCGCTGGCACATGTCGACCTGTATGACTATAACGAGAAAGTGCCGAAGTGGAATGACGAGGGTACGATGACCAACGAGGAGAAGGTGCTGATTACGCAATCGGTGCGTGAGGTGAATCAGATCATGTCGAACTATGTGGGTATCGTGCGCTCCGACCTTCGTCTGCATCGTGCCTGGGACCGTCTTGATATGCTCTATGAGGAGACGGAGCGGTTGTTCAAGCGCGTGAAGGCGTCGAAGGATATCTGCGAACTGCGTAACATGATCAATGTGGGCTATCTCATCACCCGATGGGCCCTCGAACGGAAGGAGTGTCGCGGACTGCACTACACCATCGACTACCCCGTCCACGCTTACGACAAGAAATAAAAAATCCCCGCTCGGCTGAGCGGGGATTTAAATTGTTTAGTAGGTCATCTTCGGCTCCAGTTCCTTGGCCTGGTCGATCATCTTCTGCACCTCGCTGATGGCGGGTACGCGACCACAGATGTGGAACTCGGCGTTGATCTCCTCCAGTTTCGGCTGCAGGTTCTCGGCTACACGGTGACGGAACTCCTTGACGGTGTCGACGCCAGCCTTCTCCAACAGCTCAGAGAACTGAGGACCTACGCCATTGATGCGGAACAGGTCGGCATGATTGGTCCAGCGCAGAATCAGCTTCTCGCTGATACCTGTGGCATCTGCCAGCTCCTTGCGGCCCTTGGGCGCAGCGCACTTCTCGAGCAACTCACTTACTTTGTTGATACCTGCGGCAACCAGCTTCTCAGCATATACGTCGCCTACACCTTCGATGTCGATAATCTTGTAATCCATAATCTGTTGGTTTTAAAAGTTGATAACTTTATGAGATAATAAGTTTTATGCTGCAAATATAGATAAAATATCTGATAAATGCAATTATTTGACCGTTTTTTTGTATTTTTGCATCAAAATCAGAGACGATGCGCGTATTCTTGAGCACGGATATATGGGACTTTGATCTCGAGGCGGCGCTTGCGGAGATTTCCGAGCAGCGACGCGAACAGGCCCTCAAGTTCAAACATGAACTTGGACAGCGGCTCTGTGTGCTGGCCTATCAGTTGTTGAAACAGGGCTTAAGCGAGGTGTATGGTCTCACGGAGAATCCTATTTTCGAATACAATGAGCACGGTAAACCCGCAATCGTTGGCCATCCTGAGATCTTTTTCAACCTCAGTCATTGCAAGGAGGCCGCTGTCTGCGCCATCAGCGACCGGCCGATTGGCGTCGATGTGGAATCGGTACGGGCGTTTAAAGACAGTCTGGTGCGCTATACGATGAACGATGCAGAAATCCGACAGATCGAAACGGCTGAGGATCAGGCAGTTGCCTTTATCAAGCTATGGACGATGAAGGAGGCAGCACTGAAACTGGAAGGGACGGGTATCAGCAAGGATATGAAAGAGGCATTGTGTCAGGAAAATCTTAGTTTTGAGACGTTTGTCGATTCGAAAAGACGTTTTATCTACTCAATTTGTCAATTTAATATTAAAATATGAAAAAAAGATTGCAAATTGTTTGTTGATATGCTTTTTTTTATGTACCTTTGCAGCCGAATTAGTTAGACCATTAAAAATTTTGATTAGGTGAAGCGTTTACTTAAAGCATTGTTGATTGGATTACCTGTTGTTGCGTCCTTTACGTTAGCTAGTTGTCAGGGCTCTTCAAAAACTGCCCCTGAAAATAGTGATGCCATTGAGATTCTCGGTAATGACACGACGACCGTGTCGGATACCCTGAGTACTGAGGTATCGGCTATGGTTCAGCGTGGTGTTGTCTTGGAGCGTGTCCAGAACATCTACTCTATTATCAAACAGGAATGTACCTACATGGGTGGCTCTACCGACAGCGATCTGCTCGATAAGGCTTTCTGCTCAGAATCGTGGAACCAGCTGCTGATGGCAGTACGTCGTCAGGAGTATCTTACCAATACGCTTTTCTTTGAGGTAGACCACTGGACGATGTCACACGACACCGACCTCGTCGATTTTGATGAGTTTGTGGTCAGGAACCTCGTGTTCACAGATGAGGAAAAGCGTGCACAGGTCGACTTCACGGTTTATGAAGATGCTAAATCATATATACCAGCCCGTATTGAGCTGGTATATGAGGATGGTCAGTGGAAGATAGACAACTTCTATCACCTCAAGTATATGTTCAACCTGCGTGAACGTATGTGGGAGTTCCTGGATGACCAGACGATGGCCTATCTTCTCTAAACAGAATTTCTCCTTATTTTACGAGATTTCCCAGAATGTCGCGCGTCAGTTCCTTCGTGATGGAACGCGTGGCTGCACTGGTGGCATTCTTCACCACACGGCCTGTGGCTGAGGTCTTCGACTTGGTCTTCTTACCCGTTACCTTATCGCTGACGTAGGTGCCGAGGATGGTGGCAAAGGTGGAGGTAATGGCGGTGATGACGGCCTTCCACACCTTACTCATCATGCCCGACTTCTTCTTCTCGGCCTTGGCCTCCTTCTCAGGCTTCGGGATGGCGATCTCCTGCTCTTTCTCTGTTTCCGCTAATGCTTTCTCTGTTTCTGCCATCAGCACTTCAAAAGCACTCTCGCGCTCAACGGGCGTGTCATATTTGCCGAAGATGCGGCTCTGACGGATGATGTCGTTGCGCTGGCCTTCGGTGATGGCACCGATCTGCGACAATGGGAAGAGCACCTTGGCGCGCTCCACGATGTTGGGAGCACCCTTCTCGTCGAGGAAACTGACGAGGGCTTCACCTGTCTCCAGATTCATGATGGCCTCGTCGGTCTTGAATTCCGGATTAGCACGGAAGGTGTCGGCAGCGGTCCTTACGGCCTTCTGGTCTTTTGGCGTATAGGCGCGGAGGGCATGCTGCACACGGTTGCCAAGCTGGCCCAGGATGTTCTCGGGAATATCTGTCGGACTCTGGGTGATGAAGTAGATACCCACACCCTTGGAGCGCACGAGGCGGATGACCTGTTCGATCTTGTCGAGCAGGGCTTTCGAGGTATCGGTGAAGAGCATGTGTGCCTCGTCGAAGAAGAACACAAGTTTCGGTAAAGGCAGGTCGCCAACCTCAGGGAGGGTGGAGTAGAGCTCAGAGAGCAGCCATAGCAGGAAGGTGGAGTAGAGCTTGGGCTGCATCATCAACTTGTCGGCAGCGAGCACGCTCATTACACCCTTGCCGCCCTCAACCGCAAGCAGGTCCTGGATATCGAAAGAGGGTAGTCCGAAGAATTTCTCGGCACCCTGATTCTCGAGCTGCAGAATCGCACGCTGGATGGCGCCGATGCTGACAGCGGTCACTGTACCGTATTTCAGGGTGATCTCCTTTGAGTGGTCACCCATCCAGTTGAGCATCGAACGGAGGTCTTTCAGATCGTCCAACAGCAATCCGCGTTCGTCAGCGATGCGGAACAGGATATTGAGGATACCGGATTGTGTCTCGTTTAATTGCAGGATGCGCGCAAGCAGCAATGGGCCCATCTGCGATACGGTGGCTCGCATGGGGTGACCCTGCTCCCCATAGACATCATAGAATCTAACAGGGCAGCTTTGGAACTCGGGGTTCTCGATGCCGAACTCGGGTAGGCGCTTCTCGATGAAGCCGCTTAAACGGCCTACCTGAGAGATGCCGGAGAGGTCGCCTTTCATGTCGGCCATGAAACAGGGGACACCTGCCTGGCAGAATGTCTCAGCCATCACCTGAAGGCTGACGGTCTTTCCTGTACCCGTGGCGCCGGCAATCAGTCCGTGTCGGTTGGCCATCTTACCTGTAATGCTGAGTGCGCCATTAGCGCAATGGGCGATGTAAAGCCCTCTTTCTTTGTCGAGCATATTTTTAGTTTTAAGTTTTGCAAAAAAGGCCCCCTCTCGGGAGCCTTATGTTGATTAGTTGTATTTCAGAATCTGTCCCGGCATCAGTCGGATATTCTTGCCGATGTGATTCAGCTTGCAGAGCGCATCCACCGTCATGCCTCGCTTGCGCGCGATGGTCTGAAGGGTCTCGCCCTTCTTAACCTTGTGGAAGTGAACGTCGGGTGCAAATGATGCTTCGGGAGCGGCGATGGCCAGCTCGGTATCATCGTCGGGCTCGGTATCGAAACGACTGAGTTCGCTAGCACTGGCACCACGCAGACGGGTGGCCTGAGCTGACTCAGCAGCGTATTTCTTACGGTTATAGGTATAGAAGTCGCCTGTGACGTCCTGCGCACGAAAGTCGAACAACAGGGCGGGGTTCAGGGCTACACCACAGAGACGGGTCTCGAAATGGAGGTGCGAACCCGTACTACGTCCGGTGTTGCCTCCCAGACCGATCGGATCGCCAGCCTTGACTTCCTGATCTTCCTTTACCAGCTGCTTGGACATGTGGGCATAATAGGTCTCCAGACCGTTATAGTGACGGATGACGACATATTTGCCGTAGCCCTTAGCCTCATACTTCACGATACGCACCTTGCCTGAGAAAGCAGCACGGATGGTATCACCGACATATACTTTAATGTCGAGTCCCTTATGCTGGCGTCCCCAACGGGCACCGAAGTTCGAGGTGATCACTCGACTGGGAGTCGGCATGCAGAAACCGCGCAGGTCGATCGTAGCCGTCTCGGGCAGTGAGGATGATGCGTTATGGTAGTGGGTCATTTCCGTATCCCACTCGTCATAGAGGTCGGCAGCGGGATTTTCGAGCATCTCCTGATAAATCAACTGGTGGAGTGCTACGGAATCAACCTTCTTCATTTTCTTGTCTACGGGGGCCTGACGCGCTAACAGATCCTGACCGTTCATGGGGACGGAAATGAGCGACATCAAAGCTATGATAAATGTAATCTTCAGATTCTTTAAATTCATTCTTTAGTTGGGTTTTGATTGCTTAATGCAAAAAATACGATGCAAAGGTACTAAAAACTTTTCGAAAACGCCAAAGATATGTGTGTACGTTAACAAAGTTTTGGAATGTTTTAACACTTAATGACTTACGAAATAGCAGCCCAGTTGATATTTGTCTTCCTTAATTCCTTAAGTCTGCGCCACAGAATGGCATATTTCTCGGAGGTACAGGTGGGGTCTTCCGCAATGATTGGCTGGGCGGTCTCGCGAGCCAACTGAACGAGCTGTCCGTCGCGGGCGATGTCGGCTATTTTCAGATCGAAAGCCATGCCGCTCTGTTGGGTACCTTCCAGGTCGCCAGGTCCACGCAGTTTCAAGTCGGCTTCGGCGATGCGGAAACCGTCGTTGGTGTCGCACATGATATCGATGCGCTTGCGGGTATCCTCGCTGAGTTTAAACGGGGTGACGAGAATACAGAAACTCTGGTCGGCTCCGCGTCCGACGCGTCCTCTGAGCTGGTGCAGTTGGGAGAGACCAAAGCGCTGGGCCTCGAGAATCACCATCACCGAGGCGTTGGGCACATTGACACCCACTTCGATCACGGTGGTGGCCACCAGGATCTGTGTCTCGCCCCTGACGAACTTCTGCATCTCCTCTTCCTTGTCCTTGGGCTTCATCTTGCCGTGAACCTTACTGAGACGGAATTCCGGGAAAGCTTGTTTCAAAATCTCGAAGCCGTCCTCGAGATTCTTGAGGTCGGATTTTTCGCTCTCTTCGATGAGGGGGAAGACGATATACACCTGGCGCCCTTCGCGGATCTGCTGACGAATGCCGTCGTAGAGCGAGGTCATGCGGGTGTCAAAGACGTGTGTGGTTCTTACGGGTTTGCGACCTGGTGGCAACTGATCGATGATACTTACGTCGAGGTCGCCATAGAGGGTCATGGCGAGGGTGCGCGGAATGGGGGTTGCCGTCATCACGAGCACATGCGGAGGATTGGTGCTCTTGTTCCACAATTTGGCGCGCTGGGCTACCCCAAAGCGATGCTGCTCGTCGACGACGACAAAGCCGAGACGGGCGAACTGCACAGTATCTTCGATGACGGCATGCGTGCCCACGAGGATGTGGATAGTGCCGTCCATCAGGCCCTCGAGCACCTCTTCGCGACGCTTGCCTTTCACAATACCTGTCAGCAGGGCGACGCGCAGGTCCATACCTTTCAGGAATTCCATGATGGTGGCCAGGTGCTGTTCGGCGAGAATCTCGGTGGGCGCCATGATACAGGCCTGGTAACCGTTGTCGATGGCAATGAGCATCGACATCAGTGCCACGAGGGTTTTGCCAGAGCCTACATCGCCTTGTAGTAGACGGTTCATCTGTCGTCCGGATCCCATGTCGGCGCGGATCTCCCTGATCACACGTTTTTGTGCTTCCGTCAATGGGAAGGGCAGGTTGTTGCGATAGAAGGAATTAAACACTTCGCCCACCTGCGAGAAGACATAGCCCCGATATTTTCGCCGCTGGTCGCTGGCGTATCTGAGGATGTTCAGTTGGATATAGAAGAGCTCCTCAAACTTCAGTCGTACTCTGGCACGTTCCAGGTCTTTGGCGTTCTGCGGATAGTGCACCGTGCGTAGAGCCTCATTGCGTCCCATCAGATGACGTTCGCTGATAAGGAAGTCGGGTAGGGTCTCAGGCAGAGGAGGAAGTTTCTCGATGAGCGTCTTGGTCAGTCGTTCGATGGCCCGAGAGTTCAAACCGCTCTTCTTCATCTTCTCCGACGTGTTGTAATAGGGTTGCAGACCCATACTCGAGAGGTCTACTTTCGAGGCATCGTCAAGATCGGGATGGGTGAAGTTGATGCGATTGTTGAAAACGGTGGGCTTTCCGAAGACCAGATATTCTGTGCCGATCCTGTAGGTCTGCTTGGCATATTTACCACCATTAAACCACGTGAGGTCGGCAATGGCTGTCCCATCGGAGAAATGGGCCACGACACGTTCCTTGCGAGGGCCCATGGGGAAGGTCTCGAAACTGAGGATATGGCCGATCACCTGTACAAAGGGCATTTCGCCCGTCAGTTCGTGAATCTTGTAGACCTTCGAACGGTCTACATATTTATAAGGATAGTACTCGAGCAGGTCACCATAGGTCTCTATACCAAGCTCATTGCTCAGCATCTTCTTGCGATTAGGCCCTACGCCTGGCAAGTATTTAATATCTTGATCTAAGATGTTCAATGAATAATGGCTTCGGCAACTACGATATCGTAGGGCGTGGTGATCTTGATATTTTCGCGATTGCCCTCGACGAGCGAAATCTGGTGGCCGTAACTCTCCACAACGGAAGCATCGTCCGTAAATCCGTCGTTGTAAGGCTGACGATTCGCTGCTTTCAGCAATTGGATGTCGAAGGTCTGTGGGGTCTGCACAAGGCGATAGTCGCCACGCGGCACTGTGACAGAGCCTTCTCCTTCTAAATGCCGCACGGTCTCAACGATCGGAATCACAGGTATCACAGCTTTTTTCTCACGGGCCGTCTCATAGCAGTTGCGGATAACCTCAATGCTGGGGAAGGGACGCACGCCATCGTGCACACCCACCACGCCTTCGGCATCGTCAGGAATCAGTGCGAGTCCGTTCTGTACGGAGTGGAAGCGTGTCGGTCCGCCATTGGCTAACAGATAATCCACCTCAAAGTGATACTGCTTGCAGAGCTCTCGCCAATAATCCTGCTGGGCTTCGGGTAATACGAGGATGATCTGCAGATCAGCAGAATATTCGCGAAACCGTTCGATGGTGCGCATCAAAACCGGCTTCCCACCGATGGGTAGGAACTGTTTGGGGATATCGCTCCCCATGCGCAGACCTTTTCCGCCTGCTACTATGATTACAAATTCTTCACTTTTCACTCTTCACTTTTCACTTTTAGGCCATCAGGTGCTTAAAGCGCATGCCCTCTGCAATCTGGTCAGAGGTTTTCTTGTCAACGAGTTGGGTGAGCAGTTCGTAGGCGTATGGGAAGGCGGCGGCAGGACCCTCACCAGTGGTGACATTACCATCGACAGTGACGAGATCACCTGTATAGGTTGCACCAGTTTCTGCCAATGCTTTCTCAAAACCTGGGTAGCAAGTGGCTTTCTTACCATCGAGTACACCAAGCTGAGCCAGTACCACTGCAGGCGAAGCACAGATGGCAGCTATCTTTCTGCCTGCTGCAAACTGGTTCATGACCACCTTACAGACGCCCTCATGTTCGAAAAGGTTGCTGGCTCCTGGCATGCCACCTGGCAGCATGATCAGATCTGCATCAGTGTAATCGCTCTGCTCAAACTGGATGTCAGCCTCGATGTTCACACCGTGAGCCGACTCTACGAGCGGGAACTCTGTAGTGCTTACCGTTACTACCTCCACACCGCCTCGACGCAGTACATCGATGGGTATCAGCGCCTCGACATCTTCGAAGCCGTCTGCTAAGAATACATAAACTTTTGCCATAACTTTTTCAATTATTTGGGTTTCTGACCGCAAATATACGAAAAAAATCACAATGCGCAATGCAGAATTCACAATTATTTCGTAACTTTGCCACCAAAAGCGAGAATTATGGAACACGGTAAACTTAGATTCGCCCTTTTCGGCAATATCTATCAGGGCAAGAAATCGGCCAGCATTCAGGAGGTGCTCGCGAGCATCAACCGTCATGAGGCCGAGCTCTATGTCGACATGGAATACTATTATTTCCTGAAGGATAACCAACGTCTTGACATCAAGGCAACTAAACTGTTTACCAATGATGATTTCGATGCTGATTTTGTCATTTCTATGGGGGGCGATGGTACGTTCCTCAAGGCTGCCAGTCGAGTAGGAGCGAAGAGCATTCCTATTCTGGGTGTTAACGTGGGACGTCTGGGTTTCTTGGCAGATATCAGTCCCGATCAGTTTGCCTCAACGATTGATGCCCTCTATCGCGATGATTATTATCTTGAGTCGCGCGCCCTGATACAGGTGGAGACCGATGGCGCCTCACTTGGGACCTATCACTGTGCCCTCAATGATGTGGCCATCCTGAAGCGCGATACCGCCTCGATGATCAGCATCCGTGCCTGTATCAACGGCCAGTATCTGCATACCTATCAGGCCGACGGTTTGGTGATCTCCACGCCTACGGGTTCTACGGCCTATTCGCTTTCCAACGGCGGACCTATCATCGTGCCAGGCACCAAGGTATTCTCAATGACAGCCGTTGCACCGCATTCGCTGAATGTACGTCCCTTTGTATTGCCTGATTCTGCTGTCATCGACCTCGAAGTGGAAAGCCGTAGTCATAATTTCCTCGTGGCCATTGACGGCCGTTCGGAGAAATGTGCCGAAGGCACGAAGATCACCCTGCGTCGCGCACCTTATGATGTCAAGGTGGTGAAGCGGAGTGATCATCGTTATTTCGACTCTCTTCGTGAGAAGATGATGTGGGGCGCTGACACCCGTTGATCAGAGTCGGCTCTTCTCGTCATTTCCTGCACCTGTTCCCTTATACTTTGAACCAGTAACGTTGAAGTTGTAACTCAACGTGAGGCCAACTACCTGCGTATAGCTGTAGTCGTTCTGGGTGGTTGAGCCTATCGCATAGTAAGTGGTTAACTTGTTCCTGTTCGTACGGAAGATGTCGTTGGCAAAAAGCGTAGCGTTCAGTCTTCCCTTCATGAAGGACTTCTGTAGTCGTGCGTTCAGGATAAAGTTGCTGTTGCGATACATGAATGCCCAATGGTTGCTGCCGGTATAACTGGCTTGTACTAACGCTTTGGTGGTGGGATTGATGACGAACCAGCTCTTCAGATCGAAGCTGAATTCAGGCTTGTTCAGTTTCTTCGGTGCACCACCGTAGGCTTCAGCATCAAACATCTGCTGATAGTAATGCAGGGTGGCTGAGGGTTGCCAGAAGCCCAGTTTGGGCGAGGCCACGAGGGTAGCATAGACACGGTCCTGATGGTCGAAGTTCCTCATCCGGAAGATGGCGATTTCCTTCTCCTCATCGTAGACTTGGCCGATGTGCGTGAAGAGGTCATTCTCGCGGGTGAATCCCGTTACAAATGTCAACCAGGAATAGGTCAGGTTGAGGTCGATGCTCTGACGTACGGAAGGGCGCAGCAGCGGGTTTCCACCCTCGTAGAACATACGACTGTCATAGACAATCTGGGAACTCAGCATGCTATAGGGTGGACGGGTGATGCGTTTGCTGTAGCTCAACTGTGCGCTCCACTTGTTTTTCTGCCAGGCAGCAGACAGGTTGGGGAACCAGTCGTTATAGGTGCGACTGGGTTCCGACTGTCTGATGCCAAACGAATCGTAATCCGTGGCTACGTGCTCATAGCGTAGACCTGCGTTCAGGTGCCAGGGGCCCAGCTGCAATGCGTATTCGGCAAACCCTGCAACATTCCTCTCCATTGTCTCGTTGTCAGCCTCGGGTATGATGTTCTCCAACGTGTAGTTGTTGCCGTGACTGATTGTGGAGGTCGCCTCCGATCCGAAACTTAAGGCACCTTTCCAGATGGGATATGATACTATCAGCTTACCAGCAGCCATCGTCCTTCTCTCGTGGTTGGTGGTGGTGATGATGCGATCGTCCAGTTCCTGACTGTACTCCTGCTGATGGAGATGGTCCTCCGATTCGCGACGTAGCAAGGTGGCATTCAGGTCGATGCCTAATTTCCCGACCTTTCCCGTATAATAGCTATTCAGCTCCCATGTCGGTTTGATGGTCTCTGAGGCCTGTGTCTTCAGAAGGATGTCGCCGTAGAAGGCAGCGTTTTTCAGATAGTGCTGCATCATGTCGTAGGTGGCATGCTGAAACAGTCGCTTTTCCGACGAGAAGCTGAGTCCGACCGAATGGTCAGCGCAGAAGTCGTAACTCAGTCCTGCCGTATATTGAATCTCTGCCCATCGGCTTCTGACGGGTACCTCCGCATGAATGTCAAACTTATCCTTGCTGATGTGCAGCTCCTGATCCAGGTTCTGGTCATTACTGTAGTGCCCCCAGTCGAAGGCGACATTGGCAAACGCCTCCAGCCCGCCTGTACGGTACTTCAGTGTCAGGTCGTCGTAGTTGTTCCACTTGTTGTTCCGCCATGTCTGAGTGGTAGCCATCAAGCTGAAACCGTCACCCTGAGGCTTCAGCGTCTTGATGCGGATGACGGCATTCACCTCGGCATTATATTGGGCACCAGGGGCCGTGATGACGTCGACACTCTTGACATCCTCCGACTTCAACTGTTTCAGATCGCTCATATTGCGTACCTTCTTGTTGTTGATATAGATCTCGGGCTCGCCCTTAGCCAAGACCTCAAACTTACCGTCTTTGCCTTTAACCAGCGGAATCATCGACAGCAGGTCGTCGGCATTGCCGATATCGTGGAGCAGCGAATGCTGCACATCAACCGTCATGCCGCCATTTACCATTTTATACTGCGGGATCTCACCCTTGATCACCACACCGTTTACTGCATAGGTCTCTGGCTGCAGGGTGATGGTGCCAACATGGCCTACGTTGACATTGCGTTCCACAGTCTTATAGCCGATATACGACACCTTCAGGGTGATGCGCTGGGCTTTGCAGGGAATCACGAAATCGCCGTTCTCATTGCTCACGCCACCATTGATATAGTATGTGGAATTTTTATCATTGTCTGGTATTGTTGTGGCGCTATGCAATGAGATATTGGCGAATTCGATGGGTTGACCGCTTTCATCAACGATATGACCGATGACTTTCGTATCCTCTTTCTGGGTGCACTCGATGAAGATTTTGTCGTTGTCATAGGTTACCTTCATCGGATAGAAACCTATCACCTCGCGCAGGGCCTCCTTGATAGGCAGGTTGCTGAAATGACTGGTTACGGTGAAGTCCTCCAGTTCGTCGTAGATGAAATAAATGGTCTTGTCGCTGATGGCCGTATTCAGGTCTTCGAGCACTTTCGACAGCGACTCGTTCTGGTAATCACGTGTCAGTCTCTGGGCGCTGAGACACAAGGAAAAGCTACACAGCAGTGCTGTGAATATATATTTTTTCATAATGGCGTTGGCTTGGGGTTATTCTACAATCAGTTTCTTGTTTTCGTGGCTGATGTGGATACGTTCGAACTTGTTGAACGTATCGATGATATCGTCTATGGTTTGCTCCTTGTCCCATGTAAAGTAGAGGCGTACATGTTTGATGTCTTCACTCTTAAAGACGGGTTCTACCTGATAGAAAGTTGCAATCTCATTCAGAATGTTTACCAGTTCGGCATCTTCGTAGACGATGAGTTTTGTCAAAGTGCTGTCTTGTGCTATTTGCCGGGTGGCAGGCGTTACGGTTTGAGCGTCTGTCGTTACGGTCTGTTCCTCCTGGGCTTTCTGTGAATTGCTACTGATGACATGTACGGTTGCATAGGCAATACCGGAGAGCATCAGCACGCCGATAAATATCGCAGCGATCTTCCGTAAGGGTAATCTCTTACCGCTTGCCTCCGACCTTTCACCTCCAAAGTGCTCTGCCTCGAACTTCGTCCACGCTTCGTCGATGATGTCCGAAGTGTCTATGTCCTCATCGTGGAGGGTCTCCTTGGCATACATCTGCCTGAGGAGCTGTTCCAGTTTGTCATTTGATTCCATAACCGAATGATTTAAAATGGTCCTTTAATTGTTTCAGCGACTGCGACAGATGATTGTGGACGGTTACCTCGCTTACTTGTAGCACATCGGCTATCTCGCGATACTTCAGTCCCTGCTGATAGCGCAGACGGAGCACCTGCTGCGAGAGTTTGGGCAACTGCGAGTCGATGTAGCGGTGAAGCATCTGCAGCTGTTCTTCTTCTGCCGTCTGTTCTGGTGTAATCATCTCCACCACGATGGCTTTTTGCATCTGCTGCTCTTTCTGCCTGTGCACCAGCAGATTGACACAGCGGTTGCGGACGCTTGTCAGCAGAAAAGCCTGGAGCGTATCCGACCTCAGGTCGGTGTTGCTCTTCAGCAACTGGGCGAACACGTCGCTCACCACATCCTTGCTTTCTGCGTCATCGCCTAGCATTTTTATGGCCAGTCGGAACATCCCGTTGTAATGACGTCTGAAAATCGTTTCGAATTCTCGCTTGTCGATCATCTGTTTTTTGCAGTCTTTTCTCTTAATACAATCGAACCCTCCGTTTTCCTAAGCAAAGGTATAATTTTTTTAAGGTACGCGCGAGGGGAATGTATTAAATAGTGTTAAGAAACAAAAGATTTTCCTCGAAAAGTTTGGAGCGTATTGATAAAAGCACTACTTTTGCAGTGTACTATTGAAGTGGTACACTATAACAGAAGTAATCAAGACGCGGAATTCGAAATAATTATCAACTAAAAAATAGTAGCATTATGATCGAGGTTAGTAACATCAGTTTTAAGTATGCAGGTCAGAAGGACCTGGTATTCGATAATTTCAGCTTGACGCTGAAACAGGATAACATCTACGGTTTGCTGGGTAAGAACGGTACCGGAAAATCTACGCTTCTTTATTTGATCAGCGGTCTGCTTCGTCCGAAGAAGGGTATTGTCTGTTTCGATGGCATCGAGACCAAGCTGCGCAGACCTGAGACCTTGAGCGAGATCTTCATCGTGCCTGAGGAGTTCGACCTGCCCGCTATGTCGCTTGCTCAGTATGTGAAGGTCAACCGTCCCTTCTATCCCCTGTTCAGCACCCAGGTGTTGGAAGCTTGCCTGCAGGACTTTGAACTCACGATGGATGTGAAGCTCAACGCCCTTTCGATGGGTCAGAAGAAGAAGGTGTTCATGGCCTTCGCTTTGGCTACGAATACGAAAGTCATGCTGATGGATGAGCCTACTAACGGACTCGACATCCCTTCGAAGAGTCAGTTTCGCAAGGTGGTGGCGCAGTATATGAGTGGCGACCGTACGTTGATCATCTCCACCCATCAGGTGCACGATGTGGAGGCGCTGCTGGATCATATCCTGATTCTGAACCAGCAGAAGCTGTTGCTCGATGCGCCAGTGTCTGAGATTCAGGAGAAATATACTTTCGAGTATCGCACACCCGACCAGATGGACGATGCACTCTATGCTGAGCCTTCGCTGCAAGGCAACGCCGTCATCGCACCTCGCAAGGAGGGTAGTGCTGAGACACAGGTCAATCTTGAACTCTTGTTCAACGCCGTTAACGAAGGAAAAATTTGAGATATTGAAAATTGAACATTGAAAATTGAAAATTATGATACAGTTTAATTTCAATAGATTCGGAAAGCTGGCACGCTGGTCGCTGACCAACGACAGGAGTTACTACGTGAGGGGCTTCATGCAGGTGCTGGTCATTCTGACGCTGATCTTCCTGGCCTTCACGACGCATTTCTTTAGGTTTACGGTCAACGGCTCGTCGAATCCCTACATACAGTGTTCAACTGTCACCTTCTTGTTGTTCTTCATCGAGCTCATTATAGGTCCGTCGCTGATGTTCCAGAGCATGAAGAATAAACACGATCGTCAGACGCTGCTGATGCTGCCTGCCTCGAACTTCGAGAAATACATCATGCGTTACGCTACGTGGATCATCCTCTTGCCGCTCTATGTGATCGCCTTCTTTGCTGCCGACCTGCTTCAGTATCTGGTGAATGTGATAGGGGGTAACGAACAGGTGATGTTTGTGACGACAAAAATGATTGATAAGTTTGGCGATATAGCGAAAAATCTGTCGAAATACCCTAGCAGTACGATGCTATTAATCTACGCGCTTTTGTTCTGGTTCCACTCTCTCTATGCCCTTGGTGCCACGTTCTTCCGCTCGCACAAGTATTCAGCCATTTTCACGACGGTTGTCATCATCGTGATGGGTATGTTCTCCGTTTGGATTAGCAATGATGTAGAAGATGAAGGCCCCCACACTTATAAGTACATGGCTCTCTTCCATGTCGTTTGGGCTCTCGTGAACTTATGGCTCTCGTATAAGCTCTTCTGCAGGACTCAGGTGAAAGGTAAGTTTGTAAATATTTAAATAGGTACACGATATGAATAATTTTAATTTCAATAGATTTGGCCAGACTTTCCGCTGGATGCTGGTTACTCACCTCCAGACATTCTTGGCATTTACAGCAGGCTGTGCAGCAGCTGTATTCCTCATAGAGATGATATTGATTGCCTTTAGTGTTTCATCTGATGGCGGGAATTACGTTCCTTATTTATCTTCCAACATCTCCGAGTTCTTTGTGTTATTCCTCGTGATATATGCGTTGGTGGCTATCAGCACGCTCTTCTCTTACTACTTGAAGAAACCGCAGCGCGAGGCCTTCCTGATGCTGCCTTCAACGAACCTGGAGAAATACCTC